>FUFK010074069.1_pt1 | contig 15702 bp, 3 predicted proteins | sample 1021851 | NCBI WGS metagenome assembly FUFK01 (sample SAMEA51879418, study PRJEB19060) | metagenome | reverse complement strand
ACTGTTTCAGGCACTTTAGCAGATACAACGGATGTAATTAATTCAGGAGTCTATGATGTCGATGCTACAGATACGATTCAATCTCTCAGTGGAGCAGGAGCCGTGGAATTAGCTAGTGGGATAATTTTGACGACCGGAGATGGAGGAGACGATACTGTTTCAGGCGTTGTTTCTGGTGCAGGGGCTCTTACTAAAGCAGGATCAGGAACTTTAACCTTTTCAGCTAATAATACGTATACTGGAGATACAACTATTTCAGCTGGAACTCTCAAATTAACAGGTACTTTGGCAGACACAACCGATGTTATTAATTCAGGAACTTATGATGTCGATGTTACAGATACTATTCAATCTCTTAGTGGATCTGGTGCAGTAGAATTAGCCAGTGGGNTAACGTTGACCACCGGAGACTCAGGAGATGATACTGTATCTGGAGTTATTTCAGGAACAGGTTCGTTAGAAAAAANTGGATCAGGAACCTTAACTTTTTCAGGGTCGAATACTTACACAGGTGATACAACAATCTCAGCTGGTACTTTAAAATTAACAGGTACTTTAGCAGATACAACGGATGTAATTAATTCAGGAGTCTATGATGTGGATGCTTCGGATACTATTCAGTCCTTAAGCGGATCAGGTGCAGTTGAATTAGCCAGTGGGATAACTTTAACAACTGGTGACTCAGGAGATGATACTATTTCAGGTGTTATTTCTGGATNTGGTGCTTTAACTAAAGCTGGATCAGGNACTTTAACACTTTCAGGGTCGAATACTTATACAGGTTCTACGACTTTATCTGCCGGATTAATTTCTATATCAGCAACTAATAATCTTGGTGCAACACCAGGAACTGCAGACGCAGACAACCTTATATTTAATGGTGGAGGATTAAANTCTACTGGAACATTTTCTTTGGCACCTAATAAAGGAATGACTTTAAGTACNTCAGGAACTATTAATACTAATGCTTCAACTACACTTACATACGGTGGAATAGTTACAGGTTCGGGTAATTTTATCAAAGATGGGTCAGGAAGCATGGTATTATCTGCTACAAATACTTACACAGGAAATACAACGATTAGTACAGGAACACTGGAGGTTTCAGGACAACTAGGCTCTGGTTCATATTCAGGAACTTTAGCAAATTCAGGAATATTTTCTTATTCTTCAGGTTCAAATCAAACTTTATCTGGCGTAATTTCAGGGTCTGGTTCTNTAGAAAAATCAAATTCNAGTACTTTAACANTATCTGCGGCAAATACCTANACTGGAGACACAACCATATCAGCAGGAACTTTAAAATTAACNGGNACTTTAGCAGATACAACCGATGTAATAAACTCAGGAACCTATGATGTAGATGCTACAGACACAATTCAGTCATTAAGTGGTTCTGGAGCGGTACAACTAGCAAATGGAATTACTTTAACCACTGGAGATTCAGGAAATGATACCGTTTCAGGTGTAGTTTCAGGTGCAGGATCACTTACTAAAGTAGGTTCAGGAACTTTAACCTTTTCAGCTAACAATACCTACACTGGAGATACTACAATATCAGCTGGAACTTTGACTGTTTCAGGAACTTTAGCAGATACTACTGATGTTATTAATTCGGGTACTTATGATGTAGATGCAACTGATGCTATTCAATCCTTAAGTGGTTCTGGTGGAATTGAACTAGCAAGTGGTATAACTTTAACTACTGGAGACTCAGGAGATGATACTGTTTCTGGCATTATTTCAGGTGCAGGTTCATTAGAAAAAACTGGATCAGGAACTTTGACGTTTTCAGCTAATAATACTTACTCAGGAGATACTACTATCAGTGAAGGAACTTTGACTGTTTCTGGTACTCTAGCAGATACTACTGATGTTATAAACTCTGGAACTTATGATGTAGATTTAACGGATACTATTCAATCTCTAAGTGGTTCTGGTGGAGTTGAACTGGCTAATGGTATTACTCTGACATCCGGAGATGCAGGTAATGATACAGTTTCGGGAGTAATATCTGGAGATGGTTCTTTCACTAAAGTGGGGGCAGGAACTCTAACATTTTCTGGTAATAACACTTATACTGGAGATACCACAATAAGTGCAGGAACCTTAAAATTAACTGGAACTCTTGCAGATACAACCGATGTAATAAATTCAGGAACATATGACGTAGATGCAACGGATACTATTCAATCTTTAAGTGGTTCTGGAGCAGTTGAACTAGCAAGTGGTATAACTTTAACAACAGGCGACTCAGGAAATGATACGGTTTCAGGAGTAATATCTGGTGCAGGTGCGTTAACCAAAGTTGGTTCAGGAACTCTAACACTTTCAGGATCAAATACATATTCAGGTTCAACAACACTTGCAGCAGGAATAATTTCTATTTCTTCTAGTGCNAANNTNGGAGCAACTCCAGGAACTGTAGACGCAGATAACATAATCTTTAACGGAGGAACACTAAATACGACAGGAACTTTTGCCTTGGGAACTAATAAAGGTATTTCTCTAACAGGAAATGGAACTTTAAACACAGACTCATCTACTACTTTGACTTATGGNGGCATTATAAGTGGGTCTTCTAATTTAACAAAGTCAGGAGCAGGAACACTGCTTTTAACAGGATCAAATACCTACACTGGATCAACCACGATATCAGCTGGAACAATTTCTATCTCTTCTAGTGATAACTTAGGAGCAACTCCTGGATCAGCAGATGCAGATAATTTAATTTTTAATGGAGGAACTCTTAACTCCTCAGCAAACTTCACATTAGAAACTAACAAAGGTATTACTTTAACTGGTGATGGTACTGTAAATACTGANTCATCTACTACTTTGACTTACGGAGGAGTAATAACGGGCTCAGAAAATCTAATCAAAACAGGTACAGGAACATTTGTTTTATCTGGAATTAATACTTATACAGGAAACACTACGATTTCGGCAGGAACACTAACTGTTTCCGGAACTTTAGCAGATACAACTGATGTAATAAATTCAGGAACGTATGACGTAGATGCAACCGACACAATTCAGTCCTTAAGCGGANCAGGTGCTGTGGAATTAGCTAATTCTATTACTCTTACTTCAGGAGATTCAGGAAGTGATACTATTTCTGGAGTAATTTCTGGTGCCGGGTCTTTTTCCAAGTCTGGTTCAGGTACTCTTACTTTTTCAACTAATAATACTTATACAGGCGATACCACGATAAACGCAGGAACTTTAAAATTAACAGGAACGCTTTCTGATAGCACGGANGTAATAAATTCAGGAACTTATGATGTCGATGCTACCGATACAATCCAGTCTTTGAGTGGATCTGGAGGAGTAGAATTAGCTGATGGAATTACTCTGACGTCAGGAGATTCAGGTAATGACACGGTTTCTGGAATAATTTCTGGATTAGGGTCTTTTACCAAGGCTGGAACAGGTNCATTAACTTTTTCAGCTAATAATGCGTATACAGGAGACACTACTATTTCAGCTGGAACACTAACAGTTTCCGGNACCTTAGCAGATGCTACTGATGTAATAAATTCAGGNACTTATGATGTAGATGCNACGGATACAATTCAATCACTTAGNGGATCAGGTGCAGTAGAATTAGCAGGTGGAATAACNTTAACTACTGGAGACTCTGGAAATGATACAGTTTCAGGNATTATTTCAGGAACGGGTTCTCTTACCAANGTAGGGNCGGGTATCTTTACGTTTTCAGCTAATAACACGTTTACAGGNGATACNACGATAAGCGCAGGTACACTTAAATTAACAGGAACCCTATCTGATAGTACGGATGTAATAAACTCAGGTACTTATGACGTAGATGCAACGGACACAATTCAATCACTTAGCGGATCAGGTGCAGTAGAATTAGCAGGTGGAATAACCTTAACTACTGGAGACTCTGGAAATGATAATATTTCAGGAGTTATTTCAGGATCAGGTGCTTTAACTAAAACTGGGTCAGGTACTTTAACATTATCAGCCATTAATACTTATTCAGGTTCTACAACTCTATCAGCTGGAGCAATTTCTATATCTNNTANTGCTAATCTGGGAGCAACTCCAGGNTCTGCAGATGCAGATAATATAATTTTTAATGGAGGAACNNTAAATACGANAGGAACTTTTACTCTTGGTTCNAATAAGGGGATTACTTTAACNGGCGACGGAACTATTAATACGGACTCATCTACTACTCTTACCTATGGAGGAGTCATAACTGGGTCTTCTAATTTAACAAAGTCAGGTACAGGAACATTTTTGTTAACAGGAGCAAGTACATATACAGGAGATACTACTGTAAGTGCAGGAATTTTTAAAGTTTCCGGCACCTTAGCAGATACAACTGATGTNATAAATTCTGGTACTTATGATGTAGATGCAACAGACACTATTCAGTCACTAAGTGGTTCTGGTGCAGTAGAATTAGCAAGCGGAATAATTTTAACTACTGGAGACTCAGGAAATGATACTGTTTCGGGAGTAATTTCTGGTGCAGGCTCTTTAACTAAAGTGGGATCAGGAACTTTAACTCTTTCTGGTACTAATACATATACAGGAGACACCACTATTAGTGCAGGAAAGATCACAGTATCAGGAACTTTAGCTGATACTACCGACGTTGTAAATTCGGGTATTTATGATGTAGACTCAACCGATACTATTCAATCACTGAGTGGATCTGGAGGAGTAGAATTAGCAAGTAGTATNATTTTAACTACCGGTGATTCTGGAAATGACACAGTTTCTGGTGTTATTTCTGGATCAGGGTCTTTAACCAAAGCAGGAACTGGAATTTTAACTTTATCAGGGTCTAATACATTTTCAGGAAATACTACAATTAGTACAGGAACACTTAAATTAACAGGAACGCTTTCTGATAGCACGGATGTAATAAATTCAGGAATTTATGATGTTGACGCAACAGACACAATTCAATCATTGAGTGGAACTGGTGCTGTAGAACTTGCAAGTTCTATTACTTTGACAACTGGAGATTCAGGGGATGATACAGTTTCAGGAGTTATTTCTGGGNCTGGTTCGTTAGCTAAAGCGGGTTCAGGGATTNTAACACTCTCGGGCTCAAATACATATACCGGTTCTACGACTTTATCAGCTGGAACAATNNCTNTNTCTNCTAGTGNTAANTTAGGNGCAACNCCTGGATCAGCAGATGCAGATAATATAATTTTTAATGGAGGAACNCTAAATACNACGGNAACTTTTACATTAGGGACTAATAAAGGTATTACTTTGACTGGNAATGGAACTGTAAATACNGATTCATCAACTACTTTAACNTACGGTGGTNTTATTGCAGGATCTTCTAACTTAACAAAATCAGGGNCTGGTATACTNGTATTATCAGGAGNGAATACTTTTTCTGGAGATACTACAATAAGTGCTGGAACACTTACCGTTTCAGGAACTCTTTCCGATAGTACAGATGTAATAAATTCAGGAATTTATGATGTGGATGCTACGGATACAATCCAGTCATTAAGTGGATCTGGTGCTGTAGAACTTGCAAGTTCTATTACTCTAACAACAGGAGACTCAGGTGATGATACAATTTCAGGTGTAATATCTGGAGCTGGATTATTTACAAAATCAGGATCAGGAATATTAACTTTATCAGGAGAAAATACATACACAGGAGCTACTTCAATTACAGCTGGTACAATAAGTATTGGAGCAGACTCAGGCTTAGGTACTTCTCCTAGTTCTGCTACANCAGGACATTTGACTTTAAACGGAGGNACTTTAAATAGTTCATCTACTTTTACTTTAAATTCAAACAGAGGAATATCACTAGGAGGGAGTAATGGTACTGTAGACGTTGATGGTTCAACAACTTTAACCTATGCGGGTATCATTAAAGGATCAGGGTCATTAACAAAATCAGGTTTAGGAACATTGGTTTTATCTTCTGCGTCAAGTGATTATTCTGGCGGTACTACTGTTGCAGCAGGCACTTTATCTTTAGAAGGGTCAAGTTCAGGTTCAATTGGTTCTGCATCAAGAGGGCCTGTAGGAACTGGTTCTATTACTGTAAACTCTGGTGCTACTTTAGATGTGAATACTACTTTAATTCATAATACCAAGACCAATAATGGTTCTATTGTTAATAAACCTACACCAACATTTACTTTTTCTAATGATAGTAAAAGCGCAACTTATGGAGATACCGGAATTTCAGCAGATACTTTAACAGAAAATACTAATGGTGCTATTACTTACGCAAGTTCAAATACTGGTATAGCAACAGTTAACTCTTCATCAGGCGCGTCAGCTTCGGTAGCAGCAGGAAGTGCTACTATTACAGCAAGTGCTGCAGAAACAAATGAATACAATGCAGCTTCTGATAGTTTCACACTTGTAATAAATAGAAAAACATTAACAGCAAGTGCATCTGCATCTAATAAGACCTATGATGGAGGAACATCTGCTACAGTAACATTAACATTTTCAGGGTTAGTAGGATCTGAAACCTTAGGTCAGTCTGTTTCTTCTACCTTTTCAGATAAAAGTGTAGGAACTGGAAAAACTGTTACTGTCAACTCAATTACTTTATCTGATGGTTCTAATGGGGGCTTAGCAAGTAACTATAGTATTAGTTCTGGACAGACTACTACAGCAAATATTACAGCAAAGTCTATTACTGTCTCTGGTATTACAGCATCTAACAAGACTTATGATGCATCCACCTCGGCAACAGTAGATGTGAGCAGTGCTTCTTTTTCAGGCATAGTAAGCGGAGATAATTTGTCAGTATCTGCTTCAGGGGTGTTTGATAATGCTAATGTAGGAACTGGTAAGACAGTAACCCTTACCTCTTCGTATTCAGGTGATGATGTAAACAATTACTCTATTACTGATCAAGCATCTACTACGGCAAATGTAACGCAAAAAGCTCTTACTGCTACTGCGTCTGCATCTAATAAATCTTATGATGCAGCAACTACTGCTACTGTTACTCTTACTTTTTCTGGTTTAATAGGCTCTGAAACTCTAGGTCAGTCAGTTTCAGCTACTTTTTCAGATAAAAATGTGGGTGCTGGAAAAACCGTTACTGTTAACTCAATTACTTTGTCAAATGGTTCAAACGGAGGGCTGGCAGGCAATTATTCTATTTCCTCTGGGCAGACAGCTACAGCAGATATAACCACAAAAGCTTTGACAGTATCTGGTATTACAGGCGTAAATAAAACTTACGATGGGTCTGTGGGAGCAACTTTAAGTACCTCAGGCGTTACTTACTCTGGATTGGTTTCAGGTGATAGTTTCACTGTTACACCTACAGGAACATTTGATAATAAAAATGTAGGGACTGGAAAAACCGTAACCATTAGTAGTGCTTATTCTGGAGATGATATTGGTAATTATGTAATTACTGATCAATCTAGTACTACCGCTAATATAACAGCAAGATCTTTAACTGTTTCAGGTCTTACAGCCTCTAATAAAGCCTATGATGCAAGTACAACTGCTACCATAAGTAAGACAGGAGCAGTTTATGCAGGCTTAGTGAGTGGAGATGATTTTACTTTAACTGCTACTGGTGTTTTTAATAATGCAAACGTTGGAAATAGCAAAACAGTTACGATATCTTCATCATATTCTGGAGATGACGTTTCTAATTATTCTATAACTAACCAATCTAGTACTACTGCTAACGTTTTTGCTAAAACTCTTACAGCAACTGCTTCAGCTTCTAATAAAACTTATAATGGAAATACTACAGCAACAGTTACATTATCTTTCTCTGGATTAGTTGGCTCACAAACTCTAGGACAATCAGTAACTGCAGCTTTTAATAACAAAAATGTGGGAACAGGGAAAACAGTAACAGTAAGTGCTATTACTTTATCTGATGGAAGCAACGGAGGACTAGCAAGTAATTATTCCATATCTGCAGGACAAACTACAACAGCAAATATTACGGCAAAGGCATTAACTGTTTCTGGAATTACAGCTTCTAATAAAACGTATGACGGTAACACGAATTCAACAACTGATGTTACTTCAGCAGTATATACTGGGTTAGTAAGTGGTGATAATTTTGTGGTTGCAGCTACAGGAACTTTTGATAATAAAAATGTAGGAACAGGAAAAACAGTTAGTTTGTCTTCTTCATATTCTGGAAGCGATGTTTCCAATTACTCTGTTACTAATCAAGCTAGTACTACGGCTAACATTACAGCTAAGGCACTAACAGTTTCAGGAATTACATCCTCTGATAAAAGTTATGATGGATCCACTAGCGCTACTTTAGTCACATCAAATATTTTATATACTGGTTTGGTAAATGGAGATAGTTTTACAGGTTCTTATACAGGAACCTATGATAATAAAAATGTAGGAACAGGAAAAACAGTTACGATATCTTCATCTTATTCAGGAGATGATGCATCTAATTATTCAATAACTAATCAATCTAGTACTACCGCTGCAATTATTAAAAAAGCATTAACTGCTTCTGCAAGTGCATCAAACAAAACATATAATGGAAATACTACTGCAACTACTACACTTTCATTTTCTGGCTTGGCAGGATCAGAAACTTTAGGACAATCCGTATCATCAACATTCAATAATAAAAATGTAGGAACAGGAAAAACAGTAACTGTAAACTCTATAACTTTATCTGATGGTAGCAACGGAGGTCTTGCTAGCAACTACACTNTAAGTGCAGGGCAAACTACAACAGCAGATATCACAGCAAAAAGTTTAACAGTTTCAGGAATAACTGCATCTAATAAAACNTATGATGCTAATACAAATGCTACTGTTAATATCGGTTCTGTTTCATATTCTGGTTTGGTAAGTGGAGATAATTTTACTGTTTCTGTATCTGGTACTTTTGATAATAAAAATATAGGAACTGGAAAGACAGTTACTTTGTCTTCTTCTTATTCTGGAAGTGATGTTTCTAATTATTCAATTACTAATCAAGCTAGCACTACGGCTAATGTTACAGCAAAGGCTTTAACAGTTTCTGGAATTACAGCTTCAGATAAAACTTATGATGGTTCTACAAGTGCAACTTTAGGAACATCAAATGTATTATATAGTGGTTTAATTAATGGAGATAGTTTTTCAGGATCTTATTCTGGCACATTTAACAATGCAAATGTGGGAGCAGGAAAAACAGTTACTATTTCTTCATCTTACTCAGGTGATGATGTATCAAATTATTCTGTAACAAGTCAATCAAGTACTACTGCNAGTATAGTAAAAAAATCTTTGACTGCGTCGGCTACAGCTTCTAATAAAACTTATAATGGCAATACTACCGCAACTACTACACTTTCGTTTTCTGGCTTAGTCGGATCTGAAACATTAGGGCAATCTGTATCATCAACATTCAATAATAAAAATGTGGGTACAGGGAAAACAGTAACTGTAAACTCTATAACTTTATCTGATGGTAGCAATGGGGGAGTTGCTAGTAATTATAGCATAAGTTCAGGACAAACTACTACGGCAAACATCACAGCAAAGGCTTTGACAGTCTCAGGAATAACAGCTTCCAATAAAACGTATGATGGAAATACAGTTGTAACTTTAGACTTAACAGGAACATCTTATTCAGGATTAGTTTCAGGAGATGATGTATCAATTTCAGCTTCTGGTTCTTTTGATAATAAAAATGTTGGAACAGGAAAGACTGTAAATATTAGTTCCTCTTATTCTGGATCTGATGTAGGAAACTATTCTATTACTGATCAAGCCACTACCACAGCAAATATAACAGCAAGTGTAAGTGGCATTACTGTTAGGGGAATAACAGCATCTAATAAGACTTATGATGGAAATAATTCAGCAACACTAGATACTTCAAATGTCTCATACTCAGGACTAGTTGAAGGAGATGATGTTACAGGTTCATTTTCTGGTACTTTTAGTAATGCAAATGTAGGATCTAATAAAACTGTAAATATTAGTTCTTCNTATTCAGGAGCTGATGTAGGAAATTATACTATAACGGACCAGAGCACTACTACGGGAAATATAATTGCAAAAGCACTAACAGCAACTGCTGCAGCATCTAATAAAACTTATAATGGAAATACTACAGCAACAGTTACATTATCTTTTTCAGGGTTAATTGGTTCTGAAACATTAGGACAATCAGTTACAGCAGCTTTTAATAATAAAAATGTAGGAACGGGAAAAACAGTAAATGTGAGTGCTATAACTTTATCTGATGGAAGTAATGGAGGTCTAGCAAGCAATTATAGTATTAGTGCAGGGCAAACAACAACAGCAAATATTANAGCAAAATCTTTAACAGTTTCTGGTATTACCGCATCTAATAAAACGTATGATGGAAATACAAATGCTACAACTGATGTTACTTCAGCATCTTATTCTGGATTAGTAAGCGGTGATAATTTCGTAGTTGCTGCCACGGGAACTTTTAATAATAAAAATGTAGGAACAGGAAAAACAGTTAGTTTATCTTCTTCATATTCTGGAAGCGATGTTTCCAATTACTCTGTTACAGATCAATCAAGTACAACAGCGAATATTACAGCTAAGGCATTGACAGTTTCTGGTATTACTGCTTCAGATAAAAGTTATGATGGTTCTACAACTGCAACTTTAGGAACATCAAATATTTTATATACTGGACTAGTAAGTGGAGACAGTTTTTCAGGTTCTTATACAGGAACTTTTGATAATAAAAATGTAGGAACTGGTAAAACAGTTACGATATCTTCATCGTATTCTGGAGACGATGTGTCAAACTATTCAGTCACAGATCAATCTAGTACAACAGCTACAATTATTAAAAAGGCTTTAACTGCTTCAGCTTCAGCTTCTAATAAAACGTATAATGGAAATGCAACTGCAACTACGTCTCTAACTTTCTCTGGCTTAGTTGGATCAGAGACTTTAGGACAATCTGTAACATCAGCATTTAATAATAAAAATGTTGGAACAGGAAAAACAGTTACAATAAGTGCGATTACATTATCTGATGGAAGCAATGGGGGACTAGCAAGTAACTATACTATTAGTGCAGGCCAAACTACAACGGCAAATATTACAGCAAAAGCTTTAACAGTTTCTGGTATTACAGCTTCTAATAAAACGTATGACGCTAATACAAATGCTACGATGGTTGTCACTTCAGCATCATATTCAGGGNTATTAAGTGGTGATAATGTTGTAGTTTCAGCTACAGGAACCTTCGATAATAAAAATATTGGAACTGGAAAAACAGTAACGATATCTTCATCATATTCAGGAAGTGATGTTTCTAATTATTCTATTACAAATCAATCTAGTACTACTGCAAATGTTACAGCTAGATCATTAACGGTTTCTAGTATTACTGCTTCAGATAAAAGTTACGATGGTTCAGCAACTGCAACTTTAGGAACATCAAATATTTTATATACTGGCTTAGTAAGTGGTGATGATTTTTCAGGAAGTTATACAGGGACCTTTAATAATGCAAATGTAGCAAGTGGTAAAACTGTTACTATCTCTTCCACTTATTCTGGAGATGATGTGTCAAACTATTCAGTTACAGATCAATCTAGTACTACAGCAGCTATTGTTAAAAAATCTCTAACAGCTACTACATCATCTTCTAATAAAACTTATAATGGAGATGCAACTGCAACTACTACACTTTCATTTTCTGGTTTAGTTGGGTCTGAAACTTTAGGACAATCTGTATCATCAACATTCAATAATAAAAATGTGGGTACAGGAAAAACTGTAACNGTAAATTCTATAACTTTATCTGATGGAAGCAACGGAGGTTTAGCTAGTAANTATACTATTAGTGCAGGTCAAACTACAACAGCAAATATCACAGGAAAATCATTAACAGTTTCAGGTATAACTGCACCAAATAAAACTTATGATGGAAATACAAATGCTCCTTTAGATATATCCAATATTTCTTATTCTGGTTTGGTTTCAGGAGATGATATAGGAGGTGCATTTTCAGGAGCTTTTGATAACAAAAATATAGGAACCAGTAAGACAGTATCAATTTCTGCTTCTTATTCAGGAGTGGATTCTGGAAATTATACAGTAACAGATCAATCTAGTACTACAGCAAACATTACNGCTAGAACTTTAACAGTTTCAGGACTAACTGCTTCAAATAAGACCTATGATGCAACAACTTCTGCAACTTTAGATACTTCTAATATTTCATATGCAGGTTTAGTAAGTGGGGATAGTTTTTCTGGAAGTTACACGGGAACTTTTAATAATGCTAATGTAGGAACTAGTAAGCTAGTTACAATTTCTTCTTCTTATTCAGGAGATGATATAAATAATTATTCTATAACAGACCAATCTTCTACGGGTGCAGATATAACTAAAGCTTCTCCAACTATTAGTGGCTTAAGTGCACAATCAAAGTATTCGGATGAAAGTTATACTTTAGCAGGAATTCCAAGTATTAGTGGTTTAAGTATTGCCTATTCTTCTAGTAATACTAATATAGCTAGTGTAGGTTCTTCAACAGGAGCAGTTTCTATATTATCAACAGGAACATCTACAATTACTGCTTCAATCGCAGCTACATCAAACTATAATGCAGCAAGTGCAACTTATATTTTAACTATAAGTACAAGACCTACTAGTAATGGATCCCCTTCTCAAGTTGCTACATATACAGCAATAAGAAGTATGAACGAAAATGTAAGTAATAGTAGTGGTAACATTTCTATAAGAGGATCTAATGGTAATCTAAATAATACTTCTATTTCAGGTAGTTCTATATCTGCTGGAAAAAATAGCGTAATTTCATCACAAGCAAAGGTAATAGTTTTAAGGCCTAATCTTGTTCCTGCCACAGAAGGAATTTATGAATTTTCAAATAATGAAGATGAAGATAGGTTAAAACCGCCAGAAAAAAATAATGAGAGTTTTCAAAAGCTTGGAGAAATAATAGGAGTTGTAGATTATCTAGTTCAAATTGAATCTGAGAATAAAACATACAACTATAACTTAGAAGTAAGAGACGGAGGTATTTTAATCAAACCTAAAAACTTAGATTCATTTAGCTTTGCAGAATTTAATAAATCAGTAGTTATTGATAAAGCAATGGGGGCAGTACAAGAGAATTTCGGCATACCAACTTTTCAAATAAAAACCATAGTAATAGATTTATTGTCTAATATAGCTAGCAATTAGAATTAATATANAAACCAATATCTNTTTTAAAAGTCAGAAACTCTACCCTTAACTTCCCAGTCTCCATATCTAGTTGGTTCAGGACCTTTAGGCCCTCCTATTTCTTTAACTTTTTTGTTTTTATTCTTATTTTTTTTATTATTACTTTTATTTTCTTTTTTTGTGACTTTGTTCATAATTAAATTAAACAATATTGATAATGAAAAATAAAGATAAAAGTAGAACAATAGTAAAAATTGGAGTTCATAAGCATCTTCAAGGATTGACCTTAAAAGAAATAGNANCAATACAAGACGAATATTTTAAAGAAAATAATTTAGATGCAAGGGATAAGGCTTTTGTTAAAAATTTAACCTTAACTAGCATAAGAAATAGAGGGATATTAGAAAATGTTATTGCTAAGTATCTTGATAGACCATTACCCAAAAAATTAACAGAAATTAAGGCAATATTAATTATGGGGGTAGCTCAAATTCTATTTACAAGAACTGAAGATTACGCGGCAGTAAATACTACAGTTAATTTNTTTGAAGGAAGACTNAAAAAATGGAGAGGNTTATCAAATGCTATATTAAGAAAAATAATTAGAGAAGAAAATTATAAAAANAAAAAGTATGAGCTTCGTTTAAATGTTCCTAACNGGNTATACAAGGTNTGGAAAAAACAATATGGANAAAANAACACGGANAAAATTATAGNTTNTATTTTTAAAGAANCGACCTTAGATTTAAAAATTAAAAAAGATTTTGATTTTTGGAAAAAAGAAATTAGNGGCGAANAGATTGNATATAATACTNTNCGATTAAATAAATCNGGNGATNCTAAAAAAATNAGTGGTTATAAAGAGGGGGCATGGTGGGTNCAAAATCTTGCAGCACAAATACCNGTAGAGTTAATGGGTAATATTAAAAATGAAAAAGTATTAGATCTATGTGCTGCNCCNGGNGGAAAAACNGCCCAATTNCTNAATGAAGGAGCAATAGTAACGGCTTTAGACATATCAGAAAAAAAAATTAATAAACTTACTAGTAATATTTCTAGGCTTAATTTAGAAAAAAATCTTACTGCAATTTCTAAAGATTTTTTGAAGTGGAATAGTGAAAAAAAATATAATAAAATTTTATTAGATGCTCCTTGTAGTGCTACAGGCACTGTAAGAAAAAATCCTGATGTATTATGGAATAAAGACGAAAAGGATATTGAAAGACTTGCNAATACACAAAAAAANTTACTAGATAAGGCAATAAGTAAATTAAGTGATAAAGGAATATTGGTATATTGTAATTGCTCTATGCAGTTTGAAGAAGGAGAAAAAGTNATAGATTTTTTTATTAAAAAAAATAGAGTAAAATTATTGCCAATAAAACCNGAAGAGCTTAAACTTTTTCCTAAGGAAATTTTTAAAAATGGATTTATTAGAACATTACCTTACATGTATAATGAGTTTGGTGGTTTAGACGGGTTTTTTATAGCAAGGTTTATTAAAGCTTAATATTTAAATATGGTAAAAAAAAAAGTAAATATAGCAGCTTCAATATTATCTGCAGATTTTTCAATTTTAGGAAAAGAAGTCAAGGATGTAGATAAAGCTGGTAGTGATATGATNCATATTGATGTTATGGATGGAAGCTTTGTTCCNAATATCACNATAGGGCCTTCTGTAATATCTAAAATTAGACCATTTTCNAAGAANCCATTTGATGTACACCTTATGATTAACGAGCCATCAAAACATGTTGATGAGTTTATTGCTGCTGGTGCTGATATTTTAACTATACACTATGAAGCTGACCTTCATCCAATAAGAACGCTNGATTANATNAANAGTAANGGNATTAAAGCAGGNATAGCTATCAATCCNGCAACANCTGAAGTAGTTTTAGAAAGTCTTTTNGANTATTGTGATTTAATTTTAGTGATGTTAGTAAATCCAGGNTTTGGTGGACAAAAAACAATTTTATCACAAATCAAAAAAGTTAAATCTATTAGTACTATGCTTAAAAAGCATAAAAAAAATATATATCTGGAGGTTGATGGAGGAGTAAATCCTTTGAATATTAAAAATTTAGTACAATCAGGAGCAAATTTAATTGTAGCTGGTAATGCTATATTTAAGGATGGAAAAGATTTTTATGAAAAAAATATCAGAGCCTTAAAAGTTCCTCGAGTCAAGAAGTGATAATTTTCAGAATTGTTAAAAATATTTTTTTTAAAACTAAATTATATGATTACTATTTATCAAAAAATAGTATTGAAGAAATTTCTTTTACTCCAAAAGATATTTGGCCAGGTGATCCTATTTTAGGTGACCAACTAGTTCAAGGTTATTATAACTTAGCAAATAAAAAAATATATTCTCCTGAAGAAACTTTATGGCAAATCTCTAATACTAATACGTTTTGGCAAAATGAAGCTCATAGCTTTTCATGGTTAAGGCACCTTAAGGCTAGATCGGGTTCACTCGCTAGAAAACATGCGAGGCTACTGATATTAGATTGGTTAAAACTATATGAAAATTATAAT
>FUFK010015762.1_pt1 | contig 15704 bp, 13 predicted proteins | sample 1021851 | NCBI WGS metagenome assembly FUFK01 (sample SAMEA51879418, study PRJEB19060) | metagenome | reverse complement strand
GTGGCGGGCGATGGAGGATTCGAACCCCCGTCTCCGGCTCCGAAGGCCGGAAGGATATCCAGACTACCCTAATCGCCCGTAAACCCCCCGAGACGACACCCCTTCTTGAAGAAGGCGGGTGCATTGGGCTGCCCATGGCGCGCTCCCTCCCGTGCATTCCGATGGGGTGTTCAGCCTGTTGCCGGGAGACCACGATGCCCATCACCAAGGCCGAAGCATCCCGTTTGGCTCGACGGACCGGGATGAAGCAGGACGATTTTTCCGTTCTCAACGACGGCATCCTCACGCTTCTGAACAACGCCGATACGAAAGCCTGCGTGTTTCTGCTCACGGATTCCGCCGACGTGAACGCCGAAGGCATGTGCTCCGTGTACGAAATTCGTCCAAAAGGGTGCCAAACCTACCCCTACGTTCTGAACACAGCCGACGCCGCCGTGCGTGACGAAGGCTGCCCGCATCGCAGTCAGTTTGGTCCGCCTCCGGAGGGCATGGAGACCGTGTTGCTTAATCTTGAGGAGCGCATCGTGCGTGAAGGATCAAGCGACTGAGGCTTCGATGCACCCGTTCGACGTGCGCCGATTTGACGGTCCAGCCGCAGCGCTCGATGAGGGCGTGAACGTCCGNCCACGTTCCGTTCAGAAGGTTGAACGGATGACCGAGATCGACGGGCTCAGTGGTTGTTTCTTCGAGCGGATGAATCGGCAACACCAGAACAAATCCAGCTTCGTCGTGCGCCGTTTTTCGTGCGCTTTTGAGGCAGGATTCCAACAACGCATCGCTTTCAACGCTGCCGTGAGAGTTGCGGCCGTACGGAGGGTCGAGCACAAAGCCACCGACACGTCCGAGCCAGGTGGAAGGCAGCACATCGCCCAAGCGCGTGGCGTCGCCGCGAAGGACTTGAGCGTGACCGGGCGCTTCCCCACCGTGCGCCCAAACGAGGTTGGCTTTTGCGCCTTCAACCATTTCAGAGTGAACATCAATGCCAACTGCGCGGCGTCCACTGAGGGAGGCTTCGATGAGAAACCCTCCCGTTCCCGTCATCGGGTCCACAACCGGGCCGTTGTCGAGCGGTCCTGTGGCAAGGTTCACCGCCAAACGAGCCAGCATGGGGTCAAGGCTGACGGGTTTGAAAAACGGGCGTTCGGCTGCCCGGCGCTCGCCGTTTGAGAAGGATGCCTGCCCGTCGCCTTCCATCCAACCGCATGCCAGCGAGGCGGTGGGACCGTCGGCGATGAGCGCCAGAACGTGGTCCGGTTCGGACAAATCAATCGAACAACCCATGTCGTGCAGCAGTCCGCCCAGTTGGCCCGAAAGGTTGCTCACGCTCCAACCGGAAAGCTTCCCGCCCTGCCTCCACCCTCGCACGGCAACGCTGCCTTGGACGGGGTGCTCGTCGAGGTACCTCTTCATGCTCGCCAACCAGGCCGCTTCGTCAGCGGCTTCGGTGGATTGAACCACGCCGTTGAGCAAAAAGCACTGCAGCCCACTGGCCAACTCCAAGGCCTCACGGCGTTGTGCAGCCGTTGAGCCTCGGACTCGACACCAGCGGGGAGAGGTGTCGGCTGCAAGCGTTGCCTCGGGCAGAAGTGCCTGTAGCTCTGCGCGTGCAAGCCCGGGGTGCCACCCGCGCAGGCACGCCAGCATGTCGCCCATGGGCCGCCCTGTGGCTCAGCCTTCTTGATGGAATCGCAGGCGAACGCCTACATACGGTGACCTGTTGATGGATTCATGGGCTGCAACCTGAAGGACATCGCTCCAGCACAGCAAACCAGCCTCAAAGAGTTGGCCGGCAAGCGCGTGGGCATCGACGCCTTTCTCACTGCGTTTCAGTTCCTCACCACGATGCGGGATCGTTCGCCCCAGGGCGACGGCATGCCGCTGCGCGACGCCAACGGCAACCCGGTGTCCCACCTCATGGGCTTCCTTCATCGCACGGCGACGTTGCTGGCGATGGGCATCAAACCCGTTTACGTTTTCGACGGTACATCGCCCGAACTCAAGGCCGACGAAATGGCCGCTCGCCGAGCGCGCCGTCTTGAGGCCGAAGCGGTCCACAAAGAGGCGCTCGCCGCAGGAGATTTTGCGCTGGCCCAGAAAATGGCGGCCCGTATCATGCACTATTCGCCGCAGATGGTGAAAGAGACCCAACAACTGCTCGACCTCATGGGCGTCCCGTGGGTGACGGCGGCAGCCGAAGGCGAAGCCCAAGCCGCCGTGATGGCTGCAAAAGGCCAACTTGACGTGGTGGCCACCCAGGACTGGGACGCCTTGCTCTACGGCTCACCCGTGCTTGTTCGCAATCTCATGGACGACGGCGCCAAACGCTACGGGCGGGTGGTTCACGCTCAGTCCATCGACCTCGGCGAAATGCTCGCCAGCAACGACCTGAGTCGTGAGCAACTCGTGGACTTGGCCATCATGATCGGCACCGACTACCACCCGGGCATCAAGGGCATCGGGCCCAAGACCGGGCTCAAACTCATCAAGAAACACGGCACGCTTGAAGCGGTCTGCGAGGCCAAGGAACGTGAGGTGCCGGAGCAACTGTCGGAAATCCGTGAAATTTTCCTGAACCATCCCGCCGTTGAAGTCGACGAAGCCGACCTCAAGCAGGGGCAAGTTGACCGCAAGGGGCTGATTCAATTCCTTCAGAAGGAGCGCCAGTTCAGCCAGCGTCGCATGGATCAGGCCTTCGAGAAGCTGAAGGAAGGCGGCTACCTTCGGGAAGGCGGTCAGACCTCCTTGTTCTCGTTTGACGGGTGAAAAAAGCGCAGCGGACTCGCCAGCGTCATCACGCCTTTGTGCTCAACAAGCCCGCCGCGTGCCTCGGTTTGGACGTCGTACAGCGCTTCGTTCACGGTGTTGACCGGTGCGCACGGAATGCCCTTGAGGATCCCTTCGAGGGCGGCCCGGTCCACCTTTGAAACGGCCGCTTGAACGGTCGCTTCCACCGATGACCGTTCCTCGATGCGGGCGCTGTTGTCCTTCCAGCGCTCGGGCACGTCCAACTCCAGTGCGTCGACCAGCTTGTGCCATTGATTCTCGGTGCCCACGCCGATGGCAAACCATCCGTCGCTGGCCTCGAAGGCCTTGTACGGCACGAGGTTCGGATGAGCGCTGCCCATGCGGCCGGGCGTGATGCCCGTGAGGGCGTTGTGCCCCTGATTCACGAGCGAGGCCAGTGCCGTGTCCCACAGCGAGACGTCGATGCGAGCGCCCTTGCCGGTCTTTTCCCGGTGGTAGAGCGCTGCTAAAATGGAGGACACGGCGTTCATGCCGGTCATGACGTCGATCCACGCCACGCCGACCTTGGCCGGACCACCGTCGGCGTCGCCGGTGATGGACATGATGCCGCTGCGGGCCTGCATGGTCAAGTCGAACGCGACCTCGTCCCGTCGGGGCCCGTTCTGTCCGTAGCCCGAGATGCTGCAAACGATGACGTGCTCGGGCACCTCGCCGACGATGGCGTCAAAGGTCCCGGGCTTGAAGTTCTCAACGACGATGTCAGCGTCGGCCACGAGGGCCTGAATCCGCTCCTGCTCCTGCTTGATGTTGACCGTCTCGATGCGCTTGCCGCGGTTGCACGACAGAAAGTAAGAGGCGACCTCTTCACCGTCAAAGCCGACCTGAAACGGCGGCCCCCACGAACGCGTGTCGTCGCCCCAGGGCGCTTCGAGTTTGAGCACTTCGGCACCCAAATCGCTCAGCGTTTGAGCAGCGTGTGGGCCTGCGAGAATTCGGGAAAGATCGAGCACGCGAACGCCGGACAGCGGTTGCATGGCACGGCCTTTGTGGGGCGTCAATTCAACCTATGCGTCCGGCTGGACGAGGTCGGCGTGCTTGGAGTGCGGACTCAAGCGCTCTTGTCAGCCTGGACTTGCTTGCGAACGTCCTGAGCAGCAGCCTTGGCTGCTTGCATGGCCTTTCGCACGCGGGTGCCAGCTGCGTTGTTGCCTTTGTCGTGCTTTGCAGCATCGACAAGAGCGGCGGTCAAATCATCAATCATCTTCTGTACCATAGCCTCGACGGACATACCCNTCGGTCCGGAAAGTCGGTTCTTATGGCTTGCCTACCGAATCGATGAACATCCGGGCCGCCGCTCGCTGTTTTTTTCCTCAATGCCTGCACCGTTGGGCGGCGAATCCGACGCCTCGCTGGCGAGGGATTGAAAACCCTCACCACAGACCCCTCACCACAGGGGAGACACAATGGGGTTTGCTCGGCGGTCCACACAACCCGACCCCGACCCCGTCACCACACAGGAATGGCGTGATTCCATCCGTGCCGTCGCCGAACAGTGGGGCGAGAGCGAAGCACGTCGCCTGTTGCACGCCACGGTTGAGGCCGCAAAAGACGCAGGCGTGGACATTGAAGTGGTGGAAACCCCCTACCTGAACACGATTCACCCCGACGACCAGGGCACCTATCCGGGCGACCTTGATCTCGAAGAGCGTCTACACGGCATCGTTCGATGGAACGCCATGATGATGGTCACTCGGGCGAACAAGTACTTTGACGGCATCGGCGGGCACATCTCAACCTACGCTTCGGTTTCTCATGCCTGGGAGATCGGCTTCAATCACTTCTTCCGAGGAAAGGACGACGGCTCGTCCGGAGACCACCTCTACTGGCAGGGCCACGCATCGCCCGGCATCTACGCCCGAGCTTGGCTTGAGGGGCGACTGACGCACGAACAGGTCGAGAACTTCCGACAGGAAGTGGGGGGACAGGGTCTGTCCAGCTACCCGCATCCTCGGTTGATGCCGGAGTTTTGGGAATTCCCCACCGTTAGCATGGGCCTTGGCGCCATGACGGCCATCCATCAAGCTCGCTTCAATCGGTACCTCGAGGACCGAGGGCTGGCCAGCACCCACGCATCCCGGGTCTGGTACACGATGGGCGATGGCGAATCCGACGAGCCGGAATCCCTCTCCCAACTTTCACTCGCAGGACGCGAGGGCCTGGACAACATCGTGATGACCATGAATTGCAACCTTCAACGCCTCGACGGACCGGTTCGTGGCAACTCAAAAATCGTTCAGGAGCTCGAAGGCCGCTTCCGAGGTGCGGGGTGGAACGTCATCAAGGTGCTCTGGGGCAGTTCTTGGGACGATCTGTTCGCACGCGACACGCAAGGCCTCCTCGCTGCCCGTCTCAACGGGTTGGTGGACGGCGACGAGCAACGCATCATGACCTCCGACGGCGCAACCATTCGCAAAGAACTGTTCAACACGGACGGACTTTCGTCGCTCGTTGCTCATCTGTCCGACGACGACCTCGAAGCCCTTTGCGCCGACGTCGGTGGCCACGACTTTACCAAACTCCACGCGGCTTACGCCCAGGCGACGGCGCACAAAGGTGAGCCCACCGTCGTTCTCATTCGAACCATCAAAGGCTACGGCCTCGGACCTTCGTTTGCCGGACGCAACACCACCCACCAGAAGAAAAAAGCCGACATGGACACGATGCAGTTCATGCGCACCGACCTCGGTCTTTCTTTCACCGACAAGGACCTTGAGTCCTACCCCTACGTGATGCCTGAGGACGTTCCTGAACTGGTGGCTTACGCCTCTCAGCGTCGTGCGGCCATGGGCGGCCCAATGCCGAAACGCGTGGTGCCCACCGAGTCGATCGAGCTTCCCGTCGCCGAGACCTACGCCGAATTTGACGCNGGAACCAAAGGCAACATGGAAGTTTCCACNACCATGGCGTTTGTTCGNGTGCTCCGTTCGTTGATGAAGGACAAGACCTTCGGCCAGCGCGTCGTCCCCATCATTCCCGACGAAGCGAGAACCTTCGGCATGGACCCGTTGTTTGCTGAATTCGGCATCTACCATCCCGAGGGACAACTGTACAAGCCCGTGGACCACAACGTTCTGATGAAGTACAAGGAATCCGAAAAGGGGCAGCTGTTTGAAGAGGGCATCAACGAAGCCGGCGCCACCTCCACCTTCATCGCTTCAGCCACGTCCTACGCCACTCACCTCTACCCCACCGTTCCGTTCTACACGTTCTATTCCATGTTCGGTTTCCAGCGCGTTGCGGACCTGATTTGGTCCGCCGCCGACCAGCGAGCTCGTGGTTTCTTGATGGGCGCCACTTCAGGTCGGACAACGCTCAACGGTGAGGGGTTGCAGCATCAAGACGGGCACTCGCTTCTCATGGCGCACACCAACCCAGCGGTGCGTGCGTGGGACCCTGCGTTCGCCTACGAACTGGCCACCATCGTCCGACACGGCATTGAGGAAATGTACGTTGACAACCAAGACGTGCTGCACTACATCGCCATCTACAACGAAAACTACCCCATGCCGCCCAAGCCAAAAGGCGCTGACGAGGGCATCATCAAGGGCATGTACCTGCTTCGTGGCGCACCGAAGGGTGACGGGCCGCTCGTTCGCCTNATCGGTTCTGGCCCCGTGATGGTGCAGGTGCTCGACGCCGTGGAGAAGTTGGAGACCTACGGCGTGCGATGCGAAATTTACTCCGCCACCTCCTACGGCGAACTCCGTCGTGAAGGCCTGGCGTGCGACCGGCACAACCGGCTCCACCCCACCGACGACCTTCAGAAGCCCTACGTGGAGACGCTGCTGGCTGAACCGCTCCCGACCGTCGCCGTCTCCGACAACATGTCGGCCGTTCCGGACATGATTCGTCAGTGGGTCAGCGGACCCTACACCGTCTTGGGCACCGACGGCTTTGGCCGGTCCGACACCCGCGAAGCGCTCCGCCGTTTCTTTGAGATCGACGGTGCCGCCATTGCGCTGGCCGCCCTGTCCTCGCTCGTGCGCGAGGGCGAACTCGACGGGAAGGTCTACGCCAAGGCGGAGAAGAACTTCGCGGTGTCGACCGACCGGCCCGACATCGCCTCTCTTTGAAACGGGCTTTGAGACGCCCTCACTGCGCTGGCGAGCGGAGCGAGAAGGACACCGTTGGTTCAATCAACGACGTGAACAGCCAGCGTCAGGTGAGATCGATGGTGATGCTGCCCGAGTCGCCGTTCTCGTTGTTTCCACCGTACTCCTTTCCATCCACGATGAACCCGATGTCGGATTCGTAAAACGCATAGTGCATGGTCCACACGTGACCTTCCTCGAGAACGACGAACTTTGCGGCGCTCGAGAAGCCGTCGAGCGTTGACTGACCTCCCGTCTCGGAGATGAATTCAACTTCACCGTCCCAGCAGCAGAAATCAAACGCACTTCGGTCAAAGAATTCCACGTGATAGTCGTCCGGGGCGCAGTGAGAATACGTCACACCCTCGCCCTCGTTGTATTCATCGGAGCCTCCAAAGTCGACGGTCTGAACCATCAAGGCGATGTCAATTCTTCCCGTGTCACCGTATTCATTGTCCCCGCCGTACATCGTTTCGCCGTTCATGAATCCGACATCCTCCTCAAAGAACGTGTACTCCATGGACCAGTTCAACGTGGGATCGAGCAAGACAAATTGTTTCTCGGCGGAGAACTCACGAATGGTGTCCGTTGAGCCGTCGGATGCGTAGAAGGTCACTTCACCTCCCCATTCCGAAAACGTGTCGGCGGACAAATCAAAGAACGCAACGTGCCACGAGACGGAGCACTGGGCGCTTGAACCGTACGTGATCGGTGCTTCTTGGCCTTCAAGACACCCTGCGAGAGGTCCTGAAAAAAGGACCAGCGAGAGGAGAACGACTGCTTTCTTCATTGACATTACCGTGAGTCAAGGACGTCTGGTACATAAAAAAAATCCCGGCGGCAACCGGCGGTTTTGCCGAAATTCAAACGATTCCTGTGGTTGAATACCGAACTACAAAGGCGAGCGGCCGGGTTTTGCGATGCATGTGGGTGCGTCTGTTCGTCGTTGCCTTCGGGCTTTTCGTGATCTTCAAGATCACGCTCATCACCTACCGCCGACGTCGATACCCGGAACCTCACGAGGACTGGAGCGCCGTGAACCTCGACGACGTGTCCTTCCCCGAGGGCTTCCACTGGGGCACGGCCACGGCAGCGCATCAGGTCGAAGGCCATCAAGCGAACAACTGGACGGTCCACGAGGCGGCCAAGGGACTCGAGGCAAGTGGAGCGGCGTGTGACCACTGGAACCGGTGGAAAGACGACTTCCAACTGCTGTCCGACCTCGGTATGACCTCCTACCGGTTCTCCATCGAATGGAGTCGCTTGGAGCCCACCGAAGGCGCATGGNACGAAGCCGCCTTGGCCGTGTATGCCGAGATGGTGGATGACCTCGTGGGGCGCGGTATTCGCCCCGTCGTGACCCTGCACCACTTCACTCACCCCGACTGGTGGGAAGCCAAGGGCGGGTTTGCAGATCGAGCGAACATTCCAGCCTTTGCTGCCTATTGCGAGCGGGTGGTGGACACCCTGGCCGACCGAGTCAAGACGTGGGTGACCGTCAACGAACCCACGGTCTTCTCCACCATGGGCTACACCCTCGGGATGTTCCCTCCCGGCCGTCGCTCCATTCCGACGACGCTGCGGGTGATGCGGAACCTGCTGTTCGCTCACGGAACCGTCTACAAGGCCCTCAAACCCAAACATCCAGAGCTTCAATTCGGCGTGGCCAAGAACGTCACGCTCTTCGACCCTAAGAACCGCTGGAGCCCCATCGATTGGCCGCTNGCNCGNCTCATGGAGTGGNTTTGGAACGGCGCCTGGCGNAGCGGCATNCAGAACGGNANGATGTTCTTCAAGGACATCCCGGAGGCCAAAGGCACGCTGGATTTTGTGGGTTTAAACTACTACACGCACGTGCTGGTGGGCCCGGCTTCCGTGTCGCTTCTCAAAATGAAGTTCCCCAAGCGGCGTCAGGAAGTAGCGACCGAATTCGGCTACCCCATGTACGCCGAAGGCCTTCGTCGAGCCATCGAGTTCCTCGCTCCGTTGAACGTACCGATTGAAATCACGGAAAACGGCGTGGCCGACGCTGAGGACACCCTGCGAACCGAACACCTCCGCCGGCATCTATGGGTGTTGTCCAACGCCGTCAAGGACGGACACGACGTTCGCTCCTACCACCACTGGTCGCTGATGGACAATTTTGAGTGGGCCGAGGGCTATTCAATGCGCTTCGGTCTTCACCGGGTTGATTTTGAAAGTCAGGAACGAACGCTGCGGCCGAGCGGTGAAGTGTACAAGGCCATCGTCGGGCGTCGTTGATGGACGTCAAATCCACTGATCGTTTTCAGCGGTCAACGCACTGCCCGCTTCCCCCGTGTTGACCACGCCTCGAGGCTCCACAATCATCACCTTGCATTCGGCCTCGGCGTAGGGCTTGTGTCGCGTTCCTTTGGGGACAACGTGCATTTCTCCGGCGTTGAGCGTGATGGTGCGATCTTCAAACTCGATGTTCATGCTCCCCTCGATGACGATGAACACCTCGTCGGTGTGCCCGTGGTCGTGCCACACAAATTCACCTTCAAGCTTGACAAGTTTGAATTGATAATCGTTCATTTCAGCGATGACCTTGGGTGACCAGTGGTCGGAAAAAAGGCTGAATTTCTCGTTCAGGTTGATGACGGTCATGCGCTGCCTACACGACCGTTTTACTTGGCTCTATGCCTCGGCAACGGCGGCACCCATGTTCCGTTGTTTCGTGCAAAATCCAACACGTGACAGTAGACGGTGGTGATCGACGATTGGGGGTCCTCCACCGAGTTGAGGTGGGCTGCTCGGAGGAGCGGTGGCGTTTTCTTCCACGCACGCCGAGCGACGAGCGAGAGCGGAAACCGGAACAGTGCCGGGCCGTTCACGGGCAGCGTCAGCCGAGTCAACCAGTGGCGTTCGATCAGCCCCGCCTCCGCCATGGCGTGACTCACGTCCGACCATCGGGCTCCACCCGCCTTGGATTTCACCAACCACGAGGGATTGATTGAGGAGTCAACGCGAAACCCTTGCTGCACCAACACGGGCGCCATCCACGGCGCAACGTAGCCGTTGGGTGCCCGGAAGTACGGCCGAAACGCCGCTCCAGCAACACGGCGAAGAAGCTCGGTTGAGGTTTCCAGCATGTTTTGAAACCCATCAGGGTCTGCGTCCCATGCCGACCACGACCGGTGCGTGTGGCCGTGGCACCCCACGGTCAATCGGTCCGGAAAGGCGTTCAATGCTTCGGTTAGCATCTCGCAGAATGCGTGCTCCTCGAGGGCGTCGCTGATGACAAAGAGCGTGACGGCTCCATCGTGGCTGCCCATCCAACGAACAAACCCTTCCCATCCCGAGCGGAACGCCTCGGAGGGTTGGTCGGACCTTCCTTTGAACGGAACCGTGCTGCGTGTGGGGTGGCCTTGGTGCTGGGGCAGATGCCTCAGGTCGTCCGCATCGACCGTCATCCACGTTGGCATGTCAGGCCTCCGGCCCAAGGTCAACCAAATGCAGATGATGCGGCACGGTTCGTTCGTTGAACTCAATGCCGATGAATTCGGGGAGTCGCTCACCGCCCCAACGGGCGCAAATGGCGTCGGCGGTGGCCAGACCTGCCTCGTTGTGAGGATGGACGGCAATTTCAACGGTGGTGGACGATTCTCGATTGGTCAACCAGCCAAAGATGGTGTCGACGCATGCAGAAGCCATGTTCTTTCGACGATGAGCGCGTCGCACCCAATACCCGAGGTTGAAGTCAGCGTGGAGGGATTGCAGTTCGTCGCCCAACCCGACCAGCCCAACAAACTCCATGGTGTCGGTCCGGTGAATGGACCAGAAGTGAAGTTGGTCGCTTCCGTTCTGCGCTTCGATGTCGTACAGCATGTCGCGAAGTTGCCTCCGAACATCGTCGTCGGGATTCAACCACGGCAGGGCTGATTGAGCGGCTTCAGGGTCCTCCTGATAGGCATCGAACATCGCCACGAGAACGCCGTTTGTTGCCGGCTGCAAGACCACATGCTCGTTGACCCGAAGTTCAGGCGTCTGGACCATGGTGTTCACCTCATGCCAAAAGTTGGGCTCGTGCTTGTTGAACGTGTGGGTCGTGCGGATGCACGTAGGCAGCCATGTCCAACGTCCATTTCATGTGCTCGTGTCGGCCCAAATGTTGCATCAACACCGAAACGTGAAGGAGCATGTCGAGGTGGTTTTCGAGATGCGGACCGAGCGCATCCAACGTGTTCGCAGCGTCTTCCATGCGACCGTTTTTGATGTGGTCCATCGCAGAAACAACCTCTTGGTAAACCCGAGTGGGTGGCCACGGTTCACCCTCGGGCCACGGCCAGATTCGAGGTTGGGTCTGTGGGTCGGGGCTGCTCGTGCTGGTCTCCACCGCCTGACCGGTTTCCACAGGGTGGTCCGATGCATCGAGGTCGGGCAGTTCAGGGGTTGTTTCGGGCACGGAGACAGGTTGTGCAGCGGGCGGCTTGTCGGGAATCGGTCCGACCCCCATGTCCGGCAGGTCCGGTAGGTCCGGCGTCTCGGTGGCTGCGACTTGAGCCAGTGAGGCGGTGTTGGGGGGCTCTTCGCCGGGAAGGTCGGGCAAATCCGGCAGGGCGTTGGCGGCAGGGCCAACTTCGCCGAGCAAATCGTCGTCGTTGGGTGCGCTGACGGTGGGTGAATAGAGTCCACCTCGGCCGGTGTGAACGGGGTCCGCAACTTCCTTGAGTGGGTCAACCTTCCCCAGTTCAAATTCAACGTATTTTTTGGGCGCGTCGTCGGCCGTCAATTCGACCTCATCGGGTTCTTCCGACGCAACCGTGGAACTCAACGTTGGGCCTTGACCGGCGATGAAATCAAACGATTCGGGAACCGGTTCTCCCTCCTCGTCGTGGCTGGGCTCGGAGAGTGCGTACTGATCGACCTCCACCGTGACCTCGTCGAGGGAGAGCACGGCTTCAACCACCGGCCCAGGGTCTTCTTCTTCCTCGTTGTCGCCCAAAAGAAGACGCATGATGTCGTCGTTTGTGGTGGTCGGCTCGGCCATCGGTTGGTCTCGTGCAGATTTGTTGAGAGCATAGTAGCACTGCTCGCAATTTTCGGCACCTTCGGGATTGAGGTGGCCGCAATAAGGACACGTAACGCCTGCGACGGCGTGGTCCTTTTTCTTGCGACCAAACATCAAGCCACCCAGTCGTGGGCGGTGCATTCTCGGTTTAAGACTGAGGGTTTGTCGCTCGCCAAACGCTTCAATCTTCATACATACGATGATGAAGGGCCGGGCGGTGGTTCCAACATGGCGAGAAAAGGTTCGGTTAAGCGCATGAACAGCGCCAGCGAACCCGAACCACCCCGTCCGAAAGGAGAGCCCGCTCCCGACCGTTGGCGTCGCAGCCAGGATCACTTCGCAACGATGACCGAACTCATCAAGCAGGAGCTTGACGACGAGACGCAACTCGTCGAGGAGCGCTGGAAGACCTGGTCAAAGCAGCGGCTTGTGATGGCTGGCGTCTCGCTGTTTGACCTCAAAGCTCGCATTCAAGGGCGCTTCTTTGGTGATGACATCGTTGTGTTTGAAGCACAGGACGGGGGGCGGCTTCCCGAGCACCGGTTTTCCCACGGAGACATCGTCCTCGTGTCTCGATCTCGGCCTTGGGGTGAAAAGGTGGTTGAGGGCGTGGTCTTGGACCGCGGGCCCACGCGTTTGCGCGTTGTGGTCAGCGAGCGGCCAAGGGACGTTCGCAAGGGTGGATGGCGGCTGGACCGAGGCGCCAACCGCGTCGCACACGACCGCATGCACGAGGCGCTGATCGCGTTTCATTCCACCGAAGGGGACGGTGGCACCGTGCTCAGAGAACTCCTCCTGGGGAACGTCTTGGACATGAATCAGAGCGCGGAACTGTCGCCCGACATTCGCGGTCGCCGTCAACGACGAGGACCTGACCCTTCCCCCGGCCATCTCAACGCTTCGCAACAGGAAGCCATTTCATCCGCCATGTCGCGTCGTCTGACGTTGATTCAAGGTCCACCCGGAACGGGAAAAACCACCACGGCGACCCACCTGTTGCATCGATTTGCACAGGAAGGAAGCGGGCCGCTGTTGGCGACGGCGGAATCGAACGTCGCCGTCGACAACCTGCTCGAAGGCCTGCTTGCGTTGGGCGTGAAGGCGTTGCGCATCGGGCGCCCCGTCAAGGTTCGAGAACAACTCCGCTCGGCAACGCTTGATGCGGTCTTGGAGAACCACCCGATGCAGGAAGAATTGGCGTTTCTTCGGGACGAACAGCGGGAATTGCGGAAGGCTCTCCCTTCTCTTCGAGGGAAGGAAAAGGGACTGATGCACCGAGACATCAACATCAACCACAAAGAAATTCGAAGAATGGAAGACGTCATGACGGCCAGTGTTCTCGACGAAGCTGAGGTCATTTGTGCCACCACCATCGGCTGCGGTCATCGTCTTCTGGAGTCCCGTAAATTCCCCATCGTGCTCATGGACGAAGCAACCCAGGCCACCGAGCCCAGCGCTCTGGTACCCATCGTCAAGGGGTGCCGTCAACTCATCTTGGTGGGCGACCATCAGCAACTACCGCCCACGGTCCTGAGTCGGCAAGCCGAGCGCGGTGGTCTCAACCGGTCCCTGTTTGACCGACTCATCGCCTGCGGGCTCGAGTCCAACATGCTCACGACCCAGTACCGAATGCACCCAATCCTTCGGGAGTTTCCGAGCGCACGGTTCTACGAAAATCGTCTCGAGGACGGGTGCACCGCCGACCAGCGGCCCTCTCCGGCCGGATTCCTTTGGCCCGATTGGGACCGCCCGATGGCCTTTGTTCCCGTTGAGGGCGTTGAAGAAAGCGACGAGGAAGGGAAGAGCCGGTACAATCGAGACGAAGCGGCCAAGGTGCTGAGCGTGGTCAACGANTTGCTGACACCGGGCGACCTTCAACCGGAGGACATTGGCGTTATTTCCCCTTACAACGGTCAGGTTCGAGAGTTGGTCCGGCTGTTTGAATCGGCGGGTGGACGTGAAGCTGGCCAGCCCTACGCTGGTCTGGAGATCAAGAGCGTTGACGGCTATCAGGGGCGAGAAAAAGAGGTCATCGTGTTTTCCACGGTTCGTGCAAACGAGCGAGGAGAGGTGGGTTTTCTCGCCGACCATCGCCGACTGAACGTGGCGATCACCCGCGCACGACGAGGTCTTGTTTTGCTCGGGCACCCCACCACGTTGCGCCACGATGGAAATTGGAAATCCTACCTTGATTGGGTGGACGAGCACCAGTTGTTTGCGTGGCACGTGACCCACAGTTCGTGATGGTGCCAACGCGCCATTTGACAAAGGAGAAGTCGTGCCGGGAACCATGGCCGAAGACCCTGTGACCATCGTCAAGGGCGGAACGCTGGCTCAGAACATCATCGGTTCTGCCCCCGAGGGCATGCTTATCGCTCCGTCCTGGAAGCGCGTNCTCGCCTTCATGCTCGATGTCATGCTCATCAGCATCGTACTCGGTTTCTTTACGGGTGGGAGGCTGATGATGGGGTTGTACAATTTCGAACTCATCACCGCAGGAGGTCGATACACGGCGGAATTTTTCATCAACTGGTTCGTCTTCGTTTCCGCTCTTTACCTGTACTTCAAGTACACCGGCCAAACGATGGGTCGCTCGCTTGCACAACGAGGGTTTCGCATCGCCATCGTCCACGACAACGGTACGATGCTTGAGCACCACCACTGGGGCCCTCGCGCCGTGGCCAAAATGGTGTATCTAATTCCCGTCCTTGGCCCTCTTTGGTTCGGTCTGCGAGACACCTTCAGCGCCGGCTCGACCGACGCCGAATATCGAACCGCCGTGGACCGTAAGCACCACACGGTTGCGGCCGTCGATTGGTCGTTACCCTCCGAAACGCGTCTCCGACTGCGTTGATGCCAATTCGCTGGAGCAAGCCATTGAAGTAGAGCCACTCCTCAGTCCAAACAGGTGAGCCTGCATGACCGATGACCACAGCGCCCGTGCCGGCTCCCTCAACGCTCACCTGACCTCGGTGGTCATGGAGATCGACGACGATGACGAGGACGTGATCCAAGTCGTGGTGGACGTGGTGAACGAATCCTCCATCCCCGTCGGTGGTCTTGCCGCTGCGCTGGTTGATTCCAAGGGCAATCGTTTCGAAGCCACGGAGGGCATCAGTTCAATCGGCCCCGGTTTAACGCGGCAGTTCAAGTTCGAAGCCCGCATTCAATCCGGCACGTGGTCGTTTGAATTCAACGGCGGAGGACAGTCGATGAACCTCGGCCCCTACGATGCTGATTTTGAATTTCAGGCTGAAAAAGGGCGCGTCCTCGGCAACGCCATAGGGTCCAGTTTGTTCAGCGGCGCCTTCGACAACCACCTTACCGATTTCGGAAACACGGAAGAGCGGGGCATCATCGATGCATCCACGGTGGTCATGACGTCCTACGTCGGTGAAAACATCGAGGGCGGTGGAACAATGATGACGCCCGGCGAGGCCGAGGACGACGACGGTCCGCGCACACCGCCATGGGCTACGAGCACGTCCGACCCGGCCCCGCTCACCCCGCTTTCGCCGCCGTCCACACCCGAGCCAGCGTCCGAACCCCCGGTCGCCGACCCACTTCTCGCACCTTTGACACCCGTCAGCACGCCTGCACCACCGGTTGAATCCGAACCCGAACCCGAAACGACTCCAACGCCACCACCGGTCCCTCCGACGCCCCCACCGTCTCCGCCCTCGGGTCCTCCGAGCGGTCCACCTTCCGGTCCACCNTCNGGTCCNCCNNNNGGNCCNCCNNNCGGTCCACCTTCCGGTCCACCTTCCGGTCCGCCC
>FUFK010065633.1_pt1 | contig 15711 bp, 13 predicted proteins | sample 1021851 | NCBI WGS metagenome assembly FUFK01 (sample SAMEA51879418, study PRJEB19060) | metagenome | reverse complement strand
GGTATGAACGGTTTAGATGAGGGTCAAGCTTTGACTTTCGATGTTGAAGATGGTCCTAAAGGTCCTTCAGCAGTTAACTTAAAAACTGCATAATTTTCAAAATATCATTTATTGGCTATTGAATATTTCAAATTAATTTAATAATTGATTTATTTTTTTAGCCAATAAACTAATCTATCAAAGTTATTTTAATTTATGATTGGTATTCTTGGTGGAATGGGAACACAAGCGGGTCTTGATTTCTGCAACAAGCTTGCGATTTTAAATAGAGGGAAAATTGATCAGGATTATCCTTTATTTGTTTTATATAATAAATCAAATATCCCTGGCAGGCCAGAGTCAATTGGAATTCACACGGGTAAACTATTAAATAATAAATCAAATAAAAAAATCAAAAAAAAATATTTAATCGTTTTAAAAAGTTTATTAAAGGGATGTAATTTATTAAAGAAAAGTAAATGTAAGTTCATAGTAATTCCTTGTAACACGGCTCATTATTGGTTTGATGATTTAAAAAAAAAAATTAAATTGCCAATCATAAATATGCCGAAAGAAGTTTTTGAGTACACTAAAGAATAAATGTAAAAAAAATGCATCAATTGGTTTGTTAGCGACCGAAGGAACAATTATTACGGGGATTTATAATAGATTTTTTAGTAAAAAATATAATTTGGTCATCCCAAAAAAAGAACTTCAAAAAAAATCAGTAAATAAAGCTATTAAGCTTGTTAAAATGGGTAATGTAAAAGCTGCATCAAAGATTATAAAGCCCTCAATTGATTATTTACTAAAAAAAAGATGTAAAAAGATAATTCTGGGCTGCACAGAATTACCTATTGCTATTTTCGCTTTCAAATCATTCAAAAAAATTGAAACATCAAAAATTTTTTTAGATCCTAATTTAATATTGGCTAAGGCAGCTATGAAAAAATATAGATAATGAAATCAAAAGAAATGCCCTATGTTTTATACGTCGCTGAAATAATTTACTCTAAGATTTATGAAATTAAGTCAAAAAATTCAGATTTCTCAACAATAGATGCCTTTGATGCATTTATGGGTTCTGATACCTATAACAAAATTAGTAGCGGTAAATTTCATGATGAATGGTTTGAAAAATTAACGAAAGATAATTTTGTCGACTCCAAAACAAAAAAAAAAGTTCCAGAAGAGACAATAAGATTACTTAAAATTCAAAAAGACATGATGGTTAAACAATTGATCCATTATCCAGATTTATACTACGCAAAAAGTCATTTTCCTTTAGAAATTTCTCAAAGAGCATTCGATCATCTGTGGCGAATGTGTGAAAGTTACGAGCTATGGTGCAAAGAAACCAAACAAAATAAACTTATTAAACTCAGTATTATTGATTAGTAGATTTTAAAATATTGTTTGTTTTTATAACTCTTGTTTTTACTAAATTTTTAAAATCTTCACTTTCAAGAGTTTGTTTTTGGATGTTTACATCTTTTGAGGTAATTTCAATTATGTTTTCCATTGGAGTTTTTCCTGTGTACATTGTTATTACCTCACTTGATCCATATGAAAGTCCAGCTTGAGCAACATTTCCCGTAGAAGTCAGGGTATAAGCTGGGCCCAACATTGCAGTTGGAGCAGTGCACGCTCCTAGAGAAAAAAATAATAACAAACCAAAAATTATTTTTTTACGAAACATAAAAAAGAATCCTAAGCATTTTGTGACACAACTCAAGATAGAATTAATTTTTTTACTCAAAAGCTTTAATTTCATAGACAAATTTAACTAAATTTGAGAATCAATTGTAAGAAAAATTTATTTATAAAACCTAAAATGATCAGAATTTATCCATTTATTTTTATATTGCTTTGGTCCTCTGCTTTTATAACAACTAAACCAATTGTAGATAATAGCGATCCATTTTCCGCACTAGCTTTTAGATTTTTTTTTGTAGCTGTAGGTTTTTATTTTTTCTCACTTATCTCAAAAAATTCAATACTCATTAACAGAAATAATCTTGTAGAGTCTGTTTTAAGTGGTGTTCTTTTCCACGGCGTTTACTTGGGTGGAGTATTTTACTCAATTTCAATTGGAATGCCGACAGGAATAGCAGCGTTAATTGTAACTTTACAACCTATTTTAACAAACATATTGAGTGGCCCAATATTAAATGAAAAAGTAACGTTTAAGCAATGGATTGGGGCTTTTCTTGGTTTTGTAGGAGCAGCTTTGGTTTTAGGGTTAGATTTAGGAGAAGAGATACCTACATTTGGTTTAATAGCAACTATAATTGCTTTGATAGCAATAACCACCTCTACAATTTGGCAAAAGAAACTAAGTAATAATCTCCCTTTATCAGTAAGTAATTTTTATCAAGCTATTGGTGGATGTTTGTTTCACCTCTTAATAGTTATTTTTTTTACTAGAGCTTTTATAGATTTTAATATCACTTTTTTTGTAGCGATGAGTCATCAGATATTTCTAGTTTCTTTTGGAGCGTTTACTATATTGATGTTTTTGATCAAAAAAAATTCTGCAAGCAAAACTGTTTCNATTTTTTTTCTTATCCCGGCAACATCTGCTTTAATGGCTTGGTTTTTTTTAGAAGAAAGTTTAACAGTAACNGATCTTATAGGTTTTTTGATCGCGTCAATAGGAGTTTATATTGCAACAAGAGATTAATCAAAGCTATTTATTTTCATAACCAAACTCTAGTGATGAATCAGTGATAGAGTGATATAAAGACTCTCCAAAACTTCTNAAGGCAAATAACCTTACTTTGAATGGTTTATCATTGAGTAAATCTACTGTGAAAGTAATATTGTTATAAAGAGAATTTATTGAATTATTTTTCTTTAAAACGTCAAAATTAAAAGGTGATCCTTTCTTAAGAACCTCTATTGCATAATTGCCTTCTATTTCAATTACAGCTCTTGAATGAGATAAATCAGTAACTGCAAAATCCGTTTCTTTAAATGTTAAAGAAATATTTTTGATTAAATCTTTTTTTGAAGATACTAATAGCCAATTTTTGGGGCCATTCCATAAAATTCTTGTATTTTCATTAAAAGTCACATTCAAAGTAGTGTCTTTAAATTTTAAACCATCAATATCAATACTATCAGTTGAAATATTAGAATTCTTAAACTGGACTATTTGTACAATTAATAAATTTTTTTTCTCTGAAATTTTTAAAAGATCATCTCCTTTTTTGTCTTCAAAATCACCAAACTGTCCTGGATGATGGACTTTAGCTAACGCAGAAATCAAACTCATGATCTAACTCGCTCACCTTTAGGATCCACATAATGTGAAGATACGATCTCAACTGGAATAACTTTATTTTTTAAAGGTGACATGACAAATAATTTTTTTCCTATCATGTTCTTTCCATCTTTTAAAATNGCTAAGGAAAAAGGATTATCGTGTTCAACACTCCAACATGAGGCTGAAATATAACCTAATTTTGGGTTTGGAAGTGGTGCATTTGAGTCTTTAACTAAATGAGATCCCTCTGGAATACTTGTTTTTTTATCTAATGGAACAACACCAACAATTTTTTGTCTATCTTCGGCAGCAAAAGCTTTTCTTTTTAAAGATCTTTTTCCAATAAAATCTTTCTTTTTGCTCAGTAATCCTTCAAGTGAATTGTCATAAGGAATAGTCCTACCATCAAGCTCTGAACCAGCAACGTGTCCCATCTCAATTCTTAAAGTTGAAAGTGCCTCTGTTCCATATGGTTGAATTCCAAACTCTTCACCAATTTCTATTATTTTTTCCCACATAAAATATCCATAATCTGACTCAACATTTACTTCGTATGCAAGTTCACCAGAAAATGAAATTCTAAAAATTTTAGCCTTAACCCCAAATAAATCGCCTTCAATATAACCCATAAAAGGAAGCCCTTCATTCGTCACATCAGACTTTGGAAAAAGTTTTTTTAATACATCTCTTGATTTTGGTCCAGCGATTGCAGCTCCTGCCCATTGTTCAGTTGTTGAAACTACATTTACATTTAACTCTGGCCAAACTAGTTGTAGATAATACTCTAGATGAGAGAGAACATTGGCAGCTTGTGCAGTCGTTGTAGTCATATGATAGTGATTTTCTGATATTCTTGTTGTTGTTCCATCATCCATAACAATTCCATCTTCTCTCAACATCACGCCATATCGTGCTTTTCCAACTGGCAATTTTAACCATGCGTTTGTATAAACTCTATTCAGAAGCTCTGCAGCATCTGGTCCTTTAATATCAATTTTACCTAAAGTAGTAACATCGCAAACACCAACATTAGTTCTGACATTTTTTGCCTCTCTTTTTGATGCCTCGAATAGGTTTTCATCTCCACGTTTGTAATATCTTGGCCTCAACCAAACTCCTGCATCAACAAAAACTGCATTATTTTTTTCATGCCATGAATGCATAGGAGATTTTCTCGTTGGTTTTGAATGTTTTCCAACTTCCCTTCCAACAATTGCTCCAATAGAAACTGGTGTATAAGGTGGTCTAAAAGTTGTGTGTCCAACTGCTGGCACAACCTTATTTTCAATTTTCGATACTAATTGTAAACCATTAAGATTACTTGTTTTACCTTGGTCAGTAGCCATTCCAAGTGTAGTGTATCTTTTCACGTGTTCAATAGACCTATATCCCTCTTTAAGAGCAATCTCTATATCCGAAACCGCAACATCATTTTGAAAGTCTAAAAAACGCTTATAATTTTTTCCCTTTGGTAATGGTACACACCAGAATTTATCATGCACTGCTGACTTTTTTTCAACAACATTAGGAAAAGAAACTTTGTTATCATTATTTGTAATTTTTTTTGACAATCTATTTCCTTGTTCAAACGAGTCTTTTAAAGTTTCTTCTAAAGTAAAGATACCATTCGCAGCACCTAAAGTTTTTTCATTTTGTTTGGATATACCAGGAATAAATGCATCAATTTCCTCCTTAAATTTTGTTTTATTCCCAGATTGTGACGCCAAATGAATTGTGGGAGTCCAAAAACCAGAAACACAAATACAATCACAGTCTATATTTTCGATTGATCCTAGTTTCTCTTTATCATCCGATATTTTAGCTATGTCAGCTGATTTTACTTTTTTATATCCTTGAGCAGCTACAACAACATATGAATTTTTTATATTAATATTCATATTTTTTGCCTCATCAATAATTTCCGACCGTGGTTCTTTTCTAGTATCTAAGATTATTGGATTAATACCATTTTTTTTAAATTCAATTGCTGTTTCATAACCACTATCATTGTTTGTAAAGACAAGTGGTTTTTTTCCAACTAATACACCATACACTTTCATGTATTCTTTAGCGGCTGAAGACAACATTACGCCTGGAGTATCATTATTTCCAAACACGATAGGTCTTTCAATTGATCCAGATGAAATTAATACTTCTTTTGCTCTAATATACCAAAGTTTTTGCTTTGGATGGTATTTTTTCGTTTTTGGTAAATGGTCACTAATTCTTTCTGACATAACCAACATGTTATGATCATAATAACCAAAAACTTGAGACCTGTTTTTTATGGTAACATTAGACATTTCTTTAAGTTCAGAAACAATACTGTCGGCCCACTCTTTACCTGATTGATTTCCTATGTTGACATCACTTGTTAATAGAGTTCCTCCAAATCGTGATTTGTCCTCTGCGAGAATTACTTTAGCACCATTTTTTGCAGCTGAATAAGCACTCGCTAATCCAGATGGACCTGAGCCTGTGATTAATAGATCGCAATATTCATATTTGTGTTCATATCTTTCTTTATCATGTTTTATAGATGCTGTGCCTAAACCAGCAGCTTTTCTGATNAATGGTTCATAAATTTTATACCAAAAACTTTTTGGCCACATAAANGTCTTGTAATAAAAACCAGCAGGAAGGAATATCTTTAAAAAATTATTTATAGCTCCAACATCAAAATTNACACTCGGCCAACAATTAACNCTTTTTGCTTCTAGACCTTCAAAAAGTTCTTGTTCAGTAGCTTTTATATTAGGTTCTGTTTCACCATTTCTGTATAATTGAACTATTGCATATGGCTCATCAACACCAGCTCCAAAAAAACCTCTTGGTCTGTGATATTTAAAACTTCTTCCAATTAAATGAACTCCATTGGCAATTAATGCAGAAGCAAGAGTGTCTCCTTCATAACCAAAATAATTTTTACCNTTNAATTTAAAAGAAATTTTTTTATCTCTATTTATTAANCCACCACTNTCTAATCTAAAACTTTGTGTCATTATGAAATNTCTTCGTTTGCTTTAAGANTTTTAAAAATTTCNTGAGTAGCTGTATCTCTNTGAACTTTNATCCATTGTCTNCAACCTGANAAATGTTGCCATAACTCCCAATGNTTTCCTCTTAAGCTTTTTCTNTTNTAAACAAAATTATCCCAATCTTGATCAGATATTTCTTTNCCTAATTCTGGTCNTTTGATAGTTGCATCACCTCCATATGAAAATTCATTCTGTGATCTCATTCCACAGTGTGGACATTTTATATNNAGCATTTATGAAATCCAAGTTTTTGTNCCAAGTCCCTTTTCGTCAAGTAAGTGACCAGTNTTAAATCTATTTAAACTATAGCCTGCATTTAATTCATGAACTCTATCTTGTGCGATTGTATGTGCAAATGTCCAGCCAGATGCAGGTGTTGCTTTAAATCCACCATANCACCAACCACAATTTAAATACAAACCTTCAATATGAGTTTTATCTATTATNGGTGAGCCGTCCATAGACATATCCATTATTCCNCCCCAAGTTCTAAGCATTTTCAATTTACTTAAGAAAGGCATCATTGCAATTCCTTCNGTNAGAACATGTTGAAGNGTTGGAAGATTNCCTCTTTGTGCATAACTATTGTAGCCATCNAGNTCACCNCCCATAACCATTTCACCTTTNTCAGACTGGCTTATATAAAAATGTCCNGCACCAAANGTNACTACTTTATCTAAAACTGGTTTTACNGGNTCAGATACACATGCTTGTAGTAAATGAGTCTCAATTGGTAATGTCATATTTAGTTTTTCAGCTAAAATATTTGTACTACCTGCAACACATAATCCAATTTTTTTTGCTTTAATATCTCCACGAGAAGTTCTCACTCCATTAATTTTTCCTGCAGACACATCAAATCCAATTACTTCACAATTTTGAATTATGTCTACACCCATATCGTCTGCCTGACGTGCATAACCCCAAGCTACAGCGTCGTGTCTAGCTGTTCCCGCGCTAGGTTGCATTAATCCTCCAAAGATTGGAAATCGTACATTCTCAGAAAAATCAGCCATAGGAATAATTTCTCTTACTTCTTCCCTATTTAAGAGAACTGCATCGATACCGTTTAATCTCATTGAATTTCCTCTTCGAGCATAAGTATTCATTTGTGCATCTGAGTGAGCAAGATTAATTATTCCTCTTGGAGAAAACATCACATTGTAATTCAAATCTTGACTCATTCTTCTCCAAAGATCCATTCCAAATTCGCTAAATAATGCATTGTCATCATGCATATAATTTGATCTAATTATTGTAGTGTTTCGACCTACATTACCTCCACCAATCCAACCTTTTTCAATTATAGCAACATTAGTAATATTGTGTTCTTTAGCTAGATAATATGCAGTTGCTAAACCATGCCCACCGCCACCGATAATAACAACATCATACTCTTTCTTGGGAGTTGGATCTTTCCAAGCTAAGTCCCAATTTTCGTGATTTGATAGGGCATTTTTAACAAGACTGAAAACTGAATATTTTTGCATGAATAAATTTTATAATAATGAGTATAAATAGTTCATATTTTTTTTATATATAATTTTTAGATATTTCCAAAGGCTTTAAAAAGAGATACTAATCGACCAGTTTTTTATTATTTTTTATAAAATTCAATGAGCGACATAAAATCAGATATTCAAATTGCTCGTGAAGCAAAAATGCTTCCAATAAAGGAAATCTTAGCGAAAGTAAATGTTCCAGACGAAAGTTCAGCTTTTAGCCCGATGGGCAGACATATTGCAAAAATAAACTTGGAATACTTAGATACATTAAAAGATAAGCCAGACGGTAAATTAATTTTAGTTACGGCAATAACTCCAACTCCTGCTGGAGAAGGTAAAACAACCACTTCTGTTGGATTAAACGATGGACTAAATAAAATTGGAAAAAAATCTATTGTATGNTTAAGGGAACCAAGTCTAGGTCCATCCTTTGGTATGAAAGGTGGTGCTGCAGGAGGAGGATATGCTCAAGTAGTNCCGATGGAACAAATTAATCTTCACTTTACTGGAGATTTTCACGCAATAACATCAGCACATAATCTTTTATCTGCTTTAATTGATAATCATATCTACTGGGGAAATAAATTAAACATAGATGTCAGAAGAATTGTTTGGAAAAGAGTTATGGATATGAACGACAGAGCTTTAAGATCAATTAATATTAATCTTGGCGGTGTTGCTAATGGTTTTCCAAGAGAAGATGGTTTTGATATCACGGTTGCTTCTGAGATAATGGCTATCTTTTGTCTCGCTAATAATCTTGAAGATTTAGAAAAAAGGATTGGAAATATTACAGTAGCATACACTCGAGAAAAAAAACCGATCTACGCTAAAGATTTAAATGCTAATGGACCAATGACTGTTTTACTTAAAGAGGCAATCAGACCTAATATTACACAAACACTGGAAAATAATCCTGCGATAATTCATGGTGGACCATTTGCAAATATTGCACATGGATGTAATTCTGTAATTGCAACTAAAGCTGGATTAAAACTTGCTGATTATGTTGTAACTGAGGCTGGTTTTGGTGCAGATTTAGGAGCTGAAAAATTTTTAGATATCAAATGTAGGAAATCAAATTTAAAACCAAGTTGCGTTGTTATAGTAGCAACTGTTAGAGCTTTGAAGATGCATGGTGGTGTTGCAAAAGATGATTTAAAGAATGAGAATGTAGATGCACTAAAAAAAGGATTAATAAATCTTGAAAGACATATTGAAAATGTGAAAAAGTTTGGTTTACCTGTAGCAGTAGCTATAAATCATTTTATAAAAGACACTGATAAAGAAGTGAATGCTTTAGTAGAATTTTGTAAAAAGCTAGGGGTTAAGGCTAGTATTTGTAAACATTGGGCTGATGGTGGTGAAGGAACAAAGGATTTAGCTAAACACGTAACAGATTTATGTGAAAAGAATGAAGCTAAATTTAAATTTTTATATGAAAGTAAAACTCCACTTTTCAAAAAGATAGAAACCATTGCAAAAGAGATTTATAGAGCTAATGAAGTTATTGCTGATACTAAAATCAGAGATCAACTAAAAAACTTTGAAGAAGCTGGTTATAGTGAATTACCTATATGTGTTGCAAAAACTCAATATAGTTTTTCAACAGATCCAAGTCTGAAGGGTGCTCCGACTGGTCATTCATTACCAATTAGAGAGGTTAGGCTATCATCTGGTGCGGAGTTTATTGTTGTTGTTTGTGGAGCAATCATGACAATGCCCGGACTTCCAAGAGTACCAGCAGCTGACTCTATTAAGCTAAATAAAGATGGTGATATAGAAGGTCTATTTTAAACTTTTATCTTAAGTTTTTTATTTTCTTTAATTGTCTTAAGTAAATTAATCATTAGTGGGATTTTTTTCTTATCAATTTTTTTTAAAATAAATGGTGTGATCTCTCTTGCAAGCTCTTCACCTTCAACAGTTTCTTTAGGCATGAATCTTTTTTTTGCAGTTTTAAATGTGAATCCTTTACCTAAAAAACTACCCATTTTACTATTTCTTCCACCAGCAGCACTAACGTAAAGGTCACCCACTCCAGCGAGCCCAAGGATTGTTTCATCTTTACCTTTAAAATATCTATTTAAATATCTCATTTCAAAAACTGCTTTTTGAAATAAATTAGATGAAGAGTTAAGACTTTGACCAGCTCCAATGATCATTGAATATATATTTTTAATTGCTGAACAGACCTCTACTCCTACTACATCCCGGGAGTATTCTGTTAAATAATATTTAGTAGAAATTTTTCTTCCTATAGATTTTGCAATGTTAATATTTTTATTTGCTATAATCACACTAGTTTGATTTTTTCTGGCTAATTCTTTTGCCAAACAAGGTCCTTTTAGTACTGAAATATTTTTTAGATTATAGTTTTTTTGAAGTTGTTCTGAAATTGTTAATATCTTATTCTTTTTTTTTTCAAATTTTAACCCTTTAGTAAGAACCAAAATTGGTGATTTAACTCTTAAATCTTTTAATTCTTTACCAATAAAATCAATACCTGGGAGACTTAAGGCTATTACTATTAGATCAAAATTTTCTTTTAATAAATTTTTAGAAAATTTTCTAAATTTTAATTGTTTTGGTAATTTTATCTTAAGAGCAGAATGAAATTTTTTTTTTGAAGATAAATCTTTAATAAATCTTTTGCTATAGGGCTCAGTAATTGTAACATTATTTTTATTTTCTAAACTTGGGATTGTAAATGCAGAGCCCATTGCACCTCCACCAATAACTAAGATATTTTTCATAACAAATAATTATTTTATTGTAATTGTCATCATTTTGTTAGTAAAATACAGAAATAATTATTTAATTTAGTAGATTAATGACAAAAGTAGCAATTATTGGTGCAGGACCTTGTGGACTATCAATGTTACGGTCTTTTGAACTAGCAGAAAAAAATGGTGAAAAAATCCCTGAAGTTGTTTGTTTTGAAAANCAAGANGATTGGGGTGGTTTATGGAATTATAGTTGGCGAACAGGATCTGATCAATACGGGGACCCTGTACCTAACAGTATGTATAGATATCTTTGGTCAAATGGACCAAAAGAATGTTTAGAATTTGCTGATTATTCTTTTGATGAGCATTTTGGAAAGCCGATACCATCCTTTCCACCTAGAGAAGTTTTATATAACTATATTGTTGGAAGAGTAAGTAAAGGAAATTTAAAAAAAAAGATTAAATTTAACACTAGAGTTATTAACACTATTTTTAAAAATGACAAATTCGAACTTAGTTATCAAGATAAAGTTAACAATAAAGTATTAAAAGATAATTTTGATTTTGTTGTTGTTTCAACTGGTCATTTTTCTGTTCCTTTTATTCCAGAATACGAAGGAATGGATACATTTCCTGGAAGAATAATGCATTCTCATGATTTTAGAGATGCAGAAGAGTTTAGAGATAAAAATGTAATAGTGCTAGGTAGTAGTTATTCGGCAGAAGACATCGCTCTTCAGTGTAATAAATACGGGGCTAAAAGTGTTACTATTGGTTATAGACATAACCCGATGGGATTTAAATGGCCTGATGGAATGAAAGAGGTTCATTATCTTGACAAATTAGTAGGAAAAAAAGCAATCTTTAAAGATGGCACTGAACAAGAGGCTGACGTTGTAATTTTATGCACTGGTTACCTTCATCATTTTCCATTTTTAGAGGAAAATTTACAATTAAAAACTAGAAACAGACTTTATCCACCAAAATTATATAAAGGAGTGGTTTGGCAAGATAATCACAAACTTTTATATCTTGGTATGCAAGATCAATTCCATACATTTAATATGTTTGATTGCCAAGCTTGGTACGCAAGAGATGTTATTATGAATAAAATCAAAATACCTAGTAATGATGAAGTTGATAAAGATATTAATAAATGGGTTGCAATGGAAGAAAAGCTAGAGAACCCTGATCAAATGATTGATTTTCAAACTGAGTATACAAAAGAGCTTCATGAAATGTCTGATTATCCAAAAATTGATTTTGAGTTAATAAGAAAACACTTTAAAGAATGGGAACATCATAAAGTAGANGATATTTCAACATATAGAAATAAATCTTTTTCATCTCCTGTAACTGGNTCAGTTGCTCCTATTCATCATACGCCATGGGCAACTGCTATGGACGACTCTTCAAAAACTTTTTTAGACAAATAATNTAAGATTAATCAATACCTAAATGTTTTTTTCTTTTTTGGACATAGGCTCTAATNAAATTATCAAANATTAAAGCTATGAAAGCTACACAGATACCAAGTGTTAATCCAATTCCAGCNCCTTTTTTATCAGATAATGCTTTTAATATATATTGTCCTAAATCTTCTGTTCCAATAAATGCCCCGATAATTACCATGAATAAAGCAAAAACAATTGTTTGATTTATACCAAGCATCATATGTGGGAACGCCAAAGGAAATTCAATTTTAGTCAATCTTTGAAATTTATTTACACCCGACATNGTTGCAGCATCATGTAGACCAGNTGGNACACTTCTTANTCCNTCNATTGTATATCTTGTAGCAGGTATCGTTGCATAAACTATNACTGCNATAAGTACAGATGTATCTGTAATACCAAATAACATCATTACTGGAATTAAATATACAAAAGATGGGAATGTTTGAAAAATATCNCAAACGCCCANCATAAAGTTTGCTGAATGTTTATTTTGGAAACACAAAGTTCCTACTGTAAATCCAATGATNCANGAAACAACAACTCCAAAAGTTGCCATATATGCTGTAACTAAAGCTCTATCCCACCANGGGCTGAANGCAATAAAAAGTGTCAAAGCACAAACTACCAATGCTGAACGTAAGCCACCAATTAAATATCCTGCACCAACAACTAAAACTATCGTAGCGATTGCAGGCATTCTTAAATACAATGCTCTCATTGGCTGAAGTACATCTTGTATCAACCACGTATTGAACGCTTTAATGTAAACAAAGAAAGTCTCAAAAATCCAATCTACTCCTTTGTTCCAAAAATCAGCAGTTGATATTCCTTTGTTATGTGGAATTTCAAATAAATAATTGAAAGTATCTTTGAATAAAAAAGTTCCAATGTAAGCTAATATTATTCCAACAACAAATATAACTCCAAAAAATAAAAGATTTTTGTTTCTTTGATAGAAAGTAAGATTACCAAAATAATCTGTTTGTTTATTTGCCCAAGCTAAAGACATTTTATCTAAAAGAATTGCAATTAAACTGATACATAAGCCCGCTTCTAAAGCTAGTCCAATGTTTAATTGGTTTAGAGCCAACAATAAATTAAACCCTAAACCTTTTGCTCCAATAAAAGCTGAGATAACTGCCATTGAAAAACACACCATGATGACTTGGTTAACCCCGATTAAAATATCTCTCCTAGCAGTTGGAATTAATACTTTAAACATTAATTGAAAATTATTACATCCACTCATCCTTCCAGCTTCAATAACTTCTGGAGGCACTGCTCTTAGACCTAAAAGAGTTAATAATATCATCGGTGGTATTGCTACAACCATNGTAATAATCACAGCAGCATGGTCACCTACTCCAAAAAGAACTAATGCTGGAACCAATACAGCATATTGTGGCATCGTTTGCATCACTAGCAATATTGGATATAAAGCTTTTTCTACACGTTTACTTTTAAAAGCTGCTATTCCTAATCCAAGTCCAAAAATAAAAGATAATGGAGCAGCGACTAATATAAATGAAAGAGTTTGCATGGAAGGTTTCCATTGACCAAACACAGAAATGTAAACCATAGTTAAGCCTGCAAACAAAGCTAGACCTTTACCGCTTAACTTATAAGAAAGTAATGCTGCACCTGCTGCAACGATAGTCCAAGGTAATCCTGGTAATTCAGCCCATGGGTTTTTGTCTATCCAATCCCAACTGGTGAAGGCAACAATAGTTTCAAGACCCCCCAATAAAATCTCTCTTATTAATTCTATTAAAAAAGTCATAAAGGCAGTCAAATTTCTACTAATTTGTAAAACTATAGGCCGACTTTTAAATTCTTGGGTATCTTCATTCCAAACTTCAATTGGCATCCATTCGTTCATTAAGAAAAATAATGAGTCATTAATCCAGATNGGTAACCATCCAAGCAATGGAGGCAATCTCCAAAAGACATCGAAAGCGTAATATCTTACCTCTTTACCTAAAAAAACATAACTACTTTGATTTGGATCTTTAACAAATTCTGCTTGACCCCTAATAAATTTATATGTTTCAGGAACATCAATCGCAAAGCATAAAGCAAAGAATACAATTAATAAAAATAACCACTGAAAAGTTTTCGGATATTTCTTTAAAAATTCCATAATTTAATTATTATTTTTTCTTCCCCCAAAGACAGTATTGATTATTTTTGTTGGATTGATAGAACCTATAATTTCATTATTGTTATCAACTACAGCGACTATTTTTTCCTGTGTAAGAATTTTTTCTGCAACATGCTCTATAATTTCATTTTTAGAGACTTTTAAATCACCTAAATTATCTTTCGATGTATCCATAACATCCTTAATCAATAAAACTTTTTCTCTCGGTACTTCTTCAGTAAATTTTCTAACATATTCAGTGGCTGGATTTAAAACAATATTAGCTGGTGTATCTAACTGCTCAATTATTCCATCTTTCATAATTGCAATTCTGTCAGCAAGTTTTAAAGCCTCGTCAAAATCGTGTGTAATAAACATAATTGTTTTTTGTAATTTATCCTGAAGTCTTAAAAACTCATCTTGCATCTCTTTTCTAATTAATGGATCCAAAGCTGAAAAAGGCTCATCTAAAAACCAAATATCCGGCTCAACTGCTAAAGATCTTGCTATACCTACTCTTTGTTGTTGACCTCCTGAAAGTTCTCTAGGAAAATAATTTTCTCTACCTTCGAGTCCAACTAATTTAACCATATCCATTGCTTTATTTATACTGTCCTCAGTTTTGATCCCTTTTATCTGAAGGGGAAAGGCAATGTTCTCAACAACAGTTTTGTGTGGAAGTAAAGCAAAGCTTTGAAAAACCATTCCCATTTTATTTCTTCTAAGATCTATTAGATCTTTATTATTTAATTGTAATAAGTCCTGGCCCTCTATGAAAATTTTACCACCTGTTGCATCAGTCAATCTTGAAATACATCTTAATAAAGTTGATTTACCTGAGCCAGATAAACCCATAACAACTAACATTTCTCCTTTTGCAACTTCAAAAGAAGCGTTGTTCACCCCAACTATACAACCATTTTCTTGAAAAACTTTAGCATCAACATTTCCATTCGAGTCTTGAAGCATCTTCTGCGCATTTGCTCCAAAAATTTTATATACGTTTTCACATTTGATTACTGGCTCAGACATAAATTTCAATTAAGTTATATGAAATTAGGATAAAATTAAATCCATAATATTGTTACTTCCCCCTTAAAAATTTTTAATATAATAAACCCTTGTATCTATTCCGGTACTTAGAAAACTTAATGCTTCACCACTGACAGTAATTGACTCGTCAACTCCAACATTATTTCCACTCACTGTAAAGCCTGCGAAACACTTATTTTTCTCTTCATCCCACTTAACAAAAGTCTCATCTATTTTGTTGCCATTAATTGTGTAAATTTCATGCGCTCTAAAATTTAAAAAGTTTGCCCCCATAATCGCACGTTGTGGAATTAGTTTTGTTGCTTTACAAACTTGCTCATAAACTTCGTCTGTTAATCTGAAGTGATCTGTGCCATCAAAAGTTACCAGTATTCCTGAGGGTAATTTAGAAATTAATTCACTTAATTTCTTTTCTTGAGCAATCCTCTCTTCTTCTAATTTCATTTTTCTAACAAGTTCATCGCCACCACCAAACATTATGTTAAGAACAAAAAATGAAAATGATATTATTAGAATTATTAGCACCAAGCCACCAAACTGTT
>FUFK010726285.1_pt1 | contig 15715 bp, 35 predicted proteins | sample 1021851 | NCBI WGS metagenome assembly FUFK01 (sample SAMEA51879418, study PRJEB19060) | metagenome | reverse complement strand
AAATCTACCCAAGTATCCATTTCTTCTGTTGGTTCGATAGTTCCATTTGTTTCTACCTCAACATAAGGATTGATACTATAATCTTGTAATAAGTTCATTACTTGACAGATTGCATCTTGTTGCATCATTGGCTCTCCACCAGTCCAAACTAGGTGTGCTCCCTCTCTCAATACATCTCCGTATAACTCGTTTATCTTCTCTGCGAATAACTCTACTGTGTTTTGTTTACCTTTAGTCCATACATCTAAAGTATCACATCTCCAAGTTGCACCTCCATATAACTTTCCGTCTTTTTGTGTTCCATAACCACCACAAAGAAGATTACAAGCTTGTAGCCTAATAAATACTGCAGGTACTCCCATTGTTGCACCCTCTCCTTGTAAACTATAAAAGTGTTCACTAACTCTAATTTTCATATGTTGCACTGTTTTTTTCATTTTCTCTTACTTCTACTTGTTTCACTCTTACTCTACCTTTTGTTTCTAGTAATACAAATTCATTGACCTTATTGTAGACGTATTCTGCAAACTTCTCTGCTCCTACATTAGGTATAATTCTTAACTGTATTGCTCCTATTTCGTGTAAGTGTTCATACATTCTAATATGTGGCTCGTCTTCTGCTACTATTACAGTATGGTCAAACATATGGTCAAACCAATTCTTAGGACTAAAACCTTGTATCTTATTCTTTGCTCTTTTCATACCTCCGAAATCCCATACCCAGTTTCTCTCATCTAACTCTCCCTCAAATGTTATTTTGAAACTAAGTGCGTAACCGTGTAGATATTTACAATGAGTACCCTCGGCTCTCCACTGTCTAAAGACACAACTAAAACCGTTGAATACTTTACTGCTTGTGTATTTCATATTGTTTCTTAAAAAATCTATGTATAGTTGCAAGACAAGAACTACAACTTGTATTAGTTCTATATCCAGTTTTGTTTAATTCATTGTAATAAGTAATCATTTCTACTTTAGCATCTACACCTTGTATTTTACCTCCTACTATATTATCTAGTATTCTTTTTACTTTATCTATATCGACTTCCATTTTCCTTTAGGACAATTTTCTGTTTTCCATTTTGCTTTTATATCTACTGGGCAACCACATAAGTTGCACTCATAATGTTCATCATCTAAGTATTCGCACCTACTACAAGTATGTACTCTATCATAATAAGTTGTAGTATCTACATCTTCAATACCACCTAGTAATCTTTTACTACTCGCTTTCAGGTAGTTGTATGCTTTTATCATCAAATTCGGTTTCCTCATATCGTTTTACTTGTACTATTGATACTTCTTCTGTTTTATATCTAACTAAATATAGGTCTAAAAATTCAAATTCATCAGGATAGAATATGTACTCTACTTGGTTTTTTTCATTTATAAATTCTATAACATCAGCATCTTGAATGTATCTACACATCTCTTTCAAATCCATCAAACTTATCTTTTAAGTGTTCTCTAACATTCTTAACTGTATTGAATAAACTCTTTCTACTTATTCCAGTCATTTTACTTAGACTAGTAAATGAATGCGTCTTGCCATTATTATCTCCAAAGTAATACAACTTAAAAACTTCTCTATCATACCAATATAACTTATTCAGCTCATCTTCAATGAGTTCTATTCTGTTATCATAAGTATTAGTAGATATATCTTTGTCAGAATCGTTTCCGTGGCTAATAACGTGAAACTTGTAAAATCTTTTAATCTTATAGTAGTATTGACTAGTTTTAGAATGATACATATTTGCCATAATTCTAGCCATAAAAAAAAAGAGNTTACCGTCTTCTTTGATAAACTCTAACTTCTCCGTTGGGTACTTATACATTGCAACNAAACTTTCGTGCAATAACTCCCTAGCATTGTTATTTTTACAAATGTTTCTAGCTATATTATATAGTTTGTTATACTCGCTTGTAGTTAAGTCCACGAGCCAAACTTATTAAAAAAACAAGAAAAATATACTTTTATTTTTGTAAAGTTATGAACATCAGCTTGTTAGTTCCTTAACTTTGTCTTTGTACTCCTGAATATAGTACATTAAATCGCTTGTAGTTAGTTTGTATTCTGTTATAGATAACTTTTGCATCTTATTAGCTAATTTTAGTCCTAATGCTTGTGCAAATTTAAACTGTTCTCCTTGTGAATACATATTACATTTGACACATTGAGGTTTAACATTATCTTCGTGCCACCTAGTAGCCATATGTCTTCTACTCATAAAGTGTCCTGCTTGTATCTCTTTCCAATGTTTTCTACTTCCACAAGTAAAACAAGTACACATTCCATACTCATCTGAGTTAGATATGCGTACCCATAAACTAAACCATTTATCTAAATCTTTTCGGAGTTTAGATGCTGTTTTCTTTTTTGCCATTCTTTATTCTTTTTGTCTAATCTGTGTTCAAAGTATAAATATAAACCTGAATACATTATACCCAAAATCAATAAAGTCATTAGCATCGCCTCTTGAAATGTCATATCTATCATACTAAGGTGTATTTAGCAAAAGATACTTTTTCTTGAAATCTATTTTTAGATGATACCATTTNACTTTTGATATTGTAACCCTCATCTTTAAGTTCAAAGATAATAGCACTCAATCTCATAATAGCATAATCATTGAAAGCATCTAAAGGAGTTATACCTCCTACTTCTTTAAGGTGTCTAATAACCTTATCTTTTTGTGTCATTTTTTTCATTTAACTAACTGATTTAACCAACTCCTTAATTTACTTAAAGCGTGATTAGTCCAAGTGGAGTTGAATGTTTGAACTAACTCTAAAGTTTCTATCTCTACAATAACATTCCCTACTGCAATAAGATTACCGTTGTTATCTATCACATTTCCTATTTCAACTTCTAAGTGTGTTGTATTTCCGTCTGTACATACACTTAGTATCTCTTTAACGTAAACGTAGGAGTGTTCTGATTTTTCTGATGTTTTAGTCAATCTTGTCATTACTTTCTGTGTTTAGATTGACACCATTTTAGTTTCCCTGCAAACTCTGAACATCCATTCTCTCTACCGTCATATTTGATTGCAGTATCATTGAATCCACCGTACTGTAGATTTCTTATGGTGTTTACTATATACTTTTCTTCTTCTGTTTCTCCCTCGATTGACCAACCGATAGCTTTGTGATTTTCATCACGAGTGATTTCTACTTTCATTTTTCTGTATTATTTAGTTTGTTAAACTTACTTTTTCATATATATTGTTACACCCATTCTTTCGTCTTCTTCTGCAAGTTCCGAGTCGTGTGTGTGAATTTCAAGAATCAATTCATTGTCGTATTCATCACACGTGAATTGAACTTCGTAATCACCAGAAACAAACTTCTTGATTTCATTCATAATTGCTCTGTCGCTGCTTTTTATGAAGTATTTGTCTCGGTCTGCATTTAACTTTTCAGCTTCAACACTGGTGTATAAATAGTTACCACCACAACCACAACGGCAACAATCTAATTTGCCACGATATACACTTGTGATTTTGTCAAAGTTGATTTCAAACGTTTGTGTCATTTCCACTGGTTTTATAATATTCATTTTTCTATAATTTTAAATTCTGTATAAAACTAAGTAATAGATTTCATACGAACAAAAGTTATTATAAAGTTTTTAGATTTTTAGTTTTTCTAATTCAAATTCTAAATGATGAATTGCTTTTTTTATATCATCAATCTCTTTCTCTTGAATTGTCATACCCTCCTCCCATTTCTTTCCTGCTCTTAGTAAATAAGTTACTGCAGTTCCAACATTATAAGATAAGTTCCAATCTTCTATAACTTTACTTGCCTCATAACCATATCGGTTTCCTATATAATATAGTGGTACTTTTTTCATTTTATTCCTTTTTTTACTTCTAAAATTAGTTCCATTAACTGGTCATAGATGTTCTCCATAGCCTCACTATCGTCAGTAACTTTAACTATTTCGTTCTCATATTGTCTTGCTACCTTAACTAATCTGTTAAACTTAAATTTAACAATCTTACTATGTTTACCTTTCAAGGTATATAACTGTTCATTGAAACATCTAAACATTGCTATTAGCAAGTACAAATCTATAGTATCTTCTCTACTCATTTTAATCTTTTTGCTTTATTGATAGTTAAGGCAATACTTTTTTCTTGTTGCCTAAATCTTTCGTAATTAGTAACTCTCTTTTGTTGTCTTAATAGTGCCTCACTCTTTTTATGGTCTTTTAACCATACACTCCATTGTCTCACATTTAGAAATACATTTGCTCCCTCATTACCATTTCTAATACCATTATGAAATACAAAGCCTACTTCATCCATTGTCATACCTCCATAATAGTAAATCAAATCATTATAAAGTAAACTAGCATTCAATTTAACTTGGGCATCAGTTGGTTTCTGACCTATCTCCAAATAACTCCTTTTCATAAGATTATAGCAATCTAACTTCAAAGCACTTCTATCAAATTTGTATCTAGAATATATCTTGTCCTCTTTCATAACTTTCTAAAGTATTCTTCCATTCATTCATAACATTATTCAAATCTCTTTTAGCAGGTTTTGAATTTCGCATCCACCTTTGCATTCTTCTTTTTACATCAAATGTAGGTTGCTTTTCAAATCGCATCTTTTTACCTCTAGGAGATTTTTCAGTCCAGTAATCTTTAAAGTTCTGATAATCATCAAATTGTAATTCATTTGCAATTTTATCCCATTCTATTAAGAAATTAGTATTTACTTCTTTAGGTATATTAGTATCATTAGTACTTATTAGTACCTGATTATCTTGTTTAAGATTATCTTCTTTTAGGTTTTCTAAACTTAGGTTTTCTAATATAGGTGTTTCACTAACAATATAATTAACACCTGCTAACTTACCATTTACTCTTACTCTCTCTCTTTTTAGGTAACCACTATCCTCTAATTCTTTTATTGCAGAATATATTGCAGTTATACCGTCTTTATGCCTTAGGACTAATTCTGTAGCATAAACATCCCAATCATTGGGTAATGATAGTAAATATGCTAACAACCCTTTAGACTTAAGAGAAAGGCTTTTATCTCTTAAAAATACATTACTAATTACAGTATAGTTTTCATTCTTCTTAACTACTATCTTTTCCATTACATATCTATTTCATTGATTAATACCTGCTCTAATTGATTATATCTTCTAATCTTTTTTCTTACATCTTCTAATTCTCCTAACTTCTGAGCAAATGTCATATCCGTAAATGGAGTTTCTTCATCATTGAAATATAAGTATCTAACTCTATTGTATAATTCGTTATACTTAGGATAGATTTTTGGATTAGCCATAAAAGTAATATGTTCCTTTTTATAAAAATAGAAACTAGTTCTATGCCTATTAAAATAATCTGCTACTCTTTGAGGTTTCATACCTAAATCAACTAACATAATACAAGCAACTACTTGTCTTGCTATACAGTGTTCAGGTAATCTTCTATTCAAATCTATACTACCTAATGGTATATCCATTTCCGTTTCTGCTAAATACTTTAGCTTTTTTACTTCCTTATTCAAGTCCATATTTGTATTCTATTTCTTCAATTATTATTTCTAAATCTTCTTCGTCAAGTTTTCTATCCCACTTCTTATCCATATGTTTAGAACTTCCTAACACTTCATATCCATATATGTATGCTAACATATTAGCTACTTTTTCAGGACTACTTATATCAGTAATTGTTTCTCCGAAATGGTCTTTTTCATAATCTTGTACTATACTAATTGCTTTAAATACTGACATATGATTTTTTATAAACTTTTCAGCTTGGTAATTACCAATGATATGATAATCTGTATTCCATAGTTCGGTATGTAAGTCGCAACCATAACTATCTTCTCCATATCCGTCTTTGAGTTTGTCTACTGTATCTTCAGCAATCTCTCTTAATAAACCTATATTCATTTTTCTATTTTAATTTGTTATCATCTTCCTTTATTCTATCGTAGACTTCTATATCAATATCCTTTATCTGTCGGTATATCTTTCTAGCCTCTACTTTAGCTTTATCTAAAACTGATTTTGGTATATCAGTTCCAGTAGCATCATTTATTATCAAATGAGCCTTATGTAATAATTCATCTACTTTTTTCATAATCTATCTTCATCCATTTTCATATCAGCATAATGTTCTTTCATCTTCTCCTCATATTCATATTCTTCTATCATATCAGGATAAGCACAATCACATTCAGTACAGATACTTATTTCTTCATCTTCTATAAGTCTAGTTACCTCCTCGGCACCACAACAAGAGGTTACCAAGTCGCTATACCAACCCTCATCTAGAGGATTGGATAGCTTATATGCATCATAACTACTCATTAGAAAGGCATATTTTGAGGTTGAGGGTTAGGCTTTTCGCCTTTCAATACCCATTTAGTAAACATATCAGCATACTCTAATACTTGAGTAGCATCTCCACCATTAGCAATAACATAATCGGTAGCACACTTTAAGCTAGATTGCTTAATAATATACTCCTGAACATCTTGCTTAGGAGCATTACCACTCTTTTGGAAATCACTAACTGGTTTTACTTTAGGATATTTGCCACCTATATATTCATAGTTGGTTTCTCTACCAGTTACAAACTTGTTCTGATTTTCTGACTTTGACATATACTGCCCACAATCGCCATTTTCAAAACATACTTCAAACTTGTACATAAGTCCATACTGACCTTCCCAAGTTCCGTTCCCTTGAACGCTTTTTACAATACTTGTTTTCATCTTAATAATTTAAAAAGTTAATAAATAATCTAATACATTCTCTACCACTATAGGTAAAGAATAACCATAATGGGAAAAGGCAAACAAGAACCCCTCCCACTAATTCTAATATACTTTCTTCTCTATTCATATCTTAGCTAACTTAATTACACTATAGATACTATCAAATTGCTCTTTAGCAAACTGATACTTCTCTATACAGTTCTGACAATAATCTACCATATGGTCGTTATTCTCATTCTTAAACTTAACTATATCGTTTTCTAAAGTTTGAATAAGGTCGTCCATACCTGCCTTACGACTTTCGATAACATACATTACCTGACCTAAAGGTACTTTTTCTACTAATTTCATACTTTCCGTAAAAGTATTCTGTAAACTTTTGAAATAATCTTTTTGTAACATTTTTCTACTATTTTAATTTATACAATTTTTTAACCATAGAGCAATTAGTTCCCAAATCTGTCTGTTGGAAATCTCTATACTTTCTAATACCTATCATTCTTAACAATGGGTATTCTATACTAAATTTATTCATAGCATCTGATACATTATCTGCATCTACAACATAAAATAAACTATCTTCTCTGGATAAACTTCGCAAGTCCATTTTTCTACCTTGCAAATCTATTTCTGAATAATAACAACAATATTTCATTTTTCTATATATATTTTTGATGCCATAAAGATAGTAATATTTCTTATAGTATATAATAACTTTATAAAAAAAAAGGCACTTTTTATGTAAGTGCCTGATAATCAATAGGAAAGTTTTATAATAACTTTATAGTTCCATAGGTACAACTATTGGAATAGTACCATTTTCTAACACTACTCCACAACTGATAATGTATTTCTTAGTAAAGTTCTTTGCATACGCCATAGCATAACTCCTATCATCTACCCCACAACCAACTTGCATAGCAAACAATTTATACTCTTTATTACAATACCAATCTACATAAGCCTCTGTATGAATATGCCCTTGTACTACTGATACTTGCCACTCTCTTATTCTTTTAGTAGCACCTTTACCACTACTACCAGTTCCGTGTACATATAATACTCCGTCTATTTCGTGTTGTTGCTGAAAATCCCAACCATAAGTACCTAATACCTCATCATAATCTCTTATCCACCTATTAGATATACCACTACTGAAAGCTTTTCTTGCTATAATGGCATCGTGGTTTCCTATACATACTTTAGCTTTTGGAAAACATTCATACCAAGGTTTGATATGACTTATTGCTCTATCTAATTCTTCTCCTGCACCGAATCCGTCAGGGTCTTGCTCGTGATATGAACTATAATGATTGTCAATTATATCTCCTATGAATACTACTTTATTACAATTGTACTTTTCATAGGTCTTTACACAATGCTCTAAGTAACCATCTCTTATAAATGGTGCGTGTAAATCTCCAACTACCAATACATTATTGGCTCTTTGTTGGTTTCTATATTCTTTAAGTAAATTTTCTTCGTCTGGTTTTAATCTGTATCTATTATTTGCCACCTTTTACTTTCTCTATACCTCTACTACCAAAATATGCACCAAAGGCAGTTATACTTAATAGTTGCCATAAATCTATCCAACTATCCTTAATATCTAAATCAACGAAACCAAAATCAACAAGAGTAAAAATAGTAAGTACGATAAGAAGAAAGGCAAGTGATAACGGTCTAATGGACTTAGATAGCCAATTGCCCTGCATATCAGCCTCCCACCTTTTAGTAACTTCTTTCTGAATATTGTAATCATAATCTAGTATAGCTTTTTTTATCTCAGCCTTGATAAGTTCTTTTTCTTCTGCCGAGGTATGTATCTTATCAATAGTATTTCCAACTGAATTAACTAACTCACTAGCACCTGCACTAAATATCTTACCTAATATACCCATATACATTTAGTTTTATCTTTATCTATATCTGCGTGAATGAAAGTTTTAGCAATACCTATTCTTCTAAAACCTGCTTTTATAAGCCCTTTTACTATTTTAAGACGTTCTACGGAACTATCACAAGCTATGTCAATAGCTAACCCTTTTAAGTGGCTACTGTTCTTAGAACTCTTTTCTAAACTATCATTATGTTTTTTTGTTCTATAACCACTTGTTATTATAAAAGGTGTTCCTGAATGTTCTCTTGCATTATCTAACATTGATAATAACTTTCTACTCATCTTCTTGCCAGTTCCCTTTTCTGTGGGGCAATCAAATTCTGATAACTTGAAATATTTCATCTCATTTTTAGTCTTTCGTTTTCTTTTTCTAAGAACTCAACTTTAACTGATAATTCTGATACTTGTTTAGTAAGTTCCAATACAGTATCTCTTAGTTCATCTTTTTCATCTGATGACTTTGCTAATAAACTTTCTAAATTTCTTACTCTATCCTTAAGGTCGTCTCTGTACTGCATTCCGTCATCTTGCTTGTATTTATCTTTTCTTGCCTCTGCTTTTGCTTTTAGTCGTTCTGACATAAAACTCCAGAATACTGTACTACCTGCAATAGCACCAACCGTTATAAGTATTTGTTGTATTGTTTCCATTACTTATATAACTTTTCTTGGAACACTCTTATCATATTCCATAATGCAAAAACTAATATAATACACCAACCTGCTCTACTACCATTAAGTAAGCCTTGTTTGAATAAGTTTACTACTGTACCTATACCAACTAATACTGCAAACTGAACTGCAAACAATCTTTTGTTTAAACAACCACACCAAAGAGATGCATATAACTGATAACCACCTGCTATAACACCAAGTAAAGCTAGAAAAGGATTAGGAATGTCAAAGTCGGTATAGATAGCTAAAGGTAGTATTACAAGATGACACATACCTATAAGCACTTCATTTGGCTCACTATCAGAATACCAAAATATATCTTTAATTCTTTTTAGTCCTTTTCTTTTCATTCTCTTTCTCTAAGTATTTTTTCAACTTAGTAATATTTTTCTTCTTTGGCTTATACATTAATCTATACTTAAGCTACTATCTAAGAAATCGTCTAAAGTTATCTCTCCTGCTCTCTTTGGAACATAATCTAAATTCATACCTGAATAGTAATTTGACTTCTTAGGACTTAAATCATTATCAGTATTAGAAGTATATTCAGGAAAGATACTNGTATTATGAGTTAAGTAATCAATAATTCTTTCAGTGTACCATTCAGCAGTATTTCGCACTATCTCTCTTAAGTAATCTAGTTCTTCTAAACTTGCACCAGTTGANGTTTCACTAGTTTTACGAACAATATCTTTGTTCATTATTTTATATCCTAAGAATGGAATACATTCATATAAACTCCAATGTACTAAGGCATCTTGAATATAATCATCTACTAAGGTTTGGTAATTACCTGATAAAGAACTACCACTTATATCACTTTGTAATTTATTGTATAAGTCAGTTCCTAGTATTCTATGTATATGTAAATCTTGTGCCACTTTCATATATGGTCTTAACAATTCTACATCTACATTTCCATTTATAGTTGTACTCTTTTTTAATTTATTTTCTGATATGAATAATACTGCCATTTATCTTTTTGTTTTATATCCTTTGTTAGGCATATCTATTGGTGCAACTGATACTTCTCTTTCATTTGGCTCAGGATAGAAACCTTTACTTCTAGCCTTAGCAGTACTCAATACATCATCAGTAAGAATATTAGGTGTATCTCCAAACTTTGTCATATACACTCTCCTAGTCCAACTATGATGACAATTAGCTCCTCCTTTCCATAACCATATATCATAGATGCCACTCTCATTTCCAGAGAACTGAGGATTGGCTTTTATACTTGATAATGAATGTGCCTGACCTACTATATCTTCTTTTCTATAAACTTTGTTAGCTTGTTCCATTTTACGACAAAACTCTCTTTGACTAGTATGTCCTCCCTTAGTATCATATACATACCTAACTCTAAATAAGTTAAAATCTTTGCTAACTCCGTCTTGTTTACTTCTTCTTTCTACTCTATCTCCTCTACCAGTACGCACAAAGTTTCTTTTTTCTGCTAATAAATTTAGATTGTATTCAAAGTCAAAGTCAGGGTGTTCATCATCATTTTGAAGTTCCTGCTCGTCTATCAACTCCCAATTATCTAAATCTTCATCTTCTCCATAAGTTCTAATGAAAAAATCTAAGGCACTTTCTTCACTAAACTTTTTAAGTTCAGTAGCTTGTTCTCTAGGTGCATAACCTAACTCCTCTCTTATTTCATCTTCTGTCAATACATCACTCAATACATCTGCATCAAACATACTATTCAATGGTTTGATGTCTTGTATAGATATTGGTAAATTAATATTGTTAATGTTTAAGACCATTTTAAGAGCCTTTAAGACATTATCTTGGAAAGGTTGGATAACTGTGTTAGAATACAACTCATAAGCCTCTAACAATTCATTTCTTCCTCCCAACTGTCCGTCAGTTTTAACTCCTAATAACATTGGACTTGTTACTCTGTGTCCTATCATAATGTTTTGAATACATAATTCATTGAGAACAGTGTATTGTTTATCTGCATCAGATAACTGGATAGCTTGTAAGTCAGGTGCTGAATCTTTATCATCACTAAAAGTTAGTACGAACTTGCCTGCATTTCCTGCTCCAGTAAACTTAGAACGTATTTGTTGTTCTATTCTATGTCTTTCTTCATCTGTTGGTACTCCATTATTAAAGTTTATCCAATAACTAGGTGCAAAACCATTTGTTATATTAGATAAGTGAAACTCCGAAGTTAAATTATCTACTAATATCCAGTTTGTACTAGCCAAATAATCAGGAGTATGATATATCTCCATACCAGGCGAATACAAACCACAATAGTATAACTGACTGCCCTCACTTCTATCTATTGTATTGAAAGCTGCTACTCTCCTAGGCTCATATTCTTTTTGTCTATACTTGCTCCAATCAGCACTAAGGTAGAAATCGTTTATATGACCACTCTCATCTCTTTTACCTGCTCTTACTTGTTCTGCAGGTATATGATGTATTTCAACTATTTTAGATTTGTCTTTACTCCAAATAATATTCCAAAAGAAACCACCTTGTAATTTTAAGTCAAAGGCACTTTTTTTCAATAATTCGTGTGCAGTTTCTCCGTGTCTGTTTATGTTAGCCATAAACTTTTTCAACTCAACAAATGTACCTAAATCTGCATCTTCTTCATCTATAATTATATCATCCCCTGCAATCATATTAGCAGTAGCATTAACTATTGCTGAATGTGTTGCACTAGAATTGTATAAATCAATTAGAAACTGAGGATAAGCATTTTTGTAATCTCCGTCTCCGTAAATTATCCAATCGCTATTCTTTGCCTCTATTACTTTAGGTGCAGTTTGTTGCTCTAAATATACTTGTAGTAATCTATTTTTCATTATAGTCCGTTTCTTTCTTTGATATTAGTTTCTACATTAGATAAATCAGTTCCACTCAAAGCAGTATTGTATATTGCTACTTCAAAAACATCAGCATCTAACACTCCAAAACCTAGTTGTGTAAAATCAAAAAGGTTAGTTATAACACTAGTTGTAGTGGCTACTTGAGTACCGTCAAACCTTAAAATTATATCTCCGTCACTTTCTCTTATCATAGTCATTAGAAATTTATCACTAGGAATACCACCAGTTACATTGTTCATATCACTGATAACTCCGTGAGCTCTAAAACCTACTCTTATGTTACTAGCACCTCTATAGAAACGAATACTATCATTTGTCAATCTACCCATTAACACCTCATTAGTTAAACTAACTGCAGTATCGAAATCAATAACTGCAAAAATAGTTAATTGACCTAGGTTTAGTTGGTCACTAGCAGTAGCTAGATAAGATTTGTTTACAGTTCTAAACTTTATTCCTCCATTAGTTAGATAAATAGCATCATTATCACTACCACTTGGCACTAAGTCCATATCTTCACTAGTGTTACCACTACTATCTGCCCATTCAGTTACTCTATTATTACCGTCAAAGGTTATACCAGTATCAAACTTATACCACGCTTTGAGACCTGATACATCACTAATCTGAAATTCGTCTAACTGTTTAGTTTGTAATTTTAATGCGTTTGCTATAAACATATTAGTTAGTGTATGCTATTGCTAATCCACTTGTTAAAGTTATTGCAGTTACATTTGCAAATAATACTGTTCCTGCAGGTATAGTTGTATTGAGTACAGTTACTGCCTCTCCGTTTCCGTCTAAGTTACCTAGTTCAATAGAACTAATAACACTTTCTTTTAAGAATTGAACTGCGTAAAAGTTCTGTGATGTTATAGCATTAGTAGTTATCAATAAAACTTTGCCAGTTCTACCTAATTGTTCGTCTAATTGTTGGGTGATTGTCTTCATTTATACTTTAATATATTGATGATTGGTTTCTGTTGTTGTATGTTCTGTATATGTTACTTCTGTTCCAAACTTATTACTTGGTGTTACTTGACCAGTATGAACTATTGCTTTACCTTTTTCTAAAGTTACACTATCTCTTATAATTTCATAAGTATAACTTCCGTCATATTTCAAGTCTACCTGTCCGGTACCAGTTAAACCATTACCCTCTTGTAAACGAAAAGTAGTATATCTTATGTTAGTAAAATCAGGCTCAATAACTATATTGAACTCATCTAAGGTAGTATCATTAGTTAGTTTCAAAGTATAGTTACCAGTAAGACTTTCAAATATCTTATCTGCTAAAGTTACACTTATAGTTTGTATTGAGTTTTTTGCAATGTAAAACATATCAATAGTATATATAAATTAGTAGTTTTTATTACCTATATACGAAAAAAGGCAGTCAAAAGACCACCTTTAATCAAAATATATAGAGTAGTTATTAAGATGTAGTTACACTCACTGTAAATGCAGTATTGTCAAATGGTGTAGTAGTGTAGTCTGCTACTGCTACTGCTGGTTCATCTTCCATTCCTGCAAAGGTTAGTTCATAACCATTCATATCTCCAAAAGCAGTACCACTTTGAGCACTACCAGTTGTAAGTTCCATTCCGTTTGTTCTTCCTAGACACCAAATTACTCTTTTGTTATTTGCATTTATTGCATTTGTTTCAACAAAAATAAGTAATCTATTTTGTGCCAATACTCTTAATTCGTTTCTATCTGCTACTGTTAGCTTGTGTAATCTAATAGTTACACTTGGCTCGTAAAATACTGTTCCGTTATCAGGACTACCAGTAATTGTTTCTGTATAAGATGATTGACCTCTCACTAACTCATACTTAAACAACTCATCTCCAGTACCACTACCTGATAAATCTAAATCAGTAACCTCGCCACTAGCTACAGTTAAAGTAGCATCGTCTAATTGACAGAAATAAACTGCTTTGATACCACCTATGATGTCTTTACAGTCTAAAGTTCTTCCAGTTCCTAATTCGCAAGTTGCCATATTGATTTGTTTTTAAGTAGTTAAGGAGTAGGCTCTAAACCTACTCCCTCACTTGTTAGTTATTATGATTGGTGTACACAGTCAGATGCGTTAGTTGCAGCAGTTCCTGCTGATAAACGCACTACAATTCTTAAGTTGTCAGACCCGTCTAACTCACTCATATCTAATACTTTTACTTCTGTTAGGTCTGAAATTAAGTCAGTACCGAAGTGTAAGTTAGAAGATTGAGCAGCAACCATTTCGTTGTCTTTCATACCAGGGCAAACTGCAATGTTTACTCCATTGAAAGATGGACGATAGTTGTCTCCCATATGGTAAGCATCATTGTACCCTAGAGCACTCATAGCCTGAATGTATATACGATAAGTTTTGTTGTTCATATAGATATATAAATCATCTGCTCCATAAACTGCAGAAGGAATCTTATCTACTAAATCAGTTAATTCTGTAATGATGTAACCAGTACCAGTTCCTGCGATATAAGCACCTGCTGCTGCATCAGTTAAAAGACCAGTTGCACTTTCTAAAGTACCTGATGTATCTTGGATAAAACCCTCGAATTGACCTGCAGCAGTTCCATCTCCATTCCAAATGTTGTTTTCAATTTGGTGTGCTACTCTACCTGCAATTCTTGACATAATGAAAGCCATAAAGTCGTCAGAAAAGTTGTTGTTGTGCTGACCTGCTTTCATTTGTAACGCTTGCCAATCATCAATTGCTGTAGACTTACAAAGTTGTGTATTAATCATCAAACGCTTAGGCTCTAAAACTACTTCATTAGTAGTGAAAGTACCAGCATCTGAAAAGTCACAAGCTGCGTTTTGTAATAAAGACGCATCTGCTACTGTATTGATTACTCTTTTGTGTTTAATGTTTTCTAGTACATTAATGAACTCTAATGATTTTGCTTGTTTAAGCATAGTACCTACATAGAGACCTGCGTGTTCTCCTGCGAAAGTACTTGATGTAATTGTTACTGACATATTATTAGTTGTTTAAATTATATAAAAATTTCTCCGAACTAGATAGTCTGTTATATTCAGCTTTACTTAGTTTAGGAGTGTTATTTGATTGTGTTGTAAATTTTCTTGCTTTTACTGGCTCTGCACTTGGTTGCTCTTTCAATTGTTTTGAAAGTTCAACGTTTTCTTCTTGCAGTTCAGCAATGTTTTCGTCTTTAGCTAAGTTCTCTCCTCTTAACTCATCTAATTCTGCATTCAATCTTGCAATATCGCCTCTTACTTCTTCCAATAGTTCTTTAACTACTGAGCCGATTTCTGCAAACAATTCTTTATGCTCATCAGACATTTCTTCTTTATCTTCTTCGTATTCTTTATCTTCTCCCATATCGTCTTCATCTTCCTCTGCTTGTTCCTCTACTGATGCAACGATACCTTCTTCTTCTACTGTAAAACCAACACCACCTGCAGTTTCATAACTACCAACTGGTAATGGGATAGTAGTTCCGTCTTCTACTAATACATTAACAGAAACTCCCTCTGCTAATTCATTTGCATCTGATACTA
>FUFK010042105.1_pt1 | contig 15715 bp, 18 predicted proteins | sample 1021851 | NCBI WGS metagenome assembly FUFK01 (sample SAMEA51879418, study PRJEB19060) | metagenome | reverse complement strand
GAAGCTACCTTACATGGACTATTAGAATTACAACAATGGTCAATAACCTTTAATGTTGGTCTTAGAATACAAACGATGGGTAATGAAAGTCTTATTACCAGAGCTAGAAATACTATTGTGTCAATGATGATGGATCAAACTGATTTTGTTGCAACTCATTTATTATTTATAGATGCAGACATAGGATTTACATGGCAAAACATTGAGAGATTATTATGTGCAGACAAGGATATAGCTTGTGGTGTATATCCTAGAAAACATTTACATTTTGAAAAAATAAAAAAAGTTTTAGAAGATAGTCCAAATTGTAGCGAAGCAGAGCTAGAGGCTAAAATTTTAGGATATAATTTAAACTTTGATGAACCAAAAAAATTAGAAGGTGAGAATGGTTTTTTTAGAGTCAATGAAGCAGCTACGGGCATGATGTTAGTAAAAAGAAATGTATTTAGAAAATTACAAAAGGCATATCCAGAAAGAAAATATGAAACAGATCAGATAGTTAATGGTAAATATTTTAGGTCGGATAATTGCTATGATTTATTTGCAGTCGGTCCATATCAAACGCAAGATAAAAAAAGATATTTATCTGAAGATTATTATTTTTCAAGACTATGGCAAGAATGTGGTGGTGAAATTTGGGCAGATCTTACACAACCTTTGACACATTATGGAAATAGAGCTTTTAAAGGACATGTAGGAGCATTAGTAGCAAAAAGAGAGGATGAATTAAATGACGAAGATGAAAAGGCTTAGAATTATAAGCAATGTAAATTTGTCTATTTATAGCATCTATATAGTCGATAATTTTTTAGAGGAAGAATACTACAAACAAGTTTATAAAAAAGTAAAAGAAATTACTAAAAAAGACTCTATGGGTAATATAACTAATGTCAAAGCTAATATGACAACCTTTAAAGAGCTTATGAATCACAAAGTTTTTCAACGCTTTTTTACAGACAGCATAACCATGCTTCATTTTATTTATACTTTAAGATGTGATCATCCTAATGAAGATTTTGAATTTAGATTATGCGATGGTTGGGCGATGAAACATACTAAGGGTGATCAAACTACAATGCATACACACGGGCCTACTTATTGGTCTGCTGCTTATTATCCTAAAATACCAGGTGAAACATATATGCACTTTCCAGATTTTCAACATTCAGAACCTTTAAAAACAAATTCTTTATATCTTTTTCATGGTTTGACAAGACACGGTGTAGATCCACAACAATATGAAGAGCCTAGATATAGTATGTCTTTTAATGTCGAACAAATTAAAATACGCAACTCCTACAAATAATCTTATTGTCTATTATTAAATTAAAAAATTTATATAAAATATATGGGGATAATGCTGACGCATATATTTCTAAAGTAAAGAATGGGATGAATAAACAACAATTACGACAAATGCATGACCATATACTTGCCTTAAATAATTTAACTTTGGATATAGTCCCAAAAACTGTTCAGGTAATCATCGGTCTACAAGAGTCAGGTAAAAGCACCTTAATTAATCTATTAAGTAAATCTATAGAGCCAACTGATGGTGGCTTATTTGTACAAGGTACTACTGCTAATCTAAATGGAAAATTTAATTTATTCCTAAATAAAACTATTTTAGAAAATGTAATGCATGAAGTAGAGGAGTCAAAAAAATTAAAAGCCATTGAGTTATTAGACTTTTTTAACTTGTCAGAATATCAAAATAAATATCCTATAAATCTTAAGAAAGGCTTTGAACAGAAGGTAGGATTAGTGAGAGCTTACCTAAAAGATCCAGATATCTTGTTGTTGGATGAGTGCACTCAGTTCGTAGATAAATATATTCAAGAAGAGATATTAGATGCTATATTAAAAATGCAACAAAAAAATAAAAAAACAATTGTGTTCATATCACATAATGTAAAAGAAACTATTAAAATCGCTGATCGCATAGCTATCTTAGAAGATGGGGCTTTAGAACAAGAGGGCACCCCAAAAGACATATTGCAAAACCCAAAAACAAAAAACATAATTGGTGATTTAAAAAGTGATTATCAACAATAAGTTTTATTTTATACATATACCAAAAACAGGCGGAAGATATTTAAAAAAACTCTTTACAAATAATTTTAATGTTGTGGGAGAAAAAACATTAGAAACAAAAAGTTCTTTATATCCTGATTTTTTACAAGTTCATTTACATTACCCACTATATATACAAAAACAAAAATACAAATACTTTACAATTGTAAGAGATCCTTTTGATAAAATAGTAAGTCAATTAAGATTTGAATTGTTAGGTGATAATAAAATATTTGAAAAATTATGTGATAAAGATTTCTTTTTGAATTTTGTAGAAAAACAAAGAAGTTTTCATTCTTTACACAATAATTGGTATAGACCTCAGGTTGATTTTATTACAGAGCAAACTTATGTATGGCACTATTCTTTAGGCTTAGGTCCTTCTTTTAGAGAATGGTTGGGCAACAATTTCAATTTAAAAATAGATAAATTTGAAGCTAATTATGACAAATTTAGAGATGAGGAGATTGAAATTAATGGTAATTTGAGCAGATTAAAAGAAAACATATATTTGTATTTTCGCAATGATTTATTAAGATCTAAGGAGTATTTACGGGAATTAAGACTTCAAGGCTATTAAAATTTAATATATATTTCAGACATGCCCCTAATAAATTTTAGACCCGCTCCTGGTATTAATAAAGAAGTGACTGACTATACAGGTCAGGGCAAATGGACTGATGGTGATATGGTTCGTTTTTTTCAAGGATCTGCTCAAAAAATAAAAGGTTGGGAGAAGTTTATAAGCACTACCCTAGTAGGCGTAGCTAGAGATGCTCACGCTTGGGTAGCCTTAGATGGCACAAGATTATTAGCGGTTGGAACAGATAGAAAATTATATCTAATCATAGAGGGGTTAGCCTATGATATTACACCCATAAGAGAAACACAGGCTTTAACTAATCCTTTTACCACAAATGGCACGACCTCAGTATCTGTTGCTGATAGTGGACATGGAGCAGCTAAAGGCGACTTTGTCACCTTTGATTCATTTTCTGCAATTGATGGATTAGATATGAATAAGGAGTTTGAAATAACTTCTATTACAGACAATAATAATTATGTTGTGACAGCTACATCTGCTGCGTCTGGATCTACATCAGGTGGTGGAGGTAGTGGTAATGCGAAATATCAAATTAGTATTGGACCNGAGNTATCAACATCCGCTTTTGGATGGGGCACTGATACATGGGGTGCAGGAGGATGGGGTAGTCCATCTACATCATCAACAGTGACATTAGAAGCAAGACAATGGTCTTTAGATAACTTTGGAGAGGATCTTATAGCTACAGTATTAAATGGTGGTGCTTTTAGATGGGACACATCTAGTGGCGTTACTACAAGAGCGGCAGCAATTACAAACGCACCAACAAGATCAAGATTAAGTTTAGTTTCTACACCTGATAGACATTTATTATTTTTTGGCACACAACCCACCATTGGAGGCACAAACGCACAAGANGATTTATTANTAAGATTTTCAGANCAAGAGGATATTAATACATATCAACCTACAGCAGANAATACAGCGGGATCATTAAGAATAGCAGACGGNTCTAGAATAGTGGCGGCAGAAAGATCNAGAGGACAAATTTTAGTTTGGACTGATACATCTTTGCACTCATTACAATTCATAGGACCACCTTTTACCTTTGGNCTAAGACAGCTTGGTCAAAATTGTGGAATAGTAGGTATACACGCAGGTGTTGATATCAACGGTGTNAGTTATTGGATGTCACAAGATTCTTTTTTCTTATTTGATGGATCCGTTAAAAAATTACCTTGTACAGTGGAGCAATTTATTTTTAATAATTTAAATGTCACAGGAGCAGAAAATGCCTTTGCAGGACATAATGGTGAATTTAATGAAATAATGTGGTTCTATCCGCGCACAGGATCTGACATAATTAATGCTATTGTAGCTTATAATTACTTAGAGGGCACATGGTGGACAGGCACACTTGACAGAACTACTTGGTTAGATAGGGAGGTATATGACAANCCTTTNGCTACAGATTATTTACCAACTACTACTGCGAATAATGAGGTTATTTCTGGTTTGACTGATGGTGCAACACAATTATTTTTACACGAAACAGGAAACAATGGTGACGGTGCTGCTATTACAGCATTTGTTAAATCAGGTGTCGTGCAGATAGCTGAAGGTAATGATTTCTCATTTGTTTCTAAATTAATACCTGATATTGAGGATCAAGAGGGCACATTAAATGCAAAATTAGAGTTTAAGAATTATCCTAATAATAGTGTAAGTGTCACTAAAACTGTTTCATTTCAAGATAATACTGATTTTGTAAGTTTAAGAGGGAGAGGCAGAGAGTTTACAGTAAATGTAGTGTCAAATACTACAGGGACTGCATGGCGATTAGGCACACAAAGATTTGACATACAGCCTGATGGTAGAAGATAATGGCACAGCGAAAAAATGTTAAATACTTAAGTGTTGTAGCAGGACTGCCACTTGGTATGATTAATGATGCTATTAAAGAAATTGCTAAAACACGCAAAGTGCTAAAGAAAAAAAGAGTTGGTAAAAGAAAATGATGCAACCCNTAGATGAACTGAAGTCTTGGAAACAAAAGCCTTATATTAAATCTAATTATGATAATATTCATATTTTTTATGATGATCAAAAATATATAAGAATGAAGCCTAAAACAAAAATAGCATTGACACCTGGTTTTTTACACTTAATATTAAAAAAACCTAATAATTGGGAGAGAGAAAATATTAAAATAGAGGGTGATGTCACGCTATGTAATGATACACACAGTNTTATTTATTACACTTTAAAAGAATCTTTATTATCTAATGATGATAATGAGTATAAATTACATATNAAAAATGGCATACCAGGGGACAATGAAAAATGGCAAAACTAACTTTAACTAGATTTCCTGATCCTAGACCAGAGTATGATCAACAACAGTCTGCTGAATTAATAAGATTACTTGAAGAGTTGATTTTACAGTTAAACACACAGTATACACAAGATACACAAGAAGAGTCTACAAGAAGGGCATTTTTTTTAAATGGCTGATGTATTCAAAAGATTTGTAGCGAACTTAACCACGACTGATTTAACTACTGTTTTTACAGTGCCTACTGCAAATATTGCAGCCACACCACCGACACCTGTATCTACTTTTATAGTGAAAACAATTAACACTCACAATTATGACGGATCAGCAGCTGTGACTGTCAATGTTGATCATAATAATGGTAGCGCGGATTTACAAATTTTTCAAATAGATGTATCTGCTTCAGATACTAATACGATTAATAGCAGTATGGTTTATGAACAAGGAGATTCTTTAAAAGTTCAAGCCAACGCTGCCTCAAGAGCTATGATAGAAGTTTCTGTGTTGGAGATTAAACAACAACAGTAATGTACTTATTAGCAGATATCCCAAAACAAATATTAGAAATATTAGATAATGTTATAGATGAAAAAGGTCTTAACCCCATTAATGGTGATCTTGCAGGTAATATAAAACATGAATATTCAATACCAAAAGGCAAGGCGGCAGTGTCCCCATTATTGATGGAGATGATAGTCAAATATAATGAGAAATATCCAAATTATTTTAAAAAAGCACACTCTACTTTAAACTATAGAGCATGTGAAATAGAATTATTTAACTTATGGGTAAACTTTCAAAAAAAACATGAGTTTAATCCAATGCATGTGCATGATGGTTTATATAGTTTTGTTATCTGGCATAAAGTGCCTTACACTATGGAGGATGAGAAAGCAAGATTACCTTCTATTAGAGATGCAGATTTTAGAGCAGGTATGTTTGCTTTTTTTTATAGTGAGCCTGGAGGTAAAATATTTCAAGAGGCTATACCTGTAGATAAAAAGTGGGAGGGAAAAATTTGTCTATTTCCTGCATCATTAGATCATTGTGTTTATCCCTTCTATACATCTGATGAATATAGAGTTTCTATATCAGGTAATTTAGGTTTTAAAATTTAATAGTGAATTTTATTTACAAAAGCAAAGTACATAATCATAGTAAAATAAAAAAACAACTATTAGATAAAATAAATTTAATACCTACAAATCCATTACATAGTAATAATGAATCCATAATGCATACAGATTGGAATCTGCCACCTAATATGCATAGAGAATATGCTCCATTATTTTTAGAGGTTATAAAACCTCACATGGCTAAAATTACACAAGATCTTAAATGTAGTGGGTATGACATCGAACTTTTTTGGTTTCAAAGATACGGACATAAAAGTAAACATTCTTGGCACACACATCCTAGAGCTCATTTTGCTAATGTTTATTTTGTAGAGTGTCCAAAAGGTTTAAGCACTAAATTTATGCATTTTAAGGAGGAGTGTGAAGAGGGAGATATAATTAGCTTTCCTGCATTTTTACCACATAGCTCACCTATAATTACAGAAAATTCTTACAAAACTATTATATCCTTTAATTGTTCAATTTATTATGAGCAAATGTAATAGGGTGTTGATTTTGTAAATTTAACCTATAATATTGTAATATGGCAAAAATAGTAGATGAACCTAAACTGTTAAGATATGACATGTTAGATGGTAAAAAAATTCCTGTTTATAGTGCTAAGGTTGAAACGACAGTCACTAATACAAAAACAGGTCACGAATACTCTTCACATGAGGAGTGTCAAGCCGATATAGATAATCCCGAAACAGATACTACAGAGGCTGATATTAGAAGAGATGTTCATGTAATTGCACCACAAGTTTTTGCAGGTGCATCAACTATAGAAGAATAAAAAGGAGAATCAATGTCGGTAAAGTGGTTTGAAATACCAGGATATTTCAATTATGTAGAGCAATATGAAATGATTGCACATTATCTACCTGAGGGTAGTAAATTTGTAGAATTAGGTTGTTTATTAGGTAAGAGCACTAATTTTATGGCATCACGGCTCAAGGAGCTTAATAAAAAATTTGAATTTCATGTAGTAGATACCTTTGAAGGCACAGCAGGTGAGCATGATCACATGGATGAATTTTACGATAAGTTTTATCAAAATTGTAAAGAATACATAGAAGAGGGATATATTACAAAAGTACATAAAGGTAGAACGGATGAGGTATATAAATTGTTTGAGGACAATTATTTTGATGCAATTATGATAGATGCAGATCACAAATATGAATCAGTTATAGACGACATATTAAATTGGTTGCCAAAAATTAAAAAATCAGGCGTAGTATTTGGTGATGATTGGCTTTTAGAGTCTGTTAATAAAGGAGCTAGAGAAGGACTAAATCAATATTATAATAAANCACCTGTTAATTTATCTGTCGTGCAAGGTTTTGTACAAACCTGGATCCACACACCAGACGATAATGATGTTGAAGGGCATAATAAGTGGCTTACTAAGATCCCGTAAGCTTCTTACCTTTTCTTAAAACTTGTCTTGAGAGTTGCCATGACTTAGGAATAACTGTTATTCTGCCACCATATTCTCCACATTCATCAGCAAATAGTACAATTTTTTGTTTATCAGAAATATATTCATAGCCAACGCTAGTGCATTGTGCAAGTTTTGCTTTTGTGTGTATTTCTTTCCATTCAAACCATCCTGAGCCTAACGCATCGTAAGCATCAACCCATTTTATCTCAACAAGATCACATTCTTCTACTGTAATTTTTGTTGGTATAAATCTCATGTTGTATATTCTACCTTTTTCTCGTATAAATATACATAAGTATTAAAAGGCGAAAAATATGGCATTTGAATTCAGAGATATATTACCCGCAGTTGGAGCAGTTATTGGATTTGGTTTTGGTGGACCAGGCGGTGCGGCTCTTGGATCAGGGATAGGATCTTTAGCTAGAGGCGATGAAGCCGATGAGGCAATTAAAAATGCAGCGTTAGGTTTTGTAGGTGGCAAAGGGGTTCAATTTTTAGGTAATACACCTACAGGTAGTAAATTTTTATCTGCATTACCTACAGGAGCGAGTGATTTTTTACAGGGTGGCATGAATAAGGATATTTTTAGCACAGCAATTGGTAAAGGCAAAGAGTTTTTAGGCTTAGATGCTGAGGCTCAATTTGCAAAAAAAGTAGAAAAATATAATAAAATGAAAGACTTAATTAACGCCAATGATGATTTAGATCAAGCTGCTAAAGATAGTTTTTTAGCAAAATTGGTTGAAGATTTTGGCTCTGGGGCAGAAGCCGAGGAGAGCTTATTTAATTTTAGAAATGTTTTGGGCTTAGGTTTATTTTCAAAAGTTTTTGGAGACGCGTTAAAAAAAGATGATAAGGGAACAGACATTAGTCAATTCATGGTTTCGACAGATACGCCACTTAGAGGGTTTGAGAAAGACACACCTATTAAAAATGTCAGAGATTTTTCCATAAATGTTGCACAAGGTGGATTAATGTCTTTGGCAAAAGGTGGTTTTCCTAGAAGGCAAGGTAAAATAGAAGGTCCTGGAACTGAAACTTCAGATGACATTCCTGCAATGTTAAGTGATGGTGAATTTGTAGTTAATGCTAGAACAGTTAGAGGTATAGGTGAATCCTTGGGTGGATCCGGAAAGATGGATGCCAGAGAAAAGGGTGCGGACTTTTTATATGGTATGCAAGAGAGATTTGGAGGTAAAGCATAATGGTACAAGCTAATCAAGTATCTATGGTCTTACCCCCAGAATATATCCAACAAAGAACACAAGAATTATTAAATACTTATTTTGGTGTAGGACAGCCAGGTGATACTAATTTTGTTGAGGGTATTATTACTCAACCTAGAGCCGTTCCCGCTCAAGAAGCGGTAGCACTTTCTGCTCCNCAACAACAATTAATNCANGCNGCTAATACNGCNGCNACAGCAATNACACCACANACNTTGGGCATNGGATCNTTNGATCCTTTTTTNCAAANNGCTTTACAACAAACTNNNGCAGGTCANCANACNTTNCAAGANGCTACAACGGTATCTTTAANCCTAANGATCCTAATGCAGGTATCGCTGCTTTTATGTCACCTTTTCAGCAAAATGTTACTGCAGAAGCATTAAAAGAAATTGATAGACANGGTGAAATAGCAAAAAATCAAGCCGCAGCAAGTGCTATAAAATCAGGTGCTTTTGGTGGTGGTAGAGAAGGTGTGCAAAGAGCAGAACTAGACAGAAACATACAAGACATAAAATCAAAAAGAATAGCTGAAGATTTACAAACAAATTTTTTACAGGCATTAGCCACAGCACAAGCTGCACAAGAAGGTCAAAGACAAAGGCAATTATATGCAGGTGGACAAATGGGATCAATGGGGCAAAGGACAGCCGCACTAGGATTATCTGGGCAACAAGCCACAGGTAGAGATATAGCTTTATTAAGCGGTATCGGAGCTGTTGATGTTGCGCAAAGACAAGCTCAGCAAGAGGCTTTACGACAAAACATAATAGCACAGCAAGAAGAACCATTCTCAAGATTAGCTTTTGGGCAAAATTTATTAGCAGGTTTACCAACAGGCACTACAACCTTAGCTCAGGTACAACAACCAAACCCTTATCTAACTGCATTACAAACAGGAATACTTGGTCTAGGTGTTTTATCTGGTCAAGGCGGTGGTAATTTAGGCAGTTTTTTAACGGTTTGATATGGCAGTTTTAGACAGAAAAATGTTTATGGGGGGATTGGACCCTAAGGAGTATCAAGATTTATTAGAACTNAGTAGATCTTTTGGTGATACCCCTACTGTAAATCAAAATGTCACAGCAGCAGATGTCATAAGAGCTACAGGACCTTTAGGTCAGCCTGTCGCTGAAGGTGCAGTTAATACTGTTGCTCAATTCAATCAATTTTTAGCAGGAATATTAGGCAACAAATTTGCTAGAATCGATGAAGAAAAACAAGCAGTAAAAGACGCAGAAAATATTGCACAACAAAGAGTAGATACCTTTATTGCAGCTCAGGCAGACAAAAATCCATTTATAGAAGTAAATGATCAACTAATAGATACTAGAACTTTAGGCGGTGAAGCAGAGGATGTTGTTAAATATGATTTTAGAGATGCGCCTAAAAAAACTTATGACAATATAAAAGTAGTAAATAATAAAGTTTTTGATTTAGACACTAATACAGTATTGAAGGATTTAGGTGATGCGGATCCTAATACAAGATTTATTCAATATGGTGATTTTATTTTAGATACTGACGCACTAAAACAAGATCCCGATGATGTCTTAGGAGCTTTAGTCAATGTCAAACAAGCTCCATCACCAACTAATGCAGCAAGAGTTGGTCAATTAGTAAAACTTAAAGAGGCTTATGAGGAGGATAATGAGGAGTTCCCTGCTGATTTACAAGCTGAATTAGATTATCTACAAAAAGAAGATCCAAGACCTTATGTGTCACCTAGTGAAGAAAAATTTGTTGATTTGAAATTTGAGAAACAGGCAGGAGCTGAAGCAGCAGAATCACAGTATAGCCTTATTTTAGAAGCTGAGAGATTATTTGCAGATCCTAATTTTGTGACAGGTACAGGTACTGCAGGTCTACTACCTGTTCAAAAATTCTTTGTAGATTTATTAGGTATTAANCTTGATGATATACTTGAGGGCATAAACATAGATATATTAAACGATCCGGGTGATACAGAAACTTTAAATAGATTAACCAATAGACTAGCTATAAATATTTTAGGCACAGGTAAATTGCCTGGTCCAATCTCNGATTTTGAATTTAGACAAATGATTAACTCTGTATTTAATGCTACTAGTACTGAAGAGGCTAACTTAAGATTCATACAAGGGATGAAATATTTGTATAATAAAGAAATAGCACAAGCTGAGATAGCAGGTAAAATAGATCCAAGAGATGAAAATGCTTTAAATATTTATAGAGAAAATATTAGAGCATGGGATCAAGAGAATAGACCAAAATATCTTCCTGATAACGATTATATTGATGAGTTATTAGAAAATATGCCTGAGGATTTCTCATAGTGGTTTTACCTAAAGAACAAATACAACTAATAGATAATCAAGTAGCAGAACTTGAAAAAGAAAAAGAAGATTTATTAATTGACACAAACATTTTAAAAAGGCCAGATGGCACAGACTTTTATCTACCAAAAGATCCCGAAAAAGCAGAATTAATTAAACAAACTTTAAAAGAACTTAAATTTTTAAAACAACAATTTATAAAAGATGAAATAGATTCAGCTGCGCAAAATGCATTAGTTAGAGATTTTATTAGAAGTAAAGGTTTAACTATTGAGGAATTATCTGGTCAGTATCAGTCTACCGCAGGTGCTAAAATTAAATCATTTGTAAATTCTTTAAATACTAACATTGCACAAAATTTAGATAATTTTATTGATGTCATGTATACCCCTAGAGATAAAATTGAAAAAACAGGATTTTATGGTCCAAACGCAGAAGAGCTAGGGATTACTAAAGATCCTGGATTATTTGAAGAATTTTTTACATGGACACAAAGTATAGATCCGACTTTTACTCCTCAAACTTGGGGTGAAAGAATAGCTGACTCAGCAGGAGCGGGTACAGCTGATGGTATTATGTTTGCCATCCCTACATCAAGATTATCAACAACTAATAAAATAGTCATGGATCCTACTAAGTATGAAGGGATTATAGGTAAAGCTAAAAATACAGCCGTTGCCACATGGAAAGGTATACTTGACATGTATCAAGACGCAGCAGCAAAAGGTAATTTATCGGCTGTGTTATTAGCTGATATGATGGCTTTTGCAGGATGGGAAGGTGGAGCACAATTTGCTGAGGAATTAGTCGGTAAAGGCACCACAGATGATTCCGAATTTACAGAGAGCTTAAAAAATAAAAGTTTTGAGTATGGAGCCCCTTTTGTAGGTGCATTAGGTGGTGGAACCATGGGTTATACCTTCTGGACTTTACCTAAAGCCACTTACAATATGTTTAACAATTTATATAAGGAGTTTTTTCCTTCAGTAGTGCAAAGGTATAGAGATGGTGAAACACTGAACCCCTATAGAATTTTTCAAGAAAATAACAATATTAAGAAGGAAGCTAAAGATAAAAAGAAGGCAGCTGAAATTATACAAAGCACAGTTAATGAGGAAGAAATTGCTACAAGAGAAGCTGCCAAAGAAGTTGAAGAAAATATACCTGGATTAAATCTGTCTTTAGCTCAACAAACAGAAAACCCTAAACTTGTTGAAGAACAAAGAGTTATTGAAAGCACATTAACAGACCTTGAAAATGCTATACCTACTATAGCCACTCGAGGAAAAAAAGCAGATGATGAAGCCGTTGCATCTGATATTAAAACAAATATTTTACAAAATTATAAAGCTGTNGATGATCAAGTAAAAAAAGAATTTCCAGATAAGCAAACAATTTTNAAGACTGATTCAAACGGTAATGTTCAAGAGGTTGATGATCCTTTAGGAAGCTTTTACAGTTATGTAAACAAAGATACAGGTGCTGAGGGTTCTTTAGTCAGGAGCATTACTGATGAAATTACGGATGTAGAAAAAACATTAGTGCCAGGCTCTGACGAAACATTATTACCTTCAATTGATAAAACAGTTTTAGGTGAGCAAGGTGAGCAAATAAGAGGTGAAATAATATCTATTAAAGACAAAACTTTGAATTTTTATAGTAAAGAATTATTGGATATTTTTGAGTCACAACAACCGAATTTAAAAATTGATATAACTGATTTTAAAGATGATATTATTTCTAAAGGTGCTTTAAAATCTTTTGAAGATCCTGATAATTTACCAAGACAATACTTAGAAATAAGAGATTTGGGACAAGAATTTAATGGATTAATAAGTAGGGCTACCTCTGCCATGGATGCAGCCTATCAAAAATATCTTAATGAGGGCATTAACAATACTAGCGCTTATGAAACTTATCTTAATACAGTAAAAAAAATAGAAACAAATTTAAAATCAAGCATCGAAGGATTAAATACAAAATTAAATAAACAAAAAGCTGATGGCGAAAGAAATACGGCTCCAGAGTATGACTTGGGTGAAATTATATTCAAATTTCCTGAATTCGGATCAGGTGCGTCTGGTAAACCAGGTGAGGGTTTTTTAGGGAGGAAAGATGTAATATTTGATAGACCTGGTGTGCAAGTAAATTTAAGCTATACAGAGCCATCATTAAACATGACCGCTAAAGACATGATTGAATTAAAACAATCTGTCATTAAAGATTTAGATTTACTATCCACAGATTTATTTAAAAATTCAGAGAAGATACAAAGATTAGCACAAATAAATCAATCCATAGATGATTTATTTAGAAACGAATTAAAAGGCTCTGATGAATATCAAAAGTGGTTAAAACTTTATGAACAAAACTTTAAGATACCTTTTCAAGAAGGTATAATTAACAAAGTCTTAACACAAACAGGTCAAGGCGGTGAATATTTAATTGGGTCTGAAGTAGTAGGTAAAGCCTTTTTAAAAGATCCTGCATCTATCAATAGATATTTTGAAATATTTGGCCCTGCTATACAAGACGGAAACTTATCTTATATTAATGGCATAAAAAATTCATTCTTAGATGATTTATATTCAAAAGTCTTAACTAAGGATGGTTTAATAGATGCTAATAAATTAAAGAAATTTGAACAACAAAACAGAGAAATAATTGATCAACTTAATAATTACATACCTGATCTAAAAAAATTAATAAATGACAACATTGAATTAGGCGTTAACGCTGCTAACAGGATAAAAGACTTAAAAGCTAGAGAAAGGTATGCAGGTAAAATAGATTTAGATCAACTAGCTAAAGATGGTTTTAAGGGAGGATTGACCTTCCAAGACGCTGAAAGTTTAATAAAACAATCTCTAAAAGATCCAGGACAAATGGAGAAAACAATCAAAGCAATTTTAGCTAGTGAAAATTCTGATGCAATGTTGGCAGCTTTTAAAAATGAAATATTTAATACATGGATGATAGCTACTAAAAATAGACCTTTTAAAGGTGAGNTACCTAATCCAAAAGCAATGACAAAGTGGTTAAATGATAATGAGGATGTTGTAAAAGCTTTTTACAAAGCTACAGGTGATCCAGATGGATATAATAGATTAGTAAGAATAACAACAGCTTATGATAAATTAAATTTAACAGGTTATCCTGGTCAAGCAGATGCCAAAAAACCTAGCATTATAAAAAGAGTTTTTGGTAGTGACATACCCCAAATTTTATCTCGTATCTTCGCAGTTCAATCAGGTAGAACATCTACAAGATTTATAGGTGCAGAATTAGGTATGAGATTTTTTAGACAATTAGCAGATAATAAAAGACAAAAAATTATTGCAGAAGCCTTATATGATAAAGATTTAGCAGAGTCATTGTTAAAAATGATGACTAATGAACCTTTGAATAAAAGAGATATTAATATATTAAAAGGTATTTTAGGACAAGTTCAAGGATTTATGAGTAATACTTTAGATGACGAAATTGCTGAAGATCGACAAAAAGAATTGAGATCAGACGCAGAAATTTTAAACAAATCTACAAGCTCTTTTGATAATGCTAATAAAGCACCTGCCTTCGTGCCAAAACTAAATATAAATAATGTGTCACCCGCGTCTACTTTATCTAATGTTAATATGGCGAGGATGACTCAAAACACTATTCCTAATACTTTAGCCAGAGGTCAAGCTATCTTTGGTCAAGATGATCCTATCTTTGGCGGAATTGCTGCAGTTTAAACTATCCAACTTTTTAATTCTTCACCCAATACTTCACTAGATATATTTATTTTTTTTCTTAATGATTTTATAATTTTTTCATCTACAGTTTTAGGCGTTAATAAATCTATGTATGTCACTTTTTTTGTTTGACCTATACGATGTACTCTTTCTTCTGATTGTATTCTAATCTCTAAATCATACGAATTACTAAAATAAACAACTGTATGAGATATGGTTAAAGTTAATCCATATCCTGCTGTTCTAGGATTGGCTATGATATATCGTAACTCGCTACTTGGATCTTGGAACTCAGTGACAATGTCTTGTCTATCCTGGTCTTTTGTATCACCAAAGAAAGCTTTTATACTTTTATATCCATATTTTTCTCTAATCGTTTTTAATATTTTTTTTATATCGAATCTATAATTAGCCCAAATAACTACCTTTTGATCNCCTGCTTCTTGTAAAACATCTAGTAATGTTTGATACCTGTTGTTTTCTATAGATATGGCCTCACCTTGTGCGTTTAAAATAAAACCACAAACTATTTGATGTAGTTTTGTAATCTGTGATAAGACTGTGGTGACATTAATTATATCATTATTAATTATTGCCATCGCTTCACGCTTCATTTCAGTGTAAGCTTTTTCCTGTTCTTTTGTTAGTTCTACAATTCTGGGTGTATAAACTTTGTCTGGTAAATCTAAACAATCTTTTTTTAAAACTCTTGACGAAAAATTTTCTAATTTTTTATTTAGCTCATCTAAATTTTTATAATCTACTACTTCTTGAAAACTATGTGATGATGTTGTTCTTTGCACTAATATTGCATATCTAGATCTAAATGCAAAATAACTTTCAAAACCTAGCAAACTAGGATCTAAAAAATAACATTGTGTAAATAAATCTAATGGAGATTTAGTGACGGGAAGTCCTGATAA
>FUFK010060761.1_pt1 | contig 15717 bp, 19 predicted proteins | sample 1021851 | NCBI WGS metagenome assembly FUFK01 (sample SAMEA51879418, study PRJEB19060) | metagenome | reverse complement strand
TTAAATCAGTTAAGAATGATTGAAGATAGTCTTGTAATATACAGATTATCAAGAGCTCCAGAAAGAAGAATATTCTATATTGATGTTGGTAATCTACCAAAAGTAAAGGCAGAACAATATCTTCGTGAAGTTATGAATCGTTATAGATCTAAGTTGGTCTATGATGCCAACACTGGTGAGGTTCGTGACGATAAGAAATTCATGTCTATGTTAGAAGATTTCTGGCTACCAAGAAGAGAAGGTGGTAGAGGTACGGAAATCACTACATTGCCTGGTGGTCAAAATCTTGGAGAGATAACAGATATTAATTATTTCCAGAAAAAACTCTACAAAGCTTTAGGGGTTCCCGAAACTCGTCTAGGTGGAGAGGGTGGATTTAACTTAGGAAGATCATCAGAAATTCTAAGAGATGAACTTAGATTTAATAAGTTTGTAGGAAGATTGAGAAAGAGATTCTCTAATATGTTCCTTGACATGTTAAAGACTCAATTACTTCTTAAGAATGTAATTACTGTAGAAGATTGGTCAGGAATGGCTGAACACATTCAGTTCGATTACATCTACGATAATCATTTTGCTGAATTAAAACAGAGTGAATTATTCCAAGAGAGAATGGCAAACCTATCACAGGCAGAGCCATATATTGGTAAGTANTTCTCTCANGATTATCTAAGAAGAGAAATATTACATCAGACTGATGATGAGATTGTAGAACAGGATAAATTAATTGCTGCAGAAATAGAGGCAGGGTTATATGTTGACCCTGTTGCAATGCAACAATTAGAAGTTACAGCTGCTGCAACAGACGTTGCCGCACAACAATCTNATATAACNGANCCAGATTCNGAGAAAGANAGTAAGNCTGTCGAAGCTCCTGAAGGTGGCGAAATATAAATAGTTGGTAGTATATTTACATAATCGTGGATTCTGCAAAATTAATTGATATGGTGNTAGATGATGCACCCGCCCATGAAATATCAGATGGGATAAAAGATGTTCTTTATGCTAAAACAGCATCAAGAGTAGAAACTGAGAGACCGCTTGCGGTTGCAGATCTTTTTAATGACGAGTCTGAATCTGAAGTTGAAGAAGAACCTGTAGCCCAAGAAGAGGAACCGACTGATGGCGAGTAGAACTTTAGTAACTGGTAGTCAAGCTGCGTGTGGCACTGACGCTGCAAATGCCTCTACATTTGGAGGTGCAACTGTAGTACGTCTTTGTAACAATGGTGCGACTGCTAGATTAGTAACTGTTATTGATTCTGTTGGAGGATCATCAACTATTGGAACTTTTACAATGCCAGGTAATACTGTTGAATTCGTTGAAAAAAAGAAAACTGAGGCAATTTTTGCAGCAAACGCTGCTGTCTTAGGTTCAGCTGTAGGATACACAAACTAAGAACCATGAAACTAATTAGAGAAGAAATAGAAAATGTAGAGGTTATCGTCGAAGAACGTGGCGGTAAAAAGAACCTCTATATTGAAGGAGTTTTCCTTCAGGGCGACATAAAAAATCGTAACGGTAGAATGTATCCATGTGGAACTCTTGCAAAAGAAGTTTCAAGATACAACGAAGCCTTTATCACAAAAGGTAGAGCGCTTGGTGAGTTAGGTCATCCAGATGGCCCAACTGTAAACTTAGATCGTGTTTCCCATAAAATTACTTCTCTAAGACAAGAAGGTTCTGATTTTATTGGTCGTGCTAAAATATTAAGTACACCTATGGGAAATATTGCTAAGTCACTTCTTGGTGAAGGAGTCAAACTTGGAGTATCATCTCGTGGTGTTGGCTCAGTTGCTATGAACAACGAAGGTGTAAACGTTGTTGGTGAAGATTTCATGTTAGCAACTGCTGCAGATATTGTGGCAGATCCTTCAGCTCCAGACGCATTTGTGGATGGAATCATGGAAGGAAAAAATTGGGTTTGGGACGGCGGTGTTCTTCGTGAACAACAAGCTGCAAAAACCTACAAACAAATCAATACTCTTGCCAGTAGTCGACAGTTGCAAGAGAACAAGATAAAGTTATTCTCAGATTTTCTAAAAAATCTTTAATTTATAACTTTTCTAAATAAGTATAGATTTACACTAATATAAAGTTTTAATTTCGGAGAGCAAAAACGATGTCCGTTGGAAAAGATTTACAAGAAATGGAAGTAGGCACTCAGCAATCCAAAACTGCAGTTAACGCTAACGCAAAGGCGGGAATGCCAATGGATACGTCCGTTGCAGGTTCCTACGAAGATCTTGGCGGCCCTACTCCCGAAAATTACAAACCAGATGATGATTCTTCTAAGTTAAAAACAGTAGGAAAGGTAGTTTCCGATGTTGTTAACAAAGGTGCAAAAGCAGCGATGCCTATGGATACATCCATAAGCGGAACAAAGAAAGAAGAATCTGAAGTGGAAGGCGAGGTAGTCGCAGAGGAGGAGCAAGTTGCTGAAGAGCAGGCTCCTGAGATTAATGTCGAAGAAGACATGAACGCTCTATTCTCTGGTGAGGAACTATCAGAAGAATTCCAAAACAAAGCAAAGACAATCTTTGAAGCTGCAATCAATTCTAAAGTCGCTAAGATTAAGGAAGAGATTGAAGAAGAAAACGAGAAAAAGATTGTTGAAGAAATCACAGAAGTTAAGGCAGCTCTTGTTGAGAGAGTTGACTCTTACCTTGAGTACGTCGCTGATGAGTGGCTCAAGGACAATAAGTTATCTGTAGAGCATGGATTGAAGTCAGAGATGACAGAATCCTTCCTCTCAGGAATGAAACAACTATTTGAAGAACATTATGTATCAATCCCTGAAGACAAATACGATGTAGTCGAGAACATGGTAGATAAACTTGATGAAATGGAGACCAAACTCAATGAGCAGATTGAGAGAAACGTTGGACTAAACAAGAGACTCGCTGAGTCAACTGCAGACGTTATCGTTTCTGAAGTTTCTGAAGGCCTTGCTGCTACTCAGAAAGAGAAGCTCGCTTCACTTGCAGAAAGTGTTGAGTTTAAAAGTGAAGAATCATATCGTGAAAAACTGGAGACTCTAAAGGAGTCATACTTTGGACAGAGTGTTCAGAAACAGACCTCAGAGACAGTGTTAAATGAAGAGACACAAGCAGTAGAATATACTGGTGCAATGGCTCAATACATGAAAGCACTTAACTCGGTCAAAAAGTGAATTTAACATTATATTAAACACAACTCACATTACTAAAAAGCAAAATGTTCAACTCAGAACAATTGCAAGAGAAGTGGTCGCCGCTACTTAATCATGAAGGTCTTGAAGATATCAAAGATCCTCATCGTAAAGCCGTAACCGCAGTCTTGCTAGAAAACCAAGAGAGATTCCTTAGAGAAGAAAGGGACTTTCTATACGAAGGCACACCAGGCCAATTAAACGAAATCACAAACGCTGGTAACGCTGCAGGCGCATCAGGTGGTTTTAGTGGTGGTGCAACAGCTGCTGGCCCAGTCGCTGGTTTNGACCCCGTTTTAATCAGTCTTATCAGACGTTCAATGCCAAACTTGTTGGCATACGACATATGTGGCGTTCAGCCAATGAACGGCCCAACTGGACTCATCTTCGCAATGAGATCTAGACAAACTTCACAGAGTGGTACAGAAACATTCTTTGATGAAGTTGATTCAACATTCTCTACTCAGGATAAGGGACAAGACCTTACTGGCGGATTTACAGATCGTAACGCTGGTTTCGGTTCTACAGGCCCTCAGCAGGGAACAAACCCATCCGTACTAGGATCTGGAGACGTTGCTCAGGCACTATACTCCGTTGGTCAAGGTATGGCAACTGGAGATTCAGAAGCTCTTGACGGAACAGGATCTAACGCCTTCCGTGAAATGGCCTTCTCAATCGAGAAAGTTACTGTTACTGCAAAGTCCAGAGCGTTAAAAGCAGAGTACTCACTAGAACTTGCTCAAGACCTTAAGGCAATCCACGGATTGAACGCTGAGGCTGAGTTAGCAAATATTCTATCAACTGAGATACTTGCTGAAATCAACAGAGAAGTTGTTCGTACAATCTATAAAGTTGCTGAGTCTGGTGCTCAAGCAAACACAACAACTGCTGGAACATTTGACCTAGACACCGACTCAAACGGAAGATGGTCAGTTGAGAAGTTCAAAGGACTTCTATTCCAGATCGAAAGAGATGCAAACGCAATTGCACAAAGAACTCGTAGAGGAAAGGGTAACATTATCGTTACTTCCGCTGACGTTGCTTCTGCATTAACAATGGCTGGTGTTCTAGATTACACCCCTGCACTTAATGCTAACCTTAACGTTGATGACACTGGTAACACATTTGCTGGTACAATCAATGGTAAGTACAGAGTATACATCGATCCTTATGCTGCATCAGGTGGTGCTGAAGCTAACCACTTCTATGTTGTAGGATACAAAGGTTCTTCACCTTATGACGCTGGTTTATTCTACTGCCCTTACGTTCCATTACAGATGGTTCGTGCTGTGGGAGAGAACAGCTTCCAGCCAAAGATTGGATTTAAGACCAGATATGGTATGGTTGCAAACCCATTCGCAGAGGGAACAACTCAAGGACTTGGTGCTCTTACTCAGAACGCAAACCGTTACTACAGAAGAGTTAAAGTTACTAACCTCATGTAATTCGGATATTACATATTCTTCACAGAGACCCGAAAGGGTCTCTTTTTTTGTCTGAAGCTTCTAAAGGATATATAATGTTAGGAGGTCAAGACAAATGTTACAGATAAGGTGGTGTCCACCAGAAATACCAGAATATGATCCAGTTATTCATAGCCCAGAGAAGGTCTTTGCTCTTCTGTGCTATAGAGGAATATCATATGCAAAATGGGTATACCTTGACAAATTTCTGTAACTGTGTTATAATTTTAAATAAAAACCAAAGATGAAAAAGTGGATAGGTCTTAGTTTAGGTGCAGTTCTCGGTATTGGACATATCGGTATGATTGGTATGCTTGCCAATAGGGAAAGTAAATTACCATCAGTAGATATTCCTGTGGGTGACTACACATCATATAAAGTAAGTGTATCAGACGAGGGATATGCTATTTCATACAAAGCAAATGATCCTAAGACCGCATACATTACTAAGGATATCAAAGAGAAAGGTGGTTTCTTAGGTCTTGCGAATGAGACAACTAAGATTACAGAAGAATACTTCATGGATGGTCAGATCAATCAAGGTGGTGCGGTATCTAATAGTAGATCATGGATAGATCAGAAGCCTGGTTTGACTCAACAACAAGCGGAGGACATAACTGCNGCACGAAAAAGTGAAGCCTGTATCGAAGCAATCGGATCAGCAAAAGGAACTGGGAGACTGGTTGGGACTAGTGTTGGTGCTGCTGCTGCTCCTACTGTTTCCACTATTCCCTTTGTTGGTTGGGTTGTGGCTGGTTGGGTAGCCATGTTTGGTGGTGATCAAGGTGCAGAAATAGGTGGTAATATGGCAGAGGATCTTAACAAAAATTGTTAGGTTTAGATAAATAAAGATAAAGACGTAAAATAAATGGCCATAAATCCAGCCCTAAGACAGGTATCAAATAGGAACTTTTTGTCTCCTGTTGGTTTTAAATTAAAAATCAATAAGTGTCCAAAGGTAGATTTCCTTGCAACACAGGCCAATTTGCCAGGCATCACACTTGGAACTGCGGTTCAAGCTAANCCATATAAAGATCTTGANGTTCCAGGCGANAAACTTGTNTATGATGATTTCCGTGTNTCATTTGTTGTAGATGAAGAGATGGANAACTATAAACAAATATACAAATGGATGATAGGTTTAGGATATCCAAATAGTCAAAGAGACTTTACGGATATGAAGTTAGAAGATGTCTATCATCCAGAGATAGGAGATAGAGCTAATCCTCATGCTGAGTTTTCTGATGGTACACTTCAGATACTTAACAGTAACCTAAGACCACAATCTTATGTTAAAATAGAATCAATGTTCCCTGTTAGTTTATCAACTCTAGATTTTGATGCATCTAACACAGACATCAACTACTTCCAAGCTCAAGTAGTATTCAAATATCAAATTTTCCAATTACTAGATAAAGACTTCAAAGAAGTATGAACCTTGAAACAATTCAGTCAATGTGGGAAAAAGATTCTCATATTGATCCTGATGAATTACACACCGCTTCCTTAGTGGTTCCTACATTACATGCAAAATACTATCAACTCTTTAATGATCTAAGACTNCTNAGATCTAAGGCAAAGAAGACATATCAAAAAGTATATCAAGAAAGATACNTATACTATTCTGGAAAGGCTGAACCAGAGGTATATGAGAAAGANCCCTTTCCATATAAAGTTAGAGAGAAAGANGCAATACAAAGATATCTAGATTCTGATGAGAGATTATCATCTGTAGAACTCAAGGTAGAGTATTATGATACCATGATTGATTACATAGAAAGTATAATCAAGATTGTTCAGAACAGAACATATCAGATAAAAAATGCCATTGAGTGGCAAAAGTTTATTCGTGGATATGACTAAATAGTATTACGATTTTTTATTAAAAAATGATAAGTACAAATGCTGCTGATTATGTAGCTGGTATAACAACATATTCTACACCAGCATTATCAGATATAAAAGTTGGAACAATTTCAACAACAGTCTCATATGTTGTAGGTACAGGTGTTACATATACTAGAGAAGTGAATATTCCTTGGAATGGAAATACAATTGATGATGTAGAATGGGATGCTCGTTTAGGTCATCACTTATTTGCTGTTAACAACAAAATTAATGTTGGTGCAATAAAAACAACTGCAGAATAGATCCTAAATATATTCTAGTTGAGGATATATTTCATGGATTTGACTATATCCAAAAAGAATGAAGTCTTTTTGAAAATTGATTCCAAGGAGCCACATATATTCTGTGAATTATCAGATATATTTACCTTTGAGGTTCCTGGCGCAAAGTTCATGCCTCAGTATCGAAACAAATACTGGGACGGAAAGATTAGATTATTTAATCAGGCCAATGGAGAAATATACGTTGGACTACTAGATAAAATCATTTCTTTTTGCAAGAAATCTGATTATCAGTATGAGTTTATACATAGTGATTTCTATGGTACACCTTTTGAGGAGAATGGATTTATTTCTCTAGAGGGTGTAAAAGACTATATGAATAAGATCACTCGATATGAACCAAGACAATATCAGATACAAGGAGTCTTTGACGCACTCAAATATAATCGTAAGTTATTAATATCACCTACAGCTTCTGGAAAGTCTTTAATGATCTATACCATTACAAGGTATATGGTTGATAAAGGTCACTCGGTTTTACTCGTTGTTCCTACAACTTCTCTTGTAGAACAGATGTATAAAGACTTTATAGATTATGGATGGAACTCAGATGAAAACTGTCATAGGATATATGCAGGGAAAGAAAAACATACAGATAAACCAGTTACAATTACTACATGGCAATCGATCTATAAACTAGAACGCTCATTCTTCAAGAAGTATGGATGTGTTATAGGAGATGAAGCTCATCTATTCAAGTCAAAATCATTGATTAGAATCATGACAAAGTTACATGATGCGAAATATAGGTTTGGTTTTACTGGTACATTAGATGGCACACAAACACATAAATGGGTACTAGAGGGATTATTTGGGCCTGCATATAAGATAGTTCGCACTGATGAACTCATTGAAAAAGGTCATTTAGCTAAACTCAATATCAAAATTTTATTACTACAACATGAGTCTCAGAGGTTTGATGCCTATGAAGATGAGGTACAATTNATTATTCAGAANGAAAGAAGAAATAANTTTATTAGAAAATTAACTTTAGGTCTAAAAGGTAATACTTTATTACTTTATAGTAGGGTAGAGAGTCATGGTGAGATATTATTCAATCTCATAAATAGTGATACGAACAGAAAAGTCTTTTTCGTTCACGGTGGTGTAGCTGCTGAGGAGAGAGAGGAGATTAGAAAGATTACTGAGGAGGAATCAAATGCAATCATTGTGGCCTCTTATGGTACTTTTTCTACAGGAATTAACATTAAGACCTTACATAATGTCATCTTTGCATCTCCTAGCAAAAGTAGAGTACGCAATTTACAAAGTATTGGTAGGGTTCTAAGAAAGGGTAAAAACAAGACTAGAGCCACTCTTTACGATATTGCAGACGATACTACTTACAAATCTCAAAAAAATTATACTTTAAATCATCTTATTGAAAGAGTGAAGATTTATAATGAAGAAAATTTTAATTATGAGATAGTTCCAATCAAGATGAAAAACAAATGAACGAAGAAAAGTACGCATGCATTAAACTAGTTTCTGGGGAAGAAATCTTCGCTCAGGTAGAAGAGTTTGTTGATGAGGATAAATGTTTAGTGGCTTTTGATCCTTGTTTCATAAAGGAGTTACCAGTCAAAAGAGGGCCATTTTCCTTATATCGTGTTGAGCCATGGTTAAAATTATCTGATGAAAGGATGTTTGCGTTTGATTTAAAGAATGTATTATATTACGGTAGATGTAAAGATAAGGAAAAGATAAGTACATTTGTACGTTACCAAAACTCTCTAAATAAAGGAACTACTCCTCCAGATAGTCAAGTAGGTATTAGTTCTTCGTTAGGTTTTGTTTCTAGTGTGAAGAATACTAGAGAAGCTCTAGAGAAGATATTTAAGATAGAGAAGGATACTTANAGCTATCCCTTTGAACTCTGACAGAGTTATTGTACTATTATTTCAGGAGCTTGTCAAGCGCAAGAAGATTTGTTATAATATGTACATAAGTTATGCAATAACTATTTTATACAATCTAAGATGGCAAAACGAAAACGATCCGAACACTATGTAAATAACAAAGAATTTCTTTATGCTATTGTAGAGTATAAAGCTAAGGTGAGAGAAGCAGAAGAAGCAGGGAAACCAAAACCACGTATCACTAACTATCTTGGTTCTTGTTTTCTTAAGATAGCCACTCATCTGTCTTACAAACCAAATTTTGTAAACTATATGTTCAAAGACGATATGGTATGTGATGGAATCGAAAATTGCGTTCAATACATTAATAATTTTAATCCTGAGAAATCCTCGAATCCTTTTGCTTACTTTACGCAGATCATTCATTATGCATTTCTCAGAAGAATACAGAAAGAAAAGAAACAACTCGAAATCAAAACAAAGATAATTGAAAAGTCAGGTTATAGTGAAGTCTTTAGTGATGACGGTATGATGGCAGGATCCGAAAGTGACTANAATACTATNAAAGACAATATCAATTATAGGTATAACGGATGAAGATAGCAATAATAACCGATCAACANTTCGGAGCTAGAAAAGGTTCTGCANTGTTTCATGATTACTTTTTAAAATTCTATAATGATATATTCTTTCCTACTTTAGAAAAGGAANGTATAACCACTATAGTTGATATGGGAGATACCTTTGATAATAGAAGAGGTATTGATTTCTTAGCTTTGGATTGGGCAAAAGAAAACTATTTCAANNGNCTNAGNGATATGAANATNANNGTTCATACAATAGTTGGTAATCATACTGCATATTATAAGAATACAAATGAAGTTAATACTATACAATTATTATTAAATGAATACAAAAATATTATCTGTTATGAGAAGGCTACAGAAATAAAACTAGATAAACTTAAGGTATTGATGGTGCCTTGGATAAACAAAGAGAATAGAGAAGAAACTGTTGATTGTATAAAAAAATCAAAGGCTAAAGTTGTAATGGGACACTTAGAACTAAATGGGTTTCATGCTAACAAATATGTCGTTATGGATCATGGTGATGATTGTACAATCTATAATAAGTTTGATCAGGTATTTTCTGGACATTATCATACCAGAAGCTCTCGTGATAACATTCATTACTTAGGAAATCCTTATGAGATATACTGGAATGATGTTGATGATCCTAGAGGATTTAATCTGTATGATACAGATACCCAAGAGTTAACACAAATAGATAATCCACATAAGATGTTTCATCTTGTTTATTATAATGATACACCACATCAACTTGTCGATACTTCAAAGTACAAGGATAAGATTATTAAGATTATAGTCAAACAAAAATCCAACTTAAAAGAGTTTGAAAAGTTTATTGAAAAATTTGTTAATTCAAATGTACATGATATAAAGGTTGTTGAAAACTTTGATTTNAATGGTTANTATAATCCAGAGGAAATNGAAAGTGATGAGAGTGAGGANACCATTAGTATATTNAATAGGTATATTGATGAGTCTGANGTATCTCTTAATAAGTCTCANATTAAGAATCTATTGAAAGAAGTTTANATTGAGGCNTGTGAGGTAGAATAATGTNNATTCTTTCGGTCAAGTCTTCAACAGAACAGGGAGCNTATGCAGTTGAAGATGANGANGGTAANAGAGTTATCTTNCTATTTGAAGAGGAGGATGATGCTGTTAGATANGCCATGATGATGTCTATGAGTGATAAGAAGTATCCCGAACTAGATGTTACAGAGGTTCCCGATGAGGTTGCCATAAACGCCTGTGAAGCGTATGATTATCCATATGTGGTAATTTCTTCTGATGATTTGTTAATTCCAAAAAACTATGATAAGATTTAAGAAAATTAAGTGGAAAAATTTTCTAAGTACAGGAAATCAATGGACTGAGATAGATTTTGAAAAGAGTAGTACAACTTTAATAATTGGTAGTAACGGAGCTGGTAAGAGTACAGTTTTAGATGCTCTTACTTTTGTGTTGTTTAATAAACCTTTNCGTAAGATCACAAAATCACAGTTAGTTAATACTGTCAATGAAAAAGATTGTAGTGTAGAAATAGATTTTACTGTAGGAACTAGAGACTATAGAGTCGTACGTGGGATCAAACCATCTATATTTGAGATATGGGTTGGTGATAACATGTTAAATCAAACTGCGGCTGCAAATGATCAACAAAAATATCTTGAAACTAACATATTAAAGTTAAATTATAAGTCATTTACTCAGATTGTTGTCTTAGGATCGAGTAGTTTTATTCCTTTTATGCAACTATCAGCTCCAAATCGTAGAGAAGTTATAGAAGATTTGTTGGATATTAGAATATTTTCAGCAATGAACGGTGTCGTCAAAGATAAACTGAGACACTTGAGAGACAATATTAAAATTCTAGAACTCAGAAAGGAAAGTCTAACNGATAAAGTTAGTATGCAAAAGAAGTTTATTGAAGAAATAGAATCTCGTGGTAAACAAGATATAAAAGAAAAAAGACAAAAGAAAGATGGATTCGCAAATGAGATTCTTAATTTTATTACTCATAATGAAGAGTTAGAAACAGAAGTTACTGGTCTCATAGAAGATCAGGAGAAGGTCACAGGAGCTAGTAAAACGTTATTAAAGCTTAACAATCTAAAAGGTAAGATGTCTAATAAAGTATCTACCCTTACCAAAGAACATAAGTTCTTTACTGATAATGTAACATGCCCTACATGCACCCAAAATATAGAAGAATCATTTCGTTTAAATAGAATTGCTGAAGTCGAAACTAAGGCTAAAGAGCTCCAAGACGGTTACAAAGAACTACAATTCAAAATTAAATCTGAACAAGAAAGGGAGCTCTCATTCAACACACTATCAAAGGAGATTACTAAACTCAATAATGACATTTCTCAAAATAATACCAAGATATCTGGCTTCCAACANCAGATCACAGATCTTGAATCAGAAATTCAAACACTTACCGACCAACTTGCAAACAGAAATACTGAACATGAGAAATTAACAGAGTTAAGAGAAAATTTAAATACCACCTTTGATGAATTAGTTGAGAAAAAAGAAGAATTAAGTTATAAGGATTATGTTTATAATCTTCTAAAGGATGGTGGTGTCAAGACAAAGATAATTAAAAAGTATNTGCCTCTAATTAACAAACAAGTTAATAGATATCTGCAGATGATGGATTTCTATATTAACTTTAAATTGAATGAAGAGTTTAGTGAGACCATAGAATCACCGATTCATGAGGATTTTTGTTATGCTTCATTCAGTGAGGGAGAGAAGATGCGTATTGACTTAGCTCTACTTTTTACGTGGAGAGAAGTAGCTGCATATAAAAATTCTACAAATACCAATCTATTAATTATGGATGAAGTATTTGATAGTTCTCTTGATGGTACAGGAACAGATGAGTTCCTCAAGATCATAAGGTTTGTAATTAAAGATGCAAACATATTTGTTATCTCTCATAAGGAATCTNTATTAGAGAAGTTTGAGAGTGTAATACAGTTTGAAAAATTAAAAGGTTTTAGTAAAATGTTATCATGAAAATNTTAGTTACTGGNCATCGTGGTTTTATTGGAAGTCATGTATATGAACACNTNACAGAGTTNGGNTTTGATGTTGATGGATATGATATTCCATATGACATAGGAGANTTTAAAACAAATAAGAAGTATGATGTTGTGATACATCTTGCAGCNAANGCTGCCATCCGTGAAGCTCTTAAAGATCCTGATGCATTTTGGGAAAACAATGTAGTNAANTCTAAACCTATATTTGATTATTGTAGAGAGAATGATGCNAGATGTTTATATGCAAGTTCAGCATCTGTATATGAATGGTGGATGAATCCATATGCAATATCTAAGAAAGTAAATGAGATACAGGCTCCACCNNATAGTGTGGGTATGAGATTCTTTAATGTATATGCACCGAAAGTAAGTCGTTCAGATATGTTGTATCGTATGTTAGAAACTAAAACTGCAACTTATCTTACAAGACATAAGAGAGATTGGATACATGTAGATGATGTTGTTTATGCTATTGCCACTTTGATGCCCTCAACATATACTGGGGTTATAGATGTTGGTACTGGTAATCCAGTAGCTGTAATTGATCTTGCTATGAAAATGGGAATGGGTCATTTACCTATCAAGGAAGAGACACCAGGCGAAAGAGATATCACATGTGCTGATACTACAGAGTTACGTAAACTTGGATGGATGCCAACAATAAATATTCTGGACACAGTATGAAACACTCTGAACTAGATCTCTTTGATAACGTATTCGATAAATTGGAGGANGAAAATGCCTCATCACAAAATATGGGAGAGTGGACGGAANCCATACCGTCGGCCCGACAAGGGAAAGAAAAAACCACAAATGCTGAGACAAGCACGTAAAAGGTTAGCCCAGTTCAAAAAGTTGCACACAAGACCTTCTGGCCACCGCCAGGGGTCTTATAATATGGCCATACAAGCAACAAACCCATGACCGTTAAATTTGAAATCAAAGACCAACTTGCAAAACTCCTTGCAACTGAAGATCTAGTCGTAGAACATAAAAAAGTATTGACTGCTAGTTTCAACGTAAACACTAGAGTATTAGTTCTACCTATGTGGGAAAAGGCTTCCAACAATGTATATGACATGTTGGTTGGACATGAGGTTGGTCATGCATTATTCACACCAAANNTAGACATTGCATCATTCAAAGCTCCTTCTTCATANATCAANGTAATTGAAGATGCAAGAATCGAGAAACTTATCAAACGTAAGTTTCCTGGCCTATGTAAGTCATTCTTCCGTGGATATTGGGAGTTACATGAACAAGATTTCTTTGAGGTTCAAGGTCTAGATTCTGATGAGATTACTTTGATTGATCGCATCAATCTATACTACAAAGGTAGTAAGGATATGGTCTTTGCTGATGATGAGAAAGTATTTGTAGAGAGGACAGGTAATACAGAAACATTTGAAGAGGTTTGTGAATTGGCTGCAGAGATACATGCTTTCATGAAAGAACAGAAAGAGAAGAGAGAACAAGAAAAGATTGATGATACTAATTTTGATATGNGTTCAGAAATGAGTAATGATATTNAAAAGGGATCTGGNGAGTCATCTGGTGAAGATGTAGANGAATCTGAGGAAGAGGGTGAAGGTGAATCATCACATCCTCTATTTGATGAGGAACAACAAACTGAAGGGGGTAGTTCTATTTCAACAGATGATCTTATGGGTGGTGATCATTTTGAAGAACCAGACATAGATGAAGCTGTAACAGATACAAACCTATCTAAGAATCTAATAGACAACTTATTAGATCTACAATCAAATCGTATGGAGACCACATATCTTAGTGTTCCATCTGTAAACACAAAGACAGTGATTGTTCCACCTCAAGATGTATGGGATTACTTTGATAGAAAAACTGCAGAGTTAGAAGCAGAGGAAACTCACTACTATAATTATCAATCAATAGAATTCTCATCTAATGAGTATGAGACTTTCAAACAATCAGCAAAGAAGGAGGTAAATTATCTTGTCAAAGAATTCGAGTGTCGCAAGTCTGCCACAGCTTATGCTCGTTCTACTACTGCTCGTACTGGTGTCCTCGATACAAGTAAGTTACACACTTATAAGTTTAATGAGGATCTTTTTAAGAAGATTACAGTTCTACCAGAAGGTAAAAACCACGGATTAATCTTTATACTTGATTGGTCTGGTTCAATGAATTTTGTTCTTAAGGATACTGTTAAACAATTACTAAACCTAGTTTGGTTTTGTAAGAAAGTAAAGATACCTTTCAATGTATATGCATTTACAAACGAGTGGTATCGTAACTGTGATGATGATAGAATATTACAGAAGCCTTATGGTGAGTTGTTACATCAAGATTTTGTAGATCATGAACTAAGAGTTTCAGATCAATTCAATCTATTGAATATGATTTCTAGTGATTCACCAATCAGAGAGTTTGAACAACATTGTAAAAACTTATTCTGTCTTGTTGAAAATACTCAGAGTTCATACAACTATCCAAGATTGTCTTTATCAGGAACACCATTGAATGAAGCTATTATTTCATTACATACTCTTATACCAGAGTTCAAGAGTAAGTATAAAGTTGAGAAACTAAACACAATCATTCTTACTGATGGTGAGTCTCAATCTATGTCATACAATAAAGCATATGTAGATAGACAAACTGGAGAAACTCACAATGGAACATATTCTGTAAGTAGTTATCACAATGCATTGAGAGATCGTAAACTTGGTAGAACATACAATATGAAAAATGATTGGTCTGGTCTTTCAAAAGTTTTACTACAAAACATATCTGAGAAATTTACTGATGTTAATTTCATAGGTATCAGATTGTTGACAGGTAGTGATGCTCGTAGATTTATTGCTAATTCTACTGACTATGATTATGATACAACTGATAAGTTGATGAAGATCTGGAAGAAACAGAAATCTATTGTATTAGATAATACTGGATACAAAAAGTATTTTGGTATGTCATNCACTGCTCTTNCAAATGATAATNNATTTGANGTTCAAGAAGATGCAACTAAATCACAGATCAAAAGAGCCTTCTCAAAATCACTCAATGCAAAGAAGCTAAATAAGAAGATACTATCAGAGTTCATGGAACTCATCGCATAATGGCAACTCTTGAAAGACACTCTTACAAAAAGGTAGATGGTGAATGGCATATTTCAAAAACTATGTTACTCACCTATGAAAAAGTACCNTACAGTTTGAGTTGTCTTTCACAATGTCTTGTTAAACTTGAGGAGTGTTTAACTCCAGATCTATTAACACCTAAGTATCGAGAAGAGAATGAAAGTAATCCGATGTATGGTCATTGTTATCATACNACTCAGGCNATGTATTATTTGTTAGATACAGATACATTAGATATCATGAGTGCAATAGATTGG
>FUFK010043469.1_pt1 | contig 15718 bp, 14 predicted proteins | sample 1021851 | NCBI WGS metagenome assembly FUFK01 (sample SAMEA51879418, study PRJEB19060) | metagenome | reverse complement strand
TCTTCTAATTCTGATAAATCTAGACCATATATTCGATCAAATATCTTAATTCTAATAAGATAAACTATACTAAGAATTATGATGAAGAATGGAGCTAAATAGATAAGCTGATTTATATCCATGAAATCAGTGCGAAGATATACATCTTGATAAAAGAGTATAATAATCTGAAATGAATACATAGCAATAGGAACCAGTATTACATGATACCACCAATGCTTGCAGGTGAAAAACCAAATGAGTAATAAGAATAATGGTGTAATCTTACCGGAATAGGTCCAGGCGGCAGTCATAACATCTTCGTAATACCTACTTTCGTAGGTAAAAAAAGAATTTTCCCAAACGGGTCCGCTTGGGAAAATTTCATAAATGTAAAATAAATATGGTGAAAATGCTATAGCTATAGATAGTAGACTACCCAGCAGCAGGTATCTTGAGTTTTGATTTTTGAACAGCTTGTTCTTTGATCTCATCTTTATTAGTATCGTTATCAGTAGTTGAAGTTACAAAAAAACTTGCTCCAAAAATTGCTGCTGCGAAAAGTACTGCTTTAAGTTTCATAATATAAGATTTTAATATGGTTGTTTCGTTTTGTTCTGAGACAAACATAGAACAACTTAAAATCCTGTGGGTTAAAACATTAATCGTACCTTTGCACCCTTTTTCAAGGCGTATAAAACCTGAAAAATCGCATAAAAAACTTTAAATATGTTAGTTTAAATCTGTTTATAAATCGTTTAACGAATATAAATTAATAAATCAGGTTTATAAAATATCTGCAAAAGTAATAATATTCTTACAAACAANTTTNAGNNTNAAATNNNCGAAATTTTGATTNCGTTAACTTAANTTTAACATTCTNGAATTCTCTGAAACTACCTGNAGATGCACTTTTTGATGATCATCACTAAGTAGTTTCCCTACTTTTTGTGGCCATTCAATCAAATTCCATGCTCCAGAATCTAGGTAATCTTCAAATCCAATATCTAATGCTTCAATATCTGATTCGATTCTATAAAAATCGAAATGATATACAGCACCCTGATCTGACTCGTAATGGTTAACTAAGGAAAACGTTGGACTGGAAACGGCGTCTTTAACGCCTAGTGCTTTAGATAACTCTTTAATTAAAGTCGTCTTGCCTGCACCCATCTCGCCGTAAAAGAGGAGTGTTCGACTCTTTGCATTATGTAGAATGTAATCTACTGCTCGATCCAGTTCGTGAAGTTCGTAGGTTAACTCCATAAATTCAATATGTCAGATTTGGGATGATAAAGATATATAAAAAAAGGATATACTGCTGTATGTTTTTGATAATCAATAAAGTACATCCTTGTGTTGTGCGTTTCAACGTATAAAAACGTCGTTTATCGATTATTTTGGGTTTAGGACTACAAATGGGATTACAACTTCTTCTAAGGAAATACCGCCATGCTGATATGTATTTCTAAAATAACTTACGTAGTGATTAAAATTATTAGGATANGCAAAAAATAAATCCTCCTTAGCGAAAATATANGAACTGCTCATATTGATCGTCGGCAGATGTACCGANTTCGGNTTCTCTATAGCGAAAACTTCTTTCTTCTCGTAAGTCAGACTTCTNCCTGTTTTGTATCTCAAATTTAAACTTGTNTTCTTATCACCAATGACCTTTGAAGGGTTCTTTACATTGATAGTTCCATGATCTGTTGTAATGATCAATTTAAAGCCTTGTTGCTGTGCTTTTTGTATGATATCNANNAANGGNGAGTTTTTAAACCAGCTCTGCGTTAGGCTCCGATAAGATTTATCATTTGATGCCAGCTCTTTTATTACTTCCATCTCAGTCTTAGAGTGAGAGAGCATGTCTACAAAATTGTAGACGACTACCGTAAGATCGTTGGATTTCTGACTCTTAAAATTATCTGCTAGCTTTCTTCCCGCCTTTAAACTTGTGATTTTATGATATTCGTACCTCAGGTCTTTTCCCAATCTTTTAAGCTGTTCCCTGAGAAAATCAGATTCATGTAGATTTTTACCTCCTTCTTCGGTATCATTCTTCCAGTATTCTGGAAAAAGCTTTTCCATTTCACTTGGCATCATTCCAGAGAAGATCGCATTTCGAGCATATTGTGTTGCAGTTGGCAAAATACTGAAGTAAGCATCTTCTTTCTCCTTCTTATAATGTGTCGTTATAATTGGTTCCAGTGATTTCCATTGGTCATATCTTAAATTATCAACCACAACCAGCAATGTTGGCTCTCCAGATTTGATTTCTGGCAGAATCTTTTTCTTAAAAAGAGTATTAGACATTACGGGAGGTTCACCACCTTGCTGAAACCAATCCTCGTAATTCTTAGATATGAATTTGAAGAACTGATTATTTGCCTCCTGTTTCTGAGATTCCAGAATTTCAAACATACCAGAATCTTCAATTTCTTCTAACTGGATTTCCCAGTAGATCAATTTCTGATATAACGATACCCATTCTTCATAGGAATTCACCTGAGACAATTCCATAGCAATTTTCCGGAACTCCTGCTGGTAGTTGGAAGTTGTCTTTTCAGAGATGAGCCGGGAATGGTCCAGGTTTTTCTTAAGGCTCAATAGTATCTGGTTTGGATTTACCGGTTTGATTAGGTAATCGGCGATCTTAGAACCAATCGCTTCCTCCATGATATACTCTTCCTCACTTTTTGTGATCATGACCACCGGAACCGTTTCGCGACGCTCTTTAATTTCAGCAAGCGTTTCCAGACCAGTAAGACCCGGCATATTCTCGTCCAGGAATATAATGTCAAAGTTTTCCTCTTCGATGAGTTCGAGCGCTTCAGTTCCACTTTTACTGGTTTGAACCTCGTAGTTTTTCTTCTGAAGAAATAATATATGTGGTTTTAGAAGGTCAATTTCATCATCGACCCATAAGATCTTTATCGTCATAATTATGATTATTTATGGCTTCCGAAGAGAACCATTATAATTGAAATAGAACTTATTACCGGGGCTAAGTTCATATATGTATCTTTGTTTTGAATATTAGATCATAAAAGCTTGGCTTCACAAACTAAACTCAAAATATTAAACGATCCAATTTACGGTTTTATTACCATTCCTAATGAACGGATCTTTAAGATTATCGAGCATCCTTACTTCCAGAGATTACGTAGAATTTCCCAAATGGGTTTATCCTATCTGGTCTATCCAGGGGCACATCATACAAGGTTTCATCATGCTCTTGGTTGTGTACATTTAATGCTGAAAGCCGTTAGGATACTCAGGATTAAAGGGGTAGAGATTTCAGAAGAGGAAGAGGAAGCATTACTTATAGCAATTTTGATGCATGATATTGGTCACGGTCCTTTTAGTCATGCGATGGAACACAGCCTGGTGGAAGGAGTAGATCATGAGACCATTTCACTGCTTTTCATGGAGCAAATGAATATTGAATTTAACCAAAGTTTAACTCTGGCAATTCAGATCTTCAAAGGAAGTTACGACCGCAAATTTATGAACCAGTTAATTAGTAGTCAGATGGATATGGATCGTCTGGATTATCTAAAACGCGATAGTTTTTATACCGGTGCTGTAGAAGGTAATATCAATAGTGAACGCCTTATTACCATGCTGAATGTGGTGAATGATGAACTGGTGGTTGAAGAGAAAGGTATATATTCTGTAGAGAAATTTTTGATAGGTAGACGCTTAATGTACTGGCAGGTTTATTTACATAAAACCAGTCTGGTGGCAGAGCAATTGCTAATACGGGTATTAAAGCGGGCCAAGGAATTGATTGGTGAGGGTCATCAATTACATGCCAGTGGTAGTCTATTGTATTTTCTTCAGAATAAAGTAGAAAGACATAATTTTGATCAGCATACCCTTGAGATGTTTTCGAGGCTTGATGATAATGATGTGATCTCTGCAATGAAGGAATGGATGTATTCAGATGATTTTGTACTCAGTAATTTGTGCGAAATGATTATTAATAGGAAACTTCTGAAGAGTAAAATCAAGAAGAAACGACCTTCCCAGGAAAAGCTGGATCAGCGTAAAAAAGCTCTTCAGAAAAAATATAATATTTCAGAAAAAGAAGCATCCTACTTTGTATTCGAGGGAGAAATCGCAAATCTTGCCTATAAACGAGAAAAGGATAATATCAATATTTTACATAAAAATGGTAAAATATGTGACGTAGTAAAGGTTTCAGACCAGTTTAATCTCAAAGCTCTTACAAATACTGTGACCAAATACTATATGTGTTATCCAAAAGTTAAAGATTAGTTCATTTTTTTTACTTTTGCCAGAATGAAATTTAAAGCAAAACAAATTGCCGAGATATTGGAAGGTAAGGTGGAGGGAAATCCTGAAGCCGAAGTTTCTGAACTTGCTAAAATAGAAGAGGGGAGTGAAGGCTCACTAACCTTTCTAAGTAATCCTAAATATAACAGCTTTTTATATACCACGAATGCGAGCGTTACGATCGTTAACGAAAACTTCGAGGTTGAGCAACCGGTAAATACTACATTGATAAAAGTAAAGGATGCCTACAAGGCTTTTTCAACTTTACTTGAATACTATAATCAGATCAAGCTAAATAAGTCAGGAATTGAGAATCCTAGTTTTATTGCTGAATCTGCTACTCATGGTGACGGATTGTATCTGGGTGCTTTTGCATATATAGGAGAACAGGTGAAACTGGGAGAAAATGTAAAGATTTATCCGAATGCTTATATAGGTGATAATGTGCAGATAGGTGATAACACGACTATTTTTGCCGGAGTGAAGATCTATTCTGAAAGTATTATAGGAAACGATGTGACTATTCACAGTGGCGCGGTAGTTGGTGCTGATGGTTTTGGATTTAGTCCGGGAGAAACTGGTGCGTATAGTAAAGTTCCGCAGATAGGGAATGTTNTTATTGAGGATCATGTGGATATTGGAGCAGGAACGACTATAGATCGTGCAACCTTAGGCTCCACGATTATTAAAAAAGGTGTGAAACTGGATAATCATATACAAATCGCACATAATGTAGAAATAGGAGAGAATACTGCTATTGCTGCACAAACTGGTGTTGCCGGATCTACAAAGATTGGAAAGAACTGTCTTATTGGAGGACAGGTAGGAATCGCCGGGCATCTAACGATTGGAGACCGTGTGAAAATACAGGCCCAATCTGGTATTGGTAGAGATATTAAGGATGATGAAATGCTTCAGGGGTCGCCAGCATTTGGTTATGGTGATTATAATAAGTCCTACATACATTTCAAAAACCTACCGAAAACAATGAAATTAATTCACCAACTGGAAAAAAAGATTAATAATGGCTAATAAGGTTTCAAAACAAAGAACCATAAGGGAAGAGATTTCTCTTGAAGGCGTTGGCCTGCATACTGGAAAAGAAGTAACGCTCACTTTTAAACCAGCGCCTGTAAATACGGGCTATGTTTTTAGAAGAACAGATCTTGAAGGATATCCTGAAGTAGAGGCAGATGTAAATTACGTTGTAAATACTCAGCGTGGAACTAACCTCGATAAAAAAGGTGTTACGATCCAGACTTCGGAACATGTACTTGCTGCCTGTGTAGGTCTTGAAATAGATAACTTATATATTGAGCTGAATGCTCCGGAACCACCAATTATGGATGGTTCTTCCAAATTTTTCGTTGAAGCTCTTGAGAAAGCTGGTACTGAAGAACAGGAAGAAGACAGAGATGAATTCGTGGTGACCGATATTATTTGTTATCGTGATGACAACGGATCTGAAATCATCCTTATGCCTGCAGATGAATATCAGGTGACAACCATGGTGGATTTTGGAACCAAAGTACTTGGTACTCAGAATGCTTCAATAGAACATATTTCAGAATTTAAGACTGAAATTGCCGATTCCAGAACATTTAGCTTTCTGCATGAAATTGAAGCTTTACTGGAACATGGGCTTATTAAAGGTGGAGATCTAAACAATGCGATCGTATACGTAGATAAAGAGATTAGTGAAGATACTCTTCAGAAGTTAAGAGTAGCTTTCGATAGAGATGATATTTCAGTAAAACCTAACGGGATTCTGGACAACTTAACATTACATCACCCAAACGAAGCAGCAAGACACAAACTGCTGGATGTTATTGGGGATGTAGCTTTAGTAGGTACAAGGATTAGAGGTAAAATCATTGCTACTAAACCTGGTCATTATATTAATACAGAATTTGCTAAAAAATTAGCGAAGGTTATCAAGGCTGAAAAACGGAACAATGTACCAAAGATCGATCTCTCACAACCGCCACTAATGGATGTGAATGATATCATGAATACGTTGCCGCATAGATCTCCGTTTCTTTTAGTAGACAAGATCTATGAGCTTACAGATACTCACGTAATCGGGATGAAGAATGTGACCATGAACGAACCATTCTTTGTTGGTCACTTTCCTGGGAAACCAGTCATGCCTGGTGTTTTACAGGTAGAAGCCATGGCTCAAACGGGTGGAATTTTGGCTTTAAAGTCGGTTCCGGATCCCGAAAACTATCTAACCTTCTTTATGAAGATCGATAACGTGAAGTTTAAAAGACAGGTAGTGCCTGGGGATACTCTAATTTTTAAGCTGGAGTTGCTGGCTCCTATACGTCGTGGAATTTGCCAGATGCAGGGTTATGCCTATGTAAACGGACAATTAGCGACGGAAGCCATCCTAATGGCACAAATTGTAAAATCAAAATAAAAACTATGAACCAACCTTTAGCATATGTGCATCCGGGAGCCAAGATCGCCAAGAATGTGGTGATCGAGCCTTTCGCGACCATACATAATAATGTAGTGATTGGAGAAGGTACCTGGATTGGTTCCAATGTTAGCATCATGGAAGGTGCACGTATTGGTAAGAATTGTAGTATTTTTCCAGGCGCAGTTATTTCTGCGGTGCCTCAGGACAAGAAATTTAATGACGAAGATACGCTAACTGTAATAGGAGATAATACTACCATTCGGGAATGTGTCACCATAAATAGAGGAACTACAGATAGAATGAAGACGGTAATTGGGAACAATTGCTGGATCATGGCCTATTGCCACGTTGCTCATGATTGTATTGTAGGGGATAATTGTATCTTTTCAAATAACAGTACCCTTGCAGGTCATATAAACGTTGGGGATCATGTGGTTCTCGCAGGAATGGCGGCAATTCAGCAGTTTTGCAGCATTGGAAAACATGCATTTGTTACCGGTGGATCTATGGTTAGAAAAGATGTCCCGCCATTCGTAAAAGCGGGTAGAGAACCTCTAAGTTATGTAGGAATTAATTCTATCGGACTTAGAAGAAGAGGTTTTTCTACGGAAAAGATCCGGGAGATTCAGGATATTTATAGAATATTATACCAGAAGAACTACAATAATTCCCAGGCGGTCGCAATCATTGAAGCTGAAATGCAGGCAACCGCAGAGCGGGACGAAATATTAGAATTTATTAAAAACTCACAAAGGGGTATCATGAAAGGATACTTCAGTTCAAACTAAAAACTTATGGCTAGTACCAGTGATATCAGAAACGGTTTATGTATTCGTTACAACCACGATATTTATAAGATCATTGAATTTCTACATGTAAAACCAGGAAAAGGTCCTGCTTTCGTAAGAACCAAGCTGAAAAGCGTTACTACAGGAAAAGTTCTTGATAATACATTTTCTGCAGGGCATAAGATCGAAGATATTCGGGTTGAAACTCATAAATATCAGTTCTTATACGAAGATGGCGAATTCTGGCANTTCATGAACGTTGAAGATTACACACAAATTCGACTTACAGAAAATGCTCTGGATATGCCAAAGCTTTTGAAGGAAGGTGAAGTGGTAACTATTCTTATCAATACCGAGGATAATATGCCACTTTCAGTAGAAATGCCCGGAAGTGTAGTATTAGAGGTTACGCATACAGAACCTGGTTTAAAAGGAAATACCGCTACAAATGCTACAAAACCAGCAACTGTAGAAACTGGTTATGAAGTGAATGTTCCTCTTTTTATCAATGAAGGTGATAAAATCAAGATCGAAACCGAAAAAGGTACTTATAAAGAGAGAATTAAGGAATAATCTATGAAATTCCCTCAAGAACATAAACTTTCTCAGATAGCAGATCTTATAGATTGTTCCTATGTAGGGGAAGCAGATTTTCCTGTGCTGGGTATGAATGAAATTCACGTAGTAAATCCGGGAGATATCGTTTTTGTAGATCATCCTAAATATTACGATAAAGCACTGAACTCTGCAGCGACTGTTATTCTAATTAATAAAAAAGTGAACTTTCCTGAAGGCAAAGCTTTACTTATTTCTGAAGATCCTTTCCGCGATTTCAATAAGCTTACACGCTATTTTAAACCATTTGAAAAACTGAATGCTACTATCGCAGAATCTGCAAAGATAGGTGAAGGATCTGTCGTGCAACCAAATGCCGTTATTGGAAATAATGTAACTATTGGTAAGAATTGTCTTATCCACGCAAATGTTACCATTGGTGATAATTGTGTAATTGGGGATCATGTGATTATCCATAGTGGAACGGTACTGGGCGGTGATGCTTTTTATTATAAAAAGAGACCAGAAGGATTCGATAAATTACTTTCCGGTGGTAGAGTAGTAGTGCAGGACCGTGTGGAGATAGGAACAAATTGTTCGATAGATCGCGGCGTTACCGGAGATACTACGATTGGTGAAGGTTCCAAGCTTGACAATTTAATTCAGATAGGGCATGATACTATTATCGGAAAAAATTGTTTATTAGCATCTCAAATTGGAATAGCCGGTTGTGTGATTGTAGAAGACGATGTCACTATCTGGGGACAGGTTGGAATTAGAAGTGATGTTCGAATTGCTACCGGAACGGTTCTTATGGCACAATGCGGAGTTTCAAAAGATACAGAACCTGGCACAACCTATTGGGGCACGCCTTTTGGTGAAGTTCGAACAAAACTTAGAGAATATGCGGCGATAAAACAGTTGCCGGAGATTGTCAAAAAATTAAAATAAGATTTATGGATCTAGAGACTAAAGATATTGTAACCAAATTTTATGAATCCAACTTCTATAAAGATGAAGAAGTGTTGAAAGCCTTTCTTCATCCAGATGTTGAATTACGCTGGTACGGTACTACAGGATTCAGAAAATTAAATTTGGATGGTATTTCTGAGATTACGAAAGAGATTTCAGAATCATACGAATCATTGCGAGCTGAGACTGAAAAGATCATCTCTAATGGGAATGAAGCTGCAATCCATTTTACCTATTTCGTTAGAACTATAGAAAACCCCGAAGAAGAAATGCCGCTAGCGCATTTTGTCGCTATGTGGGAGCTGAAAGATGGAAAACTATACAAGGGCACCCAAGTTAGTCAGCTAGGTGAAGAGATCGATGATGATCCCTGGTCATAAAACTTTAAACCCTCTGATTTACAGAGGGTTTTTTTATAATTAAACCCTTCTATGTTTGTAGAATTAAATAATTATTCTACATTTGTAGAGAATCAATATCTGTTTTATGTTACTTTCTAATGCTGAAGAAGAATTAATGCAATTGCTCTGGAAACAGGAGAAAGCTTTTATGAAAGATCTTGTCGAAGCTTATCCTGATCCAAAACCTGCTACGACAACTATTGCAACTTTGCTTAGAAGAATGCAGGATAAAAATTTTGTTGCTTATGAGCAGATAGGCAGGTCCAGAGAATATTATCCAAAAGTGAGCAAGAAAGCTTATTTCTCTAAAAGAATGAATGGGATGATCAAGTCCTTTTTTGATAACTCTGCATCGCAGTTCGCGTCTTTCTTTACTGAAGAAACAGATCTTACTGATGATGAATTGAAAAAATTGAGAAAGCTGATTGATGATAAAATAAAAAAGGACTGAGATGCTGGAGTATATCTTAAAATCTACGGGGTGTTTACTGGTTCTTTTTGGCTTCTATAAATTTTTCCTTGAAGCTGAAAAATCTAATAGACTAAAGCGTTTATATCTCATCTTCATGCTATTATTTTCAGCGATCCTACCATTTATTAGCATTTCTTACGAGGTTGCTGCGAAAGAGTTCGTTGACACTGCGCCGATGATAGTAATACCATCTGAAAACTCATCAGAAAGACAGGGAACTGGTTTTTTAGAACAATATGGGAGTCAGATTTTGCTAGCAATTTACTTGATTGGTTTTATCGCATTTTTACTTCGGTTTTTATGGAACCTTAATAAAATGCGGTTGACTATAAGAACAGGTCAGCTTAAAAAAGAATTACCTTATATCTATGTACTTCTTGGTAATTCCATCAATCCATTTAGTTTTCTACATTATATATTTTTCAGTAGAAAGGAATTTAAGAACGCTCAGATTTCAGAAGCGGTGATAGCACATGAAAAAGCACATGTAGATCAAAAACATTCCTGGGATCTGCTATTTCTTGAATTGGTACATGCGATTTTCTGGTTCAATCCTATATTTATATTTATCAAAAATTCCATCAAATTAAACCATGAGTTTCTAGCAGATGAGCAAGTACTTGCAAAGTATCAAAATCTAAAGGATTATAGTGAACTTCTTTTAGGTTACAGCCGGGGACAGGATCATAATGTTCTGGCAAGTCCCATCAATCATTCATTAATCAAAAAACGAATACTTATGATGACAAAAAATCTTTCAGCCAGAAGGCTGAGTATGAAAATGCTGCTTTTGGCACCTATTCTTGGTGGTTGTATCTATACTTTCAATGAAGAAATTGTAGCGAAGCCAGTGCTATCAATTGATGAAAGCTCGGAATTAATCGAGTTTCAGGAGAAAAATTCGGTTTATATCACAGTGAACAATGAAGATATTCTTTTGTATGACAAGCCTGTATCCCTAAATGATTTTGCAGAGGAGTTGGATAAGCTTACAAAGAACTGGAACGACTGGCAGTTGAAAAACCCATATTTTTATGTAGACTTCGCTAATTCAACAACCGGTTTTATTGAAAAACTTAATGCTGAGTATCGCAAAACTGAATTATCCAGAATTTCAGGAACTGAGTTTCTAGCTCCAAGCACTCCAGAAACTGGTGCAACACCGCCACCACCTCCGCCACCGCCATTACAGGCAATAGAAGGCAGAAATCCAGCATCCCAAAGCTCAAATTCAAGTATTGGAGAACAGAGAGACAATCTCTTCAGTATTCAGGTATCAGGCAACACGCTTCGAGTAAATGGAGTGAAAACTAAGCCTGGTAAATTAAGTGAAACTCTGGATAAGCTTTCCGAAGGGAAAACAGANGAAGAGTTGAAAAATTATAATTTCAGAATGCAAGTGATGGATCCAGCTCCTGGATTCATGGAATCTCTGAATAGAGAATTCAGAAAAAGCAGAATGTCCAAAGTTAGCGGTCATGATATTCTTCCACCGCCACCTCCAGTACACCGTGGTGAAGATCATCAAGTTCCCAAGCCACCAAAACCGCCTAAGTCTGCAAAACTAGAAAAGGCTCCGAAACCACCAAAACCTCCCAAAAGTCCGAATGCTCCTAAGACAGGGAAATATGTTACAGTTGAGGAAGAGTTAGTAGCCACTGAATCCTTAGAGGTAAACTATATTAAGGAAGAGATGGACAGTAAAGACCAGGAATTAAAGAACAAGTCAAAAGTTAAAGACAAGAACAAACAAAATTCGGTACCAAATCCTCCAGCACCGCCAACCGCTCCAGATCCATTAAAAACTATCAAAGAGATCAATGCAGAAGGTGGAAGTTTTTTCTATAACGGCAGAAAGATATCGGCTAAAAAAGCAACTAAGATTATAGAATCAAATAACTATACGAAGATTGTTGTTAATCAAACAGGAGATTCAAATGGTTTAATGAAGATTATAGGAAGTAGATAATTTTAGAAATCCCGATGCAAACCCATCGGGATTTTTCATTTCAGGTTAATTTTATATCAACTTTAAGGTTTTTTATCGCAATAATCTATAAAATGACTTTAGGTTTTATATTTAAAAACATACTTTTGTGTTCCAAAATTAAAAGACATTTATGAGCGTTTTAGTCAATAAAGATTCTAAAGTAATCGTGCAGGGTTTTACCGGTAGTGAAGGTAGTTTCCATGCTGAACAAATGATAGAATACGGTACAAATGTAGTTGGTGGAGTTACTCCTGGTAAAGGAGGGCAAAAGCATCTTGATAAGCCTGTTTTTAATACAGTTTCTGAAGCTGTAGAACAGGTTGGAGCAGATGTTTCTATCATTTTCGTACCACCAGCTTTCGCTGCAGATGCCATTATGGAGGCTGCCGATGCTGGAATTAAAGTGATTATTACTATTACTGAAGGAATACCTGTTGCAGACATGGTAAAGGCTTCAGACTATATTAAAGACCGTGATTGTAGATTGATTGGACCTAACTGTCCAGGTGTGATCACTCCGGGAGAAGCTAAAGTTGGTATTATGCCAGGTTTCGTTTTCAAAAAAGGAAAAGTTGGAATTGTTTCTAAATCTGGTACGCTTACCTATGAAGCTGCAGATCAGGTTGTAAAACAAGGTCTTGGTATCACTACTGCAATTGGTATTGGTGGGGATCCAATAATTGGAACTACTACGAAAGAAGCAGTAGAATTGTTGATGAACGATGATGAAACTGAGTGTATCGTAATGATCGGTGAAATTGGAGGTCAGCTTGAGGCCGATGCTGCACAGTGGGTAAAACAAAACGGTAACAGAAAGCCAGTTGTTGGATTTATCGCTGGAGAAACTGCTCCTGCTGGACGTACAATGGGACATGCTGGTGCGATCGTTGGAGGAAGTGAAGACACTGCTCAGGCTAAAAAGAAAATTTTAAGAGAGAATGGAATCCACGTTGTTGATTCTCCTGCTGAAATAGGGATGAAAGTTGCTGAAGTTCTAAAAGGATAAGCAAACCCGAAATAATTTAAAACCCTTCTTATACTGTAAGAAGGGTTTTTTTATGCAAAGCTTTGGGCTTTTGCTATATTTGGAAAGACAATTAACCAAGATCAAGTTATATGAGATTACTACAAGGAAAGAATGCCATCATCACAGGTGGTAGTAGAGGTATTGGAAAAGGAATCGCTCAGGTTTTTGCAGAGCATGGGGCCAATGTCGCATTCACCTATAATTCTTCGGCACAGTCTGCTGAAGATCTTGCAAAAGAATTAGAAGCTAAAGGTGTAAAAGCTAAAGCCTATCAATCTAATGCTGCCAGCTTCGAAGAAGCTCAGAAATTGATCGATGATGTAAATGCTGAATTTGGGTCGATAGACATCGTTATTAACAATGCTGGTATAACAAGGGATAACCTTTTGATGCGAATGAGCGAAGCAGATTTTGACAAGGTGATCGAGGTTAACCTGAAGTCTATTTTTAATATGACCAAAGCAGTACAAAGAACCATGCTTAAGCAACGTTCTGGTAGTATTATTAATATGAGTTCTGTAGTAGGAGTGACCGGAAATGCCGGACAATCAAACTACGCAGCATCTAAAGCCGGGATCATTGGGTTCTCAAAATCGATGGCTCAGGAACTTGGTTCCAGAAATATTAGAACAAACGTAGTAGCTCCAGGTTTCATCGAAACCGAAATGACCGAAAAGCTTGATGAAAAAACAGTACAGGGCTGGAGAGATTCTATTCCTTTAAAACGTGGTGGAAAGCCTGAAGATATCGCGAATACGTGTGTGTATCTTGGTAGTGATTTGAGTTCTTACGTTACGGGACAGGTGATCCATGTTGATGGCGGAATGCATACTTAATTGAATATTCCTATGAATCTAATATTTAATTGGAGTCAATGGAAAGGACTTGCGATGATGGTCTTATCTGGAATCGCCACATATTTGTTGCCTCAGGATTCTCTACTTCAGACTCTTTCGGGAGCATTGATGGGAATGGGGTTGGCCTTTCTTCTGAAATTTATTCCGTTTAAATGGAGTGAATTAAATTTTAGAAGAAGATCTGCTAATTAAGTGTATGAAACTCAAGCTTTAAAATCAATCGAGCTTTGTGGCTTATAGAATCTGTAATCAGTCTATAATTCGTATTTTCACTATACCAACGTGAATTAATGAACATTCAAATAATATTATTGATAACCCTGGCGCTTTTAATAGCTCTGGGGTTTTCTTTTTACCTGAATCTATATAAAAACACGAAAAGTTCCGGGAATTTTGCACTTTTCGGACTTCGTAGTTTTTCTATATTTCTGATTCTTTTACTACTCGTAAATCCCAAGATCACTCACAATGAAAGCTTCCGGGTGAAAGAGAAACTGGTAATATTATCCGATGCTTCAGAGTCCATTAAAATTCTTCAGAAGGATTCTGTGGTTCAGAATTTTCAGAACAAGATTCTCTCTTCAGAAAAATTGAATAATAAATTCGAAATTATCAATTACAACTTCGGAAGGGAACTTATAACTTCAGATAGCACTTCAAACTTCAGTGAAGACCTCACCAATATTCAGCAGTCTTTAAAACAGGCTGAAGAGCTAATGAATAATAATAAAGGTGTACTTGTTTTACTTAGTGACGGAAATCAAAATACCGGTAGAGACTTTCAATATTATAAATCTTCAGGAAATACTGAAATACTACCTGTAATTATAGGCGACACAAGTAGTTTTGAGGATGTAGCTATACAGCGAATCAATGTAAACAGGTATGCCTTCCTGAATAATAAATTTCCTGTTGAAATTTTCCTGAGCTATTCCGGATCTAATGAACGTACTACAAAGTTGCAGATCCTGAACTCTGGAAAAGTTATCTTTCAGAAGCATATAGAATTTTCTGAAAAGAATAGATCATTGATAATAAATGCTGAACTGGAAGCTAAAAGTATCGGACTCAAAAACTATACGGCCAGGCTAAGCAAATTACCAGATGAGAAGAATTTCCGAAATAATACTGAAAACTTCTCCGTCGAAATTGTAGACGAAAGTTCTAAGATTTTGATTCTAAGTCCAGGTCCTCATCCAGATCTGGGTGCTTTAAAGGCATCTATAGAATCGAACTCACAACGCAAGGTTGAGATAAAGTATATTCGAGATTTTATTAATGATGAAACAACTGACATACAGTTATTTNTACTGCACAATGTAAACCGAAACTTTCAGAAAACTTTGGAGTCAATTTCTGGTNTTGAGGCAGGTAAGTTATTCATTACAGGACCCGAAACCGACTGGCAATTTCTGAACGAACTCCAATTAGGGTTCTCTAAAAATAGCATCGATCAGGAACAAGATGTTTTTGCTCTAAAGAACGACAATTTCGCCATTTATCAACCAAAACATTTGGCATACGAAGATCTACCGCCTCTACAAATCGCATTTGGTAAAACTGAGGTCGATGCTAATCGTTACGCAGTACAGTTATACCAGAAAATTGAGGGAGTCGAAACTGATAGTCCGCTTCTTGCCGTTTCCAGATCCAAACCAAAAATCGGTTTGCTTACGGGTGAAAATATTTGGCGTTGGAGAGCGGCAAGTTTTCGAAAAGATCAGAATTTNGAGCAGTTCAATGNNTTTATNGGNGACCTGGTNCANAATTTAAGCGCTGTGAAATCTAANGAAAGATTNATCNNAGAGCATCCNNAATCATTTCTGGAAAATGAAATTGTAGAAATAAGCGCTACTTATTACGATGAGAATTACAGCTTCGATTCCGGAGCTAATCTTAATCTCAATATTTCGGATAGTCTGGGAAACACTGTTTTAAAATCCAGTCTTG
>FUFK010754423.1_pt1 | contig 15719 bp, 19 predicted proteins | sample 1021851 | NCBI WGS metagenome assembly FUFK01 (sample SAMEA51879418, study PRJEB19060) | metagenome | reverse complement strand
AATAGATTTAAAAGTAATATTACCATACATAGTTATCATAGCAAGTTTAGCTATGACATGGGGCATGTGGAGTGAAAGATTAGAAGCTGTAGAAAAAAAAGCTGACTCTGTTACTCAAATGCAACAAGACATTGCTATTATAAAAGAAAAAATTATGTGGATGGAATCTTACTTAATAGGAGATAATTAATGGCAACTTATAAATCATTTGCAGATTTAACTGACCAACAAAAACAACAGTTTGGTGATGAAGATTCATATAAAAAATTTATGGATGATAATATTACTGAAACACAACCAGTAACTCAACAAACAACAACCACCACTCAACAACCCTCTACACCTCAACCAACACTAACGGACCCATCACAATTTGCACAAGCACAAGTTGGTGCTGCAGTAAGACAACCAACATTACCTGAAGGTGGAAGAGTTCTACCTAATCTTGCGTTACAGGCCGTAACACCTAATCAATTACAAACAACACCCGGATTACAAGGAACTGTAGCAGCAGCTACACCTATGAGTAGACCTGCNCCTACTATTCAGGCAGCAGCTACACCAACAGCNACACAAGTTACACAAACACCTGTACCTGCAGCAAATACTTATGACTATACTGCAGCTACTACAGCAGGACAACTTCCACAAGCTACAGCAGCACAAGGAACAGTTACACAACCTATGGTTGCAGCACAAGAGGACTTAACTGCTTTACCACCAGAAGCTACTGTGCAAGGACAACTTGCTAACATATCACAATCAATTTCAGATGCAGTAAATCAAGGCGCACCTTTACCTGCATTTGCACAAGGGGCCAAAAAATTAGTAGACTCAGCAATGCAACAAAGAGGATTAGGTTCTTCTAGTATTGCAGCAGAAGCTTTAGCACAAGGTATTATATCAGCTTCTATTCCCATTGCACAACAAGATGCAGCATTTTATAAAGATGCAATCTTTGCAAATTTAAATAATAGACAACAAGCTGCACTAACAAATGCTAATGCTTATCTACAAATGGATATGGCTAATCTTAATAATACTCAACAAACAAGTTTAGCTAATTTACAAATAAGACAACAATCTTTATTCTCAGACCAAGCTGCTACAAACGCAGCATTGCAGTTTAATTCTCAGAGTCAAGCACAGACTGACCAATTCTTTTCTAATTTAAATACATCTGTTAGAACAGCCAACGCACAAAGAACAGATGCAATGAATCAATATGCAACAGCAGAACAAAATAAAATAGCTGCACAAAATGCACAAAATGAATTAGCAGTTAATGAAGCAGATTCACAAAGAGAAGCAGCTATCAATCAGTTTAATTCACAGTTAGAAGACCAAAGACAAAGATTTAATGTAGAAAATCAAAGAGTTATTGACCAATCAAATGTAACTTGGAGAAGACAACTTAATACTGCAAACACTGCAGCTATTAATGCGGCTAATCAAACAGATGCACAAAACTTATTACAGATATCTAACTTTGCATTATCTTCTTTATGGCAACAGTGGAGAGATGAAGCATCTTGGGTAAATACAGCATCTGAAAATAATAAAGATAGAGCGCACAATATTGCAATGGCTGCATTAGAAAGAGAAACAACAATGGCTTTATATGATGAAGAAAGTAAAGCAGCACTTAATGGATTGATAGGTAGATTAGGTTTAGAAATATTTGAAAGCATATTACCTAATAATCAACCTGCAACAGCTACATAGGAGTAAACATGGATATATCAACATTAACACAATTAATATCTGTAGGTAAAGACTTTTTAGGTGGTGGAGATTCTGGTGATGATACTATTAGAGCAAGAGACTATAAAGTAGACTTTGACAGATACAAAGTAGGTACAGATAGTTATGGTTTTGAAAGAACACAAGAATTAGATGCACCGGGTCAAGCGGCAGCAATACAACAGGTATCTTATAAACAAACACAACAGTTTTGGGATAATTATTTAAGAGACTATATGGGGGATGTGTAATGGCAGANAGAACAACAAATCCATTTGANNCACCAGTACCGGGTCAGTCTTTGACAGATACACCAAGAAACTATCCTTGGGAACATGCTCCACAATTTTCTACAGTAGAAGATGCATCAATGCAAATATGGGAAGGATTGCACTCTGATGCTGCAATGGAAAAAGTTATTGTATTATTAGAAGCAGGTTTAACTGTAGAAGAAATAACAAAAGTAATAGTATTTGCAGGATTTGTAGAGGGTAAATTTAATCCCGATGTAGGATTATTATTAACACCTATTGTTGCAAAGATGATATTAGCTATTGGTAAAAAAGCNGGTATAGAAAAAATAAAATTAAACAAACCTAAACAAGATGAAACTAAACAATTAATTAGAACTGTAATTAAAGTATCACCTAAAGAACAAGACGAAATGAAAGAAGTTAAAGAAGAAACACCTAGCACAGGACTAATGGGTAAACCTGAAAAGGAGGAAGAATAATGGGATTATTAAGTTCAAGAACTTTTAGACAAATAGCAACTGGTGCTTTAGAGGGTATTGAAGATAAAAGACAAGAGATGAGAGATAGAATTGACACCTATAGAGAAAGAGCAGTCAATAAAAAAAATGAAATACAAAAAAAATATAATGAATACTTTGATGAAGAAAAAGCTAACATAGATACATTTAAACAAGTGGCCTCATTAGTAGGTGACGACTATGTTGGAAAATTAAATAGTTTTGTAGGGACAGACCCTAATAGATTAAGTTTGCTTTTACAACAAGATGCAGATGTAGTTAGAACTGAATTAGATAAATATAAAGACACTACAGATACATCCTTTGTAGAAGAAAGACAGAAAAAATTAAAATTAAAAGAAGAAGAGTTAACTCAAAATTTACAAGACCAAGTTAATTTATTTAAAGGAACATCTAGTATATTTACAAGAGATATAGAACAAAGAGGACTAAAAGATATTCAAACAGAAACAGGAACAATAGATACAAAAACTATAGACCCTAATTTTCAAGCAGGTCCCGGTATGGATGTTAAATCAAAATTATCTATGATGGAAAAAAATAAAGTTATTGGAGATTTCCAAAAACTTTATATAGATGAAGATGAAGAAGATTATTTAAGAAATGATGATGGTACATATCAAAATCCTTTAGTACAAGATGTATTTAATAAAGTTAAAATTTTACAAGAAAATGCAAAGCTATTACAGATAGAAATAGATGACCAAACTGCTTTGGCAGAAGTATTATACAAAGATTCTGTTCCTTCTTATCAAGGAGATAACTTAAAATATTTAACACAAGTAGGTCCTGACGACCCAAGTTTAGATAACGCAGAATTTAATTCAGCTTTAGAAGAAGGTAACGTAGAAGAAATGACTAGAATAGCNGAANAAANNAAATCTTTAAANATANATGTATATAATANNCNAATGGANGATATANNAGATGTTAAAAGATTACAAAGTGGTGATACTACTGTACCACCAAAAAAAGAAGAGACAACAGATAATGTAGGAAAAAGACCTGATGACCCTGTAAAAGGAAGAAGATGGGATAATAAATATGGAGGAAAGTATGACCCTGAAACCGGTGATAAATTACCAGAAAAAGAAAAGAAACTACCTCCTAGAATGGAACAAAACAGATAGATAATAGCAATGGCTATTGAAAGATATATTGACGATAAAGGTCAAGTTAAATTTAGAANAGTAAATAAAGAAGACGAAGTAAAAAAAGACCAAACTTTTGTAAATAACTTAGGACCAGTAGACCCACCAGAGGTAGACAACGCTGTTGCTTACGCATTTAAATTAGGTTTTGCAGATACNTTTAGAGGTGTAAAACAAATAGCAGGTATTAATGNAGAAGAAGAAAAAGCTAAACAAAAAAAACTTAATGAATTAATGCAAGGACCTAATGGTGGATGGGTAACTGCAGCATANTTTGGNGGTGCTTTATTAGACCCTGCATCATGGTTAATACCTTTTGGTAAAGCAAAAAATTTATATCAAATGGGTAAATATGGCATGGTATCAGGTGCTATAGCAGGTGCTACAGGATATGTAGATGATGAAAATCCATTACTAGATAGTAGATTTAAACAAGCAGGTTTTGGTGCTGTAGGTGGTGGTNTAGTTGCTACNGGTGCAGGAGCATTTAGAAAAGCAAAATTTAAATTAACAGGTAAAGGTGTAGATGTCCCTGTATTTAAAATAAAAAATTTAAGTGAAGCAGAAACTTTAGCNAGAGGTGGNACTAAAGTTCAAGTACAAGGTGCTTCTAGAACAGGCAGAGCAGTTNCANNCGATGNANCAGANGGACCTCAAGTTCNNCCTATAGAAACAACAGGAAAAGAAGATGTGCTTTTAAGAGGGGATAAAGATATAGCGGATGAACCACCAAGTGTATTAGATTTTCTTATAAGTTTATTTCGCAAAGACAGTCCTAAAATACCTTTCCCATTTACAAAAAGAAGAAATGACATACCCACTAAAATAGATGATAGACCTGTATGGTTTTTATCTAGGATGCTTCGTGGTTTTCAAAATAATTATGAAAAAAGAATAGGTAAAAAAGGTTTAGCTATAATTAAAACAGGCGAAGGTGGTACAGCTTTTGCCGGTGGTCTAACAGGATTTACAATAGACCCTACAGATGATGGCGAAGCTCCCGCATTAAGTACAAGATTTGCAAGAATGGTAGCAGGTGCTGCTGCAGGATATGGTGGTATAAGATTTTTAAAATCTAAAACAGCAACAGAAACTTTAGGTTTAAGAAAAGAAACAGTATTAGGTGAGGGTGCAGACCAAGAAGTATTTATAGAATCTTATCCTGAATTATTTGGAAGATTATTTATAGATAGAGTAGGTTTACCTAAACAAGCTAGACAATTAGAAATAGCTGCTCAAGGTTTAGAAAATAGATTAGCTTCTCAAATGGTTAGAATAGCTAAGAAAATGGAAGAGTTAAGTCCCGATGAGCAAAAACTTTTATACAATTTATTAGAAGGTGATGAAATAACTGATTTATCTGGTAAAAGATTGACTATGGATTCAGATGAAATACCGGATAAAATATTAAGACTTGCTAAAATGGCAAGAACTAGAATAACTAAGATGACACAAATGTATGTTGACTTAGGATTGATAACAAGAGAAACTGCTGCAAGAAATCAAAAGAAATATTTGATGAGATTATATAATAAAGGCAGAATAAAAGGTGGCAGTGAAAAAGCAAGAAGTATAAATTTAGAAGTTAAAAGAATCGGTGATGAATTAAGAAATAGAGGTTTAGTAAGAGAGTATACAGTTAATGATTACTTAACTAAATTAAGATTTGATAAAAATACTGTGGATGGTGTAGTAGATGAAAGTCACAGAGGATGGGAACTTCCACCAGATATAGAACTTATAAATGGTAAACTCTATAAAATAAAAACTAAAACAAAAGCTACTATTGATAAAGAAACAAAGCAACCTTTATTTGAAGAAATAGCAGACGAGGCAGTAGAAAGAAAATTATTAAAACCTACAGACAAAGTAGAGTTGCGTTGGGAATATTCTAAACCTGAAAGAAAATTTTTAGGTGAAGTAGAAAACGCAGCTATATCTATGGAGTACACAGGTTTAGTTATGTCTAGAACTATTGCAAAATATCAATACTTTGCAGACATAGCAAATAAATTTTCAGTAGACCCTAGAGGTAGAACGAAAGCTCAAATGGCAGATTTACCGGGTAGATTTTTAAGAGTGCCTGATGCAAAAATAGAAGGTACAGAAACTTTTAAGTATGGTAAATTAGCAGGTAAGTTTGTCCCTGAAAGTATATACAAAGATGTAGTTGGTATGAAAAAATATACAGAACAAACATCTAATATATTATGGGAAGGATATAAAAATTTAAATAGATTATGGAAAGTATCTAAAACTGCATGGAATCCAACAGTTCACGTCAATAATGTTTTTGGTAATATTATTTTATCTGACCTAGCTGATGTTCCATTAAAAGGATTACCTGCTGCATGGAAAGCGATTAGAGCAAATGCAAATGGTGTAGGTGAAAATTCTGATATAGTAGAACTTGCAAAACTACATGGCGTTTTAGATGCAGATTTTTTAAGACAAGAAATAAAAAATTTTAAAATAGAAAAACTTGCAGGTATTTATAGTTCTAAAGGCGAACAAACAGAATGGTCTACTGCTGTAGGATTTGCAAAAAACATTTTTCAAAAAGTTAGAAATAATGATATTACAGATACCTTAGAAAGATGGTATAAAGTAGAGGACCATGTATTTAGATTAAATGCTTTTATGCATAGAATTAAAATGGGTGATAGCTATGAAGATGCAGCAATGTTTGCAAGAAAACAATTTATAGACTATGATATACAAGCACCGGCTATCAATGCACTAAGAAATTCTATGACACCTTTTATTTCCTTTACTTACAGAATGATTCCTATACTTGTAGAAACTGCAGTGTTAAGACCAACAAAGTATGTTAAGTATGCAGTTCTAGGAGCAGGACTAACACAGTTAGAAGGAATGTATGGTGGTGAAGAAGCTAAAAAAGAAAGAGCATTACTACCTGACTATGAAGCCGGTAACATTTTAGATTTACCTTTCATGCCTAAGAAGACAATTAGAATACCAATGAAAGACCAAAATGGTAGACCTAAGTTTGTAAATATTAGTAGATTATTTCCGGGTGGTGACGTGTTAAGTATGGATGGTAAAAATCCTGTGCCNTTTTTACCNGAACCTTTACAACCTTCTTTTGGTGTAGGTGGTGATTTTATAATGTCTATGATAGGATATGATTTATTTACAGGACAGAAAGCTGCAAACAGAGGTGACGGTGGATGGGTAGAAGAAACAGCAGAAGCTTTTGGAATGTTTGGTAAAAAATTAATTCCTAACTTCCCTTATCTTCCCGGTTCTTATTCTGCAATAAAATTAGAAAGAGCAAGAAAAGGTGACAAGTCTCCTTACAGAGTACAACAATCAGAACTAGAAGCTTTATTTAATTCTTTTGGTTTTAAAGTAAGTAACAAAAGTGTAAAGACTTTAAAAAAATCTAAGAAGATAGAACTATCAAATGATTTAAGAAAACAAAAAAAGAAACTATCTAACTTAAAAAAAGATTATAAAAATAAAAAGATAGATAGACAAGAATACAAAAAGAAAGTAGCAAAAGTTAAAACTAGAGTAAAACAATTACAGATGATTTATTTTGGTAGATTACAAGGCGATGACCCATATGCATTTAGATGGTTTGATGGGTTGCATGATATATTTAGTTAACGGAGGATAAATAATGTTAGGTGGATTACCAGTAGAAATGATTACAATGCTAGGCTCTAGCCTACTAGGTGGATTTATGTCCATATGGGGCCAAAGTATTAAAGCAAAACAAGAAGAACAAAAGATGTTATTAGCTAGAGCAGAGTCTCAAATGTCTTTTATAGAAAAAGCTAGAACATATGACAACAAAGGTTTCCAATGGACCAGAAGAATTATTGCATTGACTGCAGTTTTTTTTATTATAGCTTGGCCCAAGTTAGTGCCAGTGTTATTCAACACTCCGGTTATACTGACATGGACGGAGTTTACTCAAGGGTTCTTATTCTTAATAGAGAAGAAAGAAGTATTAATGGACAAAGAGTTTTTAGGTTTAGTGATAACACCACTAGATACACATCTAATGTCAGCGATAGTAGGTCTCTATTTTGGTGGAAGTCTAGTAAAGAAATAATGAATAATACATTATTGGCTATAAGGGAGTATTTTAAAAATAATAATCCCGGAAATGTAAAGTTACCTTTTAATCAAGATGGTTTGTCAAAAGAACAAATTATAAAAAAAGCAAGTGAACTTGGATATGAACAAGGTAAAGATTATTACATGGGTGACTTTGCATATAGAAAATATAGTAGTCCAACTAAAGGTATTATAGAAATGATAGAACAAGCAGAAAGATATAAAACTAATAATCTAAACGAAATCATAGAAAATTATGCTAAACCTGAAATAGTCAATGGTGAAAAAAGATTCCCCACGAAGTATAATATTTATAAAGAAAAATTTAAAAAGTATGGTTTAGACCAAGATACTATAGATTTTTCTGATAAAAAACAAGTTAGTGCTTTTGCTAAAGCGTTTGTAGAAGTAGAAAATCAAGTGAAAAAGGATGGTTCACCCACAGGTTGGGAAAAATATTATACTGATGATGTTATAAACTCAGCAGTAAATGAATATGTAACATTCAAAGTTAATAAGGTTTCAGACAAACCTTTATCTGCAGAAATGGCTGCTAGAAGAGCAGGTGTTCGTTAACCCATACCATTAACAAATCGAGTTACCTTTTTATTTAATTTATCTATTTCATGTACACAATATTCTATTAAAGAAGCTATATTGTGTGTGTAAGGATATTCTCTTATATTAATACCCTCTACTTCAAACGCCTCACCATTTAATTTCTTTCTACCTTTTTTTAAATAGCGAGGGTTCTTTTCGTTGTATTCGTTTAGTTCTTTTATGAAGTCTTTTGGTTTAATAAAAGAGTAATCTATTTGGATATCACTATCTCGATTGAGATTAATAGAGTAATTAATTAGGTTTGCTACAAAATCAAACTTTCTTTGTTTCTTGTTTTTGTCCGGATTCATTTGATGTTTCCTGTAATTGTGCTAGGCCTGTAATTAATGTATGCACTTCACCATAGGGTCTAGTAAACATATATTTAATTACATTTTGTAGCAACTCACTACTTATCAAGTAATTTTTCATGTTGTTTTTTCTCCTTATTTAATTGTATATTTTTTAGTTCTTCTGTTATTATTGCAGACAAATCATCATGCAATAATTTTAAACTACCAAAAAAATTTATTCCGGTAGATATCTTTACAAACCCTTTGTCTTTTACTTGCTTTGATTCAAAAGAATTTAAAGACAGTAATAAGTCTCCTGTAAAAGGGTCCTTAACTATTCTCATTTTCTTCTCCCTTAGATATGCCTTTTGTATCTAAAGTCATAACTCTTTCTTTTACCTCATCCACAGTCTTAGCTAACTCTTGTTCTTTTTTGTAATCCATTTTATTTTTAGATTGTTCTACAACTTCATCAACTGTCATATTAATATTCTTTTGTCGTTCAGTAAAATTTCTTTCTGCCCAAACTTCTAATCTATCAACTAAAAATTTATTTTGTATTCTTAGTTCTTTATTTTCTTCTGTTAACTGATTAATAATTTTTAATCTTTCTCTGCTTCTTTCTTTTACTTTTAATACTTGTGCTTCCATTTCTTTTAATGTACTCATTCTTTACCACCATAATTATTAAAGTCAATTAGTTTTATTATAGGTATTAAATAACCCCAAGATGTATTATTATCTCCACCGGGGACTTTGTTGAAATTATTTTTATTTATAATACTTCTTAAATCTTTTGTTTTTAATGTTATGTTAAAACAAAATCTATCACCACTATAAAAATTTATAGTCCACCATTCTGCCTGTGTTTTTTTAATACCACTNTCTTTTCCCCTACTTTGATANTCACAATAGTGATTACCCGTCTTAATCCACTTATCTCTTTCAGACTTTACTTCAGTCTTTTCCCCTTGTTGTATCTCACCTACAACANTCTCACCTTGTTTTCCCCACTCTAAATCATATTTAAAATTAGCGTTATGCTTCATGTTGAATTACCTCTTTTGGATTGTTTATTTCTACATACCAAGCAAATTTAGGATTAGATGCTTTTGATTGTTGTTGTGGTAAGTATTGTATATTTTCACCCCAACACTTTTGTTTGTAAGGACAATATGAACATACAGTTCCTAATATTTTATTACCCGTAGGTTTTTTGTAAAACATTTCTTCTTCTAATTCAAAACATTTTTCAAAAGGTTTATCTTCCATTAGTGCTTTAGTATTATCTAAAGCTTTTTTTATTGCCTCTTTTCTATATTGAGAATCATCTTGTGGAGGTTCACTTAATAGTATTTCACCGGTAGCTTTATTAATAACTATCCAACCACCAAAAGGTTTCTTTGTTGCTTCGGAATATAAATATCCTTGTGTTAAATATCCAAACACATCATCTTTAGCAACCTTATCAAATCCACCACCACTCTCACCAAACTTTTTATCAAATGCAAAAGGTGAAGCTGATTTAATATCATAAACTTTGTCATCTATAATAATATCATATGTACCTTTCATGTCAAACCATTTTGTTTTATACTTGACATCTTTTTGTACACCTTGTATATTAGCTTTTGTAGTTCTTAATAACATAACTACTATAGCTTCTAATATATCACCAAATAAAAACTTTAATTTATTATTATAATTTTCATAAGATTGTATAGCATTACCACCGGAGTATTTCTTTTCCATTTGTAATTGACAAAGTGGTTTACCAATACTAGACATTCTAATTCTAAACTCTGATTCCCTCTCTTGAGTAAATTGTTTTTCTACTGCGTCTTTACAATCTTTAAGAAATAATTTTAATACTTCTTTAGGTATTGCCACAGGCTTTCGTTGAGCCTGTGACAACAAAGATTTTACTTCTTCTAAGAAAGTCAAGATGTTATTTCTTCCACGATTTCATCGTCTAATACATCTTGTTCTGTAGTATGTCCTTTCTTAGCTTTATTATGTTCTTCTTTTACATAGCTATTCTCTGCCTCCACAAATTCTAGAAATTCTTTTAGTATTTCTTTGTCTGAATCAGAAAACTTTACATCTTTATTACCATCTTTTATTTTAGCAACAAAGTATGTAACACTACCTTTTGTATGCTTTTCTGTGCCGTCAAATTCTAACACAGTATTATACATTATCTTATTTCTTTTGGATAAACTTTGCAACATATTTCCTATGGGCATAAAGTTTACACCTCTTACTCTATATAATACAGGCTCACTTGTCAAGGTTATTTCTTCACCTTTTGAAGACTTACCTTTTATCGACACAACACCAAAGACATTTCTATAACAAGTAATTTTATCCTGTTCTATCTTACCGACAGGGTCTAAATTTTCTCGTTCTGCTTTGGGTACACTTCCACATGATTCCGTTCCGTTGGTATCTATCTTTGAATCTGACCAACTTCTAAACATGACAGACTTTGAATTATTGTCTTCATTTTCTTCATCATATTTTTTGTATTGAAATGTATTTAAGAAAGGTCTAAAAGAAACTTTCTCTGCATACACAGTACCTTTGCTTGTACCTTCTACTTTGTACAAGCCACGCTTTATAGCGTTGCCGTCACTATCTTCGGCTTCGTAGTTAATAGATAGTCTAGGTAAAGATGAGCCACCGGTNTCTGCGTCTTGACCNACCATAGCCATTATCTTATCACTNGATAAACTATCTAAGTTACTTAGTTCATTCGACATATAATGCCTCCTTAATATACTTATATTGTATCACAAGTCTGTGGATAAGTCAAGCCAGTTGTCCCCTTTTTTTATTTCAAAGTCTAGTGGGACATTTATATCACAATCAAATCTTTCTTTTAGTGAATCTTTTATACCACTAAATCCTTTATTTAGACAATCTATGGCTTGTTTATATTCATCTGGATGTACATCTAGTATCACAGAATCATGTACAGTATTTATTAATAATGTTTTCATATTGTTTTCTTTCAATAAGTTCCACACATTAATACACGCTATAGGAACTATATCTGCTGTGGCAAATCCTTGAACAGGATAGTTCTTAACTGCAGTAGATTGAGTACTACTGCCGTCTTTTCTTCTATAGATATTAGGGAAGTAATATTCTCGACCACTAGGTAGTCTTACTATTTTAGATTTTATTGCAGTATCTTCTAACTTTCTGTGCCACTCTGCAATGTCCTCGTACTTCTCTAAAAACTTTTGATAATATTCTTTTTCTTTTTTCTTACCTAACATGCCTCCATACAAAGGTTTAAAGGTATGTGCTTTTGCACTTTGTCTATCACAACCTATGATGTCTGCAGTTATTTGATGAACATCAACACCATTTTCTATATCACTCATGGCTTGTTTGTCCTGCGATAAAAAAGCAGCAACTCTAAATTCTAACTGTGAAAAATCTACTTCTATAATTTTACCCTTATGAAATCTAGATGTAATAGCTTTTTTAATAGGAAATTTATCACCTCTTGGCATGTTTTGGAAGTTAGGTTTTGAACTAGAAAGTCTGCCCGTAGTAGTTATATGTTGATTAAAAGAAGGATGTAGTATACTATCCTCTCTAGTATTATCTTTTATTCCTGTTATAAAAGTATTTAAATAAGTTTCTACTGCACTATATCTTGTAATACTATCAACAAACTCTTTTAATGTACCTTCTGCAAACACAGAAATTTTTTGTAGTGTATCTTTATCTGTTTTAAAACCACCTTGAGCTGCGTCATGTATAGTTCTAGGACTCCAACCAAAACCTGCTTTGGCCTCTGTTTCTAAAAACAACATACCCTCACCTTTACATTTAGGACACTTAGACATATTCTTAAAAGGTGTGCCGTCTACTTTTGTATGTCTAACTAATCCAACACCATTACAATTTTCACATTTACTAGCTACAGTTTTATAAATAGTATCTGTATATTTAGAAACTAAATTTTGAAACTCTCTGTCTGTCATTCTTGGTCTTCTTTTAGGTCTTTTAGTTCTTTTATCTATACCAATATTAAATAGTTCTGCCCATTGTTTTTTATCCTGCACCTTCCTTGAGTATATAACTTTAGATAAATCCTCTGTGGATGATAAGTTAATTTTAGTATCACCCATAGTTTGACTGACAATCTTATCTATTTTATTTTTTAGTTTATAGTATTCTTCTTTTAATTCTTTTTCTACTATATTTAATTTATCATTATCTACATAGTTACCATTCATTTCCATATCTATTAGGACCCGTAGAAAATCATTCATTAAATCTCTTGTTGGTATTAGATTAGAATTAGCATGATTATTAAATGATTCTATTTGTGATTCATATAATTCTTTTGTAATTTTTACATCTTGTTTTCCATACTCTTCTAGTTTAGGCATGGGTATTTGTTCTACACCATATCCCTCATTCATGTATGTGGATAATATATCTGACTTTAAACTTATACCTCTTCGTCTACAAGATTCTTTTAGAGACACAGATTTTTTTTCACCTCTATTGATTATGTATTCACCCAACATTGTATCATAAAGTTTTCTATTATAAGTAAACCCACATTGATACAACCATGACATATCAAATTTTAAATTATGTCCTACCACTAAATCTGATTTATCTAATATATCCTGAACTGCTTTTTTACTATCAGTAATCATTGTCTTTTCAAATAAATCTGTATGATAAAAAAAATAGTATTCATCATTAATACCTACACTAACTAATCTATTATCTGGATTAAATGGTGAGGGGTCCCCGTCTTTTGTAAAAGTTGTTTCTATATCTAATACTGTAATCATCTAGTTCCTTTCTGCGTATCTTGATATTGTTGGCCTAAGTATTACTTCAAACTCAGCATGGTCACCTGTTAGTTTATTTTTAGATAATGTAACAAATCTAATACAATCATCTAAATAATTTTCTATTTCATCTTCTTTACCTAACCCTAGTATGACATCTGCCTCTGCTGATTTTCCTGTCTTAGAATTTTCCATAACACTAAATGTAACTCTTGACCTACCCTGTGCTTCTGCTGAAGCTTGGGACATTCCAATAACTAATATGTTATGTCTCTTTGCTAATTCTCTAGCCTGTCTATATACTTCTCTTAACTTTTCATGTGTGGCATTGTACTTACCCTCTACATTTATTTTATCTAGTTGGTCTATAATTAAAATATCTACATCATTAGTAGAACAATATTCATCTAAGTCATTAATAGTTTTATCTACACAATCAAAATTTTCTATGTAAGGACTTATGTTGGACCACTTTTGTTTTGCTAATTCTCTACTACCATTAAGAATATTACCTCGTTGTAATCCTGTAGAAGCATTAAGCAATCTCATTTGAGTTCTTATTGCCGGTTCTTCATTAGCAAATATAGAAACTTTTTTTTGTTGCCATGCAAACCCATGAGGGGAAGCAACAAGGCTAATCCAAAAAGCAGTCTTACCTGTNTCNGGCCTTGCAAATATAATCATAAAGTTACCACGACCAATACCGTTTGTTGCTCGTTGTAATGAAGGTAGNTTAAATTTAAACTCNCCTTGCTCTTGTAAAGCCTCTACAATTTCATCTACATTTTTTGTTACTGCTTCACTTTCTTGTTGTGTTTGTTCTTCATCAACATTAGCCATAAACTTTTCTACTTGTTTAAGACTAGTGCTGCTAGGATTGTTAGATATATCTAAACATATTCTTGCTAATTCATCTGCTTTTTTAATTCTATACATAGATTTCAAAGCAGTAGAAACCACCTCATCACTAGGGGCCTCTTGATTTTCTATCTTATCTATTAACTCATGTATACTTTTTTGAGAAGCAAAACTAGTGTTAGGATAGTAAGTATTAAAGTATGCTAGTTTTAAATCACTAAAATTTATTTCTGTGACATTAGGATTATCTCTGTANATATATCCTATTGTTCTGTATANTTCTCTTGCACCATTTTGAAATATAGATTCTTCTATCTCTGGTTTTANTTTGTCGTATTTATCCCTAGTAAGTAATGTTCTTAGGATGTATAGTCTTAGGTTCCCTGTTTCCATTCATAATCTTTCTATTGTATTAATACTTTAACTCCAATAGTCTTGCTTCCATTTGACATTTTGTCAATTCTAATTTAGTTAAAGTATTCATGTTACAATCCACTTTAGTATTTTGTATAGGCTCTAGTTCTTCAATTATTATTTTATCATTCTTTATGTCTCTATCAAAGGATAAACTACATGAACTAATAAATAATAATAATAATAATTTATTCAACATAATCCTCTTCCTCTATTCTAACATACATTCTCTCAATGTCAAGTGGTATTCCAAATTCTTTTTGAAAAGATTCAGATACTTTTCTATTACAAGTTTCATCTATGTCAGATACATTATCTGCTACCTCCATTTCGTAAGGTATCTCTACAGTCACAGTCATTTTATGCTTTTTACCAAACATATTTTCCCTTTCTAGTTATANTTGTGTGTTTTNTAGTAGTCTTCGTAGGCTTTTTTTGTTGCTTTATCACAATCAAAAACTTTCATTTTATAGTTTTGTACTTCTTTATCACTTAAANTTATNTTATCAACCAAACTATTTCTATGTNTATATATGGTAGAATTAGGATTTAATTGTTTTTCCATAGTGTTAACTGCGCTATCCCAAGTCTTCCAAAAATTTTTATTTTTTTCAGCACTCTTAAATCTACCCTTAATACTTTTTCTAGTATTACCTTTTCTTTGATGCTCGAATTGATATATAAGTGGGTCTATTCTCATGATAAATACGGATTAGGTAGATTTGCTACTAAGTATAGTAGAAATGCAAACACTATAAATATAGACATTATTAATGCTATAAAGTCTCGCATAGTTTATTACCCCATTCTTTTAATTCATCTACACTTAACCATTTCAAATCTTTGTCTATCATTTTTATTTGTGTAGGTATGACATGTGATAAACAATCTCTTAACTTAAAACTTTTCTTTGTTGCATCTCTGTCCAAACAAACAAAGGCCCTCTCTACTTTGTCTACTATTGGTTGTA
>FUFK010044312.1_pt1 | contig 15720 bp, 17 predicted proteins | sample 1021851 | NCBI WGS metagenome assembly FUFK01 (sample SAMEA51879418, study PRJEB19060) | metagenome | reverse complement strand
AAGATCAGGGTGATGAACATAAACAATAGACAAATTCCGCGTCGAGTTTTCCCCTAAACGAAGTCATCCTTGTTCACAGGCATTGGCTCGACAACCCTATTTAAGTAAAATTTTAAAAAAGTGTCAATTATTTTTTACACTTTTAATTTAAATTTCCGTGACGGAATTTTGTCTTTAAATGCAAGCATCTATGCTATGAAATTTTATNAGATCATTTTTTTGATTAGCAAAACTTTTCACTTTTTGATTTTACTTAGCTTTGAATTANATCTGATTCAGCCAAAAATTATTTCTGACCAGTTTTTACAAACAAGATTTAAATATGTATGATGAAACAAAACTTAGCGAGTATAAATTCAGAATAGCTATTTCGATATTTTTATTATCTATAATAACATATGCCGCCCTGTTTTCTGAGTTGAATGGGCCAGCAATTTTTGAAATAATTTTCATTGGCGGTGCTTTTTCAGTTCTGTCACTGGTTCACTCTTGTTGGGCAATTAGAAAAATAACACGAAAGTCATAAGACAGAAAATGAGTTTGGAGCGAGACATATATAAAATGTATTTGGAGGGGCCTTACGATTGGCTTAACCCAGTAGATATGTTCACAGAATTTCTGACGGACACTTCAACCGGAGCCTGGTCCTCTAAATCTCATGAAGATAAAATTTATGAAATATCACGCCAATATCCTAACTTAAATTTTCAAGACATTGACGCGATAGTTAAAAATCAACAAAAGCTCCGAGGCTTAACTTGAAATAGCAAATCTTATGTTACTCTGCAGCTATTTGTTCCGACATCTTATTCATTTCTAGAGAAACCAGATTATCATCAAAGTTGCCACCCAACTCTTTTAGAGCTGTACCAAATTTATTGATAATTTCAGCTATAGACTCATCACTTAAAAGATTAAGAATGCCTACTCTTACTTGTACCGGTTCAGACAGTGTTGGCCAAATACCAAAGTTTTCTGACCTGCAATGTTGAACAAATTCCATTTCCCGCCCCGCAAGGTTTTCTGGAAGATTTAATACAACTAGCGAAGTCATATCCGATGTCACATCACAACCCATTGCCCTAAATGCAGCACTTAAAACTTTTTCAAACTTCATATACTTGGCAGCTCTATTAGAAATACCTTCTTGTAAAGTTAAGCGAAGGGACTCATGAAAGGCTGCAACGGCATAAGCTGAATGCGTTCTATGATAAACACCTTTATCTACGTCCTTTCCATCAATTATTCCCCAATGCCTCGCTTCAAAGATTGGGTTATGGACAAATGTTCTTGCACCTCGAGCTTTCAAAACTTCTATGTACTTATCGGCAAAGCTTACTGGTGCATAAGTTAGCGGAAGACAGCTAATGCCCTTTTGTGGACAGGAAGCCCAAGCCACTACTCCAGGGTAATCGTCGATCCTAAAATCACCAACACCCAATGAGCTGACGGCATCAACAAGCCCCATTGCACTATTACGTACGCAGGCTTTTGAAAATGATTTAATATCATTGACCCGGCCTGAACCAGTTTCATAGTGCGCCATAAAAGCCCACTTAGGCTTATATTCGTTCATATGTTGGTCAATAATATCAGCACTTACTGATTGNCCATGTGGGACATTNACGACTTTTACGCTAGCTGCGTCTGGATCTAAAGAATTTGCAGCTAATTCCTCATCCGTTGCTGCTTTCATTCGAAGTGAGAGCGCATCGATACCAGAAAAAGTACCATTAACAAAAGCTAAAACCTTATCTCCTGGTTGAACAGCAGAGATCATAGCGTCTAGTCCGCTCCAGCCAGTACCAGCAACACCGAATGTATAGGTGTTTCTCGTCCCCCAAACTTCACGGAGCATGAATTTACACTCCTTCATACCACGCAAAACGTCAGGGTGCATGTGATCCGCCAACCCAGCTTTAGAAAATTGTTCTAAAACACGTGGATCTGTATTTCCTGGACCAGGTCCAGCAGCAAGAGTATTTGGTATAGTAAGTTTTTCAAACATATTTAATATCATCCTCTAAGTTCCTAGCTAATTTTAAATTTTAAAAATTCCACCAAATTCGATTTACGCGACCTTATCCAAAGGCACCTCTCCCTTAAAAAAGGCTTTACAATTTTGAAGAGCTCTAAAACCCATCTCTTCCCTTGTTTCCAACGTGGCGCTGCCAAGGTGCGGTAACATCACAAGATTAGGCGCTAATAATAAAACTGGGTTTATCTTTGGCTCACCATCAAAAACATCCAATCCAGCAGCTCTGATNACTTTGTTTTTCAAAGCGTCTGCAAGAGCAACTTCGTCTACCACTTCGCCTCTAGCGGTATTTACAAGAATTAAGTCTCGCTTTGACTGAGATAAATTTGAAGAATTAATTAAATGACGATTAGGTTCGCCGCCAGGGCAATGCAAAGACACAAAATCGCATTGCCTTAAAAGGTTATCTACAGAATTCAACTGCTCAGCATTATATTTGCTCAATACATCGTCGCTCACTTTAGATCGTGAAAATATTTTTATTTTCATTCCAAAACCAAAATGTGCACGTGAGGCCATTGCTTGTCCAATACGACCAAAACCTATTATTCCTAAAGTCTTACCCGTTACTTTTGCACCAATCATATGGGTCGGACGCCAGCCAATCCATTTATTAGCTCGCAATTCTCTCTCGCCTTCACCGGCACGTCGAGCTGCCATAAGCAGCAACGTCATGGCGATATCAGCTGTGCAGTCNCTTAAGACATCTGGTGTGTTAGTTACGCAAATCCCTAAGTTTTCTGCACTTGGTAAATCAATGTGACTATATCCAACACCGTAATTGCAAAGAATTTTACAACGCACATTCTGAATTTCGAAAGCTTGCGAATTAAGAACATCTGTTACGGTTGGAGAAATAGCATCGTAATTTTTNAACGCATTNTGCATATCTTCAATAGTTAAAGGTATGTCTTTTTCATTTAGGGTTACATCGAAATCCTTTTTTGCAGCTTCCTCAACTGCCTTTGGCCAACGTCTTGTTATGAGTAATTTTGGCTTGGACATTTTAATTCTCTTCCTAACTNTTCTGTCTTGAAAAATTTGGTCGTTTGCTTGAAAAGTGAGGATGCTCTTGCTTGCTCTTTCGCAATAACCCAACTATCGGCCAGATAAAAAATAGTAACGAAAGAAAAATAAATGTGGCCGACAATGGCCTTTCGATAAAAGCGAAAATGTTGCCTTGTTCAGCNATTAAGGTCTGACGAAAGCTTTTTTCCATCAGAGGTCCTAAAACAAGCGCTAAAACTAATGGAGCTAAGGGATAATCTGCTTTTCGCAAAAAATATCCAGCGAAGCCAAATACAACTATTAACCAAACGTCATGCATCTTTTGATTGGGAGCAAAACCACCAACGATGCAGAGTACCAAAACTATGGCGCACAACACTGAAAANGGCATNCGCANTGCCCAGACAAAAAGTGGAATTAANGCAATATTAATCAAAACGGCTGCAACGTTTGCAGNATAGAGTGATGAAATGAGACCCCAAACAAAGTCAGGTTGATCTATAAAGAGCATGGGCCCGGGCATTAATCCCCACATCACCATGCCACCAAGTAATAAAGCTGTGGTTGGCGAGCCTGGAATACCAAGAGTTAACATTGGTAATAATGAACCTGTTGAGGCAGCGTTATTTGCTGTCTCAGGCGCGACTACCCCTTCTATGTTACCTTTTCCAAATGTTTCAGGNTTNTTTGAAGTTTGTTTAGCCAAACCATACGCCATCAAAGAAGCTGGAGTTGCTCCTGCTGCTGGAAGCATACCAACAAAAAAGCCTAAAAATGAACCTAGAGACATCGTTTTTGTGTAACGCCTCATGGTTTTTAAACCTGAACATTACGTCTTTAAAGGTAATTTTAGCATTGCTTACGGTTGGATTAGATTTTGACGTCTCTATTGTATACAGCACTTCACCAATGCCATATACGCCNATGGCTAAAACCAAAAAGGAAACTCCAGAGTAAAACCCAGGCAAGTCACCAAATATCAATCGCGGTTGGCCTGAAATCAAATCCAGGCCTACTGTAGAAAGAACAAGACCCAAGCAAATCATAATAATAGTTTTCAGTATATCGTCTCCGCCCAAGCCAACAAATGTAGTAAAAGCGAGAAGAACTAGAGCAAATTCCTCCGCAGGACCAAATGCAAGAGCAACATCTGCTAATGGGACAGCAAATAATGTGAATAAAATCACGGCGACAGTTCCACCGACAAAAGATGCGAAAGCTGCAGCAATTAAGGCTAAAGCAGCCTCCCCTTTTTGTGCCATTGGTCGTCCATCAAACGTGGTGGCTACTGCTGTAGAAGCACCCGGTATTCCTAATAAAATGGAGGAAATTGCTCCGCCATACATCGCTCCATAATATATTGCAGCTAGTAAAATTATTGCAGAAGCAGGAGGTACTATAAAAGTTAATGGAAGAACGATAGCAACGCCATTTACTGAACCTAAACCCGGCATTGCTCCGATAAAGAGACCCGCAGTAACGCCAAGGATAACTATCATCAAATTGAAAGGTGATAGTGAAGTTGCAAAACCATCAGATAAAAGTGTCAAGAGATCCATTTTCTTACAGTCCTAAAAAAACATTGCATATAAAGGCAAAAACAAAGGCTCACTGACCCCTTTGGGCAACATTATCTTCAGCGTGACTTCAAAAAAGAAAAACATAATTATTGGAGTTAAAACGGAAATCGCGACAGATAACTTAAGCGAGTGTTTTCCAACAAATCTCAGATACCAAAATAGGAATAGAAATACTGCTAGATGAGCACCAATCATCGATGTCAGAAATACTGTAAACACTAAGCCAATTGAAACGAGGAAAATTGGCTTAACCATGGACATATCAAAAGCAAATCTTTGGAATTTACTTCCAGAAGTACTACGCCAGAATACCCCTGCAGCACATAGCAGCATGACCAAAGACAGCCAAAAAGGGAATGCTCCACCACCAGGACCACCTTCTAGTCCATTCCAGCCTATTGGAAGTGATACTGCGTGCCACATAAAGTAAAGCGCGCTTATCATTATAAGAGAGGCGATTATCCTATCGGCATTAATCATAACATCACTCACATGTGGATTTTATTCAGTCTCCGTGCGCGTAAAATAAACACGCACGGAGTTTGGATGACTTAGGGGTAGTCTACTCGCTAGAAGCAAGAATTTGCTTGTGCTTCGCGCGTTCGTCCAAGAAGTAATCCTGCAATTCACTTCCAGTGATCATATCTGCCACTAGAGCTTTTTCTTTTGCATAAGTCTGCCACTCTTCGGTTGCAGCTAACTTCTCAAATAGTTCTGTGTAATAATCAACAGCAGCTGTAGGCATACCCTTTGGAGCGACGAATGATCTCTGCATCCAATACACTATGTCATGACCAAGCTCTTTTGCAGTTGGAACATCTGGGAAAACATCTAGACGATCTGGCGTAAAAGCAACAATCGGACGTACTTTACCAGCTTTCCAAAATCCCATTTGCTCAGCAGGATTGTTCACAGTAGAGTCGATATGATTACCTACCAAGTTTTTAGCAACAGTTCCGCCACCTTTGAATGGAACATAAGTATGCTTTATCCCAAATTCTTTCTCAAGCATTGCTGTGACAAGACTATCTTCTTGTCCTGTACCAGTACCGCCCATTTTCCAATTTCCACCAGCAGCTGAAACAGCAGCTACATAATCATCTAATGTTTTGATGTCAGAGTCTGCGTTAACCCATAATACAAATGTATCCATAGCCATACGAGCTAGTGGGTTAAACTCAGCTATATCAACACCAATATCATTTCTTAATGGTGTTGTGTAATAACTGTTGAGGGTAGCCATCACAGTGTGTGCATCACCTTCTTGATCTTTCAAGAATCTTAGTGCTTCAGCGCCAGATCCACCACCTTTATTAACTGGAAGTATCGGCATATTAGCTAGATTTTCTTTTTGAATGATTGACTGAAACAAACGTGCGATTCTATCCGCACCGCCGCCTTGGCCTGCCATTATAACCATTGTGATAGGTTTTTGAGGCTGCCAATCTCCAGCAATAGCTGCATTAGCACCAAAAATCATTGATGTGCCAGCAACCAAACCCATAATTGAAGTTTTAAGACTTTTGTAAACCATGTTTAATTCTCCCACGATTAATTACTGTTAATAATGTTGAAGAATATGCGGTTCACCCCCCGTCATATTTCCGTACGCAATAATATATTATTTAATTTTCCCAATACGCAATAATATTAGTGTTAAAAAGTAAATTGTTATTGACACTTTTTTACATTTTGTTAAAAAGTTAATATGGCAAAGATATTTATTGGCCCGAAGTTACGTCAATTACGTAAAAGTGCTGGGCAAACGCAATCATATTTAGCTAATGAGTTAAAAGTAAGTCCTGCTTATATTAATTTGATCGAAAACAATCAGCGAAGTATTTCCGTCGCTGTTCTGCTTGCTCTTTCAGATATCTATAAAATTGATGCCAAGGAACTGACATCTTCTAATGAATTCGAAGCACTCAATGAAATCCGAGCAATCGTAAAAGATCCTATTTTTGCCGGTCAGCAACCTGATCTTCAAGAAATAAGAGCCGCTATTGAGAACGCTCCAAATCTCATAAGTCAATTTGTGGATCTTTATAATGCCTATCAAAAGCTTGCAGAGCACACCCAAAAAACAGGTAATACAATAACTGATGTTGAAACCTTAGGGAACTCACAAGAAAGTTCCATTTATTCATTCTTACAAAAGCACTCTAATCATTTTTCTACTCTCGAGGATAAAGCTCAAGAAATTCGCTCCATAATTGGGGGGCCCCAGGATGATATTTACGCGCTGTTAAAACGACATTTACGCACAAAACACAGCATACTTTCTGAAGTGCAAAGACTATCAATTATGTCTGGAACACTCAGAGAATTCGATGAACAGAATAAAAGAATTTATCTCTCCGAAGCCTTAAACCAAGCTAACAGAAATTTTCAACTAGCATTCGTAATAGCAAAACTTGAGGCAGAAAAAGAAGTTAACGATATTATTAACAAAATACAAAACCCAAATTTAGAAAATCTAGATCAATTAAGAGCAGAACTTTTTAACTACGTCGCCGCATCGATACTTATGCCACTTAGCGAATTTACGGTGCTCGCTAAAAGAACAAATTATGATATTGACAGAATAGCTGCGGGTCTTGGCGTAACATTTGAACAAGTATGTCACAGATTAACCACAATACATGGTGCAGATAATTCGTTTGTGCCATTTTTTCTCATACGACAAGACAGAGCCGGCAACGTTACCAAAAGAGTTTCTGGAGTAAGCAATAAAATTTCAGATCAGGGTGGTGGCTGTCCGGTATGGAATATTCATTCTGCTTTCCAGACCCCGGATATAATCATCCCCCAATTTATCGAGCTTTGGGATGAAAAACAATATTTCAGCATAGCTCGAACAGTAGAGCGACCAGTTTTTTCTCGTAGGACGCAAGATAGAAGATTATTACTAATTTTAGGCTGCGAGGCAAAGTATGCTGAACAGCTGGGTTATGCAAAAAGTTTCAATTTAGATGAGAAAACGCTCTACACAAAAATTGGAACAAATTGTCATACCTGCCCCAGACAAGGTTGTTTGCAAAGAGCACATCAGCCGATCCACGTTAAGTTAAAATTTGATCAATTTAAACGTGGCGCTACACGGTACGAAAGCTAATCTTGAGGCAAAACATTATACTGTATCCAATAGTATTAATCCGCAGTCTTTCGATTTTCGCGCCAAATGATAACTAAACCAGAAAGCACAATGAAAATAACCCCCGGAAATATGGTGTCTATTGGGAATTCATTAAATACCAACCACCCAATGAGGAATGATGTTAGTATACCAAAATAACTAAAGGGAGCTAACAAAGCTGATGGAGCGTTACGAAAGGCATACATTAAAAACACAACACCAAAACCTCCACAAATTGACATAGAGATAATAAAAATACCATCGACCAAAGATTTTATGGGGGTGAACTCAATTGAAGCCAACGCTAACACGATCGCACCAAGAGCTGCAGATGTTGCTGAATATAAAAACAAAATCGCACTCGAAACAGAACTTTTGAAACTTCTTAAAGTTATAATTGATGTCGCATAACAAAAAGCTGCAGCAACCGGTAAAAGTGAATACCATGAAAAAATGTCCGAACCAGGTCTTATGATCATTACGGCGCCAAGAAAACCAATAATAACTGCAAACCAGCGCCAAAAACCGACTTTTTCTTTGTAAATTAAAATTGCTAGGAGAACTATGAAAAGCGCGCTCACCTGACCTAAAGCTGACACAGTTGCCAGTTCTAATTTTGACAACGCTGTGTAAAAACATAGCTGCGCAACTGCAACCACAAACCCTCGAGCAACAGCAAGTTTCCATCTTTCAATCTTATAAGAAGAAAAATTAAGACTTAATTCCCCAGAATACCAAATATAAAAAATTGCGGGGACAACGCCAATAACATTTCTGTAGACAGAGAGTTCTTGGGGCGAATATGTACCAGATAAAATACGTACATGAACACTCATAAGATCGAAACAGAAATATGCTAGCAGACACGTAGCAATAGCCGTAAAGTTTGAGTTCATTCTGATAGCGCATCTAAAATTGGACAATCAGGCCGATCATTCCCCTGGCAGTTATTTGCCAAGAAGCTGAGTTGTTGCCTAAGTTCTTTGAGTTCAAATAATTTAGCGTCTATTTCGGAAATTTTTTCCAGGGTAAGGGATTTTACTTCTCTACTTGATCTATCCTTATCTGAATACAAAGAAAGTAACTCTTCGCATTCTTGAATAGTAAAGTTAAACTTCCTTGCTTTTGAAACAAATTGCAGACGAGCCACATCGTCCTCTGAAAAATCTCTATACCCAGTTTTATTATTTTTTACTGGGCTAACCAGTCCAATATCAGCATAATAACGAACGGTTTTCACTGTTAAATTTGATAATTTTGCTGCCTTACCTATATTCAAAATAATCCCTTTACTCTCCACTCACTGGAGAGTTTATACAGAATAAAAATGAGGTCAACGTGGCATACTTAGCTAGCGAACTAAAAATTAACTGGAAATGTAAGCACACTTGGATTCGCTCGTCCAAAAATACTGGATGGTGCCTTTTAGGCTGCGCAATTGGTGATATCGGAACCATACTATATTTTCAATTAATGGGAATAGATTGGCCAGTATGGCTAATTATGTCTCTAGCAATAGTAAATGGGATTATTACATCAATCATACTCGAGACTTTCATTTTGAGTAAGCAAATGGAACTTCGACAAGCCTTTAAAACTGCAATTGGAATGTCTCTAATTTCAATGGTTTCCATGGAATTAGCCATGAATATAACTGACGTACTTTTAACTGGTGGCGCAGTAATAAAATTATGGGTTCTTCCTTTTATGCTGTTCGCAGGNTTTATAACACCGCTTCCTTATAACTATTGGCGTCTTAAAGCGCTTGGGAAAGCCTGCCACTAAACAACTCAAAAAATTATCGAGGGGAACCCTTCGTTACTTAATTCCATTAACAGCCAGATAGCAGGAGTAAAGAGAAGTCGTTCCAGTAATAAATAGTCGGTTTAGTCTGGCACCTCCGAAACATACGTTGGATACCATCTCAGGTATTTTTATTTTCCCTATAAGACNACCTTTTGAATTATAACAGTGCACACCATCAGCCGCTGAAGACCAAATTCTATCTTCATTATCAATTCTAAAACCATCAAAAAGACCATTTGAACACTCCGCAAAGAACTCTGGAGTTTGAGATGGAAATTGTTTCCTATTGAGATCAAGACTGTAAATATTTCGAGGNCCNCCNTCAACATGTGAACCACCAGTATCAGAAACATAAAGTTTGGTTTCACTTTTGTTAAAGCAAAGGCCATTGGGCTTAATTAGTTTATCGGTTATTAAACCTAAAGTTCCTGTTTCTTGATCAATTCTGTAGACNTTGCAAGAAGATTGCTCTGATGGTGATGCGCGGCCCTCATAATCGCTCATTATACCATAATCAGGGTCCGTAAACCAAATAGAACCATCACTTTTCACAACCACATCATTTGGAGAATTTAATTTCTTACTGTTATAGTGACTAGCGATTGTTGTTACATCCCCTGAATGCTCGGTGCGGGTGACTGTTCTTGATAGATGCTCACAGGTTATTAATCTTCCTTGAAGATCTCTCGTATTCCCNTTTGAGAAGTTAGAAGGGTTTCTAAATTCAGAAACACCGCCATTTGTTTCATCCCATCTAAGTATTCTGTTGTTAGGTATGTCAGAAAATAAAAGAAATCTACCAGCTGGAAACCATACGGGCCCTTCAACCCAACGGGCACCTGTCCAAAGCCTTTCTACTCGACCATGACCTGTTAAACAGCTTTCAAATTCTTTATCTAATGTTTCAAAACCACACCCGTCTATTTCACCAAAAAATTTCTCCATAGGACTTAAATACCCTCTATCGTCCAAAGCTTTTTAGCATTTTCATTATAAAAACAGTTTCTTTCATATTTTGACCACTCAGCAGTCAGATTATGTGTTAAAGCAACCCACGTTGCCAAACCTCCACCCAGGTTACAGACAGGGCTATCACTTCCCCATATGATCCTATCGACTCCAAAAACATCAACAGTATGATCAAAATATGGTTTAATATCTGAGAGAGCCCAGCTATCAGCATCACCGTAAGCTATAACTCCTGAAATTTTAGCAATTACATTNGGACGCTTTGCAACGTCTTTCATTTGTTCGGCCCAGGGTGAATAAAAACCATTTTTTATGTCAGGCACTCCGCAATGATCTAAAATAAATTGTACATTGGGACAAGAATCTATCAATTCAATAACAATAGGTAATTGATCAGCTCGAGCACATATGTCGAACGTAAAGTCATAGTTACTCAAAAGTTTGATATTCTCTCTAAAAAGAGAATTTTGACTGACATCATCAGGAACAACATGAAGAACTCTCCTAAAGCCTTTAATTAGGGAGGTTTGCGATGCCCACATTAAAAATTCATTAAATTCATGATGCTCTGGTCTAGAGGCTGAGATTATTCCCTTTATCTTACTATTAGGTTGACTAGATANATCCTCTAACAATGCCGTTTCATTTTTTATGTCGTTTTCCAAAACATCTACTTCCATATGAAAGCATGCCTCTATTCCCAATCTGTTGGCTTGAATTTCATAATCTTCATAACTGTGTGCACTGTTTAAAGCGGGAACCTCACTCAGCCAAGGATATGCAATTTTGTTAGGATAAATGAGATGGAGATGAGTATCGAAAAGCATAATTTACACATTTCTGTTGTTAACGATTTAAGTCTTAAAATAAATTTACACTGGGCTAGTTAATTTTGATATAATTTTTTAAATAAGTGTAAATCTTAGACTAAAGGTTCAAAGGTGGAAAATACTGAATTTGGTGCTCGCCTCAATTCGTTTAAATTGGGGCTCAAAAAAACTGAGATCGAAGAAAACGGTCATTTAACCTTGGCGCTATTAAGACGAGCCAATAAAGCAGGGCTGACTTGCGCAGATCTCAATTTTCCTGATCACTTATCTAATCTCGAAATAAAAACACTTAAACGTTTCTCAAATGAATCCAGTATCAAAATTAATGGATTGGCTATGCGATATTATACATCTCCCAAATTTAAATTGGGCGCTTTTACAAATCCAGAAAAAGCNGTTCGGGAATTAGCCCTAGACGAAACAAAACGTGGAATTGATTGTGCTGCATCATTAGGCTGTGAAACTATGACACTTTGGATGGGTCAAGATGGTCTAGATTATTCCTTCCAAGCAGATTTTTCACAAATGTGGGACCATACAATTGCAGCTATGCAGGAGCTTGCTGACCATAATCGTTCAATTAACCTTTCCATAGAATATAAACCAAATGAACCAAGAGCGTTTTCACTTATGCCGGATGTTTCCACGACACTGCTCGCACTTGGAGAAATAAATAGACCTAATACTGGTGTTACGCTCGATTTTGCCCACGTTTTATATGCAGATGAAATGCCTGCTTTTGCCGCCAGTTTAATAAATAAAAAATCAAAACTTTTAGGTGTTCATTTAAATGACGGATATGGGAAATGGGACAATGGGCTAATGGTTGGCTCAGTTCACCCAATTCAGACTCTGGAACTTTTAGTTACTCTTTTTGAATGTAATTATAAGGGTGCAATATATTTTGATACTTTTCCTGACCATTCAGGCTTGGACCCCATTGAAGAAAGTAAGGAAAATATAGCTATTACCAAAAAATTGATTAATATTGCTAAAGAATTGCATAAGTCAGATGCAATTAAAAAAGCTAGAGAAACACAAAATCCAATCTTAGCACAGAAAGTAATTCGAAGTAGTCTGTTCAAATGAAAAATTTATTTGTGGTTGGATCTCTTCACTTAGATGTTGTGGTAAAAAGTCCAAGAATTCCAAAAAAAGATGAAACAATTATCGGAAGTGCTGTAAAGTATGTTTTTGGAGGCAAAGGGGGCAATCAAGCAATAGCTGCAGACCGAAATGGTGCATCGACATTCTTTGCGGGACGAGTGGGATCTGATAGCTTCGCCGACCTTTTAACTAAACAGTTGGAAGGATCTTCGGTCAATTTTAGTGCTTTACAGGTTGGGCCAGGAGCAAGTGGTATGAGTGTGGCAATAGTTGAAGCATCTGGTGAGTATGGTGCTGCTGTTGTATCGGGAGAGAACACCAATATTGATGAAACATTAATCAAAATACCTGAAAATACTGGGGTATTATTATTGCAAAATGAAATTAGTGAGACAGTAAATTTAGAAATTGCAAAAAAAGCTAAAGCTGCCGGATGCAAAGTTTGGCTTAATGCAGCGCCAGCAAAAAAAATTAATAGTGCATTCTTCTCGTTGGTTGATATTTGTATCGTTAATCGGGTCGAAGCTGAGTTTTATAATTTTATTAATAGCAACAAAACTCATAAGAATTTAACNATAATAAAAACACTGGGACATGAGGGTTTAGAGTTAATTGAACCTAGCGGAAAAGTAAGAAAAATTCCCGCTTTTAAAGTTAATCCTATTTCTTCGCACGGAGCGGGCGATATGTTTATCGGTGCACTAGCAGCAAGATATCTGATTGGTGACACTATGGAAAATGCCCTAGTATATGCTCAAGCTGCAGCTGCTCTTTTTATTTCCAAAGCCGAAGAAGAGAGAGCAGGCATTACTCAAAGAGCAGTAATCGATTTTATGGAAAACAATTTATAAAATTATTAATGACTGTTCATTCAACCAACTGGGGCATCAGATCTAAGCAAACCTTCTAACTTTAAGTCTGACCAAAGAGAGTTTGAAATTACTTCTGAATATACTTTAATGTTTTCTTCCAGTTCAGTTTTTGTTTGAGCTCCAGGTATAACACTCAAATGAGTTGGATGAAGCAATGGAAACTGCAGAGCTGCCGCTTTTAGAGATATATTGTGTGCTTTACAAACCTGCTCAATTAATCTCACTTTACTCATTATTTTTTCAGGCGCTGGATCATAATTATAAAATGCCCCCTCGACTGCGCCCGAAGCTAATATCCCCGAATTATAAGGACCGCCCGTTACAATTTTTATTCCCCGCTTTTGACACAATGGGAGAAAACTATCTAAAGCATCCTGCTCGAGCAAAGTATACCGACCTGCCAAAAGAAATATATCGAAGTCGCCTTTTTGGGCAAGATTTTCGCAAACCTCCCATTCATTTATTCCACCGCCAATTGCTTCGATAACACCTTGTTCTCTTAGGCTGATCATTGCTTTGTAGCCTCCATCATCAAAAAATTGACGTATTCTTTCATCAGAAGCTTGTTTTGATCCATGCGTAAAAATACATAAATCATGAACATAGGCTATNTCTATTTTNTTTACGCCAAGCCGTTCATATGAAAACTCTATTGATTTCATTACACCATCATAACTGTAGTCATACACTTCTCGACGTAAAGGCACGTCAAACCACTTACCATGACCGGTACGTTCAGCTTCACTGCACGGCTCCATAAGTCGACCAACTTTAGTAGAAAGCACATACTCGTTTCTCGGCTTAGTTCTGAGAAAGCGGTTCAAACGAGTTTCACTCAAACCAAGCCCATATAAAGGGGCTGTATCATAATACCTAACACCTAAGTCCCATGCTGCTTCAAGAGTAGAAGAGGCATCACTATCGGAAATTGCTTTATATAGATTGCCAAGGGGCGCTGTGCCAAAACCTATTTCTGTTAATGATAAATCTTTGGTTTTACCCTTTTGAAAAATACGGCGCTTAAGCATTATCCTGTCCTTTTGCTTTGACATTAATTAATAATTAACAAAAATTTGCTTGGTAGTTTAGATCTGGAAAGCATAACATGCCTCAAGGGAGGATTGTCTATTGAAAAATCGTTTCAATAAAGTTTTTACGACCAGAAAACCTGTTATTGCAATGGTACACTTGGGTGCATTACCTGGCTCACCCTTGTACGATACAAAAACCGGTATTAATGGCTTGATAGAAAGCGCCAGGTCAGATCTCCACGCACTTCAAAATGCAAATGTTGATGCGGTTATGTTTGGAAATGAAAACGATAGACCTTATGAATTGACAGTAGACACAGCATCTACTTCGGCTGCTGCCTATATTATTGGGCAATTAAGATCTGAGATAACTGTTCCTTTTGGCGTGAATATGCTCTGGGATCCCATGGCCACCGTCGCACTTGGCGCAGCTACTGGCGCAACTTTTGTTCGAGAAATCTTTTCTGGCTCTTATGCATCCGATATGGGGAATTGGACTGCAGATGCTGGAAAAGCCATGCGNTACAGAGATCGCTTAAATAGAGAAGATATGCTAATGCTTTTCAACGTATCCGCAGAGTTTGCCTACTCTCTTGATCAACGATCTTTAGCTGACCGGGCAAAAAGTGTTGCTTTTTCATCAATACCAGATGCTATTTTGGTCAGCGGTCAAATTACTGGCGAAGCTGCAGATATTTCAGACCTCAAAACAGTAAAAAACAATGTACCCAATTTACCAGTTTTAGCCAACACTGGCGTAAAACACGAAACTGTAGAAGAAATTTTCAAAATTGCTGATGGTTGTATTGTTGGGTCCGCATTAAAATATTCAGGCGATACATGGCAGTCCGTTGACCCAGATCGCGCACAAGATTTTATGAACCGCGTAAAAAAAATAAGGTCTCAGCTATGATTGAAAGATTGCGAGACGATACGCTTAATTTAATGAAAATACCGGGGCTTTCTGGTCACGAAGATAAGGTCAGAGATTATATAAAAGAGGCGGTCAAAAAAATTGGTTTGACACCAACTTTCGATAAATTGGGTAATTTAACAATCACCTTTCCAGGAACAAGCCCCCGAGTAATGCTTTTCACGCANATGGATCAGTTAGGCTTAGTNGTTCGTAAAATTGAAGATGANGGATATTTGAGATTTGAACGTGTAGGTGGTGTTCCAGAAAAAATTCTTCTAGGACAAAATATTTCAGTAATCACAAAAAACGGTAAAGAACTGTCAGGAATAATCGGGACAAAAAGCCATCATGCAACGCAACCTGATGAAAAATATAAAGTGCCAAGCTATAGGGACCTTTACATAGATTTAGGACTGCGCACAGCAAG
>FUFK010041464.1_pt1 | contig 15720 bp, 19 predicted proteins | sample 1021851 | NCBI WGS metagenome assembly FUFK01 (sample SAMEA51879418, study PRJEB19060) | metagenome | reverse complement strand
CTCCAATGCTTTTACTTTTGTTTCTAGTGTTTCTATTTTTGCCATAGCCTCTTGTAAAGCTTTGATGGCTTTCATGTATAGGACAGAATAAGAAACACCTTTTACTTGTTCTTTGACTGTTATTTTTCCGTCTTCATCTACTGTTCCAAAACTAGAATCAGAGGCAATATCTCCTGCGGTTGGGTCTGAATGTTTAATTAATTTGTCCATACCTGCATCTTCTAACTCTTGTGCAATAACGCCTATTTGCTCCCAGGCTTTGTCACCATATTGTCTAACGTCATCTTTCTTCTTAAAGTTTCTTACTTTAACAGCTTTGATGTCATCCCATTGTGAATTACTATCTCGTATATCTTGTTTAATTCTTTCATCCGATGTTGAGCCATAGCTGTTGTCGTGATTTTTTACATCACCGTCAGAATAAACAACAAACTTTAAACCAACACTATCAATTGCATAGTGAAAATATTCTGTGTTGTTGTCTCTGTTTGCGTTTTGAAATCTAATTGCCATTCCATAAGGGAATGAAGAGGAGCCATCTCCTGTGTGTTTTACTTCAAACGCAGTATTATTATGTTCACTTGAATTGGTGTTTGTTTGTCCACCTGGCTCTACAACTAAAGGAGTATTACCTCCTGACCCAATTTGAATTTTGTCTGTATTATGGTCGTATAAAACTCTACCAGAGTATCTAGCTGTACCAGAAGTGCCATCAGCAAATGCTAAAGCAGACTGACCACTACTAGTGTCAACAATTGTAATACCACCTTCATCACCACTATTTACAACTAAATCATTATAGTAATAACTACTTGGTGAGCTATCATTTATTCCTATTAAATTATTACCACCATCAACAAACAACATATGTGTATTGCTATTAGACTCTACTCGGAAGTCTCTATCATTTGAACCCTCGTTAATAACGATACCACTTGACGACATTGTCATTTCGTCAACACCACCCAGTTTAAAATCTATCTGGTCATCGGTGTCCGCGCTTATTGTTGTATCGGCATCCGCATCAAGAATCAGTTTGTCTGATGCACCGTTGAGATCTAACTCAGAAGCACCACCGATGGGCAATGGACCGCCCGTGTGTATCGCATAACCTTTAATACCAGATAGTATTGCTGTGCCTACTATTGTTAGTGTAGTGCCTGATACTGTAAAGTTTGTTGTTGGTTGTTGTATTACGTTGTCAACAACAACTATTAAACTGTCTGCCGAAAAAGGTTCTTTTGATAATGTAAAGGTTGTTGCACTGCCGTCACCCGTAAAGGTGTCAGTTGTAAAACCTTGAAACGAGTCTGCTGGTAATCCTTGTCCTATATAACTCATAACCCTGCTACCCTAAATCCAGCAAACCTTGTTCTGTTATCGGTGTTTTGATTACTTTGATTTACACCTAATGTGCCATCACTTGCAATGTCAGAATAAATTTTAACTTCCATAGTATCTCCAGCTGCCATAGATTCCAAATGAGTTATTCTTGACATGTAAGCTCTTGGACTTCCTGTGCTGTGACCATAAGTTTCAGTAGATGCAACAGAAGCTGCAGAGCCACCACTTGGAGTTTTGTAAAGTTCTAAATTTATTGAACCTATATCGCTAGCTGAATTACCAAATATTTCAGATTGAAAAAAATATATACCTGGCTTATCAGCAGGACATGTAAAAACATTACTTCCAAACGCAGCATCTGTATCAAAATCCTCTACATCAAAAGTAATTGTTGTTAATGTAACATCAGAAATAGTTTGGTCCGCAGACTTTGTCACTGCAAAAGCTGGTGTGTTAATTGTGGCGACCATCTTACGTAATCTCCATTACTGACAATGTCCCTGATAATTTATCAGCAACTGAACAATCCACTTTTATTACATCAGTAGTTTGTAGAATAACTTTACTAGTACCCAATACATCAAGTGCACCACCTGCCGGTATGGGTGCATCTTTAACTAAAAAAGATGTAGTGTTGTTAGCTGCAGCGCCACTGTTTGTACTTGTTGTCGTGTCACTAACAAGTTCTACCTCTGCTGTTACTGTTGATCCGTGAAGGTTAGCTAAACGTAATCCAATAACTACGGTAGTTGTGCTGCTAGGTACGGTGTATACAGTGTAAGCTGTACCTGCAGAGTTTGGTTCTGCTGCAAAAGTTATTACTCTAAATGTATTTGCCATTTATTTTTCTCCTTATCCTAAAGCTATTGCCAAAGCTGTAGCATCTCCTGAAGTTGCGAACAGTGATCCAATAGCAGTTCCGTCAATAGTTATTGCATCAGCTTCCAATGTACCATCTATATCAGCATTTCCAGAAATATCAAGAGAAGCGCCGTCTACTTCGCCTGTAACTGTAATTGAATCAACAAATGCGTCTTTCCAACGAACTGAAGTTGACCCTAAATCTACATCACTGTCAGATTGAGGCCCAAATATATTATCTCCTAAATACACTTGTTCTACGTTCGCTGCATAAAAATGTATTTCGTCAGCTGTTTCAAAATCTATCTTAGTTTCATCATCTTCACCAATTTTTATGTCTGTTGCCAATAATGACGTAATTGTTGTTTGTGCTGCTGCTAGTGCAAAATCTATGGTATTGTCAGCATCTTGATAAGTTACAGTGATACCTGTTTCTGTATTAGAACTAACCATTGCACCGGCTGTATCAGAAATAAATTCAGCTAACGTGGTACCATCTACAGTTATTGCATCTGCTTCTAGTGTGCCATCTACATCAACATCACCAGATATATCAAGAGAGGCTGCAATAAGTTGATCAACTTGTAAATCTTCGTAACTAGAACCAAGTTTTAATTCAAACTTAGGACCAGTGGTGCTGTATGTAAATGTAGCATCATCACCTGATCCACCTTCAATAGTTATACCTGCTCCATTTATAACAGCAGATGTGCTGTTTCCTGTGTCTAATACAATGTTGTGGTCATTTAAATTAACCGTAGTTGAGTTTACAGTTGTTGTAGTTCCACTAACTGTTAAATCTCCAGTCACTGTTAAATTNTCACCAANCGTAACTTCTGAAGTTGTATGTCCTATTGTAACTGCAATACCAGATGTTTCAGTTGCAAGTTTTAATGTACCTGTTGCATTTGTAACATAAGAATGAGAACCATCATGATAGATAGTCATGTCGCCACCATCACCAATTTTAATTGGTGATGAATCTGTTAGTTCTAATGCATCATCTGATTCATCCCACAATAAAAAACTACCAGAGGTAGCACCAAACAATTTAAAATCATAACCAGTGTCGTCAACACCAACAGTTACAGCTGCATCAATTTGTACAGCACCATCAATATCAACTGCATCTAAATTTGTAGTTCCATCTATATCAGCATTACCTGATATATCTAATGTCGCTGCATCTAATTCACCTGTTAAAGTTACATTTCTAAAACCTGATATATCTTTGTTTGAATCTGCAATTACAGCTAGTGAAGCTGAAACAGTTCCTGCTGTAATTCCATCTACTAAATTTAATTCTGCTGCAGTAGAGGTTACGTTTGTTCCACCAATATCAAGAGTTGTCATTGACACTTCACCTGCTACAGTCAATACTCCATCAGCAACTGTCATTAAATCGGTGTCATCAGTATGACCAATCGTTGTACCATTAATAATTACATTATCTACAGTAAGTGTTGTTAATGTTCCTAAAGATGTAATGTTTGATTGAGCTGCACCTGTTACAGTTGCCGCGGTGCCAGATACGTTTCCTGTTACGTTACCGGTCAACGGACCTGCAAATGCATCAGAAGTTACTGTACCATCAAAATAAGCATCTTTAAATTCTACAGAACTTGTACCTAAATCTATATCATTGTCGGTAGATGGTACGATTGCACCATTTGTAAACGTAATTTGATCATCTCCTCCTGCTCTTACTGTAATTACATCTGAACCACTAAATGTAATTTTAGTATCAGTATCTCCGTCTCCCGTAATTGAATCTAATTGTATGTCTCCAGCGTTTGTAAAATTTGAGTCACTTAAATCAAAAGTTCCAGTAACGTCTAAATTTCCTCCAACACTTAAATTAGCACCTAATGTTACATCGCCGTCTGCATCTAAAAATACAGCTTTGCTTGCAGGTAATGTGCAAAATATAGTTTTACTACCAGATGCAAAATCTATCTTTGTTGTGTTTCCTGCTGATGTGTCAATAACGGTTGTTCGTGCTAGTGTGTCGGGAGAAGCGTCAGTTATAGTTCCAATACCTAATTCCCATGTACCGTCTGATTCGTGTGCAGCGAGATAATAAGTTGTGTTACCATCACCAACACCTGTTACAAATGTTTCAAAACCTGTTGCTGCTCCGGCTAAAGATAATGTGCCTTGACCTGTTGTAGTTGATGTTTCTTTTACTCTATCGTTAAGGACTAATGCCATAAAACCTTACCCCGATATTCTTATAACAGCATTACTCGTATCTGCAGCTGGAAATTGAATTGTTAATGTGCCAGCAGAAGTTGTAAAATCTCCACCAAAATCTAAAACACAAACTGCTGAATCAGTTGCAAGTCCAGCCGTTGCTGCTCCACCTGACGATTGATAAATAAGCGCGTATCTTGCAGTTGTAGAAACATCTGTAAAAGAAGTGTCAGCAAAATCTGCAAAACAAGTAGAAGTAGAAGAACTGCCTGTAACTCCGTTGTTTGTCAACGTGTTTCCTGCTGCAGTATATCCACTACCTGCTGAATTTGAAGCTTCATTAGTTGTGTTATAACCAGTTACTGCTGATGCAGAAACTGTTTTTGATGATGTGTAAAGAGCTAGTTTGTAAGTATCACCACCAGAAGAACTAAAATTATGATTACCTTTTAAAAGGTGTTCTTTAAAAACATTACATATTACGTTTGCCATATTTTCTCCTTACGACGCGTTTGTTGATGGAATAGCTAATCTAACCACTCCGTCCCTATATTCTTCTCTTCGTTTTTGACCCATTTGTTCTGTTGCTAATGTACCTACAGCATTTTTGTACGCTTGTTCATACATTACTAACATGTTTTCTGGGCCTTTTAAAAACCTAAAAGCTTCCACTAGGCAGGCATATAACAAAGCAGTTGGTGCGTTGTTACTAAGCCAAGTAGTTGTAGTGCTTGAACTTAGTCCTGTTGGTTGAGCTGTATACTCTAAGTCTATAGTATAAGCTGCATTTGGTGTTGGTGCAATAAGTATTGAGTCCTCGTCATAGTTTGCATAATATCTCGGAATGCCTGTGGTTTGTCTATTTGGCCAGTATTCTGCTAAGTAAGATGGGTCTTTTTTGTCTAGCACAATTCTTTCATTGTCAGTTAATCCACCAAGAGAGCCGCTAGGACTGTAAATAACCACATAACGTATGCTGCTAAAGTTGCTTGGAATTGTTCCTGGTAATGTTACAAAAGGTGTGCCTGAAGTTAGTGTTGCTGTTGCATTGTTTCTAAAAGGGTCAATGTCTAATTCTCTATACAAACGAAGTTCAGCATGTTCTATAAAATCATTTACAATAGTTGTTGTTAAAACATTGCTGTCTGTTTCTGTATAATCTCTAATCTGTGTTACTAATTCTGAATATGTCGTCATGCTGTTATTGTTACCGGACCAGCGTAAGCTCGGTGTCCTCCTCCATTAGTATTACCAGTTGTTGCAGTATCTGTCGATACCGTGAATGTATAACTATCAGCATCCACCTTTGTTATTGTGTACCCAGCTGACCTATTTATATTTGTAGCTGTTATACCATCAAAACTAACAGCATCTCTAAATCTAACTGTATCACTGCTTGATCTTCCATGGTTTATTTCTGTCACGGTAATTGCGCTTGTACCTGATGTGCTTGTTTTAAAAGGATTTGTTTTTAATAAATTTGGAACTGCATTTTCTTCTCTGTCTGGTCTTGCGTTTTGTAAACCAACAGCATCTGCTTTGTGTGCGTTCGGTTCTATCTGTGGATGTTTTGCCTCAAATTCAGATTGATGAACAAAAGAACCGTTCCATTCTTTTACCATTTCTTTGTAAGGAAATGCAAGACCACTACGATCTGATATTGCCTTTGATTTTTTTCCTGTTGCAAAATTAGACATTCGGGTAATACGCTTTCGGTGTTATATGTGTGCTGGTAGAAGAACCATCCTCTACTAATGCACGATTAAATTCATCTTCGTACAATAATTTTAATTGTTGTACAAATTCTGGTTTTTCTTTTTGTGCTAAATAATAAGCAAGACCAGAAACCATGCATGGAACAAAACGATAAGGAAGATCAGTTGCGTTCGTGTAGTCTCCAGCATCTTGTATTCTTTTTACATAATACAAATGCATATCTTTACTAGCAGCAGTGGAATCAGGAACTGGGTAAACAAAAATATTTACACGATCAATTAGTCGTTGCACATAGTATTGTGTTGGTTGACCTGCCTGTAATTTATTAGCTAAAGCAGAATAGGATGACCTATCTATTTTAGTCATAGCTGTATCTTGTTGAGTGCTTTGTGTTCTGTTTGTTCTGTACGTTGCTTCAAGAACATCATCCATACCATAAACACCATTAGTTGGTGTGGTAGTTGCACTAGTGCCGTCTGTACTAGCTCTATAAAACACATACTTTTCTTGGTTTTCTATAAGGTCAATATTTGTTTCGTCTATTTCCCAGTAGTGTAATCCTCTGTTGCCCCATTCTTGCAACATTATATTTAAGGAACGACGTGCTGATTTTATTCTAAAACCATTAAGGTCTTGAACACCTATTCTTTCATAAGATTCTGTTATNATCTCATCAATAGAAAAAGTTTTGTCGAACGTTGTAGTTCCTGAAGTAGTGTTTCCCATGTGCTACTCCTGATTAAACTGTGCCAGTTTTAATAAACTCTGCTATAATTGTGTACATATTACCATCGTCAGCTTCACCAGGTATTACAACATTAATATCGCCATTTGTATTAGCATCTGTGCTCGGTGGTAATCCACCAAACTCTCTAAAATCCCAATATCCTGTTCCTGTTAAACCAAGCAATGGTCTGTCACCATCTGAATCTTCAAAATCTAAACGAGCAAAACTATCTCCGCCGTTACCTGTATCACAAGAGAACCAAACTCTTTGTAAGGCTCCTCTTTTAGCTACACCATCTACTGTACGCGCTGATGCATCATAAAACACTGTTGTGCTTCCTGAGCCATCTGACTCTACAACTATTTTTAATGTTACTCGTCTATCGTTTTCTTGTAGGACCTCTGGTCCTGTTACTGTATCCGCCATTTGTTTCCCTCCTTAATTAAGAAACCGTGGGGCCGAAGCCCCACGTTATTTATTTTTATTCGTAAACGTTTCTGCTTATTGCTGTGTAATGCACGTTAAGTGCTTCCGCAGCAGCAGCGCCTGCTTCAATCCCAATGTATGGAATAAAATCCACATCATCGGTCAAAGCTGCAGTTTTAACTGGAAGTGCACTTGGTTGTACTTCAGTAACCGCAGTACCGCCAGTTGAACCAGCTGTATTTGCAACGTTGTACTGAATACCATTTACAAAAATAGTTGCTTTTCTAGCAGAATCTATTTTTATTTTTAAATGATAAGGTGTGTTTGCTGCAACAGTAATTGGTAATTGAGCAATGTAATCTGTACCACCAATTGAGTGAACAAAGTGTAGTTTAGTAAAATCAGTAAATGCTTCTGAATTAGTAGCATCAGTTTGAAATTTAAAAAACGCTTGGTTTGCATCAGTTGCAATAAGTTGGTCATTAGTTAGTTTTAAACCTGCCCAAACTTTTTGGTTATCGATGGCTGGTAACATAATTGAACATTCCCAATCTACTTGGTTTTCTGTTCCCCATTGTGTTCCACTCCATGCTGAGATTGCGTCTGTTTCACCAGTTCCAGCATTATCAAGATGTGGTGCAAGAATTGCTTGGTCTTGATCAGCACCAGCAGTTGTCATTAAAATACCTGCTGAAGTTGTGGCGAAAGTAGAAAGAGCTGATGTCATGTTAGTTCCTAACACTTCAAAATCTCTACTACCTACTCTTGCTACCTCTACTGTATATGCTTGGTCTAGGTTTGCATTTAAGATTGGTCTTTGTTNAAAGTACTCTTCAAGATAGATTCTTCTTGCGTCTCTAGGAAAAGTTAATCCCTGCGTTCTATCTTGTATTTTACCTGTTGTAGTATTCTTACTAACAAGCTGTACACCGTTTTCAGATCTTAATGGACCTGAATAAGTTGTATTTCCCATATTATTTGTCTCCGTTTCCGCCAACACAGTCCGAGACTCAGTCTACTGCACGAGTCTGTGCTGACTAATTATAAAATTGTGCAGTGCGTCGAGTATATGCTTTTAATGTATTATTTGCAAATAAAAAGGGGCCCGAAGGCCCCTTTAAATTAGTTCTTTGCGCTTAGCTATTAAGCACCTGGTGAACCAAACATACCACGCCAGTCAGAGAAGCCGAAGCTGTATCTTTCCCTAGCTTTGTATCTCATGTTACCAGTATCGAAGTCGCCTTCCATAGCAGTTTTAATTGCTGCTCTGTTAAACATCTTCATTCCGTTAGGAACATCAGTTTTGATAAAGAATGCGTCGTCATCAGTTAGGTAATTGTTTACCACATATCCTTGTGGCATCATTCCTTTTGATGCAATTGCATTCAAATCATTGTCTGCAGTTCCAACTCTTGCTGGTGATTTTAAGATTCTTTCAGCTGTAAATTGTAGAGCTGAAGGAATGATTAGTTTCAATCCTCTTGCTGCAATTTTTAAGCCTCTTTCATCTTTAAACGCATGAATGTCAATTAACGCTTGCTCTAGTGAAGTTTCACTTAAGTCAGACGCTGTTGACAGTTCGTTTCTTTGGTTTGAACCAGAAAGCGTAGGGTGAGCGTCAGAGAATAGTTCTACTCCGTCTCCACCTGTAAACGAACTATTGAAACCATTGTTCAATACGTTCGCCGCTTTGATTTGCTTTGTGTTAGCCATAGATCTTGCTAGTGCTTTTGTATAACGCTTAGCGATACTATCATAAAGATTATCCTCTACAGCTTCCTCAGTGATTGAGAAAGCAAGAGCAATAGTCTCATGAGTGTAACGAGCTGTGAAGCTCTCGTTCGCTTGGTCATACGATACACCAGAACCTTCTGGCTTAACCGCTGCTTGCGCGAAACCACCAAGCATTACTTCTTCTTCAAAAGCTCTGTCAGAGTTTTCAACATCGAAGATTTCTGCATGTTGGTTTTCGTAGTTTTTGTACTCAAGTCCGAATAATGCATTCAGACCTGGCTCTAGCTCTTTTGCTAGTTGTTGTCTTGATATAGCCATTTTTTATGTCCTCCTGCTATTAATTTATGTGGACCGCGTCAGCAATGTAGCATCTTAGTACTGCATTTGTGCCAATCGCATTGTCCGGGGTTTGAGCATGTCCTAAAATTTTAACGCCGGTCAACGTAGCTGATGCTGAACTTGGTAGATCAATTTCATCACCAGAAATACCTGTAGTAGTATTTCCACTGTGAGTTTTAATGTGATCTGCAAAAGTTCCAACATGAGCTTGTGTTGATGCTTCGTCTGAATCGGACTGTGCTTCGTACACTTGGTACGGATCATCGTAAACAAAAACCTCTCCTTCAACACCTANAGCGGTGCCNTCAAAGAAATTTTTGAAAGTTGGTTTGTTAGTTGAAGAGTCGTCGTACTTCAGACCGTTAAATACCATTAGACCAGCATCACCTGCTGCAGATATATTAATATATCCGCTTGCAAATTTTACTAGGTCACCTTGGAACATAGCCGTAGCATAATCAGACTTAATTTTTTGTTCTGTTAATGCTCCGTTGTCTGGGTTTCCACCGACTTTCCCACTAGGTCTAAAACCAAAAGGGGCATCTGTATTTGCCATATTTGTTTCCTCCTTAAAGGGTTAGTTGTTATTATCGATGGTTGATAAAAGATTAGTCTTTTTTCGAGCCACCAAAAGTTACACGAGTCTGTCGATCTTGATTGATCGGCATACTTGGATGCTGTTCCTTTAAGACATCGTTTTCTAAAGCATCATTACGATCTTGCGTCATTTGGTTATAGTACGCTTCACGTTGCTTTGCGAGCTCTTCGGGTATCCTTGCCAGCACAAGGCCACCAACCCCAATCACTCCTGCGTAACGACCTTCGCTCACAGTTGGATAATCTGTATCTGGATATTCATCAGATCTTACTAAATCCCATCCGGATCTTATTTTCCCTGACATGTTCCTAGTATCATCTTGGCCCATGCTTTCGGCTCTTATCCATCTGTGCCNGTATCCGTCTGGCGCAGGCGGTGCATCTAGTGATGATGGAGGAGTCCAAACTTTAGCTCTCTCTTCTTTGGCTCTAGTCTGACTCACGCGGGAAGTTTTAACAGTTTTCTTTGCTGTATCTTTTTTATTCATATGCTTATACCTCCTTCGCGGCTAATTGTTTCGCATATTCTTCTAGCGGCACACCTAATCTTTTAGAAATAGCTACCTGTGATGGTGTGAGTTTCACAGTTTTTCTGCGTCCTTTTGCGGCCGGACGTTTAGCACTTGCAACATTCTGAACAGGTTGTTCAGGTGTAGATACCTCATTATTAGCAAATTTGTGTGGGAATGCAACCCTTATTCGTTTATCAACCTCAGAATAATATTCATTCGATTGTGGGTCAAAACCCTCGTCTTCCACAAGTTGCCTGTGTATGTCAAATGCAGTGTAAGTCATTGCATTATCTGTACCAAACCATGGGTTTTTAGAGGACCATTGCTCTGCTTTAGGATCAATTTGCTGTGCAGCTTGATATATATCTTCCTGCGTTGGCATTTGTTGAGCCATTTGAGCGTAGTTTTCTTGTGGTTGTGGTGCTCTTTGCATTCTTTGAGATTGCACTTCTTGCTGTTGCTTAATTTGTTTAAGTCTAGCTTCTTCCATAGCCATTTGAGAAATAACTCTTTGAGCATCTACTTGAGCTTGTGGATCACCATCAGCTATTGCTTGTTTTAATTTGCTTTGAGCAGCAGCCATACCAGCAATTACTTTTTGTTCTAGTTCTTTTGTATAACCAGCTCCTAATTGATCGTATTGTGCTTTTTGTTGTTGAGCTTGTTGATTAACACTTTGTGCGTACTGAATAGCTTCTTCTTTTTGCCTTTCAGCTTCACGCATTCTACGAGTTAATTTCGCAATTCTTTTATTAACTCCTTCACTGTATTCATCGAGCTCTTTTTTCTGTTCGCTTTCTTGAACAGCAGGCTGCTCATTAGATTGCGCAGATGTGTTAACGGACTGATTGTCGTCCTCACTAGTTCTTTCAACATTTATTGTCTCCTCTTCTAAAGATTGTTCTGGTGCTATCGCATCAAGGTCTATCTCTTGGGCCTGTTCGTCAGCTTCGCCGACGTCTACTGTTTTTTCTTCGTCTTGCATAGATTATCCTCCTCTATGATTACATTGCGTGCAAGATATCTTCAGGATTACTTATGGTCCCTAGTATCTCGTCATCGTTTAACATTCTTATCTCTCCACCGTCAATCTCCATGCGTGATCCTGCATACCTTGCAAATATCACCCAATCTTTTTCCTTGCACCACGGACCTGTAGGATATTTATCTTCGTCTTTGTAACAAAGATCACCCATCTTTAATACGTATCCAACTTGTGTTGCAACACGTGCTCGGTCTAATGTTTCTTGTGCAATAATAATACCACCCTCTGTTTTTTCTTTNACCTTAAATGGCATTACAAGTATGCGCCATCCTGTAGGGTTTGGTAGTTTTTCTAAACTTGTTTTTGATGCTTCTTTTTCTTGTGCGTGTTTTGAAATTTTTTTNGCGTCGTCTTCAGCGTTGTATTTATCTTCTAAGGCGTGTGATGTTGTCATCGTTATTTGGCTCCTTTGGTTCTAGCAGGTTAGAGAGTTCCTGATTNATTAGGTCAATAGCATGGACCTTTCCTATTATATATTTGTATTCTTCCATACTGTCAACCCCTCCGTTTGCGAGTGTTTGTACNAGGGCGTCTAGTTGAGCTCTGCATGGTNTTTTTNAGTTTGTATATTACNNNTATCGGNTCTNTAGCTTCNGACATTTNNTTTCTCCTTNTNTCCTAATTGTNCCCANAANACGTCAAGCGGATTCTTAGGCTTATCTTCCCCCATTTCTCCCCCTAATGTAAAATTAAGTCAATCTACTTTTTTTTGAAAATATCTGCGCCCTTGAGTCCGTATATCGAGGCGACCACGCCGATAAATAGACTCTGGTACCAGAAAGGCATATTGCTGAACTTATCAAAGAATATATCTAGCTTTTGTTGTATGTTTGGATCATCACTAAACACACTCCATATCAATAAAATCACGGGCGCACTTACGAGCAAAAGCACGAACTCGTCTTTCCATCCCTTATCGTTTGACTGTCTTACGGCTGCCTGATACTCGATTTCACCATTAGCCATTTTCTGTGCGTGCAACATCGCAGCATCTGACTCGAGCATTTTACGCTGCTGTCTATTTTTCATAATGTGAGTGCCAGCGCCGATTGCTAGTTTGACTACGTCAAGTATCATATAAATAACACCACTAGTATAAATACATTAAAAGCAATTTGTGCATACCATTTATAACCAGCTAACCTGATTTGTCTTGCAACGCTTTCAATGATGTTTCTGGACATTAGCCTGCGATGATAGCTACAACAATTACAACTATAATTGCTGCACCGATAATTTTGGTTTTCTTGGATGTGTCGTCCCACTTTTCCATTAACCATTCTTTTGCTTGTTGGATCATTTACGTCTCCTCTTTTTGTTTACGCCTGCTTCGCTAAGCGCGATAGCAATGGCTTGTTTTTTGTTTACCACTTTTTTGTTTGATTTACCAGATTTAAGTTTACCTGATTTATATTCACGCATTACCTTGCTGATTTTAGCGTCTTTTTTGTCATTTGCCATAATTACTACCGAACATAACCTCACCAAAAGTAGGGTATGTATCAGGATTAAATAAATTAAAAGTATTTGTGTTTTGCATGTTGCTAAATGCACCCATTTCTGATGCTGGTAGACTACCTGAACCTAAACTTNTTGGGTCTTGTTCATAGTAATCACCATTAATAATTTTATTAAAATCATAAGTTGGCACACCTTGATTATCTGGAGACATATCAGGTATTCCTTCCATGCCCGGCATATTTGTAGTTTCAGTTACACTTTGTATTGGTTGCATTGGTCTTTGCATAGGTGTTATGGGTGTCATGGGACTAAACATTCCTGTTTGCACAGGAGCAACATCGTTAAATAACCTGTCATAAATTGCAGGATTGGTCATGGCTTCTAATTCAGGATTAGTAAAAGGTCTAGTAAATTGATCTGGATATTGTGCAAAACCCGGACCAATATTAAAAGGATTTATTTCTGTCATTGAAAATTTAGGTGCTAAATTAATTCCTGGAATTTTATTAAGTAAACCTGTCATTAAAGTTTTACCCGGCATTAGATTAGCTATACCTTTAACTAAATTACCAAGTTGTTGATAACCTCTTATTGCTTGTGGGTTTGTAGCACCATATTTTAAAGAACTCATAATACCCATGTTTTGGGTAGGACTAAAACCAAATAATTGGTTAGCGGCTGCTTGTTCGTTTAAATTTGAAAAACCTTGAAAAGAAGTAGGTTTTAATGGATTAAATCCTCCATATCCAGCAACTTTCCCTTCATCAACCATTTTAGCAAGATCACTATATTCTTTATAGCCAAATGTGCCTTGAACAGTATCTTGCATACCTCCGGGAGTAACATTGTATTCACCGGGCAATCCGCTTCTACCAAGTGCATCAAAAGAAACACCTGCTTTTTTCATTTTACCTAAAGGTGAACTGTCAAAAGCTTTGTTCGCCATGGCATCGGCTAGTTTACCGGTATACTTTGATCCTGCACCTTTTTTATAATCACTTTTAAATTTTGATTCTATGCCAGCAGCTGTAGGTCTAACTTCTTTTGCTTCACCTGCTTGTATGGCATCTACAGTTTTTTGGTGTTGTGTTTTTGCTTTGTCCGCTTTGTTCTGTGCGTTGTTATTTTTACTGCCCATTAGTCTTCAAGACCTCTTGTGTCTTGAGGGAATCCATACATTTGCATTAACAATGGATCTAGTATCTCGCCAGTTCCAACTACATCAGGATCATAGTTAGGATTTAGAGTACCAAGGATATCTAAAACTCTTTGATCGGCTTGTTGATCAGGACCCATAAGTAATCTTTGTAATCCTGTAGCTTCATTGAAAGTGCCTATAAAATCAAGCGGGTTAAAATACTTTATAAATCCCGGGACATCCTCTGCATCATAATCTTCAGGACGTACTACTCCTCTTCCTAAACGAGTAATAAAATCGGCACCAACATCTACTGCTCTATCTATAACTCCTCTTTCGTCAGATCCTTCAGACAAACCTACACGACCACCTTGGTTCATTCCACCATAAGCCATGGCTGGAATACTAGGTGCTGTTGCCGTTGTTCCTGTTGGTGATCTAAAATAATTTCTCATACTAGTCATCATTCTTGGACCTAAACCAGCTATACTTGCTGGCATAAATTTAGATGCTATATTTGCTCCTCTAAGAAGCCCCATTCCTGGAATAAGTAAACTTGCTAAACCTAATCCACCTGTTGTCGTTAAAAAATTATCTTCTGGGTTAGCTACAAAATCTTCTCTTTGTTGGTATCTAATATTTGGATCATCATATGCTGTTGTGCCAACTAATGCGTCTGCAAGACGTCCACCACCAAGCATTTCATGAATAGGATCACTTTCTGACGGATTAAATAAAAAGTTGTATAAAGAATTTGGATTTTTTAATTCTCCTCTTCGTTCACCCTCTGTGAAACGACCCTCTTCCTTAAACCTTGCTGTTTCTGCTTCAATTCGTTGGTCTTCTCTAAGTTGCGCTGCAAGCTCTCGTTCAAATTTAGCAAGTTCTTCTCTGTCTTCTTTTTTCTGAGCGCGCTCACGTTCGTCTCTACGTTTACCACCAAAGTAACCACCAAAGCCTCCCAGCCCAAGTCCTAATAACAATGCTAAATCTGATGAGTCCATTATACTTCGCTCTCTTTAATTGTTGCTTGCATGTTTTTTATACCATCTTTAGCTAACGATACAGACGCTCGAAGTTTTTGATGTTTGTCGTTTTCTTCCATCTTTTCTTCTGCAAGTTCTCTGTTTTGCAACATCTTCATCTTTTCGAGGTTCAGCTTGTCTTCGCCTTCCTCTTCTTTGCGCTGTTCTTCGCGAGCTTTAATATCTAGTTCCCTGTCCTTTAGCTTCAATAGAGGATCATTTTCAATCTGATTCAGCACCTCTCTTTCAGCCTCTGCGAATTCTGCCATAAATTCCGAAATAAGTACAGCTTTTCTTGCTTCTATTTTCTGTGTTTCATTCTGCATAGTTTGTTGTATCTGTTGCATCTGTGGACTTTGTGCCATTTGCTGCATAGCTTGTGGGTTTTGTGCCATTTGTTGTTGCATTTGCTGTAGTGTCATCTGTAATTGCTGAAGTTTTTGCAATTCCTGACTAAACTCAATTTGTGTTTGTTCTTGAGCCATCAACTGTATGTGCTGCATGCAATTTGTTTGTAGTGCAGCCAATGCTTTTGGATTGTTCCTGCAAATAGTGGTGCCCATAAACTGTAGATGTGCTTTCATGTGCGCTTGGTGATCTTG
>FUFK010075960.1_pt1 | contig 15722 bp, 27 predicted proteins | sample 1021851 | NCBI WGS metagenome assembly FUFK01 (sample SAMEA51879418, study PRJEB19060) | metagenome | reverse complement strand
ATGGTTCCGCTAGGCGATCGGGGGCGCACCAGGGGGGGTACCCTTGGATCGGGGCTTCCAAGCCACATCGCCCCGGTCCGCCGCCGGATGGCACCCGGCACAAATTGCCCGCACGTTGTCCCACCGGAACGCGTACGCCAGGCCGAGTACGGGATCGGTCACGGGAACGATGTGGTGGACATGCTCCGCCAGGTTGTTACACCCCTGGACTTCACACCGCGGATGTTCCGCCTTGACGGCCGCCCGCAGTTTCTTCCATCGGGACGTTTGGCGAGGGTCTCGGTAGAAGTCGCCAAACCTCATGCCGGTGGCCCCAGGTCACCAGGAAACGAGACTGGCGGATCCGTCCAGGATTCAACCGTAATCCATGCGGCGCCCCCCTTGACGATCTCGCCCCGTTGGACTTCCAAGCGTTGGATTTGGCAATCGTCCACCAGCACCGAACCCTGGAGGAGATCCCCCACCGCCTTGAAGTAATTGTCCACGTCGTAGGAGCGACGAGAACGCCCGTAGAGCCGTAGCGTCACCGCAACGGGGTCGGACATGGGGCGACCCGTCCAAACGTCTGAGACGGCGTGTGACGCTCTTTGGAGCCACCCTACATATTGGGGCGATCGGAACGCCCGCCGCCGCCCGCAACGCCAGAGACGATTCACGCTTGGCGGGAATGGCACCAGGAAATCAGACCGCATCCCGCAACCCCCCCCGCAAAGCATTCCGAATCTCGGTCACCAACGCATTCCGGCGGAGTCCGTCCACCACGCCCGCACCGTCGTCAGGCTCAAACGCCGGGGGCGGCGACCCCTTGGGGTCGGTCGCCGACGACGGCGCAGATAGATTTCTTGGGGGGTTACTAGAAACGGTGCGCGCCGGCGCGTACCCCCCTGCGCGCGGGCGCGTACCCCCCTGCGCGCCGGCGCGTACCCCCTCGGGGATCTCGATCCGGTACCTGGACGCCCGCCCCGGGACCGTTTCCACCGAAATATGGTTCGTCTGAATCAGTGCGGCCAATTGGCGGCGCGTGTGCCCCACGGACAACCCGCACCGGTCCGCGAGTCGTTTCGCGCTCATGTGGGCGGCGTCGTCCTTCCCGGTCGCCAGGATCAACGAAAGCAGCACGAGACGGGCGGCCGGATCCAAGTCCGATTCCGCCAAATCCGCCGCCAGTTTCGATGCGGTGCCGGGGTTCACCGGTCGTCCCAAAACGTGAATTGTTGCGGGCGATACTCGGCGATCCGCTTTTCGAGTTCCCGGCGTTGCCGGTCAAGTTCGAGGAGCCGGTGCGTCGTGGGGTCCAAGAACTCCAGGTTCTCGATCCGGTCGTCCCCGCAGTTCCCGTTCATGTGGTGAACGTCCATCATCCTGAATTCCCGGTCCCAGCAGCACAATCCGTGTGCGGCCGCGTAGATGAGTCGAGCCCGCGCCGCGTACGCGGTCGCGAATAGTCGTCCCTCCCGTTTCCATTCGAATTGCACGCGAATCCGGGGCGCCGGATCGGGGTATCCGATCTCGTGGAACACGGATAGCCGGGGATTCCAGCGAAACACCCGCCCCCTGGCGACGTCGTACGCGTGAAACCACGAGGGGCCGACCAATCCGAAGGGGGATTCCCGTCGGATGATCGGCCCGGCCCGCGGTCGATTCAAAACGGGATGTCCCCGGGCGGCCCCACGGCGTCGTTTGTCGCTTGAACGCCGGGTTGGTGCCGGATTCGACTCCCGAACAACTTCCCGGGTTTCTTCCCTGGCGTCAGTTCACACGAGATTACGTCGCCGCGATTGCATCCGCGGGCGGCGGCCGCGTCACGGTTGAACGAAACCCACGTTTCGCCGTTCAAGTTGCCGCCGACGAGCAACAACGAAACGGCGTCCCCCCAGTCCTTCGAGGTCTTCACTTCGTAAAACGTCTCGCCGTTGCTCGGCGGTGCGGGTTGGTTCGCCCCACCGCCGCCACCGGGCGCCGCGGCCCCGAACGACGCGGCATCCCGGGGCGGCTGGCGTGTGGACGACGCAAGGCGAACCAACGACGTGTAGAGGTTGAACGCGGGTTCCGCGGCCGCCCCCCACCGTTCCGGGGGTACGGCCTCAATCACGGACTTGGCGAGGGCTTGGGCGATGATCGACGTATCGCGGTCCGTCACTTGTCACCCCCCCACACATAGCGGGCGTATTCGCCCTGGCCAAGTTTGACGAGCGGGGGTTCCCAGGTGTATTCGCCACCGAAGTTTTCCAGCATGTCCACGGCGTCCGCGACTTCCTTGGCCAGTTCCGCGGCTTGCTTTTCGGCTTCGCGGAGATGTTCCACCGCCTGCAAATTGCGGTGCCGGTACAAGGCGGATTCCGCGCACGAGATCAACCCCTGAACGCGCGTGGTGAGCGTCGTTCGGGCCGACCATGTCCGCGTAATCAGGTTCCCCCGCGCTTCGAGCGCCTTGCGGCGTCGTTCGTCGTCCCACCCGGCAACGTGCACCTTCACGAGTTCCACGGATTCCGTGGGGGTCTTCGGCGCAGTCATGAGCGCCCCCCTTGGTCGTTCTTGTAGAGGGGTTGGCGCGGGCGCATCGCGCGACACACGAGTCCAACGTGGTGGTTGCGCCGTTGGTAGTCGTTGACGATCTCGCGCACTTGGTCGGACATGGTGACGCCCGCCAAATCCGCCATAACGCGAATATCGCGGTGGACGTCGGGATGGCACGGCAACGAATTTTGAGGGTTCCCGGGATGACTCCGGGGGTTCCTAGGGCGATGCATCGGACTCGGTCTCCGAAAACTCGGCACGCGCAACGCCACACGCGGTGCGGGAGAATCTCAGAAACGCGGTTGCGGGACTCGCCTTGCTGGCGGTCTTCCCCATTCGCCCAATAAACGCTTGCTTTCGTTTATCGGCCTATGAACGCAACATACATTCCCGGACCTCGTGCCGAGGCGGTACCGACTGTATCGGATTGCTTGATCACTTGCCACCAGCGATTTCCGCGGATTTCGCCTCCGCCGCCGCCACGCGTTCCCGGCGGCGTTGTCCTGGCGTGGGCGTGAAAAACCCGGCGCCCGCACCAAGCAACCCCGCGACGATCGCCGGGGCGCCCAATTGCCCCGCGGCGTTCTGAACCACCGACATGGCGCGCTCGATCACGTCCTGCCGCCGATCGGCGATTTCGTCCAAGGCATCCGCCTCAGCACGAGCGACCGTCGCCGCGTTCCTCAATTGGGTAGGGGTCGTGAGGCCGTCCGGGACCTTGCTGAACCCCTGGACGGTGCAGCCAACGTTCAAGGGTAGAAACGCGAGCATCCAAATCCCGTACCGCATTGGTCAAGTCCCCCAGTCGTTTGACGCCCGCAAGAATCCCCGCGGCGATCACAACCCCGATGATTTCGCCGAAGACGTCAAACAGTGTCATCCGTCGCCCCGTCCGATTCGGTTTCGCCGTTGTCGTCGTCGTCGTCCTCGATTACTTCGTCCGCCGGCACCCCTTCACACATGTGGCCATACGCCATCTCCACCAAACCGGTGCAGGCCAAGCGATTCCCGCGTGTGTTTAGGAAGGTCGTGGTTTCGTCCTGGCGAGTATCCGAATAGATAAATACCGCCGCGTCGGCGCCCAGTTCTTCGATGATGAGCGACATAATCCGCCGCTCGATCCGGTTTCGTTCGGCGGTTTCCATGATCAATCGGCCGCGTCCAGGGTTTCCGGGTCCGGGTTGAACGAAACCGCCTTCAGGTTCTCCGCGGCCGCGGTCAATTCGTCCGCCTGCGCGATGAGCAGATCGAGATGCTGGACGTCCAGATCCGTCCGCGGCGAAACTTTCGTGAACTCGAATTCCAACGCGGCGAGAATCGCCGACATGGACGAAAGTTGTGCGGTCGCGTTTGCGTAATGTCCGATCGTTCCCGGCATCGGGCCCCCCTTATGAATAAGTCAACGAGAATGAATAGTCGTCGCCGGTGTCCAGGTCATCCCAGAACTTTTGACCTTCGAACGCGGAACAATTCAAGCGAACGCGAAGCAGCGTGGACGACGCGTTCACTTCGGTTACCGACGTAAAAACCAATGGTTCATCGTCCACGCTCATGGCGTACGTTCGGTCGCTCGTGGACGCCAGGAAATCGGAAACGCTCGAATAGTCGCCGCTCCCCAGGACGCGGAGCAAAATCTCAACGTAGAAATAGGAAACCGGACGCCGAATCGGGTTGGAACCGGACACGTTGAAATTGTCAACCTCGCCGGATTCCGTAATCGACGTCAGCCCCATTTCCCGGTCCGACGAGGTTTTCGCGCCACACGTTGCAGCAACCGACCAATTCGGATCGGTGGTCGCGGGCGCCGGAATGAACTGAACGCTTGGGGTCACGTCGTATATTCCACGACTATTTCGAGCATTGACGTATCTGCGGCAACGCTCGAAACCTCGATTCCGATTCGCTCGTTTTCAGTGATTGCCGTATTTGTCAACGACGACGCCAGGTTGCCCGACGTGGTCACGTCCACACTTGCGATTTGTGCCGCGTCCGTCAGGTTCCGAACCACCGCGGTGCAGGATCCGACGTCGGTTTTCGCGTAGACCGCGGATACGGTGCGGGCAGTCGCCGCCCGCGCGTCGATGGTGTATGTCTTGGCCGCGGGCGTTTCTATTAGAACGTTGTACGAGTCCGTCCGAAGACCGGTGACCGGTGCGCAGTAACTCACCGACGAATCCGAGACGGTTACGCCGACGGTTTGCGCCGCCGCCGTCGCGACAATTTGGATGACCGCATCCGCCGGGGAATTGCTTCCCACCTGGACGGTTGCGTCAAAAATCAGGTTGGTTGCTTCCGACCTTGCCGGAATCGAAAACGACGCCACGCCCGCCGTCGTGGTTTGCGTTGAATTGATCGACAACCCGGGCGCCTCGAACACCACGGATTCCCCGTCGGCCGGGGCCGGCGAAACCGTCACCTGGACGGTTGTCGCGTCGGTGTTGCTCAATTCAAGCCGCGTTGGTGCGCACGCCATTACTTACCCCCCCGCCGGAATGGAAACCACCGGTTCAGTTTATCGCGTCGTTTCGCACAACCGCACGTTTTCCCGCGCGCCTTGAAGAATCCCAGCACGAGCCAATGGATGCCGGTTCGCCGGCACACGCGTTCGACGACGTCGCCGGCGCCCCGGATCGGTTCTTCTAACCGCTTCAGTTCCTTCATTGCCACGACCCCACTAGAACAAGATCAAACGACGCGTACTCGTCGGGAAAGTAGGCACCTTCCCAGGACCCCGCGTCCGTACACCCGGAAACGCATCCGCCCGCGGCCGGGGTCGATCCACCCCCCAGCGTTACGCCGACCGCAACTTTCACCCGATACGGCAGCGGACCGATAGAACAATCGTTCCCGAACGCGGGCCGATTTGTCAGAAACGTTTGGTTGGCATTGCCGGGGGTCGCGGTGAGTACGTCACACGCGGTAAATCCGGCCCCGGTGGTCGTTGTCGTTCCTGGACACACGGCCGCGACGTAGTCGCAAGCGTTGACGCCGACGATGCTTGTTTGCGTTGTGAAACACGAGACGGCTTCCCGATGCTGGACGTAAAACTTGAATGGCACGGTGACCGGGGCCGGACTTCCGGAACCGTTGCAATCGATCGTGCCGGATCCGTCCTGCAAAAACGTCACCGTGGCGGTCCCGGACACCAGGTATCGCACGTCGATAGACGTCCCGGTGCTATAGAACTCCGGGTTGCCGGCGGAAACGGTGTTCACCGCAACCGTCCAGGACGTCCCCGCCGTTCCCGTCGTTGCTTGCCACGCCGTCAGCACCAACGGAGGCGATTTCCCCGCGGCTTTGCGGTTGGTCATGCAATCATGGAAACCGCAACAATCGGTGTCGTCGGGACACGGATCGAAGTCCCCCCCGCAACATCCCGCAGCGTTGTACGAGTAATTGGAACAGGTCTCGTCCAGAGTGTCCGCGGTTGTTGATCGCCCGCGGAAATATCCGCAATANCCGTTTTTATANATCAGTTGCTCGGAAAACCCGCACGACGCGAACGCGGAAGCGCTCATGTATTTTTTCGCGGACACGGTGTTGTTGTAACAGGGTTCCAACGCGTAGTAGGAAAACGCCCCATCGCAGCAACACGCGCGCGACAACGTCACGAACACGCCCCGTCGAATTGATTCGGCCAGAAAACAACCACCTTCGGGTTTTCCGGATCGATCATGATTCCAGGAACAATCCGCCCCGTCGGAATCGGTTGCAGAGCAAACGTCCCCGGTAGATCGGCGATCGTAATTCCGAGATGAACCGTGGTGGTGTTGCCGATCTCGTAAACGTTGACCGCTTGAAATGTGTACGAGTCTACTTCCCCGTGGTCTATGGTCATCGCGCCCGTTGCGTCGTTGACGGCCGCAAACGTCGCCGCGGGTTTGACGACGTAAACCCACCGCCCGGCGTTGGTGCCGGCGGACGTCGCGGATTGGATCTCGAACAACGAGACCGGCGCCAATTGGTTGTAGGGGTTCGGGGTCATGGGTTCGCGTCGTCGTACAGTTCAGAAATCACGCGAAGTTCGGCCGCGGTGAACACCACGCCGGCGGAAGCAAAGTTCGCCCCGTATTGGTGCGGTTGCTGCCAATACACCCCCACCGTGTGTTGGATGAGTCGCGGATCACCGAGGTACTTCATGGCAAAGAACCCCGAACCAAACGTTTGCCGCGGCACCTGGATAGCGTGGGACCAAGGATGTTCCACGAAGGTGTAGGTAACACGCTGCGATTCGGTGCCCAAGGGTTCCATGGAAACCGCCTTCAGCATCAACCGGCCTTTGTCCCCGGTTCGGAACAAATCCTCGGTGTTTCGCTTCCCAACAAATGCTTGGTGAGTTTGAATCGTCGTTTGGTCGCCGTGGTCGTACGCGGTGCTCGGAGTCGTGCCGGTAAGCGCCAGATACGGGGCGTCCCGAACCACCGCAACCGTGTGGGTTGTGACCGCCAACGGGAATTGGATCGGCTTTCCGCTCCAATCAACGTATTGGCCGCCAATGTCCCCCGCCGGTCGTGCCGTGCCGACTTCGGCGCCGGACGCGTCACGTTGCACCGGGTCACCGGTCACCGTTGCGGCCGCGTTCATTCCTACGCTGGAGTCGTACCAGGATCCCGGCGTGATCTTATAGAGCAGCGTCGAACCGATTTGGGTCCAACCTTCGTTGGTTGGTTTGAGAAGCGCCGTATCCTCGGAATCCACGCGGAACGCCTGAACTTCGACGGCGCCCGCTTGCATTGAATACGTCACCGATGCCGGTTGCAGGTTTGACCGGTCCGCATGTAGCGACGTGGTCACCGTTACGCGGTAAATCCGGCCTTGGGGCGCGTCCCGTTCTTCCTCGATTTGGATACCGCCGACGACGCCGGCGGGCAATCCGATCGGCACGTTGGCCGCCCCGTCGAACACGTTCGAACCTTCGGCGATCACAAGCGGCCCGGAATTGACCGGCGCGGACAATTCGCCGGCACGCAAGGCAATAAGTACCGCGTTGGCGTCCAGTTTCGACGTGGTGTAGATGTTCGAACCGCTCGACGCGGGCGCTTGCGGATTCTCGATCGTAATTACGAGATCCGTCGCCAATTGTTCCTCGCCGTTTCGCGTGGACTGGACGCGGTTTGTTCGCCCCCACCGGTATGTAATGCTTCGCGCGGTCAAATCGTCCCCGATCCGATTCCCTCGTTCGCCGAAGTTACGGCCGTGATNATCTGAACCGGGCTATTCGCCGTTGTGTTCATGTTCGGTTCGTACGTCGGTCCGTAGTGCGTCGGCGTCAATTGATCGCCAAGACCGAGCAACATGCCGGGCGGCGTATTGCCGATCATTTGCCGAAACAGGCTCCGAAAAAACGCCGCTTGTTCGGACGCGTTCCCGTTGAACCCGGTGACGTCGCCGCGGCGGATGTCGCCGACCGCCTTGAGACCACCGGCCAAACCTTCCATGCTGGCGTACCGCGGTTCGCCGGCGGGGTTCTTTTCACCGCGGGTAATGTCGATAAACCGCGCTACACCGGTCGCCAGGTCCCCCAACGCCTTGGTGATTGCGGGGGCGGCCCGAATCATCGTTTCGGCGAGATCCTCCAAACCCGGCACGACTTCGGTTCGAATGCGTTCTCCAAGGTTCATCATCGTTTGCGCGAGTTTCGGCGATACATCCATCATGTCGCCGAAGATGTTCCCGGCAATGCCGGTGATTCCGCCCGCAAACGCGCCGCCGGTGATTCCGCCTAACGCCCCGCCAAACGCGGCGCCGCCGACACGGCCGAGCCCCTTTGTGGATTTCTCGATTCGCTTCCTCATGCGCTTCAGACCGCGTTCCAGTTTGGTCGTATCGGCGCCGAAACGTAGCGTTAGGGATTTGGGCGGCATTTGGCAAGTTCCGCAAATATTTCGGCTTCGGTCATCGTCCGACGTCCGGTCAGTTCCTGGACGATGAGTTCAAGATCGCGGATCGACATGTCCCGGACTTGTTCCGGCGTCCATCCCGTCCGCAACGCGATTTGGACGATTATTCGAGTCCGAGACGTTCCATGATTTCCGCTTGGCATCGGTTCAGTTCCGGCGCNGGAAGATCCTTCGCGGCATCGACCGAGATCCCGTANCAACGGGAGATNAGTTCAAACGTCAACGCAAGACCGGTGACGTTTTCCAATTGTTCGAAATCGCGGCCCGTCGGCGTCCGCGCCCAGGTCAGATCATGAGGCACCCGAAACCTCCAAGAATGTCGCCGTAAAAGTGTTCGCGTCGTCAACTGATCCGGTGATTTCGAGCGATTGGCAAAGCCACCCGGTGTAGGTCGCCGCCATCGGCGTATTCGATCCGATCACAACGGTGTAGGCCGTGCCGGTGGAAAACCCGATGGACTCCGCCAGACCCGAAATCGTGATCGTTCGCGGTTCGTTCAGGCCCGCCAATTGAAGGCGACGGGACGCCGTTGAATCGGTGACGTCCACGGTTGCAGAATCACCGCCGCCGACGGTAATCGAGTTTACGAGTACGGACGTACCGCCAATAGTCGCGGTGGTTCCGTTGAATGAAGTCGCCGCCATGTCAAGTCCCGAAGGTTAGAGAAACGGATAGCGCGGTCACATAAACCGGCGTCTTGTCTGCACCGCGGATCACCACGTCACCGCTACGGTTGGTTTCGCGGGCGTGGATCCAATCCGAGGAAGACGCCAGCGCGGCCAGGACCGAATCCGCCAGGTTCTCCGATTCGATCCGCGACAACGCGAGACAATCGAAGTCGAATCGGGCGTGATACGGGGCGGAAGATCCGCCCGCATGTTCGGCCGGGTTTGAATCCACGAGCGCCCACACGACCGCGGGTATGTCGGTCTCGCGGTTGCGAAGATCCGGGGCGGCCGCGGCGGAAACGCTCGAAAGCGCCGTCTTTATGTCGGTGTTTGCTGAACTAAACGACATTGGCGAGTTCCCGTGGTTTCAGCGGGCGGCCGGTTTCCAGCATGTGCCGCATGGCGCGGATCATTCGTTCCTCGGTCGCGCGTCGTTCGTTGGCACGTCGTGCCGGCCCGTACCGCCAAGCGATGCCCGAAACCCGGGAGCCTTCGTATTCGGTCCCCTTTGCGGGCGTGAATCCGTTTTCCCACAACGGCCCCAGGTAATACAAATAGCGCTTGCCGGACAACCACGACCGCGTCACAACGCCGCGAGTCGTGAACCACGTTCGGTAACTAAACGCGCCCTTCGCGGCGACGACGTCGCGGAAGTTCCGGACGTGGCGCGCCTTGCCGCCCTTGGTCCGACTTACGACGGTCCCCCCGCCGCGCTTGTATCGCTTGCCGCGATTGCGAAACGGGGCGCGGGCGATGTTCGCGGCGGCTTTCTTGTTCAGGACGTCAATGGCCGCCATATGGGCGTTCCGGATCGCCCGCCGTCCGTCTTTTCGATCGCGNTCGAACGCNCCNAGGTCGCGTTCCAATTGCCGAAGTTCCTTGTTGTCCCAGGACAGGAAATCGTCAACCTTGAAATCGGATTTCTCCGACCGCCAACCGCGCGAAGTCCGGCGGGCGCCCTTGCCGTCGTACGCCAGTCGTTTTGCGATGCTCATTGTTCCACCGCCACAACGGTGAGTTCNAGTTCCTTCCGATCGCCGAAGGGGTCGCGGACGGTTTCGACGTCGTAGTCNTGCGACAAGTAGCGAACCCGCCAACCCCGCGTNATCGTGGACACGAACGCCATTCGAATGGTTGCAGCCACGCGGCCGCTTGGCCGGATTTCGCCTTCGGTGGTCAGTCGATCTCGTTCGACGCGGAACCCCACAACCACCCGGAATTGAAGCGAAAACGAAACCGTAGCGGAACCCGCGTTGTCCACGGTTTCCGTCGGCTTGTAGAACTCCACCAGGTGAATGCGGGGAACCGGCATCAGGCAATCCCCCGTTGGTAGGAACTTACGATTTGTTGCAAGGTCATCGGCATTTTCGCCGCGGTGGTGCCGACGATGTAGCCTTCCCGATCACGGAACAAGACGTTTGCCCAGTCGTAGATCCCCAGTTTGACGTCGTCGGTCACCGTGCCGGCGTACTGGACGTCCAACCGGTATTGCTTGTGAGGCGAATACGCGTGGGTCGGGTTGGCGTCCAATTGCAGTTTGTATACGCCGTATTGTTGGCGCAGAAACCACGACGACGAAACGTCCGTGGAATCGACGCCGTCGGTTTGCTCGTAAACCTCGACGATTGTCGGCGACGGCCCGCCAGGNACACACATGTTCGCGTACGCGTCAAACCGCGCCCGCGTGGTCCGGATGTACCAATTGGTTGCGGTTTCCCACAAACGAACCGCCGCATTCAATGAACGCGTCAGCGCGGCATCATCGTCCGTCCACGGAATCCGACAATGATCCCGGAACTCGGACAATTGCAACGTGTGTGCGGACTGNGAAACAATTTGCATGGCGGTTGTAGGGGGGCGACGGCAACCCGTTCCCAAAGTCGCCGCCGGCCCCCCGTTGTCCCCTACCCCACCCGATCAGGATGCGGCGGTCTTCAGACGCGCGGACGACGTCGGACGGATCCACCGTCCATCNGTTCGGAACGCGCTGCGATAGGCCACAAGCCCNCTCGCCCCGTTGGTGAAGGGGTCCACGCTGGAGAGAATCCCCTGGCGATCGGCNACGACGTACGAACCNCGTTCGAGGCAGACGGCCGCGAAGTTCCCCGCACCGTCCGCCGGCATGGCGTCCGAGACGTAGACCGGATGCCCGAGGAGGTTCCAGTCGATGCCGCCGGTCTGCGCGGTGCCGGTCGCCTGCGGGAGCAGCATCGGCCGCCCGTCGCCATCGACCATGTTGAGGAGTTCCCGGAACATCGTGGGTCCGACGATCCACGACTTCGGAAGACCCCAGTACGCCGCCGGCATGCCGTACGCGACGTCGACAAGATCCGAATACGTCACGTCGGAAAACGCCGTCTTGGTGGACGCTAGGGTGACGTCCGTCGGCGATCCGGGGACGCTACTGAACGACGACGCGAGAATGCCGTCGGGGTTGCCGGAACCCTGCGCCGCGGTGGTGCCAAGATACTTCGTCTCGAAGAAGTAGCCATGCGCCTCGGCATGCTGGGACAGGACTTCATCGACGATGCCGCCGCGACTGTCCGCGAGAACTTCGTCGGTAATCAGGGTTTCCGCGGCCGACTTGTACGAACGAATCCGCAACTTGGTGAACTGCGGATCGAAGTTGTCGAACGCTTCGCCTTCGCCGGTGTACGCGGTGATGGTGGCACGAGCAGAAACGGCGGGGATCTCGACGTCCGATTCATAAGTGCGAATCGTCGCCGCCTTTCTCACGGCCGATGAATTCGCGAGCANACGGACCATTTCGTTTTGCAGGTCCACGGGCAGAAGCGATGCGGCGTAGCCGGTCGCGCTTCCCGCGCTNGACGCGAAGTCNAGGAACCGATCGGACACGACGCGTTCGCCCCGCATCGCGGCGCGCAGATTGTCGATGAACTGCATTCGGCTCGACAGGTTCGGCCGGTTGCCGTCGTTGGTCGCGGCGGACTTGTCCGCGGACGGAAATCGGAACGTGGGGCGCTCGAGCGCCTGGCGGGCGGCGTCGACCGATTCAGACCGGTGGACTTCGTCCTGGACGCGTTCGAGATCTTCGCGCTTGCTATCGAGTTCCGAAACCTGGGCAACGGTCAGTTCACCGTCCGTCGCCAGAATCGTTTCGATGTCCTGCCGAAGCGCCGCGGCGTCGGCCCGCATGCTGACAAGGTCAGCCATGTCATTCCCCCTTCGGAATGTAGGTCGCGACCGCTTGTGAGTAGGCGCCCGCAGTCACTAGAGATACCTCCACAATGCGACCCTTTGTCACGGTGCGGAGGCTTTGCGTTTCGAGATGGTTCCATTCGTCGTCTTCCACGACGAACCCGATAGACACGGCCCCGGGCAGGTCGCGACGGGAGAGCGCTTCGGCAACGTCTTGCCGCGCTTCCGGAAGCGTTGCCCGGAACCGGAGCCCTTCGGTGGATTCGGTGAATTCCAGCGTGCCGGCACCGACTCGCGCCAACGGCACGCCGGACCGGTCATGCTGAACGAACATCGCCGTGGCGTCGTCGGTAGTTAACGCCCCCGGGTTGATTTGCTCCCGGAAGGCGCGCGGGGCTTCCCCTTCGATCGGCTTCGAATACCGACCGTACGGGACTGCGATTCCGGCAACNACGCCGGCCTCAGTCCTGGTCAGAGATCCCAGCGCCGCCATCCGGCGGCAAATCGTCGGCATCTTTCGTCCCCCCCGGAACGCTTTGCATGTTCGGGCCAACCCGCATGTCATCGCCCCCGTCCAACGGCGGGAGCCCCAATTCCTTCCGGACTTCGTTGGGCGTCAGGATCCCCAATTGAATCGCCGANGTGTACCCGTCCATNGCTTCGTTGAACGAGCCCCGTTGAATGCTGGTCATGTCAAACGNGACNCGGACGTCTTCATCGGGGAACAATTTGCGGCGGATTTCCTCGGCAAACCCNGCGGTNTATCCCGCCAGCGATTCCCCGTACATTCGCGCNTGTTCTTGNGTGTACGTCGTCGAATCACTAAACAAGACAAACGGCGGAACGCCGAACGCGCGGGCGACTTCCTCGATCACCTGGCGGCGGGCGGCCGCCCAATCTTGATCGACAAGCGAACGCCCGACTTGCTCGATCGACGCGCCGCCCTGCGCAATGATCGGCCGCAGCATTCCATCCGGCCCGGAATGGGCGCTCTTGAACGCGTCCTGCGCGGCACGGACTTGCTCAGCGCCTAAAACCTCCTGCGTCGACAACGCCAATTTACCCAGGCCCGGGGCGCGGAAACCTTCAACGCCCGCGGTTTCGAGCATTGCGCCCAATTGCAACGCCCGCACCGCATCGGCGACCGGACTTGTACCCCACATCTGGCGCGTCGTCGGAAGCATTCGAAAATGCAAGATGTCCGAACAAGCGACTTCCCCGTATTCGCTCGTGGAATAAACCGGCGTCCCGTCGGGCGCGGTGTTCAGAGTCACGTTCCACGCGTTCAACGGAATAAGCGAATCGACCGCGGTGCCGGTGCGACTGATCACCGCGAACGAATTGCCCCACAACATCGCCTGCGAAACGAGCCACCGCCGCGCTTCGTACGCCGTGTGGTACGAGTTCCAATCCCGGTTTAGGGCGTGGGCTTCGGGGCGGTGGATCTCCGAATATTCGTTTCCCGTCCAGGTATGAACGCGGATCGGGATTCGGGCCAAGTCGGCCGCGACCGCGGTAACCGCCCGCCGGACCGGGGTAAGTCGCATCGCGGTGGCGGGGTTGGCGATGAACTGCGCCGCGTCGTCGGATTGCTTGCTGTACACCGGCCACGACATAGAAGCGCCACCGCCGCCGGTGCCGCTAAATCGGGGCCATTGGAACAGCCTGCGAAGGCTAATCAAATCGCGATTTCCCCCGGGTCGTGGTACGCGCCAGGTGCCTGGGCACCTTCAAGGATGATTATAGCCATTCCCATAACAAAAGCCACCACCGGATCAATAACACAACGGGATCGCGATTTGCAGGGTTTCCGGTTCCCGTTAGTGTCGGAAACTAAGTTCACGCCCGCCANGGCATATTCGACCACGGGGTCCGGCTGGAGTCGGAACCGGCGATCCCGTAGCCACGCCTCAGCCAAATGGCACGCCGGCCCCATGGTCGCCATGCCCTGNGGAACNGCGGTCATCGGGAGATCCGTTTCGGCGTTGTACCGCTCGTCGCGATCCCCCCACCGTTGAACCTCGGTCTTCATCCCGCCAATCCGGTCGAACCCGACCCGNATTAGGTTCCCCCGNCGTTTCAAGTCCCACAACCGCGCCTTGATCGACTCGTATTGGATTTGGTGATCACACACGGTGACGTTCGGAAGTTCTCGCCAGGTGTCGATCCGCCGTTGGTAGTCCAGCATGTGATCCCCGGCGTTCCGCTCGATGATCCAATGGTGCCACCGAACGCAAACCCGCCCGTTCTCGTGCCACGCCCACGCCAGGCTCGATATATCGAACGACTTCGATAGGTCCACGGCCGCGTAGATCGGCGTATCCGGATCCGTGGGGTATTCGGGCGTATTCTCGTCTACGTTGGCGTCCCAGGTATCCCCGGGAACCCACCGCATTCCTTTAGTGGTGTAGCGGCAACATCCGAAGCGTTCGAAGTCCCCGAGTTTCCCCTGAACGCGGTAGGACTCTAACATCCGGTGGTATTGCTGAACCGGGATGACATGCCCCAGCGACGGTTGTCCCTTGATCCACACGGCNGGATCCGCCANGTCGTCGNCGTCGTCGATCCCGAACAACGCGGANAACGTCCCGTCNAGGTTGGCCGCGGTNGATTCGTCCAACGCTTCNACGGCGGTTCGNCGGCGGTTGTAGTAAACCGAATCCCGCCCTTGATCGATCCCCCCCGGCGTGGTGATTGACAAGAAGAACGAATCCCGCAGTTTTTGCGTGGCGGATTCGATCTTCGCGAACATGCCGTCCGACTTCGCTTCGCTTGTTTCGTCTAGGACGTACGCAATCGCCTTCAACCCGTCAAGCGTTGACGTCTTGCTCGCGTAGGGACGGATCCGCGCCCCGGTGGGAAGAACCACCGTCTTGCGTTCGGTGATTCGAAGATCCCCGACCCCTTCGGACTCCGGATCGTGAACGTTGCCAAACGCGGCCGCCCCCATGGCGTTTGCCTGGTCAAACGCTTGCCGCGCCTGCACCACGGTATTCGCGAGACACAAGACGTCCGCCCCGGGGTATTGAAATCCGCAGTGCAGCAACAGCGTGGCGGCGAGACTCGTTTTCCCCGCCCCGCGGGCGCATTCGATCCACGCCGCCTTGAACCGCCGCCCGCCGGTCTCGTGATACTTCCACGCCAGGATGGAACCCACAACCCACGCTTGCCACGGAAGAATCGTCAACGGTTGGCCGGTCAATTGGTGGCCGTCAACAATTCGCAGTTTCGAAACAAGATCGACGTACGCGGACCATTCGTCGTTGCACCAATAGACGTCGTCCCGTTCAAGGTCCGCCAGGTGCCGCCGGCACGCGGCACGAATCATGACGTTGGCGGGTTGGGTTCCAGCGACCACCGCCCGCGGGAACGCGTGGGGGTCCGGAACGGCGGGCGGGGTTTCGTCGGCGGAAATCAACATGTAGTGGTTTGGGGGCATACCTCGAGGCGCCCGACCACAACATATAGCGGTTCGCCG
>FUFK010044242.1_pt1 | contig 15722 bp, 15 predicted proteins | sample 1021851 | NCBI WGS metagenome assembly FUFK01 (sample SAMEA51879418, study PRJEB19060) | metagenome | reverse complement strand
GGTCGATGGAAACTTCACCATCTTGGTGGAGGCGACACCGTGGATCTCACATTTGAGATGCCAGTTTTNGAGTCGAAGGGACGGGCAGGTGACAAGGCTTACCTTGCTGCCCAATCTTCGGGTCTGAAGTATTTGCTACGCGACTTGCTCATGGTCCCCATGCTGGAGCAGGAAGTGTGCGACCGCGAGGATGTCGAAGTGCGGCCCCTCCGAGATGTTCCCTCAACCAGCACAGTGAAGCAGGAGTTCCTTGCCAAGTGTGCTGAAAAGGTCGGAGAGTCCGGCCCGAAGGCGATAGCCTTTGCGAAGGAACAACTGGCTGCACTCGGCATCCCTGTGGATGGATCTGCTACGGATGAGCAGATGCAGCAAGCGATTGCCACCCTCTAACTATCCTTTCTTCTCGTCGAGCGAGGGGGGAATCCACCCTCCCCCCTTGCTCACGGAGGGCTGTCATGCTTCCATATACAAAAGCTCATCTTGCAAAGCAAGCCAAAATAGAGGCAGAACTATCGAAGATAGAGATCGAACACTTCTGCCCCAAGTGTGGGTGTGATGCTGGTCACAGATTCCTTGGCGAGTATGCCGACAGATGCACCCAACGACAATACTTTGAATGCCCTGACTGTGGAACATCGGTGGTCATTGACAAGGGCAACGTGTCAATGCTAACCTCTTGGTGGGAACAGCCAGCAGGCTAACCTTTCGCTACGGTTGAATCCGAACAGCCGTAGCNTTTGCCCCTATAAGGCCCGCATCTGCGGTGGGGCGACAACTCAATCCTCCCTCTCCCCCGTTCGCACACTCCCGGCGACGGGGGAATTAGGCTTCAGGAAGAAGCCGACATCTCATCATCGTTTGTGCGTAGGGGTTTTCGTGCCAGTTCCTTCCCCGCTCAAAGAACTGGCGCAAGCGGATCGTAAGGCCACGGACTCGCAACCCGTAAGATCCAGCCTGATACGGCCCGCATGCAGCAAGTTGTTTTCAAAGCTCGCCTTTTCGGATGCCACTGGTAGGCGAGTGGCCGGATAAACAACCCAAGTGTGTGCGGGTGAGTCAGGGACGCATGACGCAGGTTGGATTACTATCCGGCCTAATCCGGCGGTGCGCAGTTAAGGAGGACGCACATGAACCCATACAAAGTAAAAGGCCCAGCAACCGTTTCATTCAGTGGAGGCAGGACATCTGGCTTCATGGTTGGCAAGATGCTTGAGGCATACNATGGNGAGTGGCCTGATGACGTTCACATTCTGTTTGAGAACACTGGTCTTGAACACTCGAAGACCTATGACTTCATCAAACAGATGGAGGAGAAATGGCCCGTTCCAATCACCTGGTTAGAACTTGTGTTCGATGCCGAAGGGAACAAGGGCTTCAAAGTTATTGACTACGAAACAGCAAGTCGTAAGGGCGAGCCGTTCAAAGCTCTCATTAAATCAAGAGACTACCCGCCTAATCCGTTGACAAGATTCTGCACGACAGAGTTGAAGATTAGAACTGCCAGAAGGTACGTCAAAGATGTGCTGGGCTTTGACGATTGGGACAACTGCATTGGTCTGAGAGCAGACGAGCCGCGTCGTGTCGCCAAGATGAAAGGCGACATTGCGTCAGAGCATCCAGTGCTTCCCATCGCTCAGGCCGGACACACGTTGCAAGATGTTCTTGCTTTCTGGAAAGAGCAAGACTTTGACCTTGAACTCCCGGGGAACGACAACGCTTTCGGAAACTGCGTTGGGTGTTTCTTGAAGGGAAGAAGCAAGATTCAAAAGATCATGGAGCATGATCCTGAACACTTTGAATGGTGGGCAAAGATAGAGGAGGAGCTTGGCAAACCTTTTAGGATTGACCGACCGTCATACAGGGCGATGCTTACCGAGATAACAATTCAAGGTAAGTTGTTTGATGACCGATATCCTGATGATTCGATGCCTTGCATGTGCCATGATTGAGGGAGAAACCAATGGGCCTACTCATCTTTCCTTGTGTGCTGGCATCGGGGGAATCGACCTTGGACTGCGAAGGGTGGTCAGAGGTATCAGAACCGTGGCTATGGTGGAGAGGGAATCTTTCTGCATCGCCCACTTGGCTGCAAAGATGGAACAGGGAGAAATGGATTCGTGTCCTATCTACCCGGACCTTCTTCGGTTCCCTTGGGACAGATACAGAGGCGTGGTGGATATCGTCAGTGGCGGATTCCCATGTCAACCGTTCTCAATCTCTGGTAGTCGAAAAGCCACCGAAGACGAGAGACATCTCTGGCCTCACATCAAATCAGGGGTTGCTGTTCTCAACCCAAAAGTTTGTTTCTTCGAGAACGTCGATGGAATCATTACTGCCAGATCGCCCGGATACCACTCAGTTCTCCACCATGTCCTCTGCGACTTGGAATCAATGGGTTACAGAACAACGGCAGGACAGTTCACAGCGGAGGAAGTTGGCGCACCCCACCTCCGAAAACGATGGTTCATCTTGGCCCACTCCAGATGTGACGATGCGCCCTCACGAGGGAAATGTGAGGCTGCTTCGGAAGGGGGTAGAGAACGGGATGAGCAAGGACGAGGCCGATGCGATGTTGGGGAGGGACATTTGCAAAGCACAAGGCAAACTTGGCCCTCTAAACCTGGAGAGCGACAAAAAAAAACAGAACCACCAAGGACAACTGAACCCGGATTGGGTCGATATGTTGATGGGGTTCCCAGTAGGGTGGACAGACTTAGAGCCTTGGGTAACGCGGTAGTCCCAGCAGTAGCGGCCCGAGCATTCTCAACATTGTGGCACAGATTGGAAAGCGAACATGCCTGAATTAGTAAAGTTGACTGGACAAGAGTTGGTAAGGCTTCANGTCTGCGAGGACAAGATCTCTCGCGGCATTGAGGTCACATCAGAGGTCATCCTCGCATTGAAAGAAATCAAAGAGGGGAAGCTTTACCGTCAGGATTACAAGTCCTTCAATGAATACTGCTCGCAGAAGTGGGGCTTCGGTGCGAATTACGCAGGCAAGTTGATCGGTGCTAGTGATGTGGCTGAGATTGTGCCAATCAAGAACGAGCGTCAGGCACGGGCTATCAAATCACTGGAGGATCAAGACAAGATCGAAGTGTGGGAGGCGGCGAAAGAGAAGGCGGGCAGCGAGGACAAAATCACCGCCAAGATTCTGGCAGCGGCAACCCGAGAGTTCCGCAACCGGACACCTGACTACAACGGCCCTGATCCTGAGCCGGTTGACGAGATGGTCAACATGCTGCGTGCTGCCAAGAAAAGGCTCGACGAACTCTGCACTGAGGACGCTGGCGGCTACATCCCAGTCGAGTGCGTGCGAGACTTGCAACAAATCATCAATGTGGTATACAGTGCCACGCCCGTTGGCTACTGCCCCCAGTGCAAAGGCAACGGTTGTCAATGGTGTGCTGGATTGGGATGGATGTCCCGCCAAGCACAGAAGCGTTATGAAGAATCCAAGGAGGATTTCAATGAGTGATTACCCGAAAGATATTGGCTCCGGCGTGTTGTTCCCTGTGGAGGGAAGAGAGAACGAGTACCAAGGCAACATTGAGATCGGTGAGAACAAGCACCGGATCACTGCTGTTAAGACAACTACTCGTAAAGGTCAAACCTTGTATTCGTTGCAAGTAGAGATCGGAGCTTTGTTCGTTGTTGAAGAGAAGCGAAACCCCAACGGCCCTGACATGACAGGAAAGTTGGAAGTCGAGGGTGATCTTGTTCGTGCTGCTGCTTGGCACAAGAAAGCCAAGAACACCGGCAATGCGTTCATCAGTCTGAACATCAGCGAGTCCCGTGACCAGCCANCNAAGGCTGAAGAACCTGCACCCGCCNAAGTCAACGACTCNGANATNCCATTCTNATGCTNAGGCCGTACCAGACAGGTGCGGTCGAAGGCTTGCTTGAAGCACACAGGGGAGGTAAGACTCCCTTGTGTGTGATGGCAACGGGGACAGGCAAGACGCATGTCTTCGTGGAATATGCCCGACTCGCACGGAAGCGTGTAATGATTATCGCAGAGCGGTCTGAGATCGTGATGCAGGCACACCAAAAGGTCGTGTCAACTGGCGAGACTTGTGACATGGAGATGGGATCTGCGTGGAGCAGCGAGGGGATGTTCTCCCCCAAGTTTGTCTGTGCTTCGATCCAAACTCTCAACGCAAAGTTTAGATACCACCGACGCATGGACAGGTTTGACTGGACACAGTTCGGCCTGATCGTGATTGACGAAGCTCACCACGCCGTCGCCAAGTCCTATCTTCGTTTGCTCGACACCGCCAGACGAAAGAACCCGCACATCAAAGTTATGGGTGTGACCGCCACCCCTGACCGGCTCGACAAGAAGTCGATGATTCGGGTGTTCGATAGTGTTCCGTACCGATACGAGATGCCGACCGCCATCAAGGATGGATACCTGGTCCCCATCAAACAGAAGTTCGTTCACATCGAAACTCTGGACTTCACCAAGGTCAACACTCGGGCTGGTGATTTGAACCCCACCCAACTTGACGCAGTGATGCAGTACGAGCGCAACCTGCACGGCGTGGTCAGCCCCACGATGCAGTTGGCTGGTGACAGGCCGACCCTCATCTTTGCTGCGTCAATCAAGCACGCTGAACGGATGACGGAGATTATGAATCGTCACCGACCTGACTGCGCCCGCGTGGTGCATGGCAAGACAGATCCCGACCAACGCCGTCAGGATCTANCCGACTTNGAGGCTGGCGAGTTTCAGTTCTTGGTCAACGTGCAGATTGCAACGGAAGGGTGGGACTGCCCGCCTGTGGCTTGCGTGGCTGTTGCACGGCCTACCAAAAGCCGAGCGTTGTATACCCAGATGGTCGGTCGTGGGACTCGTACCACGGTACACCTTTCTGAGTTGACTGCTGATGGCAGGAAAGCACAGATCGCCAGCAGCAACAAGCCTGATTGTCTGGTGCTGGATTTCGTAGGCAACTCGGGGGAGCATCAACTTGTCTGCACCATCGACATCCTTGCAGAGCAAGCACCCGTCGAGGTGCGTGAGTTCATCAAGAAGAAGGTCAAGGAGAAAGAGGAGGAAGGCGAGGAGCTTTCGTCTGAAGAACTCCATGAGATGATCGACCAAGAGATCGAGAAGCAGAAGCGTGAGATGGTCAAGGCTCGGGTTGAGTTCTCGACCTCCAACATCGAACCCTTCTCCGTCCTTGGGATCAAGCCAAAGCCTCAGACATCTTGGAGCAAGAAGGAACCGCTGACACCTAAACAGCGTGCCTACTTGGAAAGGGCCGGTGTTCGGGCAGATCGGATGCCTGTCCATGAGCAGCACCAGGTTCTTCACCAGTTGTTCAAGCGGGCAAGGAACGGACTCGCCACGGTGAAGCAGATGGGGGTACTATTCAAGATGGGATACGAGATGTCCTCCTTGAAAAAGCTCACCAAGGATCAGGCGAGCGAGATGATTGACCGAGGTAGGTAATGGAATACCAGTTTGATCTGTCCGACATGGACTTGGTGTCTCCGAACAAGATGCTTCGGATGCACTGGGCAGTTCGCAAAAAGTGGAAGCAGACGTACAGCGATGCGGTCTGGCAGCACACTGAAAACTGGATCAAACACCTTGACCCTTGCCATATCAAGATCGAGCGGCTATTCACAGGCCGACAAAAGGCTATGGACCCTGATAATCTGGTAGGATCTGTGAAGTTTTTGCTTGACGGAATGCGATCTTGCGGTGTGATTTCTGACGATAACCCAGAATGTATCTCACTGGAGGTGCATCAGCGGCGTACAGATACCAAGGCAATCCGCGTTACGATCCAGAGAAAGGCCAAAGCATGACCGCAATCACCGTAGCAAGTTCAGAGTTTGAAGAATCTTACGTTGCACAAAACCAAGCAACCACCAATTTTGTTACATCGCAAACTTTGACTTTTGGACGAACTGGTGGCAGTAATTACAATCTGTTAGTTTCATACAACTTAGCCAAACGGCCCAGATTCATTCCGAATTTAGGCAATCCTGAAGGGTTTGTGGGACAGGTTGGCTATACAAATGAGTCCGCTTATTCCACTAGATCACAGTACTTTGTAAATGCAGGTCTGGGCTTTGTAAACCAGATCGACCCGTCGTTAGATTTGCAGGATCTTGGTGCTGTCACATACAACAAAGTATCGGCATCACCAAACATTGATTGGACTACCGCAGGTGGTCTTGATGATATTGTTGATGAGCCTGCTATAAGTTTCACCTTTAATCAAACCTCCGCAAACCAAGATTTTGATTTGCCTCTTACAGGCAGATATGCTCGTCGAGCAATGTTTGGTCTGGTTACTCTGATTTATCACAACGACGCTGCCGATGACATTGTGGCTATTTTCTCTTCACAAGAAAACTCAGCAGCGGCAGAAGTTATTCTTCGGGGGCGTTTTGCCACCCGTAACCGTGAAAACCCTATTCGATCTAGAAAATTTGGAGTCCGCTAATGAGCGATGAAACGATCCTGAGTGAAACAGAATCTGAAACCCCAACCACCCCAGACTGGCGGGCCGGATTACCGGAAGACCTTGCCAGTCACTCGGCAATCCAAGACATCAGCACGATTGAAGATCTTGCCAAGGCAACGATCAACGCTCAAAAGCTCGTCGGTGCAGACAAAATCGTACTTCCCGGCAAGGAAGCGGAGGCTTCTGCATGGGATTCTGTCTACAACAAACTGGGTCGGCCTGAGAAAGCGGACGATTATTCTGTCCCAGAAGAGGGTGTCTCACAAGAAATTGTGGATCAATTCAAAAAATCTTTTGGGTCTGATGCACACCGTTTGGGCTTGACCAACCAGCAGTTTGCTGGCTTGGCTCGGGTCGTATCTGAGCAAGCCGCAGCCACGGAGAAGACGGTCGAAGAAACAAAGACCGCTACTCGTGAAGAGGCTATTCAGCAACTCCGAGACAAGTTTGGTGCAGCCTACGAACAGAACGTATCGCTTGCCAAGACAGCGGTAGAACGCTTTGGCGGCAAAGAACTTATGGACAAGATCGCATCGCGTGGACTAGGCAATGATGTCGAGTTTATCGAGGCAATGTCAAAGATTGGACGCATGGTGGCACAAGATGAAGTAGTCGGTGGTGGTGGCAAGCAAGGCTTTGTCATGTCGCCAGATGAAGCCAAGAAAGAGATCGACCGAAAGCTCGCAGATCCCGACTTCCGTGCGGCCTACTTCACCGGACATCACCCCGGTCATGGCGTAGCCATCGAGGAAATGCAAAATCTTTACGCACTTGCTCACGAATAATGTCGTATAGTGCGCGTAGCAGGTAGCCACCTGGTCTGCTTGACGCGGGGAAAGTCCCGAAGCACCGCCTTCCACCGGTAGGTTGTGTCCGTATGTAGCGGGTAGCACTCCGAAATTCGTTTTTTTCGTTTTTCTTGGAGTAAATCCATGTCTACTACAATCACCAATGCTTTTGTTGAGCAGTATCAGAACAATGTTACGATGCTTGCCCAACAGCGTGGCTCCGTGCTGCGTCCGTTTGTGAGTGTCGATAACGCAGTTGTCGGCAAGACCAAATATGCCGAACAAATCGGCCCTTCAGAAGCAATTCAACGTACCAGCCGTCACTCTGACTCACCGCTGGTGGATACCCCTCACAAACGTCGCCTCTATTCTTTGAGCGATTACGAGTGGGGTGATCTGATCGACAAGGCAGATCGCGTCAAAATGCTCATCGACCCAACCTCAACCTACGCTCAGTCCGCCGCTTTTGCGATGGGCCGTGCTATGGATGATGTCATCATCAGTGCCATGTCCGGCAGTGCCACCACCGAAAACCTCGGTAGCTCTGGCACACAAGCCTTGACTTTGACTGTTGCAAAGAACTTCTCGGGTGAATCAGGTGGCGACACCATGTTGAACCTTGACAAGTTGCGTCAGGCTCGTCAGTTGTTCTCTACCAATAACGTGCCTGAAGACGAAGAAAAATTCTTGGTCTGCTCGCCAATCGGTATTCAGCAACTTTTGCACTCTAAAGAAGTCACCTCTGCCGATTTCAATACTGTTCGCGCACTTGTGAACGGTGAAATCGACACCTACATGGGCTTCAAATTTATCGTCAGCAACCGACTCCCGATTTCAAGCAATGATCGTGATGCGTTTGCCTTTACCCGCTCTGGAATTGAACTCGGAATTGGTCAAGACGTTATGGGCCGAATCGAAGAACGTGCTGACAAGGCGTTCTCGACTTATGTCTATTACTGCATGACTCTGGGCGCAGTCCGTCTTGAAGAAGAAAAGGTCTGTAAGATCACTTACACCGAAAACGACTTCAACCTCGACGCGGCTTCAACGGTCTAATAGGAAAGAGGCAAATTAAATGGCAACAGTTAGTTCCAATCTCTTTANCTCTCTCACTGATCCTTCCGCAAGCACAGCCCCGCCTCCAGACGCGGGTACGCTTGGTGGATCAGTTCGTATCGCTATGGGTACTATCGCTCTCGGTTCAGCCGAAGCAGGTGCTGGCGATGTAATCAAACTCGCTCCTCTTCCATCTAACGCTCGCCCTTTGTCAATCGTCCTTTTTAACGACGCTCTTGACTCAGGAACGACCGGAACCGCTGACCTTGGACTCTACGTCCATGATGCAGGTGCTACGGTTTCCGGTGCTGCGGAAGATGATGACTGCTTTGCTTCTGCAATCACAAACCTTCGTGGGGCTGTGACTGCTGGCACTGAAGTTGTCTGTGAAGCAGGTACAACTGCGGTCGCTTTGTTTAGCAAGCGAATCTGGGAATGGGCTGGTCTTAGTGCAGATGACCACAAACTGCACGACCTTTGCATCACTTGTGATGCTGCTCACGACCAAGCAGGGGACTTGTCCTTCCGCATCATGTACGTCGTGGACTAATCCACACTCTCTTCTCGATGCTGGGGGGGAAACCCCCTAGCATCACTTATGGCCGTATCCCCGGTTGACATCGCTAATCTCGCCCTGACCCGTTTGGGTCAAGACACAATCGTATCCCTTACAGATGAATCGTCGCGGGCAAGAGCCGTCAACGCGGTGTATTCAATCTCAAGAGATGCGGTGTTGCGTGGGCATCCTTGGAACTTTGCTCAGAAGCGTGTAAAGCTCACAGCAGACTCTGATGCCCCCACATTCGGTTACACCAAGCAGTTTGAGTTGCCAGCCGACTTTCTGCGTGTGACCCGTCTTAACGAACAGAGCCGAGATTTCAGGGTTGAAGGCAACAAGATCCTGTGCAACGCCTCGACTATCAATGTGGTCTACACCTATCGGGTGACTGACTCAAACCTGTTTGACAACCTGTTCGTGGATACGCTTGCGTACCGGATCGCAGCAGATACGGCCCGTCAACTTACTGGCAGCATCGAAACCCACAACCTGATGGTTCAACTGTATGAGCGTTCACTNACCGAGGCTAAGTTCTTGGACAGCAGCGAGCAGCCAGATCTCAACCTGAACCCTTCTTACTTGTTGGAGTCGAGGCTCGCTGATTCTCCTTACCGAGCCATTGAAGACACCAACTCGTAATGCCATCAAGATCAATCATCCAAACTTCATTTGCCGCAGGGACAATCAGTCCTCGGCTGTTTGGCCGGTCAGACTTGCAGAAGTATTATCAGGGTGCAGANAAGATTGAGAACTTCTTGGTTATGAAGCATGGCGGGNTTACCCGTAGACCAGGTACTCAATACGTTTCNGANTGCTTCGATTCTGGCACTGAGTCCCGGCTGATTCCGTTCGAGGTCAACTCAACCGATACCTACATTGTTGAGATTCCACCCAACGGCCTGACATCTCAGAAGATCCGAATCTTTCGTGAGGGCATCCTTCTCAAAGACTCTTCTGATGCGGCAATCGAGATTGATATTTCGCAGACCACCCCNTACAGCGTTGGTCANATCCGCAAACTCAAGTTCACACAGTCAAACGATATCTTGTTTGTCTTTAGCGAAGACTTNCCGATCTACCAACTCAAACGGNCTGGCGTTGACACAGACCCAGCGTCATGGAGTTGGGAAGAGCTTGAGTTTGAGGACGGTCCATATGACCCGCTCAATCCAACGGATGAGGTAAAAGTTGAGTTCAAGGCTGCAACCCAAGCCCAACTGGATCAGTTTAACATCAGTGGTACGGGCGGCTTTGAAGTAGATCAAGTCATCAACATTTTTAACACCAGCCCCGGCAGCACTGTCTTTTCTACTGGTGATGCAGGCCGACTTTTTGCCGTTGACTTTTCCGACGAGTTCGATACAGACGATACCCCTGCAACGACTGCAACCATCAGACGGGGCGTGTGTGAAATCTTGCTTGTCGATGGAGATGCGGTTTTCGGAAAGATTAAAAAGCGATTTGTTGAACAAACTCAAGACGATGGCAGCGGCAATCAAAACAACAAAAAGGCTCAACCGTCCGCTGATTGGCGGTTTGGGGGGTTCTCAGCAGACAAGACTGGCTACCCACGGACAGGCAAGTTTCACCAGCAACGCTTGGTAGTTGCCGGGACACGGGTATCTCCAAACCGACTGTGGCTTTCTACCATCGACCGCTTCAACAACTTCGGACCTTCTGATCCAGAAGACATCTCAGTGGTAGATGCGACTAGAGCCATTGACGCAACCATTGCTGACAACCAAACTAACTCGATCCAAGATTTGTCATCAGACGCACGAGGCTTGGTGATTCACACTCTTGAAGGGGAGTTTGTTGGATCTGCAAGTTCTACCTTTTCTCCGATTAGCCCAACAGACTTCCAAGTGTTGAGGCAGGGAAGGTACGGCGTACAGCCAGATGTACCCGTACAGCAGATTGGCGACCGNATNTTGTTTGTNCAGAACGGTGGCAACCGTGTGCGGGAGCTTGGATTCTCGTTTGAGAGTGACAGATATCAGGCACGCGACATCACAATCATGTGTGACAACGTAGGTCGCAGTGCGCAGGGCAACCTNTTGTTCTCGACGTACCAACAGAACCCAGACTCGACTGCTTTCTTTGTCCGTGGTGACGGTGCTTTGGTCGGCCTGACGTATGAGCGAGCAGAAAACGTGTTTGCATTCCACGAACACTTTATTGGCAAGCATGATCCAGATAACGTGGATGTCACCGCCAAAGTCCTGTCCGTTGCCAGCGTTCGTGAGGGCGACAACAACAGTGTCTACATGGTTGTCAAAAGAGATGGCCTGTTTACCATCGAACGTCTGTCACAAATCTTTCAGTTTGAAGACGATCACAAAGACGCACGGTTCTTAGATGGCTACACCGTCATCAACAATGCCACTGCTACTACCGCAATCTCAGGTCAAACTAGGTTTGCGAACCAAACTATCTCGGCGTTGGTAGATGGCGCAACAATCAGCAGTGTGACTTTTGACTCCTCTGGAAACGCGACCTTGCCGTTTGCAGGTAGTACCGTGGTACTTGGGTACAAATATACCTCTCGCATGAAGACTGTGCCTTTGGCTGCACCGAGGGTTGGTGTGGCCCAGAACGACCTTAGAAACTCACAAGCAACAATCTTCAAAGCATTCTTGCGATTGCACCGTTCTTTGTCTGGCAAAGTAGGTGTTGAGAAACTTGATGAGATTGACTATAGAACACCTGCAAACAACATGGACACGGCGATCCCGTTGTTTACAGGCATGCTTGAGCAAAGTGTTGGAAGCTCTTCAGGCCGCCAGCCGCAACTCACCGTAGAACTGGACACGCCACAGCCGTTTACCCTACTGATGTTGTCCCTAGAAACAGATCTTGGAGGGGTATCGTAATGACTGTAGGCGCACCTGGTTCAGCGTTGCCCGGCCCACCGAATCAAGGGTCAAATCCTCTTAGTTTTCTCAACGACTTAAGCACACAAGAGTTTGGCTTCTTTAGTCAAGGCTTTGGCACTGCTATCGGTGGCGGAATTGATGCTTCAAGATTTTCTGCTAATGCAGATCTAGTAAGGTTGATGGGCAACTTTAACGCCGAAGCCACACTTAGACGGGCCGCTGATGCCGCAAAAAGAAGTGAAAGATCTGCCAAGGTTGGGATTGGTGCAATCGTTGCACAGATGGCAGCCAACGGTTTGCAAGTAAACACTGGATCTAACGTAGACGTTCTGGACGCAGAGATTGCTGGGTACGCTCAAAGAACTGCTGACATTCTTACTGAAGGCCAAAGACAAGCATCTATGACTCGACTCGGTGCAAGTTCACAAGCAAGAGCTTTAGATTTGCAAGCCAAGAACGCAATGGTTGAATCTGTTTTAGGTGGTGCTGTTGGTATTGGAATGGGATTCCATAGCGCAGGAGTGTTTTCGTAATGGCTAAAATACCTACCCAATTTGCAAACAACGCTGCCTTGCGACAGCCCCCTGCTGCTGAAAACGTAAGGCTTAGTCAACTTCCCGGCGGTCCAGATATCGCAGGGTTTGGTAACAGGCTTGGGCAAGCACTAGAAAAAGTTGCTCGATCTGAAAGCACCGAAGATGTTTACAACTCCAAAATGCACTTAGCGGCGGCTCGTCGTGCGAGAAATGATTTCATGTCTGGCTTGCGTCAGTCAAAGGCAGATCCAAGTAGCTTTGTTGGAGATTTCCGAACATTCATAGACGGTGCAAAGCAATACTTTCCGGGCAACGACGATGGATATGCGGCCTTCGCTGCTGAATCAGCAACCACAGAAGCAGGACTTCAACGAGATGTTGAAACTATTCAAGGTGGTATGCTTGTTCAGACAGCGATTGAAGAACTATTAGAGGCTGGCGATAACTATGTAGCAGGCACTGTTCCTTCGATTGACCAAATCAACAACCATCTTCTTGAATTTCAAACTGATGTTATGAATACGCATAGGTTTGGTCAGCAACCTGACGTTCTTACAAGGGTTATCAAATCAAATAGCCCAAGGTTGGTCCGAAATGCAGTAGACGCTCACATTAGAAACGGTGTGCCTATTGATTGGCTTAAAAACCCACAACTTGTTGCATTTATTGGAGGCGACAAACTAGACCCAATCAAAGCGTCTTATGAAACAAACGTGTCTAAGTCTGCAACTAACGGTTCAAAAAGACTTGGTTCTGATCTTTCAACTCTTGGCAACGGCGGTTTGGTTGGCGCGGATCTGGCAGATTCTTTAATAGAAGCAACTCAGGCCGCTCCTTATGGTGGCTTTGCCCGTACACACCCTCAACTTCTTAACGCAGCGGGTTCTCCGCAAAAGGTTCTTCTAACTTATGCACGCAATCGCCTAGATAGATCTATTAAGAATGCAAGAGGTGACGGCATTATTACTGACGCAGAGTTGAATGATCTTGAGGAAAACAAACAACTTGCAGACCGTCTTATCGAAACCTACGGCNATCCCACAAAGCAACCATTCCCACTATTCAATTCCGAGTTTCTTGGCGACTCTCTGTCAGACCTGCGAAGTCGCGCTATCGAATTGGATCAAGCAATCAGAGAATACGATGACCAAGTAAGCGTCACGGGCCGCGAGGTCTACGGACACTTAGAAGATTTGCCCGGTTTGAAAGCCGGAGACAGGCCACTATCTCTGCGGGCTGCCAGAGAAATGTTCAGCCTAGAAAACAACGGCGAGGATGTTGCGTTTGCTGCGTTTGAGGGCGCATTGCGGAGTGAGGATGGAGACTATGCAACAGTCGGGGCCAGATCACTGTTTGCTGGTCTTGTAAGTTTTGATAGGCAGTCACTAGATAGACTTGTAAGAGTGGTAGACACAATTAAAACTGTGGCTCGGGACAAGGGAGTAGAGTCAAACGATTTGCTGGATCGGTTTAGAGGCGAGTTGGATTTGGGTTCTTCTTTGATGCTGGAGTCTTTGCTTAGAAGTCCCAACTCCACGTTTATTCTCCAAGATATTACCTCTAACCAAAACAGACATGAAGACTACAGACGGGCAGTCAAAATAGCAGCTGCAAAAACTAGAAGTGATGCAGAACTTGAAGCCTCAATGCGCAACATGGGATTACGGCCCGCTGATTTGATTAATGACCCACAGTTGAAAGGGCCAGACGGACGATCTCTTAGATCTCCTGAAGACACAAAGTTGCTTTCTTTTGATTTTGAAATTGAAAGAATTAACTCGGATGGTGGTGCTGGTCAAAGTCAATTGGTTTCTATTAGGTCTTTGGAAGCAAGAGAGATTATCGAACAACTCTTTGCAGAAAACTTGTATTTGACCTCGCAATCGACAGCAATCGACAGCGACGTACTTAGACAGGCAATTGAACAAACAAGGTCACAATTCGCTTCTACCTACGTTCGAGGTATCGAAGTAGAGACTTCTAGAATTGGTGGAGACAGTAACGAGCCTCTGTTGATTGGAAAGAACAGCATTTTCAGGGATGACCGGGGACAGGTTGATGAAAATCTGGTTTCCTTGCTTGCTAAAAAAATAAACAGCGGTGATGGAACTCCAGGAAGTTCACCTTTTGGCACTTCGATGATTCAAGATTTTTCTTTTGGACAGCCTTTGAGAGCAGACTTCAACGGTATGAAGGTGCAAGCTGAAAGAGATCCAAACAGAACATCAGAGACTTTCTATATTCCTGTGGTTCCTGATGTCGGAGAAGATTTCACTTCGACAACGCACTTGAAGGTAACTGTAGATCTAATGAAAGTTGGAGATGCTCGCATCAAAGTCGAGCATGAAGACATTACCAGTGCGCCAAGAGGCTTNGTTCCTATTGGCGATGAAATGAATACCTTTACGTCACAAAGACTTTTTGCTTGGCAACCAAGTATGGGGCCGGACGCTGCATTGCAAGATTATCCTGACCGCTTCAATGCGTATGTCAACATTGCTCGCCAGCAATTCCCAGACGCATCTGAGGGTTTGCTGCTGGATGCAATCCTTGAAATGGCTACAGAGGACGGATGGCCTCACATCGAAAGTCAAAATAAATGATTAGACCCGAGGATATTCCAACTGAGCCAATCACTATTGAAAAATTGATTGCACGCACGGCAGGACAAACTATCCCGTCTGATACAACAGCACCTTCACTTGTTGAGCGAGAGCAGCAGGATGCGACGGCTACTGGCGCAAACGATTTGCCAGAGAACTTGTTGCAGGCCGAAAGGGAAATTTTCACACAGACGGATCACACGGAATCTGATGTGATTAATGCCAGAGGCTTGGTTTATGACGGCGTGTTGAATTTAGACGAAATACCAATCATGGAGGATGACCCAAACAGGTCATATCCATCAGAACTTTTAGGGCCAACAGGTGACGTTGGCGAGATGAGTCTGGAGCAACTGCAAAACCTAGAACCTGCTGAAAAAGCTGATTTCAATGGGCTTTCAGAAGGACTGAGATCCGCCGGTAGATTTGTTTGGGGCGATATTTTTAGACCATCCCCTGCTTTTTTTGGCTCTCTAACTGAGCCAATCATTGATTTCAAAGAAGGTCTTCTTAACTTTCTTGACGATAAAGGTGTTGATCTTACTGACGCTCCCGGTTTTAGCGTTGAACGAGATCGGAGAATGTTGCAAGGTGCTACAAACACCGTATACATGATCGACGAGTTTCTTGCTCCGAGAGTTGCTGACGAAGATCTCAGCACGATGGAATACATTATTGGTCGAGTACCAGGTGGTGCAGGGGAAGCCTTTGCTTGGATTAAAAACTCTCCGTACATGATTCTTAATTACGGAATGAACGCACACGAAGATGCTCTTGAAATGTCAGGAGGCGATCAAAAGGTTGCCGCCGCTGCTGGAG
>FUFK010014889.1_pt1 | contig 15723 bp, 15 predicted proteins | sample 1021851 | NCBI WGS metagenome assembly FUFK01 (sample SAMEA51879418, study PRJEB19060) | metagenome | reverse complement strand
ACATCTAATTCCACCTGTACAAAACAAAGCTATGTTTTTAGTTTTTTTAACTTCCTCAGTAAACTTTTGTTTTTCCACCCACTTAGGAAATTCTTTAAAATTTGAAGTTTTTGGATTGATAGAATTTTTAAATGTTCCAATTGAATATTCATAATCATTTCTTGTATCAATTAAGATCGTATCTTCATCGTTTAATAGTGAATTCCATTGATCGTAAGAAAGGTATTTGCCTGCTTGTGTTGCTGGCTTAATATTATCAATACCCATAGTAACGATTTCTTTTTTAATTTTCACTTTTAATCTTAAAAAAGGCGCTTTGTTAGAAAAAGAAGGTTTTATATCGAGGTCAGAAAATCTGCTGTCAGACTTAAGAAATTTTAACGCTTTATTTATGTTTGTTTCACTGCCTGACACAGTGCCATTAATGCCCTCATGACCAATAATAATAGTGCCTAAGATTTGTAAATTTTTGAGCTCCTTTTTTAAGATCATTTGGAGTTTTCTGGGATTTCTAATCTCACAAAATTGATATAGAGCTATTATTTTATGCATTATTTATTCTACTAATAACTGGTGCGCCCGGGAAGACTCGAACTCCCGACATCCTGGTTCGAAGCCAGGCACTCTATCCAACTGAGCTACGGGCGCTAATATCCTGAAGCATGACCATCTTTTCTNCTTTCGGATGCTCCATAATATACACCATCTTTAAGCATTATTGCTTGGTAGCCACCAAATCCACCCTTNTCGTATTTTAGTTTNTGACCTTTCTTTAATAGTTCTTTACGTGTGTTTTCTGAATATCCAGACTCTAGACTTATATAGCCACCGTCCAGCATTATTTCACCGGTAGGCTGAGAAGAACCAACGTGTCTAATTCTCGGGGCATCTCCAGCTTCTTGTAAATTCATATTGAAATCAATGAGATTAATTACTATTTGAGCGTGACCTTGCGGCTGCATTGCTCCACCCATCAGACCAAAACTTATAAATGGTTTACCATCTTTAGTTATAAAAGCTGGAATAATCGTATGAAATGGTCTCTTACCACCAATCAATGAGTTCTTATGGTTTGGGTCAAGGCTAAACATTTCACCTCTATCTTGTAGCATAAAACCTAGGTCTTTAGGAACCATGCCTGATCCCATACCTCTGTAGTTACTTTGTATAAGGGAAACCATATTTCCATACTTATCGGCTACGGTTAGATAAATAGTATCTCCATTTTCTAGGCCAGCATCATATCTTACTGCTGCCTTATTTTTATTTATTAACTTAGTTCTAGCAGATGCATAATCTTTTGAGATTAATTCTGCTGTTGGTATATCTGCAAAATTCGGATCTGCATAATATTTTGCTCGGTCTTCGTAAGCCAATTTTTTTGCTTCTGTGAAAAGATGTACGTATTCAGCAGAATCAAAATCCATAGATGAGATATCAAAATTTTCAAGAATATTTAGAATTTGTAATGCAGCAATCCCTTGACCATTTGGTGGTAGTTCCCAGACATCATACCCCCTATAATTTGTTGATACAGGTTCTACCCACTCTGGTTCAAAAGCTGCTAAATCGCTCTCTTTAAGTAAACCGCCTTGAGATTGAATAAAAGTTGCAATGTTTTTTGCTATATCGCCTTCATAAAAATCTCTTCCATATGTTGAAGCAATTTTTTTATAAGTATTAGCTAGCTCTTTATTTTTAAAAACCTCGCCTTTAGTAGGGGTTTTTCCATTTTCCATCCAAATATCTGAAAAATTTGGATAATCTTTAAATCTATTAGCTGAACCTTCCAGATAATAGGCAACCAACTCAGAAACTGGAAAACCATTTTCTGCATAATTTATTGCACTATTAAACAATGAATTAAATTTCTTATTTCCAAATTTTTTATGAAGAGCAGTCCAACCTGCTACTGCTCCGGGTACGGTTACAGGAAGTGGTCCATAAGCAGGAATTTTTTCTAATCCTTGCTGTCTTATGAAATCAATGTTCATGTCATAAGGTGCAGGACCTGATGAATTTAGTCCGTAAAGTTTCTGACTCTTAGCGTCCCATACTATTGCAAATAAATCACCACCGATGCCACAGCCTGTTGGTTCAACTAATCCGAGTACAGCATTAGCTGCAATAGCAGCATCAATAGCATTCCCACCATCTCGCAAAACTTGAATAGCTGTTTGAGTTGCAAGAGGGTGGCTTGTTGCAGCCATGCCATTTTCAGCTATAACTTCTGAACGACTAGCAAAGGGCAGTCCTGTAATTCTGTCATAAGCAAATACAGCACTTAATAAAAGATAAAGTATAAATATTTTGTTTTTCATAATAACTATGGTGCGCCTGGGAAGATTCGAACTCCCGACCTCTTGGTCCGTAGCCAAGCGCTCTATCCAGCTGAGCTACAAGCGCACTTTTAAATTATAATAAGCTTTAGGAATTTTTTCTTTAAAATGAAACTTAGTATTAATCTAAATAAAATAGCATTGATTAGAAACTCAAGAGGCTCCATCAGCCCAAACCTAGAGTATTTTGCTAGAACTGCTTTAGAAGAAAACATTCTTGGCCTCACAGCGCATCCAAGACCTGATAACAGACATATAAGATATGAAGATTTAGAGCTAATTAAAAAATTGACAGATGAATATCAAAAAGAATTTAACATCGAAGGTAACCCTCTAGAACAACCATCCTCAAAGTATAGAGGTTATTTAGCTCTAATAGAGGAATTTAAACCAACTCAGGCTACATTGGTGCCTGATGATACCAATCAACTAACATCAGATCATGGTTGGNATATAAGTGAATTAAATGGTGAAAATTTTACAAGTTCCATTATTAATAATTGTGATAGGTGTAGTGTTTTTGTTAATGCAGGCACAGATTTAAGTTCGTTAAATAATAAAAACATTAATGCTATTGAAATATACACAGGACCATATGCCGTTGCTCATAAATCAGGAAACAAAGAACTTTTGGATATTGAGTTAAAAAAAATACTCTTTACTGCTGAAAGTGCAAGAGAAGGGGGCTTAAGAGTAAATGCAGGTCATGACTTAGATTTAAGCAATATACCTTTGCTAAGAGAGCGTGAATTAATTGATGAAGTGTCTATTGGCCATGCTATTATTTCTGAATCACTTGATAAAGGTTTTAAAACTACAATTCGACAATATATAAAAACTATAAATGGATGATGTAATTCAAAATATCAAAGATCAAATAAAAGACAATGAAATATTATTGTTTATGAAAGGTTCACCTTATCAACCCCAATGTGGGTTTTCTTCTAAAGTTGCACAAATTTTATTCAGCTATGATATTGAATTTAGCTATATTGATGTTCTTGAATTTCCTGAGGTAAGATCCAACCTTCCTAAGATATCTGACTGGCCAACCTTTCCACAGTTATTTGTTAAAGGTGAACTGGTAGGTGGTTGTGATATTGTTTCGGAATTACACGAAACAAAAGAATTAGAGTCTGTTTTTAGTTCGCAGTAATTAGAGTTTGTAAGAAGTTTTCATGACCAACTTTTTCTAACAGTTCTAGTTGTGTCTCTAAATGATCAACATGCTCCTCTTCACTCTCAAGAATTTTTTGCAGTAAATCTCTCGATACAAAATCATTGACGGCTTCGCAAGCCAAGATAGCCTCTCTTAGATCAGGAATAGCCTCATTCTCAAGTTTAAGATCGTTATGTAATATCTCGATTGGTTCTTCTGCAATGTAAACATTACCTAGGTAAGACATATTAGGCAAACCTTCCAAGAATAATATTCTTTGAATGAGTACGTCAGCATGTTTCATCTCATCCATAGACTCTCCATACTCATATTGAGCAAATTTATCTAAACCCCAGTCTGATAACATTCTGGAATGTAAAAAATACTGGTTGATGGCTCTTAACTCGTTAGAAAGAATCTTGTTAAGATGTTCGATGACTTTATCGTTCCCTTGCATAGTGATTTTATATGTTCTTTGGCCCTAAAAATCAAGGAAAATGCTTATTTTGCTAATGATTCTCATTTAGAAATCGAATTGATTGTTATTTAGTTTTTTACTTTTCTGAATAACCCAATTTTTCATGGATTTTTTTACTGGAAGTTGTATAACCAAAAGGTACTCTCTCCCCGGGATAGACTCTACTAAATGCTTTTTGAACAGCAAGCGTTGTTTCGTGAAAGCCAGAGAGTATTAAATTTAATTTCCCTGGGTATGTATTAATATCACCTACTGCAAAAATGCCGTCTTTGTCTGTCTCAAATGTTTCAGTGTTTACTTGAATTTTATTGCCCGATAATTCTAAATTCCATTCGTTGATTGGCCCAAGTTTCTTGTTGAGTCCGTAAAAAAATAAAATATAATCTGCATCAATATCGATTTCCTCTTTGGAATCTGTATTGAGTAGTTTGATCGTATCGATGCTCTCATCACCTTTGATGTCTCGAATGATATAAGGCGTCAAAAGCTTTATTTTTTTCTCATCAGACAATTTTCTAACATTCATTTCTGTGTCTGGTGCACCTCTAAAAGCATCTCGTCTATGAATGAGAGAAACATTTGCTCCAATTTTCTGTAATTCAACGGTCCAGTCCAATGCACTGTCACCACCTCCAAAAATCGCAACCTTTTGATCTTTAAAGATAGTTTTATCTTTAATAGAATAAAATATTTTTTTCCCTTCCAGCGCAGAAAAGTCACATTCTAGATTAGGTTTTATTGGCTCAAATGATCCTGCCCCAGCAGCAATAAAAATATTTGGAGTTTCTATATTTGTTCCTTTGTTAGTAGATACTTCCCAAAGGTCATTTTTTTTAGTCATTCTCTCAACTCTTTCCTTAAGAATCAGATCATATTCAAATGGTTCAATTTGTTTAAGCAGGGCATCAACATGCTCTTGTGCAGTTTGGTATGGAACACCAGGTATATCAAAAATGGGTTTATCAGGGTAAAGTTCAGCACACTGACCACCAGGCTTATCGAGATTATCAATTAATGTGCATTTTAAGCCTAGTATACCAGCCTCAAAGACTGTAAATAACCCAACTGGTCCTGCACCAATGACTAAGATATCAGTTTTCATTTAACTCTCATTCCTGGTTCAGCTCCAATGTCAGGAGAAATCATAAAGATGTCTTCCCCACCTGGTCCTGCTGCTAAAATCATTCCTTCGGATAAACCAAAACTCATCTCTCTGGGAGCTAGGTTATTCACAAGCACAACTAATTTATCATTAAGTTCCTCAATTTTATAAGCCTTTTTTATACCTGCAAAAACTTTTTTTTCACCCAGTTCACCTACATCTAAGATTAGTTGTACTAACTTATCAGCATCAGGAACTTCTAAAGCTTGCTTAACTCTTGCTATCCTTAAGTCAACTTTTGCAAAATCTTGTATATTTATTTCATCCATCTAGTCTAGTATTCCGTCAAAATCGTTTTTTTCAAGTCTTGTAATGAAGGGTTCAAATTTTTTAACTTCTTTTAAATTATCACTGCTTAAATCATCATAATTCAACTCAGAGACATTCAAGAGTGAAAATATTTTATCTGCAATTGACGGAATAAAGGATTGAAGCAAGATCGTAAGGTCTTTGAAGACATTTAAAGCTTCGGAACAAATTGCAATACATTCGGTCTCTTCACCATTTTTTGCTCTGTTCCAGGGCTCTTCGGTTGAAACATAGGCATTTATTTTATCAGCGATATTCATTATGTTTTTAAGCGCCTTAGAATACTCTTTTCTATCAATGAGGCTAATTATTTCTTCATAATTTTTCTTAAATTCTAAAGACTTTGAAACATTCCCTGACGCTACTTTAGAGCTGTTAAGCTTAACAAGAAAATTTTGCGTCCGACTACCAATATTTATAAATTTTCCGATCAGGTCACTATTAATCTTTTGAACAAAGTCATTAACAGAAAAATCAATATCGGAAATATCAGTATTTAGTTTCGAACAAAGGTAATATCTATAATAATCCGGGTGTGCAAAAGTCAGAGCCTTGTCGGCAAGAATGAAGTTGCCTTTTGATTTGGACATCTTACTTCCTTCAATAGTAAGAAAACCATGCACAAAAACCTCATCTAAATTATTGATGCCATATGTCTTTAACATTACAGGCCAGAATAAAAGATGAAAATAGACAATATCTTTACCAATAAAATGAACTAGTTTTACATTGTCTTCATTCATTAAATCTGTATATTCAATATCGTTTTGATTTGCCCAGTTTTGAATAGATGACAGATACCCTACTGGTGCATCCATCCAGACATAAATGTACTTCGAATCTTCCCCAGGTACATTAAATCCGAAATATGGCGCATCTCTTGAAACATCCCAATCTCGTAAATCCTCATTTAACCACTCATCTAGTTTTGCTTTAATGGGTGTTTGATTTGAGATCTTTTGAACATTTTCTTTTAAGAAAGCGTTAAATTCATTTAATTTAAAGAAATAATGTTCAGATTCTTTCACTACAGGTGCGGTATTAGAAAGCACTGATATTGGATTCTTTAACTCAAGAGCATCATAAGTAGATCCGCACTTTTCACATGCGTCCCCATACTGCTCTTCAGCTCCACAAGCTGGACATGAACCTTTTACAAATCTATCAGCCAAGAAGATTTGTTCTTTTTCGTCATACAGTTGGGAAATTTCCTTTTTATGAATGTATTTATTTTTAATAGCATTCTGAAATATTTCTGATGTTAAGTGTTTATTTTCATCAGAATGTGTTGAGTGAAAATTCGCTAATTTAACATTAAAGTTTTTAAAAGTTTGATGATGTTTTTCATGTATGTCTTTAATTAGTTCCTCTGGAGTAACATTCATTTCTTTTGCCTTAAGCATAATCGGTGTACCGTGCGTATCGCTTGCACAAAAATAAAGAGCTTCTTCATTGGAAAGATTTTTTTGCCTTACCCAGACATCTGTTTGAACAATTTCTAAAACGTGTCCTAAATGTAGAGGAGCATTTGCATAGGGAAGGGCGCTTGTAACTAAATACTTCATGTTTGTTTTGAAATTATATGTTAACTTTTAAATCTATGGAAAAGATAGCGATTGCTTCTGGAAAGGGCGGTGTTGGAAAAACTTCGTTAACATTAATAATTGCAAACTTTCTTAAGAATAAAGGATATAAGGTTGGCTTATTAGATGCAGATATTCATGGACCAAATTTAGTTCAATTACTAGTATCTAATGATGATGTTAGCTCTTCAAAAAGTGATAAAGGTACCAATCAACTTGTGCCTCAAATCATTAATAATTTTGTTGTCAATTCAATAGATTTTTCAATGAGTAAAAAAGAAGCAACAATCTGGCGGGGTCCATTAGTTAGCAAGGTTATAAAACACCTTTACCTAAACACAAAATGGGGACAATTGGATTATTTGTTAATTGACATGCCTCCTGGTACAGGAGATGCATACCTGACTATACTAGATACTCTTGAAATAGATAAAATATTGCTTGTTGCAGTAGAAGATGACTTTTGTATATCTAATTTACATAAAACATGCAGTCTAATTAATAAACTTAATAAGCAATCTTTGGGCATAATTGAAAACTTATCTGAAAATTTTTCTGTGCCCAGCTCACCCGTCATAAGCAAGAGAATTAAAAATGAATTTGATGATGAAATCTTATTCGTACTACCACGGTTACCAAGAAAGATTTTTTATCAAGAAGTTAACAATCTTGATAAACTTAGAAGATATATACCTGAGAATTTTTTGATATGAAGAAAATTTTACTACTTTTAACAAGCATAATGCTGCTTCATGCTGAGGATTATGTAGAAAAAGATGAACAAGATCCTTACGAAAATCTAAATAGAGTGGTCTTTAATATCTCAGATTCTTTAGATGAGAGTTTTTTAAAACCTACTGCTAAAGTTTACAGAAATTATACACCTCTATTTATCAAAGATTCTTTAACTAATTTTTTCTATAATCTTGCAGAAATCGATACAGTTATAAACCAGTTACTACAAGGAAAACCCAAACTGGCTGCACAAGACTCACTNAGATTTCTGATAAATTCAACAATTGGATTCGGTGGAATTTTTGANATTGCCTCAAGAATTGGTTTTGAAAGACATGATGAAGATTTTGGACAAACACTTGGAGTNTGGGGAGTTGAATCAGGAGCTTATGTATTTGTNCCTTTTGTAGGACCGTCAACCATTAGAGATTTAGTGGGTATCCCATTGAGCTGGTATGTTTCAGGCACATTCGCAATAGAGGATAACAAAACAAAAATACTTTTCTCTTTTTTAGACGTAATTGAAACAAGAGAACGGCTTCTTGCTGCAGAAAACTTAATTATTGGTGATAGGTATGACTTTGTGAAAGATGCTTTCATGCAATCCAGAGAACATGAAGTCAAAGATGGCGAAGTTGAGGACGAATTTCTTAGCGAGTTTGAAGATGAACTTTTTGATTAAGGTCTTCCTTAAAACCATCAAAAATATGCTCTAAATTAATAGTATTATCTTTGACATTGCTTAATAATTCTCTTCTGATTTCCTTAGTATTTGAAATTTTTCTGATGATTTGTATTAAGTGAGTTATCGCTCTATTCACATCCTTTTTATTATCCAAATTCAATATATAAGTCATGTAATTCTGCAGGCCTTTGCTGAATTCTAGATTAGTTTCATTACCATAAATTTCTTTATCAATTTGTAGTAAAAATGCAGGATCAGAATATATCTTTCGTCCTAACATGACTCCATCTACAAATCCTAGCTGTTTTTTTACATCACTGATTTCTTCAATGCCACCATTAATGATGATTTTAAATTCAGGAAAACGCTCCTTCATTTTATACACCAATCCATAATTTAGGGGTGGGATAGATCTATTTCGTTTTGTATCTAATCCGCTAATAGCTTTTCTTGCATGAATGATAAAGGTCGTAATTCCGTAATCGGATATGGTAGAAAGAAAGTTTTCTAGATATTTTTCACCCTCAAAATCATCTACTCCAATTCGACATTTAATTGTAAATGGAGTGTTGATGTTCTTTTTTACTTCATTTATGCAAGAACTAAGTAGTTCAACGTTTTTCATTAAAAAAACACCAAAATTTCCTGATTTAACTTTTTTTGATGGGCAACCAACATTTAAATTTATTTCATCGTAACCATAGTCTTCGCCAATTATTGCTGCCTCGGCAAGGGAGCGTGGATCTGAGCCACCTAACTGGAGACCAACAGGATGTTCGGAATTATGATATTTCAAAAGTTTATCCGCATCACCTTTTAAAATTGCATTTGAGTGAATCATCTCAGTGTACAGCATTGAATTTTTTGTAAACTGTCGGGCCATGAAACGAAAATGCTTATCCGTTTTTTTCATCATTGGGGCAATGCAGAATTTATGATGATTAATCATCAGATGAAATAAATGACACAAGCAAGACCAACAAGAGTCAGCACTATGGTATAGGGCAATGCTTTATAAACCATTTTGAGATACGACAGTCCTATCAAGGGTGCTAAAGATGATGTTAATAAGAACAAAAAGGCAGCTTGTCCATTTGGAGTTGCCACACTCGGAAGGTTTGTGCCAGTGTTTATAGCAACAGCCAGTCGGTCAAATTGCTCTTTAGTTATTACATTATTTTCTAAAGCTAACACAATTTCATTCATGTAGACGGTAGCAACAAAAACATTGTCACTAATTACTGATAAAGCACCATTTGCAAGATAGAAAAGGGGTACTTGCATATCCAGTGAAGAAGCTAGTACAACATTAATCACAGGAGTAAATAAGCTTTGATCATTAATGACTGCAACGACCACGAAAAATATTACCAGTAGGGCTGTAAAAGGCAGTGATTCTTCGAAAGCACCACCTAATTGATGTTCTTCCGTAATACCCTTAAATGCTGTTAAAAAGACCATTAAGAAAAGACCAATGATTCCTACTGGTGCTAAATGTAAGCCTAATGCAAAGATCAAACATAAGCCTAAAATTCCCTCCATTACTAAGTGAAGTTTTTCCATTTCTGTTCTATTAGCATCAACTTTTTCAGCATTTATAATGATTTTATTGCGAAGTTCATCAGACATCTGATGCCCGTAATCAAAGACTTTAAATTTTTCTATCAAAACACAGCANATTAGACCNGCCACTAAAACCGGCATGGTTACAGGAGCCATCCTGTAGAAGAATTCCATAAACTCCCATCCAGCTTTATCGGCAATAAGAAGATTCTGTGGTTCACCAACGATAGTGCAAACTCCTCCTAAAGCAGTTCCAACAGCACCATGCATCATGATGTCAACAAGGAAAGATTTAACTTGTTCGAACTCTTTTGTAGTTATTTCATTATTTTTAAGACTATTTGCAAAAACATGGTAGAAGCCAACCATCACAGTAATGAGAACTGCTGTTACTGTTAAAGCATCTAGAAATGCTGATAAAAAAGCAGCTGAAATTACAAATAATAACGACAGTAAAATTTTTGATTTGATTGACTGTAAAAGCTTGGTGAAGATTACCATTAGTAGGTTTTTCATGAAAAAGATCGCTGAAACCATAAAAACCAGGAGTAAGATTACTTCAAGGTTTGTCTCTATTTCATGAAGCACATGATAAGCATCAGTCAAGCCCAACAATAATGCTTGAAAAGCAATTAAACCACCTGGCTGGAGAGGGTAGCATTGAATTGAAAATACAAGTGTAAATATAAATTGTAGTAGGACTATCCAGCCTAGCAAGAAACCTGGATTCAACCCCATGAAATCTAAATAAAAATAAATTAATGGATTTATGGCTAAAAATAGAAGAATGCTTGTTTTATACCAAACAGGCGCCTTGCCTAAAAAACTATTGAATATTGTATTTAACACTTCTCTTATAAAAGTTTACATTATACAGACATGAAAAAATTAACGTCCACTTTTTCTATTAATCAAAAACCCAAGTCCGATGACTTAATAGTAAGTATTAATGCTAAAAAAGAAATATTGTTTAACAAAAAAACGAAAACTTTTTTTCATGCTTTACCAAAAAAATATGAAAGGGCTTACAAAATATTTGAACAAAATGACGTAAGCATTTTTTTAGTTGAGGAGATTGCAGAACTCAATGAAAACTTAGAATATTATGCAAAAAGACACCTATACCCACACCTCGATGAGGATTCACTTACCTTAATATCAAGAGCTTTCCAGATATATGATTGGATTTATAAACAAAAATTTTGTGCAAGAACAGGCAATCAGTTAAGCGAAGTTAAAGATGATTTATCAAAATTTTGTACGAACTGTAAAAGAGATTATTTTCCAAAAATGTCACCATGCATACTTGTAGCTGTTACTAATAACGACAGAATTTTACTTGTTAAACATAATAATGAAATAAGAACTCTATCAACAGTAATTGCAGGTTTTGTAGAGCTAGGAGAATCTTTGGAGGAATGTGTTAAAAGAGAAGTGCATGAAGAGGTTGGTTTACAAGTAACCAACATCAAATACTTAGAAAGCCAATCTTGGCCATTTCCCAATCAACTTATGATGGCATTTAGTGCTGAAGCCATCAACGATGAGATACAAATTGATAACAATGAAATACTAGCAGCTGGTTGGTATCAAAAGGACGATCTGCCCCTTATTCCACCAGAACCATCACTCTCTAATAAACTTATTAAAACGACCCTTGATTCTATGCTCTAGGGTCGTTCTTTGCTCTTCTGACAGTTTTTTTCTTTACTGGTTCGATTCTGTTACCAATATTATCATCCACTGGCTTTGGAGTTGGTTCAGGTGCTAATTTCACATTGCCACTTTTTGGTTTAGTTGGTTTTCTTAAAGCAGGCTCCTTAACTGTATTCTTTGTTTGACTTGGAGTTCTCTTTACGCTCTTTGAAACCTTCTCATTAGCACTAAACTTTTTATTACCTCTGTAATTTTTATTGGTATTACGATTCTGCCTTGGTTTTCTATTTGATCCAGACCTTCCTCTTCTATCACTAAACTTCTTTCTTTTAGGTTTAGCTTTATCCTCACCTTTAAAGAAATCAAACAGTGAGTCCAACAAGCCCTTTTTGTTTCCGTCAACTTTAGGTATATTACGAAATTCCACATCCTCAACTAATGCTTTTTTCGATTTTTTTGGTACCTTTACGTTGTATGTAGTTCGATTCTGAAAAGCTTTTGAAGACTCATCCAATTCATATTCATAATCGAAGTAAGCGTTTTTCTTTATTTCAATCGTGTAGTTATCGTTTTGCTTATATGGATCAATGAAAGTCATAATTTTATTTGAAAACTTTCTTTCCAATTGATCTAAATTAGATCTGTATCGATTTAATAGCTCGTTCGCAATGTTAGGTGAGACTTTTAACATTAGTATGCTAGATTGATTATTTATCGATTTTTCTGTTATTAATCTGAATATTGACTCACATATAGATGCAACGGATCTTACCCAAATTGTTTTACCCATCAAGTCATTGAGTGCAGGTTTAATTCGCTGTCTGGACATTTCCATCAAACCAAAACGAGAAATCTTATCCAATTGAATTCGTGCATGATCTTGTTTTGTTGACTCATACATAGCTCGTTCAACCTTTTCATTATTTTTTNGATCTTCCATATCAATGAAATCAATAACGATTAAACCGCCTAGGTCTCTTAGCTTCACCTGTTTACCTATTTCGGCAGCAGCTTCTAAGTTAGTTTTTAGGGCAGTTTCTTCAATATCTCCACCTTTAGTGGATTTAGCTGAATTGATATCGATTGAAGTGAGTGCCTCACCAGAATCTATGACAATCGATGCTCCTGACTTTAACTTAACTTCACGTGAAAAGGCTGATTCAATCTTGGATTCAATCCCGTAACTAGCAAAGAGAGGAACCTCCTCATCGTACAGTTTAATTTTTTCGATAAAATCAGGCACAATTTTATTCGTATAAGTTTTGGCAGAGTTAAAGTCATCCTCGTTATCAACAATTAATTCGCCAATATCTTCCTTAAAATAATCTCTTATAGTTTTTTGAATAAGGCTTTGATCAGCGTATATCAACTGCGTTGATTTAGACCCTTTTATGGCTGAGTCAACTTCAACCCATAATTTCTTAAGATATTCGAGATCCCATCTTAATTCTTCAATCTGTTTATCGATGCCTGCTGTTCTGATTATCAGACTCATGTTTTCAGGAACATTTAAAGCTTCGATATGACTTTTAATTTTGTCTCTCTCATCACCATGTATTCGTCTTGATATGCCACCACCACTTGGATGATTTGTCATTAAAACAATGTATCTACTGGCTAAGGAAATATATGTCGATAAGGCTGCACCCTTGTTAACTCGTTCTTCCTTTTGAATTTGAACAACTATGTCGTCACCTTCTGATATCTTGAATCTGTCTTCACCCGTCTTGGATGGGTCAAAGTATTCAGCAGAAAGTTCTTTGAAAGGCAAGAACCCATGTCTTGAAGAACCCATTTCAACAAAGATTGCCTCAAGGCTACCTTCAATTTTTGTTATCTTACCTTTGTGAATGCTTCCTTTCTGGAAATTATTTCCTTCAAATTCCAGATCGAAATCAATAAGTTTATCGCCTTCTATCAACGCACTTCTTCGGCCGTTAATAGAATTCGTATCAATAAGTATTTTTTTCATTTTATCCCTTGTTTAAAAAAGGATAAGAACAACGATTTATGCTTTTAAACTCTTAGGTACAAGCATTTTTTGAAACTGTTTAATCTAATTGTTGTTGTTCTCATCATTTTATTTTTATAAATTTTGCTTAACTTTTATCTAATTATTTATTTCGTTGTAAGCTAAGGCATATATATTACAGCAAAATGAGCAAAATTAATTTTTTTCTTGTAGATGAGGATAATGAGGGCCGAAGGCTTGATAATTTTTTGTTCAGTAATTTTAAGAAAAGCATCCCGAAATCGAAAATTTATAGCTCCATTCGAAAAGCAAAAATTAAGGTTAATGGAAAAAAATCCAAACCTGACTATAAGCTCCTATGCGGCGATAAAATTGGATATCCAGAATTGGTTCAGAAGGCTCATCTAACAGACTCGCCGAATTTAAACGATCATATTGCTTTAATAAAAAACTCAATCGTATATGATTCAAAAAATTTCGTTGTGATTAATAAACCACCGAATTATGCAGTTCATGGCGGTTCAGGCTTAAATTTTGGTGTAATTGAGATAATTAGAAAAATTTATAAATACTCTGAGCATTTTAACTTAGCCCACCGTATTGATAAATCGACCAGTGGTTGTTTAGTCGTTGCAAAAAAAATGTCAGCCTTGAGAGATATTCATAAACAATTTAGAGATAGATCTGTTAAAAAAACTTACGAGTGTATTGTGAAAGGTGCTTGGCCAGAAGGATTAAAAAAAATTAGTAATGCCTTGGATACCAAGAAAACCAATGCAACCGAGCAAAAAACTGTAAAGACTGAATTTGGAAAAAAGTCTTTAACGAAATTTTACATAGAAGAAAAAATGGAGGGCTTTACTAAGATTACTGCTATTCCACATACAGGTCGAACGCATCAAATTAGATTTCACTGCCTTGATGCTGGATACCCAATTATAGGCGACAAGAAATATTTTATGGGTACCTCAAAATCAGATGCACACAGGTTGATGCTGCATGCCAAACAAATCACTTTTAGAGATAGCGCAGAATCGGTCACTATAACTGCATTGGAAGACTTTGGCTTATCAGAGTTTAAAACGAATATTTAAATAGCGTCACATCCAAAGACTTATTTCTGTTTACATCAAATTTTATTTCACTGTAAGGCAATATTTGCAGATTATTTGTTTCAATTAATGCCAAGGGGTAATCATCATCATAGATTTCATATAAACCCCAAACTAAGACCCCTAGCAATAAAAGCGTTGCAGCTGTCTCTTCATCCGTTGGACATCTACCTAAACTTTCAATCGGACCGTTTGGAGTGTAAACAATTTTTTTCCAGCCAATGCCCTCTATATATTCATCTTCACAATTATTTGCGTGCAGAGAGCAGGCAAGAAAAAGCAGAAAAATAAATTTAAACTTCATGCGTATTTGGTAGGGATGAACGGACTTGAACCGTTACGCTTTTCAGCATGCGAGTTTGAGTCGCACGTGTCTACCAATTCCACCACATCCCCATTAAAATAATTTCTGATGATATCATAATGCAATATAGGTGAAATTTTCTAAAACTGATTTTGGCTATGATTTACCAAGTGAATTAATAGCAAAATATCCATCACAAAAACGTACCGAATCGAAAACTTTGATTCTGGATAATAAATTCACAATTCAATTTTTCAAAGATACATTAAATCATTTTGCAGAATACGATTTAGTTGTGTTGAATGAGACTAAAGTTCGACCAGCAAGAATATTGCTGCAAAAAGATTCTGGTGGATACGTTGAAATCCTCATATTACAAAAAACAACAAAATACAGAGCTGTTTGTCTTGCTAAGGGTCTTAATAGAAAAAAAACTAACCAAACTTTATACGCCCCAAATTTTCCTGTGAAAATTAAAATCATTACCAACGGTAGTAAAGACATTGAAATTGAGTTCGACCAAGACATTGATCAGCTATGTACAGAAATAGGGCAAATGCCTATCCCTCCTTACCTGGGACGAGAGGCAGAGAAGATAGACATTGAAAGGTACCAAACTGTTTTTGCTAATGACGAACGGCTTGGTTCTGCCGCGGCGCCAACGGC
>FUFK010661183.1_pt1 | contig 15725 bp, 5 predicted proteins | sample 1021851 | NCBI WGS metagenome assembly FUFK01 (sample SAMEA51879418, study PRJEB19060) | metagenome | reverse complement strand
ATGCAACAATAGCTTCAATAAATCCACCAGAAGGATCAGCACAAGCTGAAAAAGCTGCACGTTTTTATCCTATAGCTAGAAACAGTTTGCTAGAAATGCATACATGGAATTTTGCAGCAAAGCGTGGAAATTTAGCATTAACTACAAATGTTCTTGATCAATGGGATTATGCATATGTAGCACCTGCGGATATGATGACACCTGTAGCTGTTATATCTCCTACGGCACAAAACGATTACGCTACAAGAATGTCTGCCGGTGACACTCCCGGTGGCATAACATCTAACTATGCACCTACAATAGTAGCCGGACAATATACTCCACAACAGTTTGCGATAGAAGGCGATTTAATTTATACAAATCAAGAAAATGCAATGTTGCGATATCAAGCGTTTATAACTGATCCATCTTTGTTTTCACCTTTATTTGTAATTACTTTGTCATGGCATTTAGCGTCAATGCTTGCAGGTCCTGTAATTAAAGGCGATCAAGGAGCGGCAGAAGCAAAACGTAGTACGCAAATGATGACTAATTATTTAACTAGTGCAAAACAAGCAGATAATTTACAAAGAGATATTACTGTTGAGCATATAGTCTCTTGGACATCTGGGAGGTAATTTATGCCAGTAACACGCAATTTTAAACAGGCATTTTCTGGAGGAGAAATATCACCAGAAATGTTTGGACGTATTGCTGATAATAAATTTCAACAAGGTGCAGCAACAATGCGTAATTTTGTTGCTAAACCACAAGGACCTGCACAAAATAGACCGGGGTTTGCATTTGTAAGAGAAGTTAAAGATAGTACAAAAGTTACAAGATTATTATCTTTTACATTTAATACAACTCAAACTATGGTGCTTGAGTTTGGTGATCAATATTTTAGGTTTCATACTCAAGGACAAACTTTATTTTATAACGATGGTGCAGCATGGAACGGTGGTACTAACTATGTAGTTGGTTCAATAGCTAAACAAGGCGGTGTAAATTATTATTCAAAAACAGTTCATTCTAATAGTCAGCCACCAAACGCAACTAATTGGTATGCTATGCCAACAAGTCCTAACGTATATGAAATACCACATCCATATTTAGAAGCAGAATTGTTTGATGTAAATTATGTGCAATCTGCTGACGTTATAACATTAGTGCATCCTAACCACGCTCCTAGAGAGTTAAGAAGACTTGGAGCAACACAATGGGAATTGCGTGTAATTGATTTTGGTAGTCCCTTATCAGCACCCGGTGGTGTAAGCGTTTCTATGTACATACCTGCATCTACTTCAACAAGTACAGATACTTATGTTGCACACGAATATGTTGTTACAGCAGTAAAAGCTAATTTAGTTGACGAGAGCAATCAATCAACTTCCGCATCAGTAAACAACAATATATTTGTTACTGGTGCAAAAAATACTATTACATGGAATGCTGTTTCTGGTGCTAGTCGATATAGAGTATATAAATCACAAGGTGGTATATTTGGATTTCTTGGAGAAACTACTACAACTACACTTATAGACGATAATATTTCACCTGATTTTGCAAAAACACCACCAATACATGAAAATGATTTTGTTGGTTCTGGTAACTATCCGGGTGCTGTATCTTATTTTGAACAACGAAGAGTATTTGCAGGTACAAATAATGCACCACAAAACATATGGATGACTAAATCAGGTACAGAAAGTAATATGTCTTTTGGTATTCCTATACGAGATGATGACCGTATTGAGTTTAGAGTTGCTGCTCGTGAAGCTAATACTATTAGACACATAGTTCCATTAACAAATTTACTTATGCTTACTGGATCAGCAGAATGGCGTGTAACTTCTGTTAATAGTGATGCTATAACTCCTACTTCTATATCTGTAAAACCACAATCATATGTAGGAGCAAACAATGCACAACCAGTAATTGTTAATAATAGCTTGGTATATGCTGCTGCTCGTGGCGGTCATGTAAGAGAACTAGGCTATAACTGGCAAGCAAATGGATTTATTACAGGTGATTTATCTCTTCGTGCTCCACATTTGTTTGATAATTTTACAATNNTAGATATGGCTTTATCAAAGTCACCAATACCTATTGTATGGCAAGTAAGTAGTAACGGAAAATTATTAGGTCTTACATACGTTCCAGAACAACAAATAGGTGCATGGCATCAACATGACACAGACGGAACTTTTGAAAGCGTAGCTTGCGTATCTGAAGGAAACGATGACGTTACATATTGCATTATTAAAAGAACTATAAATGGGGCAAGCAAACGCTATGTAGAACGTATGGGTACAAGATTATTTGCAACTCAACGTGATAATTTTTTTGTAGATGCAGGTGCAACTTATAATGGTACTAATACAAATACAGGGCAAAACGTAACTATATCTGGCGGTACAAACTACACAAAAGGGGAAAGCGTTACTATAACTGCTAATTATAATTTATTTAATGCACCACCTAATTTGGATGATGTTGGTGATGCAATTGTTTTAGTAGATGGTACAAATTATTATCGTTGCAATATAACGTCTACTACAAGCCAAACAGTAGCAACTGTAAAATTAGATAAAGATTTACCTGCTAATTTACGAAATACAGCCATAACAACTTATGAAGTTGCAAGAAATGTTATATCAGGTCTTTCCTTTTTAGAAGGTAAAACAATAAATATTTTGGCAGATGGTGCAGTACATCCACAAAAAGTTGTATCAAGTGGTTCTATAACATTAGACCGTGCGTCTAGCATTGTACATCTTGGATTACCTATAGAAGCTGATTTGCAAACTTTACCTATGGCATTGCAAGTAGAAGCATTAGGCCAAGGTAGAGTTAAAAATTTAAATCATGTATGGTTACGAGTACTAGAATCATCTGGTATTTTTGCAGGTCCTAGTGCAGATAAATTAGTAGAAGCAAAACAACGTACAACTGAACCATATGGATCACCACCAGATTTAAAAACACAAGATATAAAAATTATGCTTACACCACAATGGCAAGATAATGGACAGTTATTTGTACGACAAACAGACCCATTACCACTAACAATTGTAGGTTTAACATTAGAAGTGGCTATGGGTGGATAGTGTGACCGTAAACAGATACCATGTAGTTATACTAAAAATAAAGAAGTGTTGAAGTTATGGCAACTGGTTGGAGCGATTTAACTGGATTAGGTAAATTTGGTATAATATCACAAGGTTTTGGCGTGTTAGGTGGCATTATTGCTGCTGATAGCGCAGCTAGTGCAGAAAAATATAAAACAAAAAGTTTAGCGTTAAGTTTACAACATAAAAAAGATATGGCGTTGTTTAATCAACGCATGAAGGAAAGTCAGGCCCAACATATAAATAGAGCATATAACACAAAATTAATGATGCTTGGTTTAAAACAAGGGGCTGCAAAATCAGCAGGTGTTGTGTCAATAGCGTCAAGAGGTGGTGTAAGAGGTGTAGGAAGTAATTTAAATGTAATGGTAGGTAATGATGTACTGGCACAAATAGACAAAAATACTATGAATTCAAATAAAGTACGAGCAGTAGAAAATAAACGTTTAGAAGGTGTTGGATTAGGTATACAAGGGAGTATGTACGGAATGAGTGCAAGCAATATGTTTTCTACAGCATCTCAAATTAATCCATTTATGAATATGACTAGTAGTTTATTAACAGGCACTTCTAGTTTAATTAGTAGCCTTCCACAGAGTATGTTGGTTAAAGGATAATGGCAAGAGTACCTTTTCAGCAAAATTTACAGGTAGAACAACAGGCAGGTTCTGAAGTGCAATTTGGTGCTACTTCTGTAGAACCAATGCGTGATGTAGTTACTGACGATATAGAAAGAAGTGCTAAAGCATTACAACAAACTGGGCAAATAATACAAAAGCTAGATAATGAATTAAATGATGCTGAAGCAAAACGGTTATATAACGGTTTACACGCAGATATAGAAACTGAAACTAATAAATATACAAGTTTAAAAGGAGCACAAGCTGTGTTACCTAACGGCCAAACTGAAGAAGGTAAAAACAAAACAGCTTTTGATGACACTAATAAAAATTTTGAAACTATTTTAAAAACATATACTGATCAATCAAGCAATGGTGTTGTTAAATATATGCTTGAAAATATGGCTCAAGTAAGCATTAAATCAGCCCAATCAAAAATAACTCAGCATTCTTTAACTCAACAACGTATTTTTAAAGAAAAAGAAACAGAAGCAAAAATTGATAACCATCAATTAGATTCAATAAAAACTATTACTAGATTTAATGATCCGGGTGGCGAACATTGGGTTTCATTTGGTAGTGGCATTGTAGAAATACAATCATTTGCTATAGACAAAGGATGGAACATAGACCCAAGCAAAGGAGAAGTAAGTGCTCAATATTTAAACATGGTAAAAGAATACACAACTGAAATACATAATGAAGCTGTTAAATGGTTTAAAGATAATAATCAAGAAGTTTTAGGTAAACGATATTTTGCAAAACACGCAGAAGGTTTTGTAATAGGAGGACAACAAATAGTTACTGTTGATGGCGAAACAGTTGTTAAAAGTTTAACTGAGCTACAAAAAAGTGAAAACGAATATTGTGCTACAAAAATATGTGATAATGTTTTAAGTTACGAAGGNAATTCAAACGACAATAATTTTTTACATTCAGCAAATTTTTTANTAAAACTAGACAGTAATAATAATATTGATAATGGCAACGGATCTTCNATNATAGATGGATTNAATGCTGATTNAATGCCTAATTTAGAAGCAACTAAAAGTGAAAATGTAGAACAATTACAACANATNAGAGCAACATCAAAATATTACAATTTAGATTCTCCTCAATATGAACAAATTATACCTCAACACAGAACAGCACATTTATTTGCAATACAAAAATTAGGTGTAGAAAAGGCTGATTCGTTGTATACAAACGCAATTAAAGACGCAAATATTGATAAAGAAAAATATAACAATGATCCTAATTATTTTGTAGAAATAAATAAAACAGTAATGAAAAATTTTAATAAATTATTTCTTGCTGAAATAGATAACGCATACACTCCAAAAGTACAAGAACTTACAAAAAAATTAGAAAAGCTAGAAGAAAGAAACAGTAACATGAAGAGTAAAGGCGTATATGTAGAGAAAAAAAGAAATTTAAAAACAAAAATAAAAATTTTAAAAGAAGATATAAAAGTTGTTAAAAATCAAGCAGATACATATGTAGATACAATTACTAATGATTTACTTGTTATTAATAATGATATTGACTATGAATACGTTAACGGCAAAGAATATGTAAAAGTAGATCCTAAAACTAATTTACCACCGCTAAGTTATTATGAAAAACAAATTACAGATACTATAAAAGATCCTGTCAAACAAGAACACGCATTAACAGAACTTAGATTTAAATACAATAAAATAGATAAAGAAAGAACAGAGTCATACAATACTGCATATACACAAGCAGAAGACATTGCTTTTTCTGAACCTGATGGATGGAAAATGCTAAAAGCAAATGGCATTGATATAAATAGTTTTACTTTAGAAGATCAAAAAATATTAAAAAGTGGACAGCCGGCAGTATCAGACGAAAATGCAATACATGAAATAGAAACTAATGATGTTGAAGTATTGCAAGATGAGACTAAATTAAAATCCTTTAGACATCAACTTGCTCCCGGTGATTATGAATATTATGTAAACCAATTAAATGGAAACAAAACAAACAAAGCAAAAAGTGCAGGTATTAAAGTAGATACTGAAATATTTAATAGTGGTTTAAGAGATAACAATCTTGATAAATTAGTTGATGCTAGTAAAGGTTCAAAAGACGCTATTAGATATGACAAATTAAAAATGAAATTTAGAGATCGTTTAAATTTTTATTATGAAAATGGCATTGAAATAACTTATGACAAAAGAAAATCAATTTTAAAAGAAATTTTAACTGATGACGTTATATACGATGGCAATTTTAGAGATAATACAAAGCCACTATATGCAACAAAAGACACAGATTATGATCGTTTATATGTAAACGTAAACGATGAAACAGTTTATTTAAAAGATATATCAATGAATGTTAAAAGTGAAATTATGAAATATCTGCTTATTAATGGCGAANCTTTGACATACGAAAATATAGCAGAACAATNTGTAACNGCAGGTAGACCAANAACTNCANNTGNTTATAAAAAAGGTTTAAAAATAGACATGATGAGAGGTAATTAAACTATGGATTCCAATTTAATTAAATACGAAGATTTAGGAAACAATAATACNAATAATAATTTTAATAATGAAGATGATGACAGTATTTATTANGAATATGCAAGGCATAAACAGGAACAACAATGGAATAATATTAGGCAAACATTAAAAGCTGTTAGCGAAATCAATGGTGATAAAGCAGGTGAAATACAAAGATTTAAAGAACAATTTAATTTGCCAGAAGATTTTGATCTTAAAGATGATGACGAAACTTTTNAATATATAAAAAANAGAAAACGTGAAGAATATATATTAAATCANAATTTTGCAAGAATAAANCCAGTACTAGCAAAACAATTAGAAGATCCTAAGTTTGCTGCATTAGCACATGACAATATAGAACATTTACAAGAATATTACACAACAACTAGGTCACTAACAGCAATACCACGATTTGTAAAAAATGAAATTGTAGGTTTACCTCAAGGTATACATAAGGGTTGGTTATCAAATGAAAGAGGATTGTTAGGATATCAGTTAATGACAGGTGATGAAAACAACGAATATCACCAAGGCGATAGAATTAAAAAATTTATAGCTGCTGACATTTTTGGTGCGTTTAGAGGAAAAGAATCAAGAGAAGAAAAGTTAGCACGGATAAAAGAAATTGATAAAAAAATTGNATTGTATAACGNAGATGGTGTTGGTTGGTTAGAAGCAGGTGGATATTANTTTGGNCAATGGGNTAGNACGTTACCTGCTGCTGCAACANCNGGANTNNTTACTGCAAAAATAAATGCAAAAATTGGTGCATTAANNGGTAGTGTTGTNCCNGNNAANGGNACAGNANNNGGTNCGACTTATTGGAGCTACAACAGGNTTANNTGCTGCGTACAACTATATGTTTATGAATTCATATTTTGTTGAGGGTGGTAATTCTTATTTAGATGCAATACAAAGAGTTGGTGGATTAAATCACGAAGATGCTGCAAGACAAGCACAATTTGTTGGAATTCTTGCAGGTGCAGTTGAAAGAATAGGATTGCCATTTTTGTTTGGTGCAGGTAGTAGGCTTACATCAAAAACTCTAGTAGGAATGGGTTCTAATAAATGGCTTGCAGGTTCTATAAGTAGATCTGGTTTAGATAAAAAATTACAACCTGCATGGAATATGTTTAATAAAAGAATATTGAGAAAAGCAACTAATGTAAGTCTAAGCGATAAATTTGAACAACTTACAAAATATTCTGTATCAAGAAGTATTTTTGCTGACATAGCACAAAATGTACTTACAGAAAACGCAACTGAAGTTACCCAAGAACTTATAAATATTATTGGTTACAACATAGCTGCTGAACTGGCTACTTATAAAACTACAAACGTATCAGCAGAAGAAACAGGGGAAAGAATTTTAAACGTATTAGCAGATACTACAAAAGGTATGTTGACATTTGGTATTTTGACATCTGGTGGTGGCTATTATCGTACTGCAAATAATTTAAGACAATCAGATAGTGATCAAGAATATATTGACAAAATGCTTGATATTACACAAAACGACAAGACTTTAAAAAGAAATAAAAATTTATGGCAAAGATATATGGATTTAGTTGGTGAACGTAATGGTGTTAAAGATTTTTATATAGACGCAAAAACATTTCAACAACAATTAGATGACAATGATATATCAATGGAACAATTAGAATTGTTTTCTCCAGAACTTAGTGATCAATTAAAAAAAGCAGATGAAGAAGGTCTTGTTGGTAAAAATATAAGAATCTCAACTGGTGATTATTTAGCAAATGTTGCAGGTACAGAATTTCATAATATATTAAGACCACATATACGTCTTGGTGCAGAAACATATAGCCAAGCAGAGTTTCAAGAAGTTTATAAGATTAAAGATGAAATGCTAGATAAAGCATTAACTGATATAAAAAAAGGAACAGAATTATTTAAAGAATCACAAAGAGAAGCAAGAGCGTATAAAGCACAAATAAAGGAACAACTTATTGCAACAGGTCAATACACAAAAGAATCTGCAACTGCACTAGCAAATTTACCTTTAAATTTTGCTTTAACTTTTGCAAAAAGATCTAATATGTCGATTAAAGAATTTTTAAATAAATATTTATATAGTGTTCAATTTGAAGGTAAACCAAAAACTTTTGGCGATGACTTTTTTAATCAAAATGGATCAATAAGAACTGAATCAACATTGTTTAAAAATTGGTTTGGTAAATCAAAAATGGTAAATGCTGACGGCACACCAATGGTTGCATACCACGGTACTACAGCTAGTTTTGATCGTTTTGATTTAGATAATCCAAACAAATATGATATGGGATTCTTAGGTAAGGGAATATATTTAACACTTAATGAAGGTCATGCAAAAACATATGCAAGACAAAAAAGTGTACGCACAGGTGCTAAAGAAGCAGATCGTGTAGTTATGCCTTTATATGTGCGTTTAGAAAACCCATATAGAGAAACTGATCGAGATAGAAAAAGACAAATAAAAGAAGGCGGTATTGCTGCAAGAGATAATTATAAAAACAAATTAATAAGTGAAGGCTACGATGGTGTATTAATGGTTAATCCTACAACAAACGAAATTACGGAAGTTGTTGTATTTGATCCTAATGCAGTTAAGTCAGTAAACAACAAAGGTAGTTGGTCTAGAGAAATAGATAATATATACGAGCAACAATTACAAACATTTGAGCAACAAGGCAAGCAACAAGAACAAGGTAAGTTAGTACCACAAGCTGTATTTCAAATAGCAAGAATTGTAGAAAATTTTGATTTTGCAAAGAGTAAANCTTTTGCAACTAATCGACAATTTAAATTAGAAATACAAAACCGTGTAAAAAATGAAGCTAANAAAGCAGGGNTAGATTTATCNAAATNNACANTAGAANNAGANAAATATNTNGTACANNNATTATTNGATGATGCACGTTTTGCATTGCGAGAAAACGCAAATGCNGTNGGTTGGTATAACGAAAAAGTTACNAAAGCAATGAAAGTCATATCACTTGCATACCCAAAAATCGCAACTGATATAGAACATAGTTTTGCATTTAAATGGGCGTTAGCAGCTACATCTAACGGTATAGACGTTAATACAAACTTTAGATACGCAAGTGCTGCATATGAATATTTTGATCAAAATGGCAAATTACCAGAAAGTTTCCCGGAAGGTGGTCAATCTAGATTAGCTATGGAAATTAGTTTTCAAACTATAAATCAACTTATAGAAGAAAAAGGTTTTGCAGAAGTTGAGCAATTTATGAAAACAAAACATACACGCAGAGAGGTAGAAGCATTTACCGGGAAAGAGGTTACAGGTGGTTTTGGTATGGAAGAATTAGTATATGGTTCTGCAATTATTGGCCCTAAAATTGGTAACGGATTTTTTGCAAATTTATATGGTAACTATGAACAATTAACATTGGACAGATGGGCTATGCGTACTTGGGGTCGGATGACAGGTACGTTAGTTAATGACAAAACTAAACAAGCAAAAATTAAAAGAGAACATATAAAACAAATTATTAGATCTTTGTCTAAAGAACAGAAAAAGGCATTTGAAGCAATAATAAAAAGAAAACTTACATTAGGTGATATAGATGCAATAGCAATAGCAATAGAAAAATCTACTACNAAACNTGCTAATCGTGNNGCAATGATGCAAATAGCAACATTTNCNGAAGATGCNAAAAACAAACAAATATTTATAGATATAATGGGTCAACCTAAAAAAGGTGATAAAACAATTAGCCTTGGTGACTTATTGCGTAAAAGAGGTAATGGTTTAGCTAAAGATTTAGATGGACAAAAAGAAGTTGTATCTGGAGCACCAGAAAGAAGAAACGTAGAAAAAGTATTTACACAAGTGTTGAACATCTTGCAACAAGACGTAAAAGATCTTACAATGTCAGATTTACAAGCACTTGTTTGGTATCCAGAAAAAAAATTATATGANTCTGCAAAATTAAAAGAAGCAGTTGTTGAGACAGGATACGAAGACAATGCAGCACCTGATTATGCNAACGCTGCTGTAGATTTTGCTGCTAGACTAGGCGTATCAGATGCAGATATACAATCGGCATTACAGGAGGTTGACAATGACTTATCAGTACAATCCGAGGAGCGGACAACAGGAACACAACGAGATGATGGANGATCAATACCTNTACGAACAGATAGCGAAACTTTCCAACAACAAGGAAGAGAAGNCNCAAACATTGACGAAGGCACAGGACTNCCCCTNAACCCAGACGGAACAGTTACCGTCTACCATCACACCAGTAGAAGAAACGCAGAACGAATCAGGGCTACAGGTGAACTCAGAAGTGCTGCNGAACCTGATGTCTACGTTACCACCAGAGCTATCACAGATACTGGCTATGGCGATACAGCAGTTACCATCAGGGTCGAACCTTCTAGACTTAGTCTCGATGATGAATTCCCTAACGGACGAAGAGATTACAGACTCTCAGTTGGAAAGCCTAGAGGATCTATTCAAGTAAATGTAGGAGAATTTTTAGAACAACGTAGAGATAGCAAAGGACCAAANGGTAGATTTGATCCNAAATCATTTACAACTTTAATAAACCAAGAATCAGATATATCNACATTTTTNCATGAAACTGGACANTATATGTTGTCAGTTATGGAAGATATTGTTATGCAACCAGATGCACCTGCTGACATGGTAAATGACTTTAATGTTTTACTNGATTTTTGGGGTGTTAAAGATATAGAAACATGGAGCAAATTTACTATAGAAGAGAAAAAACAATACCATGAAGCTTTTGCATTAAACTTTGAAATTTATTTNCATGAAGGNAAAGTGCCAAATAACGATTCTAGAATGCGTAGAATTTTTAGAGANTTNGTAAGATACCTTGGAGANGTATATGAAAATATTAAATATGAATTAAANACACAATATAAAAAATTATTTGGCAGAGATNTACCAGTACTTACAGATGAAGTAAGAAGTGTAATGGATCGTATGCTTGCTACTAATCAAAATATATTATTGGCTAACGAAATTTATGGAATGAAAGCAATGTTTTTAACGAAAGAACAAAGCGGAATGACAGATGCAGAATGGACAGATTATCAAGCAAGATTGCAAGAAGCTTTTGACGAGTCGAAAGAAATATTAAATCAAAAAAGTATGAAACAACTTGAGTGGTTAGATAATGCACGCAGTAAATATATGGCTAATTTACANAAAAAACATAGAAAAACATATAAAAAAGTAGAAGCAGAAGTAACACAAGAAGTACAAAACGAAAAAGTTTATAGATTAATAAATTATCTAAAACGTGGTGAAACTTTAAACGATAAAGGCGAAATAGTAAAAGTACAATCTGGATACAAATTATCTATTGAAAGCGTAAAGCAACTAGTACCATTCCATGATATGGCTTACGAAATAAAAGAATTAGGTACTGGTAGATNTGGAATGGTTGGTAAAGAAGGGCAAAGCGTAGAAGANGTTGCAGATNTGTTTGAATATGCAAATGGTTTAGACATGATAGATGCAATATTAAGTGCAAGANNAATANNAGAAGTTATTAAAGAAAGAACAGAGCAACGTATGTTAGAAGAATATTCTGAGTTAGTAGACGAAAGATTAATTGAATTAGGTGTATTAGAAGCATTACATAACGAAGCAAGATCTAGATTTATATCATTAGAATTAAAGTTTTTATCAAAGTCTACACAACCTGTACGTTTACAAGTGGCTGCTGCAAGAGAAGCTGCGTTAGATATTTTGGCAAAAAGAAAATTACAAGACATAAAACCAAGTGAATATACTCGTGATGAAGAAAATGCAAGGAAAGAAGCAGAAGACGCAATAAGTAAAGGTGATGAACAGAGGGCTGTAGAAGCTAAACGAGCACAACTTATAGCTAATCAATTGGCAAAAGAAGCTATTGAAATACATAAAAATTACGATAAAGCTATTAAAAAATTTGATAAGTTTTTACAAACAGATCAAAAGTTTAGAGATAAAAATAAAAAATACAAACGCAATATGTTTTTAATAGATGCAGGTAGAGCTATTTTATTTAGTTTTGGTATTGGTAAGAAGAAAATAAATGTCACAGAAAAGATGAACCAAATAAAAGAATACAATCCATTTACTTACGAACAGTTACAGCCAATCATTGAAAAAGCAGGTCGCAAACGGACGCAAACTGATTTGTTATCTTTAACAAGTGATGAATTTTTAAACCTAGAAGAAACATTAGATTTCTTATGGCATCAATCTTTACGAGATGAACAAATAAGGCAAGGCAATAAACTTATAGCATTTGAAGAAGCTCGTGATCCATTATTAAAAATATTAGATAAAAATATATCTAGAAGTCCACAAGCAAGAGAACGTTTAGCTAATCCACCGGGTAAAAGAGAAGCCGTTAAAACTACTTTTAAATCTAAATTGCATAAATTTGTTTTAACACTAGGATCTAATTTGCAACGTATGGAAAGTTTTACAGACCTTATGGATGGTGCTGATGAAGTTGTTAAAGGTGTTGGATCAGCAGTATTACAGTTAAAAGGCGGTAAACTTGGAGCATTTTATAACACTTTATATTACCCAATAAAACAAGCATTAAACGAATACAGACAGCAACAAGTTATTATTACTAAAGAATATACTGATTTAGTTGCTGCCTTAGATTTTGGTAATAAAGAGAGTAAAATAACTGCTTACGAATTTGATGAAGTTTCTGAAGAATCTGATGCATACACATTTGGAACAGATTCTGACGGTTTAGGTAAGGTAGAACTGTTAGGAGCTATGTTGCATACAGGCAATAGTAGTAATTTAAAAAAATTATTATTAGGTAGAGGGTGGGGTTCGTTAAATGAAGACGGCACGTTAAATACAACACATTGGGATAATTTTGTACAACGAATGAAAGATGAAGGAATATTAACTCAAAGTGATTATGTTTTCTTGCAAGCAGTATGGGATTTAAATCAAAAAATGTTGCCATTATTGCAGAATGCACATAGAGAATTAAATGGTTTTTATTTCAAAGTTGTAGAAGCTACACCTATTGTGAATGAATTTGGAACATTTAGAGGTGGATATGTACCTGCAAAAGGTGATCCTAATATGACAAAGCAAGAAGTAGAAATTACTGTTGAACAGCTTCAAAGAGAATTTAGAATGTCATTGCCTATGGTAGAACATGGCATGACAAAAGAACGTAATGAGAATTTTGCACAACCATTATCATTAAACTTAGGCTATATGACTAAACATATAGATGACACATTGCGTTATTCTTATGTTCAACCAGTTGTTAAAGACGTTTTAAAAATAGTTAATGATAAAGAATTTCAGAAAAAATTAGAAATATTAAATCCACAAAAAACAGATACATTAATTAAACCTTGGCTGCAAACAGTTGTTTCACAAAAAACTTTTGCTCCTAGTGGTATGGGTGCGGAATTTGATACAACTTTAAATTACGTTAGAAAAAAAGGTGGTATGGCAGTTATGTTCTTTAATCTTAAAAATGCTATTGAACAATACACAGGTGTATTCCCTGCGATGCTAAAAGCAACACCTGTACAAATGTTAAGTTCTTTGCAGAATTACATAGCTGATAGAGAAGGCACAATGCAAGCAATTGCAGATCTTTCACCATTTATGGCAGACCGTCAACTTAACCAAATATTTGATATACAAAGTAGATTACAAGAATTAATAGTCAATCCAAATAATTTTGAAAAATTTAAAGATTGGTCTTCAAAACACGCATATTTTTTACAGCAAACATTTCAAAATCAAGTTGATGCTGTTGTATGGATGGCAGTATATAACCAAACCCATCAAAAATTACCCTCTTCTATGAGTGATATAGAAGTACAAACTGAAGCAATTAAACAAGCTGACGCTGCTGTGCGTATGACACAAGATAGTTTATTGCCAGAAGATAGAGCAGGTTTTCAAAATTGGAATCCTATTATTCAATCTATAAGTCAATTTACTGGTTATTTTAATAACATAGCTAATTTAAATAACAACCAATATCAAAAAATAACTAGAGATATTGGATTTAATAATAAAGGCAAAGGAACAGAACAATTATTTTATATGTATTTCTACAGCATTATGATGCCGGCAGTAATAGCAGGGATGATAGGTAGAACATTTGCAGGTAATTTATTTTTAGATGAAGAAGATGACGGCATGATTGTTGATGACATGATGAAAGCTGTATTAGGAGATTTAGTAGATTATAAAAAAGCATTTGTTCCTATTTTTGGTAATGCATTACTTATTCCAATAAATCAATTTGATGACAAACCTTGGAATGACAATTTAGTTTCTAGTCCATCTATAGAATTATTAGTTAGAGGAACACAAACTGCGTTTAAATTACCTTTTGATTTAATAGAAGGTAAAGGTATAAGTGGTAGGCAAGTAAGAGATATAAGTGCTTTAGTAACAATATTTTCTGGTATACCAATTACACCTCTTGGCAAATCAGGTGGTTATTTGATAGATGTAGGAACAGGTAAAGTTGAACCAGAAAATGCAATGGATTTAATTAGAGGTACACTTACTGGTAAAGCTAGTAAAGCAAGTAGAGGTTTATAAGGTGTGACCGTAAAGCAAAGAGTAGTTGGTAAGCTTAATAAGATAGTGAAAATGTCTAGTTAATGACAATAAATTCGACTACACGGAAGACAAATAACTTAGTTGGTAATGGTAATACTGCTACATACCCTTTTGGTTTTAAAGTTTTTACAGACGCAGATGTAGTTGTAAAAAAATTAGAAGTAAGTACAAGTATAGAAACTACCTTAACTCTTGGTGCTAATAATGATTATATAGTTACATTAAATGAAGACCAAAACGGCAATCCCGGTGGAAGCATAACTTTAAAATCTGGTGGTAATAATCAAAATTTGGCAAATGGTTTTCAATTAGTTATCACTTCTGCACTAGAACCATTACAAGGTACAGATCTTACAAACCAAGGTGGTTTTTATCCAGAAGTTATTAACGATGCATTAGATAAAGCAGTAATTTTACATCAACAACAACAAGATGAATTAAATAGATCAATTAAGTTTTCATTAACAAATACTATTGGTAGTTTAGAAATAACAGAGAATGCTAATGCTCGTAAAAATAAAGTTTTAGGTTTTGATAATTTAGGTGAATTTGAAGTATTAAAAGAACTAGGAACATACCGTGGTAACTGGGCTGCTAGTACTTCTTATGTTGTAAGAGATCTTGTAAAAGATACAAGTACAGGAAATATTTTCTTTTGTAATACAGCACATACATCTTCTGGGTCGCAACCACTAACAACTAATACTAACTCTGCAAATTGGGATCTTATTGTAGATGCAGCATCAGCNACNACNNCNNNAAACNNNGCAGCNTCNTCAGCTACNGCAGCAGCTAANTCTGCAACAGCAGCAGCCAATAGTGCTACAGCAGCAGCATC
>FUFK010055447.1_pt1 | contig 15726 bp, 15 predicted proteins | sample 1021851 | NCBI WGS metagenome assembly FUFK01 (sample SAMEA51879418, study PRJEB19060) | metagenome | reverse complement strand
GTAGGTTTTAGATCTGCTACCTGCAACATGTTTCCAGGTTGCTGCATCCCGCAAACTTTAAGACTCAATCCAGAACTTTGTCCTGAGGCCGGTGTTGTTAAGTTTTGTTCCTGCATAATGTAACTTATGACTTCCTGTTAATTTCGTTTATAAAATCTTTCGCAGCCTTCCCGGGATCCTCTGTTCTCATAAAATTTTCTCCAACTAGAAAACCCTGATATCCATAATCTTTAAGTTCTGCGGTTACATTTGGATCACTAATTCCACTTTCTGATACTTTCACGAATTCGTCTGGTATATGTCTGGATAGATCTTTGGAGTTTTGGATGCTAACTTCAAATGTTTTGAGATTCCTATTGTTCACCCCAATCATGTCTACGTTTGCTTCAATTGAATTCTCAAGTTCCTCAAGATCGTGTACTTCCAGTAAAACATCCATCCCAAGATTTCTCGCAAAAGTCGCCAGACGTTTCAATTCTTCAGTCGGTAATACCGCCGCAATAAGCAAAACTACATCTGCTCCAAAAGCCTTCGCTTCAAGAATCTGGTAGTCATCTATCATAAAATCNTTACGCAANACCGGCATTTCCACAACAGCTCTGGCGTATAAAAGATCTTCCANAGAACCTCCAAAATATTTACCATCGGTAAGGACAGACATACCGCAGACTCCGGCAGCCTGATAGCCACTTGCCACATCCTGTACATTAAGATCNTGGTTGATGACCTGCTTGGAAGGTGATCTTCTCTTATGTTCCGCAATGATACCGCTGCTGGAATTTCTTAGTTTNTCTGCCAGTGAAACCGGATTTCTTTGAAATAAAATCGAATTTTCGAGCTGTTCTACTGGGAAAATCGACTTTTTCAGGCTCACTTCCCTACGTTTATCAGCAACAATTTTATCTAGAATATTCATAATCTCAGCTTATTATTTACTTAAGTCCTGTAATTTTTTGAAACATTTAAACGCGTTTCCCGATGCAATGGATTCTTTTGCACGGGCGAAACCATCCTGGGCACTTAGATTTTCGACAGTAGCGATGGCCATACCGGCATTTGCGCATACTACATTCTCCTGGGCCTGTGTTCCATTGCCTTTCAGAATATCGGTTAAAATTTCTGCGGAAGATTCAATCGAACCACCTCCTGCAATTTGTGATTGTTGCAATTCTGAAACTCCAAAATCNTCTGGNTTCAACATANTTTCAGAATCGTTCCGAATGCTTTTGGTGTCACAGGTTAAAGAAATCTCATCGTAACCATCAAGAGCATGGAGAATCGTGTAATTTTTATCGGTATTTTGATAAAGATACGCATACATTCGCGCCAGCTCCAAACTGAAAACGCCTACCAGTTGATTCTTGGGAAATGCAGGATTTACCATAGGACCGAGCATATTAAAGAATGTTTTTACAGCCAGACTTTTTCTTACCGGTGCAACGTTTTTCATCGCGGGATGGAATAGTGGAGCATGTAAAATGCAGATATTGGCCTCTTCCAGAGTTTTCTGAAGAAATCCCTGGTCACTACTAAACTTGATGCCAAGATATTCCATGACATTGGAGCTTCCACTTACTGAAGATACACCATAATTACCATGTTTGGACACCTTNACTCCGGCGCCTGCAGTTACAAATGAGGCAGTTGTTGAAATATTGAAAGTATCTTTTCCATCACCTCCGGTCCCACAAAGATCCACGGTGTTGTAATCCTTGAGATCTACCTTTACACATAGTTCNAGCAATGCATCTCTGAAACCTTCNAGTTCCTGGATNGTAATNCTTCTCATCATGTAAACCGTAAGAAATGCTGCGATCTGTGTTTCTGAATATCTCCCTTCAGANATATTGAAAATAGCCTGTTTTGCCTCGCTGGTNGTTATNGTTTCGTGACTAATTAGCCTGTTTAAAAGATCTTTCATGANGTTGTTTGCTCGTTTTCCTTATTCTGAAGTGTTTCTGNTGAAGATTCATGTTCAACCCAGTTTTTTATCATCTTTTTACCATCTGGTGTCAATACAGATTCCGGGTGAAACTGAACTCCCCGAACATCAAATTCTTTATGTCTTAAAGACATGACCTCACCTTTTATATCATAACTGGTAGCCTGCAGCTGTGGTGGAAGCTCNTTCGCAACTACCCAACTGTGGTATCTTCCAACTTCCAGTTCTTTTTCCAGTCCNGAGTATAAATATTCATCTTCAACGAATACCTCAATACTGGTAGCGACGCCATGATAAACCTCTTTAAGGTTCAATAGTGTGCCTCCATAAACTTCGCCTATTGCCTGCATACCGAGACAAACCCCCAGAATACTTTTAGTAGCGCCATATTCCATGATGATTTGCTTTAAAAGCCCTGCCTCATCTGGAATACCCGGACCCGGGGAAAGTAATATTTTATCATAATCAGCCACATCCTCCAGGTNAAGCTGGTCATTTCTCTTTACGGTCACCTNACAATCCAGTTCTTCAAGATAATGAACAAGATTATATACGAAAGAATCGTAATTGTCTATAACAAGGATCTTTTTCATCTTTTCCATTCTAAATTTCTTCAGCTATTTCCAGAGCTTTGGTAAGTGCTCCCAGTTTATTATATACTTCCTGTAATTCATTCTCAGGTTTTGATTCGGAAACGACTCCGGCACCTGCCTGGTAATGCAATTCGTGATTTTTACTTACAAAAGATCTAATGATGATCGCATGATTNAAATTNCCTTCAAAATCCATAAAACCAATCGCGCCTCCATAAGCTGAACGATTCACATTTTCGAATTTTTCAATNAGTCGTAANGCCATTGGTTTNGGAGCACCGCTTAAAGTTCCNGCAGGAAAAGTGTCTGCAACGATCTGTGGTGTTGGNACATTGGCGGCGATCTTTCCGGTGACTTTGCTAACTAAATGAATAACATGAGAAAAGAATTGAATTTCTCGGTAATTCTCAACCACAACATCACTTCCATTTCGGCTTAGATCATTACGTGCCAGATCAACAAGCATCACATGTTCCGAATTTTCCTTGCGATCTGCGGCGAGTTCCTTGGCAAGCTCTGCATCTTTTTCATCATTCCCGGTACGTTTAAANGTTCCGGCAATTGGATGAATTTCAGCTCGACCCTCGTTTACTATTAACTGGGCTTCAGGTGANCTTCCGAANATTTTAAAATTTCCGTAGTCAAAATAGAAGAGATAGGGGGAAGGGTTCACATTCCTTAGCGCCCGGTAAACATTNAATTCATCTCCCTTAAATTTCTGAGAGAAACGTCTTGAAAGTACCAGCTGGAATACATCACCACGCTGGCAGTGTTCCTTAGCAGCTTCTACAACGTCACGATATTGATCATCATTCAGGTTCGAGTATGGCTGCTCGGTTCTGGAAAAATTATACGATGCGAAATTCTTAACCTTCAGCAGTTGTTCAATCTCCTCCAGTTTGGATTCAGATTCATAACTATGGTCGAAGATATACGCTTCGTTCTTGAAATGGTTGATCGCGATAATGTTTTGATATACTGCATAATAAACATCCGGGATTTTTAAATCCTTTTCTTTACGGTTGATCTCAACATTTTCGAAATACCGAACGGCATCATATCCTATATAACCAAATATGCCATTATTAATAAACTTAAAATCTGAAGCATCAGCTTTAAAGCGCTTTGAGAACTTCTGTATCGCAGCAGGAACNGAAANGGTTTTATCGATTTTAGTAGTTTGAACCGTACCGTCTGGCAGACTTTCAGTAATAACATCATTTTCTACCTTAAAAGAAGCTATAGGATTACAGCAGATATATGAAAAGCTATTATCACTTGCGTGATAATCACTNCTTTCTAGCAAAAGACTGTTTGGATAACGGTCGCGAAGCTTCAAATAGATACTTACCGGAGTGATAGTATCTGCAAGGATCTTTTTTGAAGTTGTCTTTAATTCGAACATTGAATCTTAATTTTTTTAAATAAAAAAAGGCTTGTCGTGAGACAAGCCTTATATATCTATATATGAAATGGCGTATCAGCTCACGATTTATTGCGTAAGTTGCTCCACCACCAGTTATGTGTATTCGTTATAAACATGGCTTCAAAGATAGAAATCAATTATTTCTTATCAAACTAAATTTTAAAAAGAATCCCAAAGATTTACTTTGGGAGTCAATTTAGAATTTCAAATTGATATCAAGGTCAAAATTATCATAGATAGTCTTGTCTCCAAGATTGTCAAAGAAACTACCTGACCCGTAACGAACATCATATTTGGTTCTATCAATAGTTACCTGTGTAGTAGCCGTATCACCGTTCATAGTAAGATCAAAAGTTAAGGGGTGTGTTTGTTCCTTAATAGTAAGGTCTCCTACAATTCCATATTTTCCGTTACCTTTAGATGCAGCGCTGGTGATTACAAGTTTGGCTGTAGGGTGATCACTCGTTCCAAAGAAATCATCAGACTTTAAATGACCTTCAAGTTTTTCTTTACTGTCACCAGATAGGTCGGTCACTGTAATAGTACTCATATCCATTACAAACTCTCCTCCAGTGATCTTATCATCTTCCATCATCAGGTATCCGCTTTCCAGCTGAATAGTTCCTTCATGAGATCCAGTCACTTTCTCCCCGGTCCAGGTTATAGTGCTTTCAGAGGTTTTTACTTCTTTTTTTGAATTTGTAAATGCTACGGTAGTCAAAACTACTACCATAATTACTGCTGAATTAATTAATTTGTTTTTCATGATGTGAGTTATTAAATTATATGAAATGAATTAGATCTGAAGTTGATTTTCTAACCTTTGCAAGGTGCTGATACTGATCTTCAGCGCTACGATATCCAATAGGAGCGATTACTGCGGTAGTTAGATCTTTATTTTCAAGCTGAAGAATTTCATCAAACTTTTCAGCANTGAAACCTTCCATTGGGCAGGCGTCTATCTTCATATGAGCAGCTGCGGCAAGTAAGTTACCTAAAGCTATGTAAGCTTGTTTCGCAGCCCATAAGTCCTGCTTTTCCTGAGGCAATTGAAGCGTCGTGTTCTTAATCATGTCTTCCATTCCTCTCAGATCTTCCCGAGACATGTCACGTGTAGCCGCAATATTATCTAAATATGTGTCAACATACTTTTCAGTCACTTTAGTCAGATTTGCGAAAATTACGAGATGAGATGCTTCAGTGATCTGGGTTTGATTCCAGGCTTCGGCTTTTAGTTTTTCTCTCACCTCTGGATTTTCAACTACGATTACCTCATAAGGCTGTAAGCCATAGGATGAAGCGGTTAATTGAACGCTTTCTAATAATTGATCAAGGTCTTCGCTACTAATTTTTTTCTCGCTATCAAATTTCTTTGTAGCATATCTCCAATTCAGGTCTTCGTTGAATCTTGTTTTACTCTGTGTTTCTAAGCTCATTTAATTTATTATTTAAATCTGTTATTTCCTTTGTTGTCAATTTTTCTGAAAATCTATTCTCTGTTGATTCTACCAATGGATCAATCTCTTTTAGAAGTTCCTGTCCAGTTTCAGTAATGGTAATCTCAACTTTCCTTCTATTAGACGGACAAGTAATTCTCTGGCAATATCCTTTTTCGATCAGTTTGTCCACAAGTCTAGTGGTATTGCTCATCTTACTCACCATTCTTTCCTGAATGGTACCTAAGTTGGCAGGTTTACCTTTTTGACCTCTTAAAATCCTTAGAACGTTGAATTGTTGTGGACTTATACCGAAAGGCTTTAAAACATCCTGCATTTGATCGCTCAAATGATTCGCAGTCACAATAAGATTAAGAACCAGTTTTTTGGTTTCAGAAATCTGACCAGAAGTTTTTAAAAGATTCTCTATTTTCATTTGTCGTTACAACATTTGTATGTACAAANATAATATTTTNGTTCNTACATGATAATAAAATATTGTTAAAAGTAGGATGGAAGACTTTTTGGTTTTTAAGCAATCCTATCTTTACGGTAACCAAAAACTTAAGTANCATGAAAGAATTATCACAGGATGAATGGCAAAAGAAAGCCCAAAATGATGATAAGGCAGTTCTACTGGATGTGAGAACAGAAGAAGAAGTTGATGAGGGATTCATTCCAAATTCTAAGAATATAGATATATATAAAGGTCAGGAATTTGTNGATGAAGTAGATAAACTTGATCGTGACAAGCACTATTATATATACTGTCGCTCNGGAAAAAGAAGTTCTCAGGCCTGTACNTTACTAGATCAAATGGGCTTCGCAGAAACTTATAATCTTGCTGGCGGTTTCTCGGAATGGGAAGGCGAGAAGGAGACAAATTAAAATATTCAGAATCAGATTAAAAGCACCACTTGTTGGTGCTTTTTCATTTTCAGTAATACTGAAACACCTGTTTATGCGTTAAAAACTTAAACCGGATTATTTGATTAGTCTATTTAATTGATATATTTAACCCCGATTGACCTCGAATTAAAGCATCATGAATAAATCTTTATCTTTTTTAATTACAGCGCTATTGTTCGCTACGAGTCTAACTGCCCAGGATTTTAGCTTCGGAATAAAGGGAGGNCCTAGNTACTCCTCAGGTGGTACTATCACCGGNANNAGTTCGAATGGATTATATTTTGANGGTGTAGTGGAAGCTGAATCTGAGATAACTTTTCACGCCGGAGCCTTTTTCGAAGTAAGATTCGGAAAATTCCTACTTAGNCCAGAATTTATTTACAGCACCATGGAAACGGAATTTCCTTTTCCAACAGCACCTTCAATATACGCAGTTGATAAAATTAGTGTACCCTTGCTGGTCGGTTATAACATTTGGGGACCAATTGATATATACGCAGGACCGGCTTATCAGAACATTTTAGACTCATCCTTAGAAGGAACTGAACCGCCAGATCTGGAAATAGTAGCTCAAAACTCTCCGCTTAGTGGGCAGATAGGAATCAAAGGTTCGTTCGGAAGATTTGAAATTGATTTGCGATATGATCGTTCTTTATCTTCAGAAGAAAATCAGGAAATTGATATAGTAAATGCTGATTATGGAATTAATCGAGCTACTTTTAACGATACGAGGTTAAACCAGATCATGCTGAGCATTGGTTTTAAAATCTTCGATAGCTCAGCTAATCCTGGTAGAAGAAAAGGCGGATGTTACTTCTAATTTGAAAAACTGAATAATATTTTAGAGGGCTCCATTGGAGCCTTTTTTTATAGTACCTGTGTTCGGATCTTAATCCAAAGCCTTCTTAAGACAAATGCTAGAATTAGAACAATACCAGTTGTAATACCTGCCTTGAAGTATTCGCCGTAGATCCAGTACCCGGTGCTGAATAGTGCGCTGTATACTGCAAAACAACCAAGTATGGTAGCTAATATTCCGGATGGAACATTCCAGGTATTATTCTTGCCTTCTGCAATTCCATCCATACCAATCGCTTTCCATCCCGGGCCGCCGGGCTGTGTACGTTTATAAAAGTTAATGAGGACCTCTTTTTTCTCAGGTTTTGTAAGGAANGTNANCAATAACCANGATAAGGTNGTGATACCAACCACGACAGGATAAGTTGCCCAACCAGGGAGTAAACCTGCTAATTTGGTATTTGTGGCATTATCCACACCTCCAAACATATAAATACCTACACCGGTAAAATTGAAAACTACCGAAATAACTCCTGAAACCAACATGGCTGTAATTTCACTCCAGGCATTGATTCGCCACCAGAACCAGCGGAGTAAGAAGATGAGGCCGGTTCCTGCACCAAACATTAGTATAATATTGAATAACTGTAGCGCATTCTGTAAAACCAGGGCCATGACTGCACTAATGAGCATGAGTACTACAGTACTTATTCTTCCAACGTTAACAAGTTCTTTTTCTGTAGCAGTCTTTTTGATATATCGGGAGTAAAAGTCGTTCACAATATAAGAGGATCCCCAATTTAAATGTGTGGAGATAGTAGACATGTATGCAGCAACCAAAGAAGCAATGACCAACCCTAATAGGCCTGCTGGTAATTTCGTTAGCATTGCAGAATAGGCCAGATCCTGTCCAAGCTTATCTTCACTTACATTAGGAAAGGCTAACTGAATGCTATCCAGATCAGGATAAACGATCAGAGAAGCGAGAGCCACGAGAATCCATGGCCATGGTCTTAANGCGTAATGAAGCACGTTGAAAAAGAAGGTAGCACCAATTGCATGATTTTCATTCTTCGCAGCCAGCATTCTCTGGGCTACGTAACCACCACCTCCAGGTTCGGCACCAGGATACCAGGCGCTCCACCATTGAACTGCCAGTGGAATAATTAATAAAGTGATCAGTGCTTCAGTGTTGGAAAAGTCTGGAAGCATACTAAGTTTACCTGAGACATTTTCGTGGGTTAGCAAATTTTCAAGTCCGCCCACTTCAGGTAAGTTCACACAATAATATGCTGCTCCAACACCACCGATAATTGCTGTGAAAAAAAGTATGAAATCTGTGTAAACCACTCCTTTAAATCCTCCAAGAGTACTAAATATCACNGTTACGATTCCGGCTAGTGCCAAAGTTTCGATGGCGGAAAGACCAAGCATNACCTGTCCAATCTTAATAGCNGCAAGNCTTACTGCNGCCATGGCCATCACATTGAAAACNANNCCNANATANANNGCACGNAATCCTCTTAGAAACTTCGCAGGTTTTCCNCCATACCTCAATTCGTAGAATTCAATGTCTGTATCAACNTTGGATTTACGCCATAATCTGGCATAAACNAACACAGTAAGNAGGCCGGTTAGTAGAAANGCCCACCAGACCCAGTTACCNGAAACTCCGTTATTACGAACAATGTCAGTTACCAGGTTTGGGGTATCAGTAGAAAATGTGGTCGCCACCATAGAAACACCAAGTAGCCACCAGGGCATCGTCTTGCCAGATAGAAAATATTCTTTGGAACTTTTACCGGAGGTTTTNGAAACATAAAACCCNATNCCCAGGGTAAGNGCGAAAAAAGAGAAAATAAGGATATAATCTATTGTAGCTAATTCTATCATTCTAAGAGCATCGTATTTGCTACAATAACGAAAATTAATTCGATATATGTAAGAGCTATATCAGCATACAATAAAAAAGGGATAACTATGTTATCCCTTTTTCGGTTGGTTAGTTAAAGAATAAGGTAATTATACACCTATGCTATACTTACTCGATAACCAAAACTTTAAGTTTTAAATTTAGACTTTTTTATGGAAATATNTAATAGTGGTTTACACTTAAAATATAATTGTTTGCGAACAGTTTGATACTTGAAAAGTCTCTAAGTTTCAAATCTTCCAGGCTACAAATCTTGTCTTTTTGTTTCCTAAATTCATGGAAATTATCTCAAAATCTGCATTGAGTTTGTTTAACTGTTTTTCTATACCTGGTAAGTTTTCCTGTTTTGAAACCAGTGAAGTGAACCACTGAACTTTTTTGTTCACACTTACACTATCTCTTATCATTCTCTTTAGAAATAAAGCTTCTCCGCCACGGCACCAAAGCTCATTGGAACGTCCTCCAAAATTTAATCTTCTGGTCTTAATTCCAAGATTGGTGTTTTTTCGGAAATTGGCTTTATTAGCTTCTTCTGCGGAGTCATGAAAGGGTGGATTACACATACTGAAATCAAAAGACTCTTTTTCTTTGATCACATTTTTCAAGATGGATCCACGGTCCTCCTGTAATCGAATTTCTATATGGGATTGAAGCTTGTTGTTGATGACGTTTTTCCTTGCTGCTTCAATAGATTTAATTTCGATGTCACTACCGAGCATTTTCCAGCCCATATGTTTTGCAGCAAGAATGGGGTAAATACTGCTGGCTCCCACACCAATATCCAGTCCTGAATAGTATTCTTTACCAATCTTATTATCCAGAAAATCCTTGAGATGTAACAAATAATCCATTCTTCCGGGAATTGGAGGACAGAGATATCCCTGTGGAATACTCCATTTCTTCACCTGGTAATGGTAGCTTAAGAGTGCTTTGTTTAAATTGAGTACAGCTTCAGGAATACTGAAATCTATAGTTAGATTATCATATTTATTTCTGAAGACATAAGGTTTGAGATCGCTATTGACCTTAACTAATTCGGTGAAATCGTATTGTTCCCTATGAGGATTATCTGGATGCATAAATTCTTTTCAGAAGGTAAAAATAGGCGAAATAAAAGTGTCCTAACGGTAATTTGCCATCTATCCAAACCAAAGATCATTTTCCACCAATTCTTCNGNAGAANTTAATNTTACNGGAGAGAGATTTTTTTTTGTATTTAAATACCGACTTACAATGCGATCTGCATAGCTGGAAGTTTTAGCTGGAACCAAAAAGTTCCGGAATTCATCAGGATGGTTAAAGTCATCTGANGGTCCAATGTACCCNTAGCCGGCATACTTTCCTTTTTCCAGATAAATAAAACTTTTTTCACCTTTAGTTCGACCTTTTTCCATCAAAAGGCAGGACTCATCATAAGTGCCAATAAAATCTACTGCTTTGGCGACCCGGGTATTATATTCGGTAACTGAAATTTCTTCTTTACAAACTCCGCTACAAGCTTCCAGTTTGTAATGATTACAAGCGGAAGTAGCGCTTTGCAATCCAGTATATTTTGGGCAGAGATCAAAATCCTTACACAAATTCTCTAAAAAGCTTACCGCTTCTTCACGGGTATAGAATTTCATCCAGCTTACCGGTGCAATTTTATTCTTGTGCAAGGCAAATACTTCAATGCCTTTTTGATTATGATAGGAGGTGAGCGTATAAGGTCTCGAAACTTTCTTCTGAGCCTTATTATATTTCGGATAAAACTTCAGAATCAATTCGGCTTCACGAAGGAGCGCGAGAAATTCAGAACCAGTCAGCTCATAATCGATGCTATAGGTTTCCTGCATCAACNGGTACTTGCGATTACTACGTTCCTGNAAGTGCGATTTTATTCGGGTTTTTATATTTTTNGCCTTNCCAATATATAATGGAATACCGTCNTTATCCCTGAAAAAGTAAACNCCGGTAGATTTCGGAAGCTTTTCNAAATCNGCATTNTTAAAGTGTGGNGGTAAATATTCTGCACCACTTTTTCTNTTCANAAATTCGGTGACAACTTCGAGTTCCGGATCCAGCGAAAGACAACGTTTTAACAAGATTACCGTTGCTTCACAATCACCCTGAGCACGATGTCTATCGTAAATAGGAATATTGATGGAGGTACAGATATTTCCCAAACTGTAAGAAAACAAGCCTGGAATTAATTTCTTCGTAAGTCTTACGGTACAAAGACGCTTTCTCTTAAAATCCATGTCAAGCATCGCAAACTCAGCCCTCAGTATATTATAATCGAAGTTCACATTATGAGCGACGAAAATACAATCCTTTGTGATTTGCATGATCTCGTCTGCGACTTCAGAAAACTGCGGTGCACTGCTTACCATTTCATCATTGATTCCGGTAAGACTTTCTATATATAATGGAATGGACTGGCTGGGATTCACAAGGGATGTAAAGGTCTTTGTGATTTCACCATTCTCCAGAATGATCACACAAACCTCTGTGATCCTGTTTCCTTTGATACCGTTCCCGGTAGTCTCAATATCAATAACCGCGTATTTCAACTCCTCCATGGCTGCAAATTACTACAATCTTCAGAAAAAATAAAGGAAAAAATCCAAACTAATGGAATTAATCCAAAAACGTTAATAATTTGAGCATTTGAGCTCAGGCTATTATTTGTGCTTTTTCTTCTTCATCTTATTCAGCCAGATGATGGTTCCGGTAACGGGTAGGGAAGTGGCAATAAGGCAAGCCAGGAAATAGATAATCTTGGATAGAGTCCCAAAGATTTCCCCAGTATGCAGAGGTTTTATGAGAGACGCCACCTGCACATTCAAATCCTTATCGTCAAAAAGCTCTTTTTTTACTACAGATCCATTTCTGTCCAGAACCAATAGATCTGAAGTGGACGGAGACCAGTTGTCATCACCATATTTTCTGATTTCGAACACGTTGGTATCTTCTTGCGGGATACTGATATTTGTTTTGCCCGCATATGTCAACTCTGAATTGGAAATAGTATAGGCTTCTGAAAGTGAAATTATCTCAGAACCTGGCTCTTCAGAAGTGATACCGGGACCACCTCTTCCTCCAAAGATCTTCGTTCCCAGAACCTGGCTACCTGCTTCCCGATACCATTCAAAAGACCAGCAAAGTCCTGTGAGGATCATNATNACNAAAANNATACAGGAATAGAAACCAAGAGTGTTATGTAGATCATGATTAATTCTTTTCCAGTTTGCAGACCATTTGATCTTAAAACCTGGTTTAAAAGCTTTCCATTTCCATTTCTTCGGAAACCAAATAATAATTCCACTNATGGATAGAAATAAAAAGATNATTGTNGCAACACCTACAATGGGTCTTCCAATGCTCGTATCCAAAAGAAGCCAGCGATGCATTCTAAACATTATACTAAAAAATTCATCCAGAGGTGAAGGCTCAGGTTTTAGTATTTCAGCTGAATACGGATCCATCATAAACGTGGTTCCACGACGATCTTTCGGTGATGTTTTTACTCGAAATTCATAGGCTTCAGAAGCTTCAGTTGGGATCGAAACAGAGGAAACAGTACCTTTTTCCGACATTCTGGAGGTTAATTCATCGATTGATAACTTTTCCGAAGAAGGAACAACGCGAAGTTCTTCAGCAAAAATTGATTCGATCTCCTTTTCAAAAACCAGCATGGTTCCACTAAAACAAACCAGAAATANAATAATTCCGCTAGCCAGACCCANCCAGAGATGGACNTCTGTCATAAACTTTCNAAAAGTATAGGCTTTCTTTTTTTTCATTTTTAATAATTATAGTTAGGAACCACGCTGATTAGATTGNTATTTATTTATATCGTTTAATTAGAACCTATAGGAAATTACTCCGCTAAAAGTTCTTGGGTCCGTTTGATTGATAAACCTGGTTCTATAGGCATTGTAACCAATTTNATCAAATANATTATTTGCGAGAATTCTTACATTCCANTTCTTATCGATCCTGTATGCAGCCTGTAAGTTTACCTGCGTAAGGCTTTCCACATCGAAAGGTTTTTGATTTGGCACGATACCCTGGTGAGTTACTGCTCCGGCAGACCAGTCATTTACAGGTCTCTCACCCGTGTAATATACACCTCCACCAAGAGAAAGTCCTTCAAGATGCTTTGAAAATGAATAATTTGCATAGGTGTTAAAAGTATGCTTTGGTGTATTTAGAGGTGCAGAACCATATACGAAGGAAGTGTGATCCTTATATTGAGCATCTATATAGGAATATCCGGCGATCACTTCCAGGTTTTGCAAAGGCCGTCCCGTAAGTTCCACTTCAATACCCTGCCGTTGATCGTTTCCACCTTGTTGATAAAAGCCAGTCGCGATCCAGTTTTCGTCATAAACCGGAAGGTTGATGTTCTTATTATTTATTCTGAAGAGGGTAAGGTTAAAACGCAACCTGCTATTGAGCCAGTTGGTTTTGATACCTGCTTCTAACTGATCGTAACGTTCATTCCCCAGTTCTTCTCCATCTTCTCCAATTCTTGCCGCTGTTCTCGGGTAAGAGCTATTGGTGTAAGAAGCAAANANATTTACATTTTCAAAGGGAGAAAAAATAATTCCAGCAAGCGGATTAAAAGAATCACTTCTATTATTTTCTTCACCGGTAATGGTTTCTACGGAAGAGTAACGCACTCCTAAAAATGTCTTGAACCAGTTTGTGAAAGTGATCACATNCTGGGCAACAAATCCTATTGCTTTAGACCTGGCGGCTCCTTCATTTGCTGCTGCGAAATNAATTCTCTGAGGTAATAAACGGCTATTTGAAATATTGAATACATCAATAGTGTCCACTGCTGAAGCAGATTTGCTGAANGTTTCNTAATTGGTTGTACGATAATCAAAACCAACCTGAAAAGTGTGANTNANGGCNCCGGTTTCGATTTCNTCNCCAATTAGATCAAATTGTACCACNCTGTTCTTATCACTACGAGTGCTTATTCCGTAGCCACGAGTTCTTTGATTATAGACGGGTACATCGTTTTCCATTACCACATTTCCAAAACTGGCACCCTTGTTATCAAGATCCAGATTAGACCTGTAATAGGCGGCACGAAGGCTAAGTTTTTCACTTAGATCCCNATTGACTCTNATGGCGTAAGTAGTNTTTTCTGTATTATTGCGATCGTTTTCAAAACCTAAAAAGACATCGTANGGNAGGTCGTAAATCGCATTTTGATCATTTTCAGCAAGATTAACTGTTCCTGCATCTGGAGTTCTGCTATCTGAGAAATAATCCATTTCAAGAGTTACCTCTGTTTTATCATCTGGCTTCCATTCCAGCGACGGATTGATGTAGAAGCTCTCGCCAGAAATTCCGCTACGGTAAGAATCTTTTCTTTCTAATGCTGCATTTATTCTGAAGGCTATATTTTTCTGTTCATTTAGAGGGCCATAAACATCGAAAGCTGGTCTAACCAAGCCGTAGCTGCCAACTCTCATCGAAGCTTCGCCGCCAAACTGATATTTTGGAGTTTTGGTAACAATGTTTACAACACCGCCGGGACTTCCAAGGTCGGTGGCAACTCCTTGTGTAATGGACGCGGCACCTTTGAGAACCTGGATGTTATCAACACCCTGCATATCGGTTAAAATTCCTGTTCCTCTAAAATCTGAATGTACGCGCACTCCGTTCTTTAAGATCGGAATTCCACGAAAACCTCTGGAAGAAATACTCTCACTTCGGTTTCCGTAAGTAGCAAATGTGTAAACTCCGGGAACATTCCTTGTTGCTTCTGAAATGCTTAGTGCTCCTTGTTGCTGAATAAGTTTATCTGAAATTACTGAGATACTTTGGATCTGTTCGTAAGGTTCTAAAGGNAATCGGGTAAGGGCCTCGATCTTATCTGGATGGCTAAACCTGTTTCCAAAAACCTCAACTTCCTGCAATTNATCATCAATTTCGAGATCAATATTCAATACAGCCGGTCTNTCCCTGAAGTCAACNTTTACTTCGGTAGTCTGGTATCCAATGGCAGANATAGTNAGTTGAAGCTCTTCATCTGGTAAATTGTAAAATCTGAATTCNCCCTTNGCGTTTGCCGAAGTTCCTTTATTTAATTTTTTAATAATNATNGTTGCAAANGGAACCGATTCAGAATTNTGAAGTATTTGACCTTTGATGTCTGGTNNGGNTTGAGCTAGTGTNANAAAGGGTATTGCGAGTAGTAGAAGTAGTAGTTTTTGCACCTGTATTTATTTAGACTAATTATAAACAAGCTGCGAATGTATTTAGATTTTTAAGAATTTAAAAATTGTTTAGAATGATTTTAAATAAAATTTTATTCTGAAATGACTAAGTGGTTGAGGTTCAAAAGAAAAAAGCTTTCGCGATCGCGAAAGCTTTTTTCTTTTTTGATTTACTGAAACAAATAGAGCAGGATCATAATTCCTATTCCAGTAGTTAGAATAGCATACTTCATTAGGTTGTAGCTTCTTTCTAAACGTTCGATTTTCTCAGTAAATTCATGGTCTTCGTTCAATCTGTCCATGATATTTAATTTGGGTGCTTCAATATCTAAATATTTTGTTAAAACCCCAAATTACTGCATCAATTTATTACTGTTGTTCTTTGATCTCCACTCGAATTCCGCTGGTATGTCCGGAAAATTCCGGAGCATACATAGATTCTATCGTGCTAATTCCATTCGAGAAGGA
>FUFK010047843.1_pt1 | contig 15730 bp, 15 predicted proteins | sample 1021851 | NCBI WGS metagenome assembly FUFK01 (sample SAMEA51879418, study PRJEB19060) | metagenome | reverse complement strand
ATTTTTATTACCTTGTATATCAAAACTAAATCTAAGAGTTAGTGTACCATGTTGGTTTTGTGAATCTGGTGATAACGTTAATTGATTTGAGTATGGATTAACTTGGTAATTATGGTTCGTTGTATCTACAAATGTTGTGCTTTGTGTTGTTGTATCAATACCATTTGTTGCAGTCTGTGTTAATGTAACTGTAGACTCAACAGGATTCCACCATCTTATCTGTGCACCAAATGTAGATGTAAAGCCAGCTTGTAGTTCTGGCAGTGTAAGATGATCTTCAGAGTTTATTGTTGTCTCTGCATACTTACCGTGCTTACCAGTCAACCAAGTAGATTCATTTATATCACTTGAGTCTGGAAACATAGTACCAACCCAACTACCATCATTAAACTGCTGGGATATTAAGTTGCCAGTTGTTACAGGATTACCTGTAGTTACAGTTGTAATAGTTGTGGTATCACCAACGTTAGGTGTATCTTCTAAGATTACATCTGTTGCTTTACTGACGGAGAATGTTAGTAGGCTCACCGTTGCTATCAAGTATATACTTGTCTTTAGCATCTATATCCTCCAATATTTCGTTGTCTACTTTCTCCATGTATCTCAAAGCCGATACATACTCTTCGTAATCTGGTCTTTGTTTATCATATTTTTTCCATTCATCTCTGGCTTCATCACCTATTTTACCTTGGAATGGACAAGGTGTGCCTGCATGTTCCATAGCTTGAAATACTCTACTATCTTGACAAAGTATGGATACAGCTGCAACTTTCATATTAAAATCATAAAGTAACTTAGATAACTTCATGCGTTCACAATTCATATCTCTTTTTGTAATACCAATGCTGCCACCTATCAGTGGTTTTTGTATACCAATACCTACACCAACTGTACATAAATCTTGCGACATTGCAGATATACCTGGAGCTGATGCTGATGGTACGGTTCTAGTATCTCCTGTATAACTATTGTTATTATTTGTCGTAGAGTTGTTTGTAGTTGTAGAAGATGATGATCCTGATTGATAGTTTGTTGTGCTTTCACTATGATACCCACCCGTGATCGCAGTATTTGTAGCAGACGATCCCGTTGTNGATTGTGTGTTAGTAGTGGCTCCAGCACCTGTAACATCTGCCATNGCAGATCCCATAAGTGATGAGAATATCCACAACATCAAGACAGTTATACCAACAGCTATTATAATATTTTTAGTCATATATCTTTTTAATTTTAAGTCGACCCATGTCTTCGTAGAGAGATGCCGTTACCTCCTTACATTGCATGTATATACCGTCCTGTTCTTCTCCTATATTTCTAGAGATAATACGTTTCTGCTTGAGACAGTCGCTAAGTCCGTCAGTTGGCACCATCTCAATTGTTGAACCGTTCTGTATCATCAGTATTGCAAAGACAACTTTAATGGTCTCCATTTTTTCTTTCCTCTAGATCTATCAATCTTTCCTCGTGAAACTGTATTACCATATCGTTCTTTAGTATCATTGGTATCTCTTCTTCCATCTGAGCTTTTAACTTATCTACGTTACCTGAAAGATATTCAACCAACATGTAGAGTTCTTGGACTTGTGGACTGACCATATCGCCTTTGGGGACACCGTCAATAAAGTTATTAGCAGCTTCTAAATCTTTTTCCATAAGTTGTATTTTTGTTTCTATAGTATTTAACCTTTCTTGGATAGAGAAAAAGCTCATTGTGCCTACGGCAACCGCTGCGAGGATGGCAAGTAAGTTACGAGCAGGGAGTGAGATTTGTGTTGCGTCCGATATCTTCATACTTCTTCTAACTTCACATATCTATTTTCACAATAAAAAGCAAATGTCTTTAGTTTTTTACCATCAACTTCTTTATGTAGGTTAAATAGTTCATCTATCATTTCTACTTTATTTTCCCAAGTATACTCTATACAATCAATCTTAGTATCAAAAGATTTTATCAAGTAGTCTGTCATTACTGGTCTGTCTACATCATGGTAGACTAGCATGGCTGTGATAACCCAGATCATTTCTTAACTAGGCTTCCTCCAAAGTATAAACCTATGATAGCAGATACTAAGTTAGTATCTAATGGTGTAATTACTATACCTTTGTGTGCCATAGGAACCCACTGCATTACATCTTTACCCTCAAAGAATAAGAATCCAGGTTTCCACTCTGTGTATCCCACAATAACGTGAGCGTCAGGACTAACAAGTGGTAAAATTTTTGGTAAAACTACAATAGCAAACACAGCAGTTAATGCTATGATTCTTCTTGTCCACTGAAATCCTACGTTTTCATACTCTCTAGCTTCTTTAAAAGCAGCTGTTTGTACTTCAGCTCTTTGAAGTAACATCTTTTGTTCAGCCTGTTTAGCTTTTATGTTTTGTGACCATATGCTCATAATACCACCAAGTACGGTAGACCCTAGCATAGTTATCATTTCAAACGGCATATATATCTCCTCTATTTTGAACCTGGCGGATTTGCCAGTATAATATTATTGTTGTGTAAAACTGATTTTATAAAGTCATCTCTACTCATATTGTGCCTTTCACCAAAAGCCTTGAATCTACTTAGCACAGTATTACTTTGAGTCTCCATTCTATTTACAACTTTTTCTAAGAATTGTTCTTGATCATATCCTAAATCCATAGCAGATTCAGTGTAGAACATTATGTTATCATACAGACCATCATAACCATCTGATGCGGCAGCTGTTACTAAAGCATCAATCTTATCTCTGTGGTTCATACTAATTTTTGTACTTTGCCATATACTTTTTAGTATGATTGATTCTTCAAATGATCTACCTCCCAAGTATCTTTTCCAAAATCCTCCTATATCCCTTTCTATTTGACCTCTCATTTTTTTGTAAGGATTGGCTACAATATATCTTCCTTCTTTAAATTCAAAAAATCTACCACGTTCTTCCGTTATTTTTTTTGGAACTTGTGTTTTTCTTTCAAATCCTGGAAGCACAGAGAACATGGCCTCATTTGATACACCAGCAAATCTTCTTTCAACTTCTGCTAATAAAACAGGAGGTAAAGTTGCTTTGAAAAATTTGTACATATCAACGTCACTGTATGTACCTGTCGCTGCTTTTGTAAATATATTAAAAGTATTACCTATAACACCTTCATTTGTTTTTGATGTCATACCAAATAAAAAATCTAGTGTTGGTAAACTAAATATATCACCAGGCCCAAGACCTGGAGCAGCTAATGTTGAAGACACATCAGAGTTTACTAAAGCAGATGGAACTCCAAATTTTTGCTCTAGTGGTATGTCTAATTTTAAAACTGTTTCTGTATATTCTGGTATTCTGTATTGTCCAGGGTTTTTAACATTAGCAGCCTTTAACCCCATTTGCACTGCACTGTTCATCTGTCTTAATAGAAAATCAATTTGATTAACTGCCATAACTCCAAACAGTCCAGCTGTCATTACCATACTCACTGCGTGCATTAGTAAAGGACTAGCAGCTTCAAATGATTTAGGATTTTTAGCCCATGTTCTAGCATATTGTGCAACCTGTCCAAAGTAGTTGTGTTGGAATGTTTTAAATAAACCAAACAAAGACCCAATAGTTCCTAATCCTTGGTGCGTATACATGGCTGGTCTATTTGTAAAGTTATATTCGACCATCATATTATCTGTCATCCACTTTGCAGTATTGAACATATTTTGTTTACCATTAGCTACATCATATTTACCACTCTTTAAGAAAGAGTAGTTCATAGCTAATGCAGTTAATCTACTATGTCTCTCTGCTATCTCTGATAATCTTTTACCAGTAGCTCTCTCAAAAATTCTATTAATTTGAGCTTCAGTAACAGTGGTTATTCTTTCACCAGTTCGTGCATCTAAACCAAATTCTTTTAAAAATTTAGTATCAATTGTTCCGCTTTTAAGTGCATCAACCACTAACTCTCTAAATTCTTTTGTAGGTTTAAACGGAAGATAAGATCCTTCAACTACAGCTTTACCTATATCTCCTTTGATACCATACTCTACTTTCATAAATTGTAATCTCTGAANACCCATTTGATATGGCTGTACAATTTGAGAATATAAGAATCTTGGGTTAAAAAATAATAACGCCTTATGTAAAGTAAAAGAGTTAGCAACTTGTATTGCCTTTTGAAAAGTAGCAGGACTTCCAAACTTTTTAAATATTGCAGAGTCTGCTATTGTTTCAATAAGTTTATCTCCTTTTTTAGCAAGAAAACTAGACTCTCTACCAAATGCATTGTCAACATATTTTCTAGCAAATGCTACTTGTTGCGGTATCAAATCATTAAATTTACTTCTACCAGAAACTACAGGATCTACTTGTGCTCTAAATCGTATAGCCTCCGCACCTCTTACAGCACCATCAACATACCCTATGTATGCTTCAGTAAAATCTTCTACGTTTCTACGTCCTTCTTTACCTGTACCTACATAGCCGCCAACATCTGTTCTTGCAACTTTTCTAGCACCAAACCCTCTTGTAGCATTGTACTCAGCCTGTGATTCTTTTAATAATGTTGCAATCTCTGGATTTTTTGTATCCCAAAGTCTTATAGCCTCATCAAAAGATAAATTTGTATTTTCTCTTCTATTACCAACACTTAAATCAGATTTTAATTCGTAACTAACTTCATAGTTTTTATACTCAGGATTCTTTTTTATAAAAGTATCAAATACACCATATACTTCTTTTTCATTTCTACCAGCTATAGCGTGTACTAATTTACCCTCTTTACCAGGTTCTTTAATATATAGTCTGTGTCTACCAATCCAAACTCTAGGAAAATAGTTAGGTCTTTCTGGTATAATAGTTGCACCAACTTCTGGATTTTCTTTTACAGCTCTATTGTGATATATTCTAGCTTCAGCAAGTCCTCTATCTAAATTTTTAAGTATGCCGATTTCTTCTTTAGATAATCTAAATAACGCTGCCATCTCTTCATATCTCATTTGATATTTAAAAGAACCATCATCTCTTTTGGATAGTAATAGTTTTTCTACTTTTTCTTTACTAGCTTTTTTACCACCTGCAGCTAATTGTGCTCTTTTTTGCATGACAACTTCACGTTGAACCATGGCATTAATTATTTTATTAGCAGACTCAATACCTTCTTTTTTACCTTTAACTTTTAGTAATTGTTCAAACTGAGTCCAAGCACCGTCTTTACTTTTAAATGTCTGTATCTTACCAACAATATTACCAAGGTTATACAGTACGCCACCTTGAAATACACCAGGGTTTTCTTCAACAAATTTAGTTTTATCTGGTTTAAAACTTGGGTCTATTAGTCGTTTGTATAGTATATCATCTTTACCTGCTTCAATAGCACGTTGTGTATTTTTAACACCAGTTGTTACAAATCTTAAGAATGCATTTTTTGATGGGTCTCCTGCAAGTTTAGCAGGTAATCCAAATGTTTCTATAAAACTTAATACCGCACCACTAGTGCCTTTAATTTTACCAGTAAGATCTACCTCAACAGGGTTACCATTTTTATCTAATTTAAATCCAGTTTTATCTGCATTAAGTAAAGTATTTTCTAAATCTTTGTAATGTTTTATAGGTGACTCACCTGGATCTGGTCTTAAATTAATACTAGCAACTGCAAGTCTAGCTATAGACTTTTGAGTTTTATCTATTGTTTTTTTGTAAGATGTTAATCTTTTATTTAAATTATTTTCTTTTTTAGTTTTAAGATCTAATACTTTTGTAAGTAATTCTTTTGCCCAACTATCTCCAACTTTTCTAGACTTTGCTATAGTTTGTAATTGACTAAGTCTAATTTCTACTTTAGCACCATCACCTAAAAATTTTAATCCATATCTTTGTGCAAGATCTCTACCTATACTTACATTTTCTGCAGCAGTTCTAGTATTACTTGTTCTAGCCTCTAGTGATAAATTAAGATCTTCAAAAGATGTCTTTGGTTTTTTTGGAGTTGGAGTCTTTGTTGCTGGTACTATATTTTTAGTTCTAGCATTTATAGTAACAGTTAAATCTAAAAACTTACCATCAAGTATAACTTGATCTCTTGGCACAGATACAGTTTCTGTTATTGGCTTATCTCCTTTTGTTACATCCAGTTCTTCTTTTTTTGTCTCTGGTTTAATCCTTTTAAAAGGAATCATTTCTCTGCCATTTTCAATAGCACGTTTTGTAGCTTTAGTTGCTATTAAAGATTCAACGTTACCAGTGTCTTTCATCACTTTGTCACGTTTATCTCGTTTAGTTAATTCTCTTCTAGATAATTCACCAAACTCAAAAGGTAATGGTTCTATCTCTCTATGATATCCTTTTCCATTACTTTTAATAAAGTTATTTAGTGGTTCTGCATGTGCTGTTAGTCTACCGCTATCATGTCTTAATACAGAATATGCAGGTGTCAGTGTTAGAGTTTGTTTAGGAGGAGCAGTAAATGCACCTTCGCCTGGCCTTTTAAGACCTATCATAGGGCCAGCAAAACCTAATCCTGCAAGTGTGATAGCACCAGATATAATCTCTGTTGTGCCTCCCCCATGCATTTTAGCAGATGCAGCACCTATAGCACCTAATGCTATAGACCTTGTTGCCCAACCATTTAGTTTACCTACACTACCAAATGCAGCACCTTCTACAGCACCCATCGCAGTGTTACTAAATACTTTTGCCCAAGGCTGTTCGTACGAGCCTAAGAATCCTACTGTACCAAATGCAAGTGCAGATCCACCAACAACTGCACCAGGAATACCAACTGCAGCTAGTCCTCCTATGGCTGCCGCTGTATAGGCACCATATTCAGCTATCATTATAGGTGCACCAGCAAATCCTGCAACAACTTGTTCTGCTATTGTATCAGGTGCATAGTCTTGACCCAAGTGAAACATGTGTGTAGGACCAAGAGTTTCTGCAGTATCTCTTAAATATTCTTCTGCACTATCTATTCCTGCTAGTGTGTGAAATGCAAAATTCTTTAGCGAACTTTCATCTAAAGATTTTTTAAACTTTTCTTTTTCAAGTATCTTTTGTTTTAAAGCTTCTCTTTCTAAGTATGTGCCTTGATTAGTATCTATGGCTATGTTCTCACCATTAATGTAATCAAACTTCCATTGATCAGGATTGTAACCTAATTTTTCTAACGTGTAATCTGCCAGGCTATCTGTCCATCCAGGTATACCACTGATATTGTATACAGCACCAGATAGTGCACTAGAGAAACCAAACTTTGCAGCCTTGCCTAGTTCTGTTGTTTTAGGCTCTTCAAAAAATGGAGTATAGTCTAGGCTTAATTTCTCTTGTATAGTTCCTGCATCATCACTAAAGTAGTTTACTTTTTCTGGAACACCAAACTCATATCCTGGAACATTGTATAATATATTATTGTCACGTTCTTCAAAAGGTACCTCTGTGATACTTTTGATCTTACCGTATTCGGCCATATACTACTCTCTATCTTTTACTAATTTTTGTATCTTAGGTAGTTGTCTTTTTAAGTTTCTTACAACTTTATTATAGAATCTTAAATCTTCTCCATACTGTTGATCTAAACCTTGTTCATCTTCTGGATAATCTGATTTTTGTGGTTTTTCATTTGGTAATGAATTAACAAAAGACTCCCATGCTGACATATTTTCTGATGCCCAACTTATTAATTCTGGATTTGGTTCTTTTGTATTTCCTAAATTAAGTTTAGAAGGTGGTAAGAAATCTTCATAGTTATCTCTATTTATAGTTGTAGGTATAACGTCAGTTACACTATCTTCTTTTGGAGCTTCTTGATATGCTTTAAACTCCTCTTGAGACATAGTTAAGAATGGCATAATAGCATCCATACCACCAGAGTTTAACATTATTTGTTCTTTTAAGTTTTCTCTAGCATCTGGAGTCATATTAGCAAATACACCAGAGTCACCTGGCTTTAATTGCCTACTCCCATCAGGACTGTATACACCAAATAAATCTCTAGAATCTACAACATCTATAGTTTGGTATATATCTTTTGGATCTACAACTTGTAGTCCACCATCAGATAATATCTGAGGGTTTATAGCACCAGTCATTTGTTTATCCACAAAAGGAGAACCTTCATTTTCTCTAACTGGAACTATCAGTTTTACATTAAACTGAGGGTCATCACCAACATTAACAAATCTATTAAACAGATCATAATATCCTTGATTAGTGTATTCTATTCTTGCTTGCTCTTGATATCTATTAGTGAGATCATCATATAAAGATTTGTTTGTGAATTCAACACCTTGTATTTCTATAGTTCCCTCTGGATCTGTATAATACCTATTAATAATTTGTGCATCTGGATTTAGTGTATCTTTTCTTACTTCATCCATCATATTATTGCTGTAGTCTATGGTTGCTCTTTCTAATGCAGTCAAAGAGTTCATTACACTATCTTTAGATATTGTGCCATTGGCTCTCATTATATCAATTGCTTCTCCAATTGTTTCAACATTTTGATTCTGTAACTGCATGGTTCTTGCTGCATCTACCAAGTATGAAAATTTATATTTAGATCTTAGCAGTTCAGCCTCGTTACCAGTGCCACCTACTGCATTTAGAGCCGCCATATCTAAGTCTTCTTTACTTAATACTGGAGACCAGTTTACAGTTCGTGCCATAGTAGATAAGTTTACATCAGGTAAATTTTGCATAGTGGCTTTATCTACGATCTCATTTATGCTAGTCATAAATTGTTCTTGAGTAACTCTACCCTCTTGAAACTGAGGCTGTTGTAGAGTTCTTTCTCTAACCATACCTGGTTGAACAGTTTTATCTATAAATAATTTTGTGTTATTTTCTCCAGCCAAATTAGCTAGACCAGCATTTACTTGTTTATTATATGCATCTCTTTGTTGTCTTATAATATCTCCAGTGGTAGCCCCTTGTCCATAAACTTCATAAATACTTTGTATCTGTGGAGTCTCTGCTGTGATATCACCACCAGGAACAAATGTTCTTTCTGTTCCTTCTCCAGTTATATCTCCAGTTAGTCCTCCAGCTATTAAAGAATCAATCTGAGGAAACAATTGAGTAATATCTTGTGCCTTAAATAAACTACGGTTTTTAAAATATAAAAGTGCTAAATCGTCTTCTTTATCTGGTCCAAATCTATTTTTTAAAGTATTATAGTTATTAACCATTAAGTCATAGGTTTGATTTTGTATATTTTTTTCACTATTAATATCGCTTCTGGCTGTAACTATAGTGTCTTCAACTAAAGCATCTGTTACGCCTTCAGCTTCTTGAATAGCTGTATCTTCTTGTTCTTTTTCTTTAGCCATAAGACTAAGTTTAGCACCTATTGCTCCTGTTGCTACTGGTACTAATAATCTTTTTAAATCAACCATTATTCATCCTCTTCTTCTGTTGGTCGTGCCATTAAACTTGCTGTAGGCTGCTCTTCTTTTTCTTGTACTTTTTTTATTTTAGTTAAATCTTTTTGAGTTTTTTCAGATAAAAATTTTACAAACTTAGCATCAGCCATACCAATTTCAAAATTATCTTGTGCTTCAGTTTTTGATTTCATACTAAGCTTTATGTCTTTAACATCACCCACTGTGCCTATAGTTAAAACAGCTTCTGTAACTATTGGCGTTAGCATGATGGCAACGTCAACAGTAAACGCTCCAGCTTGAAATCCTGCAAACACAATAGACCTTGCAATACTCTCAACTGCTACGCCTGCCTCTAACATCATAATTACATTTTTAGTATTTTGATCTGTAAATAATCTTTTCATGGTTGCATCTGCAGCATCTTCTAATGATGCAAATTGTGGTGGCTGCTCCCAAGACCATTTACCAGGCTCATCTGTTAAAGACTCTCCAGGAATTGGAGTATTAAATCTATCGTACTCTGGCTCCATGTTATCCTCTTCTCCTTACTGTTGTTGATTTTGCTGAGGCGATGGCATTTCTAAATATTGAATTGTATCTATTATACACTACATCATAAGTGCTAGTAACTCTTGAGGCAGGTGCTTTAGTTGCTCCTGGAGCAGCCATTGCTGCGGTTCTTATTCCAACTCTACCTCTTAATCTTTTTAATTTTGTACCTGCAGAACTTTGATCATCATCGTCATCACCCATAAGATATCCGACACCAGCTCTGATACCCTCTTCTATAAGATCATCTCCAAATAAATTTGATGCATAATCATATCCAGTTCTTAAAAAATTTCCTGCTGCTTCCCACATATTATCCTCCTATCCACTTGCTTCCCACATACCTAAAGCAAATGCCCCTATAAATTCTAACAATCTATCTTCTGATTGCTGATCCATTATGTCAAATGTTGTTGACCTTTCCATGGCTGCAACTGCTAAATTATGTGCTCTGTTACGATCGTTTTCTGCTGTTGAATTTGTCCAAGATGCCTCATCTCTCCACTGTTGCCAAAGAGCATTCATGGCGTAGTTTGAAAGATCTAAAAGTGCTTGTGCGTTAGTTTGGTTAGCAGCATTTGTAGCTGCTGTATTTGCTGTATTTATAGCACGTCTCCATTCAACATTACTTTGATCTATTATTCTTTGATTGTCCACATTAAACTTTTCTCTAGCATCTTTTACAGTTGCATTAAACTGCTCTGCGTTTTGTGCTCTAGCAGCGTTAGCTTCATTTACTGCTGTAGCATTCTGTGCATTTAAAGCATTGGCTTTGTTTATCTCTGTCTGATTAAATTTTTGAGTGGCATCAAATCTTTTAGCGTTTGATTCTTCTATAGATGCATTTAAGTTTGCAAAAAACTGATCTGTTTGCTGTTGATTTGTTGCATTAAATTGTCTAGATGCATTTACTGCTGACTGATCTGATAATAAAAATTGTTGCTTTAATTGTGCGTTTGTTAAAAATTCTTGTTGTTTATTAGATAAATTTTGCATATCTAAAGCAAAATAATTTTGAGCATTAGTAATCATAGCCTGTTGACGATTACTTAAATTTTGGAATATCATATCCTTATATGTTTGTGCATCTGCAGCTGCTATTTGTGTAGACGCTCTAAGAACACCTTCAGCTACTGCATCAGCAGCTATAGTGCTGGCAGACAATCCTCTTTGTGCCATAGCTGCCATAGCCATTTTCTGTGCACCTCTAGCAAATGCAGGTAATGGTGTTCCTGCTGCTAAAGCAGCTTCAATATCTTGTGTTATGTTTGCAAGCTGTCCTTGAACAGTTGCCTCTTGAGTTATAGACCCAGAAGCACCAACTGCAGGTTGAGAAAGCTGCTGTAACTGTGCAGCAGTAATTTGTGGAACATTAGCTGCTCCTGTCTGTGCTGTAAATGTTTGTGCTTGTGTTGGAGTGATTGTATCAACAGTTTGAGTTGTAGCAGCTGTTGGTGTAACTTGAGGAACAGGCTGTGCTGTTTGGGTTGTTATTTGTGGAGCAGTAGTAGACAATCCTGGAGTATCCATAATTTCTCCCACACCTACATTCATTGGTTGAACATTAACTGTTCCTCCAGATGGTAACTGAGGTTGATTAACTAAACCGCCTACAGTTTCTTGTATGGCTTGTGATTGTTGTGATACTTGCTGTTGTTCGTTCTCTTCTTCCATTATCTTCTCTTTCCTTGTCCTCTATATTTCTTAAAACTTGCTTTCTTTTTTTTATTCATTGTACTCGTTATAGGGTTGCGTCCTATAGATGTTCCCTTATGTACAGCTTCATGTTCTGTGTATGACTTCCATTTCTTAGCCATACTATAACATACTTAGTAATGTTTCGATTACCATTAGACCTACAGCCCCCACTGTAGAAAGAACAACCCAATAGATNTTATCTATCTTACCACCCAACTTCTCTACGTCCTCATGAACGTGTGAAATTTTTTCGTCCAGGTGTGCAAGATGATTTGTTTTAATTACCTCTATCTCTCTTTTAACACCTGTAATGTGTCCCTGTAGGGATATAATATGTTCTCTCTCCGTCTTTGGCTCCATGTCCATTAGCTATCTTCTCTAGCTTTTCTGTTTTTATAATCAGAACGAGCCGTGACCAGTGCTACAAAATCAGCTTGATTAGATGGGATAGGATCTGTGAATGAATCATCGTTCATCAACTTAGTTGTCCACTCTTGTTGCATACGTTTCCAACAGTTGTTGATTTTACCATCAACTGCTGCCTGTATCCAGTCATCAAGACCTTTGTTGTCTGTGTCGTTGTATAAATCATTAGACAGAATTGTTTGTTGTACATCTGTTAATGTTATTTCTTTTTTATGATCAGCCATGTTTTACCTCCTTTAAGGTTAATTATTTCGTTAACATACTAAATATCCATTAAAATGACCTGCACCATCTGTAGCATCTCCTGTGTCACTTCCGCCACTTTTATTAAATAATATATTTGCTGTGTCATTTGCATCCATGTCTGCAAGAACGTTTAAATTAAATGTCCAGTATCCTGAGTCTGTATCTAAAGTAGATGCAGAATTTAAAACACCATAATTTCTGTTTGATGTTTGAAGTGTCATAGCAACCCAAGAACCAGAACTGTCTAAATTATCCATTCTTACCATAGCATTGAATTGATATTTTCCTGTAACAGGAGCAGTAAAAGTATGGTCACTAGCAAAATTTGAACCTACATCATAAATTTCATTCCCAAAAAGTATTAAAGTAGCATTACTTATGTTGCTTTGAGTTGCATTATTTCTAACACTAAAAGCTGGTTGTTTTGCTAAAGTCATTTCACCGTCTGCACTTATTTTCATAACTTGCTCATCATCAACACCTAATTGAAAATAACTACCACTACCAGTGTCGCCTTTATCTACATCTATTAAAAAATTACCACCAGAGTGATACATTCTACTAAATGTATTATCATCAGTATCCAGCAATTTTATTATAGAAACAGTATCATTTATTTGTAAACTAGCATCTGAAGGTCCTGTTGTATTAATACCAACAGAACTATTACCACCATCAACATGTAAAGCATTAGCATTAGAGTTTGACTCAACTCTAAAATCATTATCTGCTCCGTCTTCATTAACCACAAACGGGTAAGCTAGTTTGCTTGATGTAACTGAACCATCAGTCGGTGTTACCGTTCCGCCATTATCTGAACCTAGTAATATGGCAAAGAAACTTAATCCTGATGCAGGTGCCGTTGTAAATGTTAATGTGCTACCTGATACGGTAAAGTCTGTACCTGGCTTTTGTATCACACCACCAAGAGATAGTATGATCTGATTAACGTCACCCACAGTTACGTTCTGTGAGTTGACCTGCATAGTGTGTGTAGTATCAGAACCATCAAAACCTGATGAGATATCATCAAGCTGCCTGTACGCTCCACCTAAATTTTGTCTTCCTATATAACTCATTTAGCCTCCAATGCTTCTATTCTTGCCATAGCTTCTTGTAATGCTTTGATGGCTTTCATGTATAATACAGAATACTTAACACCTTTATATTCTTTGATGTCACCAACGTTTGCTTTTTTTGCTATCTGCACATCACCCACATCTTTACCCTCTGGTATTAAACCTTGGTCTTTGTCTTTTTGTGTGTATAAATATTCTTTAGTGTCTTGGTCACCCTCTGCATATAAAACTTCTTGCTTTACACATTTGTCCATACCAGCGGCTTCTAACTCTTGTGCTATAACTCCAAGTTGAACCCATGCTTTATCACCATACTTTTCTATGTCTTCATTCTTTTTATAGTTTCTAATTTTAAGTGCTTTAATATCGTCCCATTGTGAGTTAGCATCTACTATCTCTGATTTAATTCTTTCGTCAGAAATAGCCCCATAAGAGTTGTCATGGTTTTGTACATCACCATCTGCAAAAACTCGAAATCTGGCTGTAGAAGAATCCCTGGCGTTGATAATATAACTACTATTATCGTCTGGTGCTTGACCTGAAAATTTCATACTTAAAAGGTATACCGCACCAGAACTATCACTAGAGTCCAATTTACATGCATAAGCACCACCTTCTGGATTGATAACTTCAAGCATGTTTCCGTCAGAGTTACTAGAGTTAATACCAACAGTGCCTGCTGAGTTATTTCCGTTTACTCCTTGTACTTTAAACAAGATAGCACTTGAATCACTTTCAATTCTAAAATCTCTGTCAACTGAATCATCATTAAAAACAGTTTCAGTAGGGCTTATGTGAAAGGCATCTCTCATTGTGCCAGCTGTTCTCGTATAGAAATATAACTGTGCATCCTCAGTTCCATCAGAAGCATCACGGATTTTTCCAAGAATTGATACAGCATCTAAATTTTCACCAGCATCATTTTGCATTTCCATTTGTATATTTCCAATAAAATCATCATCAGCTGGACTCGCTGAGTTTCTGTTCATAATTAAAATTGGTCCTGCGTTTGCATCCGCATCAGTTGATGTTAAGGTAAGTTGTGCATTATTATCAGCTGTTGTAATTGTGCTGCCTATTTTACCGTCTAAATCTAATTCTACTTTTGTCTGGCTCATCTTATGCGTCCTCCAATGCTTTTACTTTTGTTTCTAGTGTTTCTATTTTTGCCATCGCTTCTTGTAGGGCTTTAATTGCTTTCATGTAAAGAATAGAGTATTTAACTGATTTCCAATCTTTTTGGTCTCCTACTTCTTTTAAACCTGCATCAACTTCAGGGTCATCTTTTGTATACAAAGTTTCATCTTTTACAAGTTTACTCATACCAGAAGACTCAAGTTCCTGAGCTATAACACCCAGTTTCCAATGGTCATCACTATCACCTTTAGCAACGTCATCTTTCATTTTATATTTTCTAATTTTTAAAGACTTGATATCATCCCATTGAGAAGATGCATCAGCTATTTGTTCTTTTATTCTTTCGTCAGAAGTTGAGCCGTAAGAATTGTCGTGATTAACTACATCTCCATCTGCCCATACTTTAAATCGTGTAGTAGTTGTATCTTCAAATACTATAGCGTGTTGTGAGTTATTATCAGGAGCAGCAGCAAATTTTATATTTATTCCATACTGTCCTGCATTAGTATGAGTATTTTCAAACTTTGCAATATAACCATCAGAGTGTGGATTATAACAATGGAAGTTTACTGTTGGACTTCCATCAGGTGAGTTGATAGAAAATCTACCAGCACTAGCATCTAAAAATACAAAACGGTTAGCATTTGTAAACGCTCCATTTTGCCCTTCAATTCTAAAATCTATATTAGCTCCATCATCATTTAAAACGGTGCTAGTTGCATAAACTGCTATTCTATTATTTGTAGAACCAGCAGTCATGCTTTTAATAAATAACTGAGCGTCTTCTGAGCCATCACTTGCGTCATCAATCTGTGCACTTATTTCTCCAAAATTAGTTTCTTCACCAGCATCGTTGTCAGCAGAAAAAATCGCTCTACCAATAAAATCAGCGTCAGCAGGACTAGCAGAATCTCTAAATAATCTTAAAGTTGGACCGTTAGTGGCATCTGCATCTGTGCATGTTAATTTTANCGTATTTGAATTATCGTCAACTATAATTTCAACACCATCATTAAAAGTAGCAGTCGTTGCAGTAAGTGACATAATATCTGTCCCACCTGCTTTGAAATCTATCTGGTCATCGGTGTCAGCACTTATTGTTGTATCGGCATCTGCATCGAGAATGACACCATCAGATAATCCATTGACATCTACTTTTGATGCGAGTGTGCTTGGCACTGCACCGCTTGTGTGTATAGCATAGATAACATCACCTGTTGCTACAGCTGTTCCAACGATTGTTAGTGTAGTAC
>FUFK010753116.1_pt1 | contig 15732 bp, 22 predicted proteins | sample 1021851 | NCBI WGS metagenome assembly FUFK01 (sample SAMEA51879418, study PRJEB19060) | metagenome | reverse complement strand
GAAGAATCAGGAGGACCAACTGTGTCTGCAGGACCAGTTACNATAACACCATGATAGAAAAANTAAAANATNTTATTTGTAAATTANTTAACATAAAACAGTGTGAGTGTGTCCCTGTTTATGAAGACGAGGAAGCTGTTAAAAAAGAACACTGTGATGGACACTCTAGATTTAGAAAGAGCTGTAAAGCTTGTCAGGAGATAGTAGCATAATGGCAGGATTAAGTTATTCAGGTCTAGTTACACAAATCAGAAATTACACAGAAACAGATTCTAATGTTCTTACGACAGATATATTAGAGAATATTATTTTAAATGCTCAGTATAGAATTATGAGAGATGTTCCTATTGATGCAGATAGAAAAGAACAGTTAGCTAATTTTGTTGCTGGACAAGAAACTATAAATGCTCCAGCAGGATGTTTATTTATTAGAGCCATACAGGTCTATGATACTGCAGGATCTGAAACAACAGGAGCTAACAGATATTTAGAAAAAAAAGATATAACTTATCTTCAAGAGTATCAAGATGTAACCGGAACCTCTGCTGCTCAAGGTCAACCTAAATATTACGCTATGTTTGGTGGAGCTACTGGAGACGGTGCTACTAACTCTGGTCGTATAGTTGTTGCCCCAGTGCCCAACACTACGTACAGATATAAAGTTCATTTTAATAAAATGCCGGCTACTTTAGCCTCAGATAATACCACTAATTATATTAGTCTTAACTTTCCAAATGGGCTATTATATTGTTGTCTTTCAGAAGCATATGGATTTTTAAAAGGTCCGATAGATATGTTGACTTTATACGAAAATAAATATAAACAAGAAGTACAAAAGTTTGCTAATGAGCAAGTTGGTAGAAGACGAAGAGATGACTACACAGATGGCACTGTTCGTATACCAGTAAACTCAGTAAACCCGTAGGAGATATAATATGGCAATTACATCGGCAATATGCACAAGTTTTAAAGTAGAACTTTTAAAAGGTGTTCACGATTTCACAGCCACAACTGGCGACACTTTTAAAATAGCATTATACACAAGTTCAGCAACATTAGGTGCTGGTACAACAGCCTTTACAACTTCAAATGAAATTACAAACTCTTCAGGAACAGCCTACACGTCTGGAGGTGCCACACTCACTAGTGTAACTCCTGTAGCTTCAAGCACAACAGCTATTTGTGATTTTGCTGACGTAAGTTTTACTTCTGCATCATTCACTGCAAACGGTGCTTTAATATACAACTCTTCAGAGTCTAACGCTGCAGTTGCAGCTATTGCTTTTGGAGCAGACAAAACTGTATCTTCTGGTACTTTTACAATTCAATTCCCAGCAGCGGGAGCTACAACAGCTATCATTAGATTAGCATAAGGAGGTAAATCCTTATGTCTTCAACCTGGGGATTTCAAACTTGGGGGTCTAATTCGTGGAACTCTGATGTTGTAGCTGTTTCTTTAACAGGTTTATCAATAACTTCATCTTTAGGTTCAGCTGAAGCTTCTAACGAAGCAGGATGGGGATCTGATGCATGGGGTGAAGATGGTTGGAATGGAGCTTTTAAAGTTTCGTTAACAGGAGTTTCTTTTACATCATCAGTTGGAGAGCTAGGAGCCTTTGCAGAGCAAGGATGGGGCAGAGATGCATGGGGTGAAGAACCATGGGGAGAGAGCAATGATCCTGTGGTTAATGCAACAGGATTTGNAATAACATCTTCACTTGGAACAGCTGATGGATTTAACGTTGATGGTTGGGGTAGACAAGCATGGAACAACTCCGGATGGAGTGTTAAGTATGCTGTTGAACCAACAGGTCAATCAGTTACATCTTCTGTTGGTTCTGTTTCTGCTTTTGATACTACAACCGTTGAAGTTACCATGCCTCAACAAATTGATTCGCTTCAAGGAGGCGCTGAGGTAGATTCAGTAACACCTGTAACTTTAACAGGATTTGGAATAACTTCTGGTATAGGGGATGTAAACGCAGAAAACTTAGCTGGTTGGGGCAGACAAGCTTGGGGTAATTCTGGTTGGGGNGTTCANTATTCTGTTGAGCCTGGNGGAGTNTCTGCAACTTTCTCAANAGGTTCTGTTGAAGCAGGAGATATTCAAACAGTAATACCAACAGGTCAATCAATAACATCATCTGTAGGAGATATATCTCCAGCAGACGTAGTAGGAGTTTCTTCGGTTGGTGTAATAACTTCTGCTTTAGGTGAAATAACAAGCGTTGGAACTTTAGTNGGTTGGGGTAGAAATGGTTGGGGTGANGANCCTTACGGAAGTTCTATTAACAGTTTAGTAACTGTAACAGGTGTAAGTGCNAGNTTAAGTGTTGGNTCAATNAGCCCAGCAGATGTNGTAGGNTTAACAGGNGTNTCATCAACTNCAAGTGTTGGTTCAATNAGNCCAGCAGATGTAATGGGCTTAACAGGAGTTTCATTAANTGCAAGTGTTGGNGATATAACACCTGCGGATGTANTTGNTTTATCNGGTGTTTCTTCAACTTCAGCGGTTGGTTCTTTTGCTATCGCAGANCAAATNATAGGACTTACAGGTCAGTCAGCAACATCTTCNGTTGGAAGTATAACTATTTCTTCAAANCCTATAATTATACCAACAGGAATATCTNTAACAGCATCAGTTGGTTTAATTACTCCAGCNGATGTNGTNGGAATAACAGGTCAATCTATNTCATCATCTGTNGGATCTATTNCNNCTTCAGATGTAGTGGGATTANATGGNTTAAGNATNACAACNTCANTAGGATCTATTGTAACAATACCTGTTTATGGANATGTTGACACGGGTTCAAATACATCGTATAACGACGTTTCAACTGGTTCGNATAANAGTTATNCNGANGTANANACNGGNTCNAATACNTCGTATTCTGATCCNTCTACAGGTTCANATNANANTTATTCTGATGTTGCAACTGGATCAAATACAAGTTATAGTGACGCTGCATAGGAGATAAATTATGGCATCAACATACACCCCTCTGGGTATAGAAAAACAAGCAACTGGTGAAAACGCCGGTACTTGGGGAACAAAGACAAATACTAATTTAGAAATTATAGAACAAGCTCTTGGTGGAACTGCTTCACAAGCTGTAACTGATGGTNCNGGGGATACAGACNTTATCAGTATCTGATGGTTCAACNGGTGCAACTCTTGCACANAGAGTTATAGAATTTACTGGATCACTAACTGCATCTAGAAATGTTACAATACCTTTAGATGTTCAACAACTTTATCTTTTAAAAAACGGAACCTCGGGTTCACAAAACGTTGTATTTAAATATGCAACTGGATCAGGAACCTCCGCTACTATTGCAAATGGTAAAACTATTTTAGCATATGCAAAAGCAGACGATGGCACTAATCCAAATATTGTTGCTGTTGAGTTTGGTGGAGACGTCGTGGATGACACTACACCACAATTAGGTGGTAATTTAGATACTAATTCTTTCATGATTGACTTTGACGATGATCATGGAATTAGGGACGAAAATGGCAATGAACAGTTACAATTTCAAACAACAGCCTCTGCAGTTAACCATTTTGATATAACAAACGCTGCAACTGGTAACGCTCCTACTCTTTCAGCAGTTGGGGGTGACACTAATATTGACCTTACTTTAGTGCCAAAAGGCACAGGAGTTGGTAAATTAACTAATGCTAATGGCACTAGTTCTACACAAAAAATAACAACAGACGGAAAAGCTATTGCATTGTCTTTAGTTTTCGGATATTAATTTAAAAGGAGATTAAAATATGGCAACACCAAATCTAGCTAACGTCGCAACGATTACCCCTAAGAATGCTATGGGTAGTTTGTCTGACACAAACAGAACTACAATGATTGATGTTCCTGCAGAAACTGCAGTAAGAATTGATTCAATATTATTAGCAAACATTGATGGAACTAACGCTGTTGATGCAACAGTAGAAATTAGTAACGACAATGGTTCAACTTATTATAAAATTGCAAGCACAATTTCAGTGCCTGCAGATTCAACATTAGATTTAATTAGTAGACCGATTTATTTAGATGAAACAGATCTAATCGCTGTGACAGCAGGTGCTGCCAACGATTTAGCATTTCATGTTTCGTATGTTGAATTAGTAGATTAATTTTAAGGAGGAAAGATAACAAATGCCAAGAATTATAAAACCTGCAAAAGGAACTTTCTCAACAGCTGACATTACAGTGGATTCTTCTGGAAGAATAGTTGCAGCTTCAGATGGATCAGCTGGTGGTTTGGGAGCTGTTATAACTCAACTAGATTTAACTGGTCCTGCAAGCGGAACATACACAGCTCAACCAGGAACAAGTTCAGCATTCGCTCTTATGGGGTCCGGAGGCGGCGGAGGAGGAGAAGCTATGCCTGCAAACGTTGGAGGTAATGCTGGTGATGGAGCTTTTGGTTTATATAAGATAACTATAACTCAACCTTATTCTCAGCCTTACTCAGTAGGCGCTGCTGGACAAGGTGGGGACTATGATGGTGTTCCAAAAAACGCTGGAGGAGATACTACTATAGCAAACGTTGGAACTGTAACTGGGGGAAATGCTGGAGGTGGCGCAGGTCCGCAAAACCCAGGAAATGATGGAAACCCTGGATCAGCTCCAGGCACAACTAACACTGTAACATTAAGTACATATCAAGGGAAAACTCTACCGACTGGAGGAAATAGAGGTAATACTCCTAGAGGTGGCGGAAACGATGGTGGTGCAGGATTTTTAATGGTATTTGAGGACTCATAATGGCAAAATACATAGCATATCGAAGTGGTGAAGAAACACCTTTTGTACACATAGCAGACGAAGACTGTAAAAGCTGGTGGAAAAAAATAGAACCTAGATTATTATTTTTATCTATAACTGATTCAGATTACGAAAAAGCAAAGTGGACACCCATGAAAATTGAAAATGATGCATGGGCTTGGAATGAAGTTGGAGATGAAAATGGCAACCCTGTTATTAAAACAATTACAGAGGATGATTTCAATATTAGCATGGATAAATTTAAAAATAGAGCTAAAGTATTCTTAAATAATAATGAAAATCTTCCTTCTCACTATGACAATGGTGTGGCAGCGATTGACGCTTTTAATTCTTCAGGAATAACATTTCCAGTGACTGCAAAAAATTGGATAAAAGCTTGTGTTGATAATAATAAAACAGTTCCTTTTATTTTAGAATTTCATTAATTTGACAAATTAAAAAAATAAAGTATACTCACTTTATTTATGTTAGAAAGAATTATAGAGTTTCACGGTCCTTCTATTTTAATGGATGATGAAGAGGTAAAACCTGTTCCAGCTATTAAAAATTTACCAAATTGGTTTAGAGATTTACCTCCAGAAGTAAATAAAGATTCTTATGGATTTAATGGATTTACTATTAAAAAATGCATGCCTTTTTTAGATGCAATTACATGTGGATATATTTTAAAAGCACATCACGATGTTCAAATAAATTTTAATTTTGACAATGAAGAATTTAAAAATAAAGATATAAATGTGTCTGCAGGCACTCATAAACCAGATGTGTTTATGAGTTTAGCCTACAAAGAAGGAATGTCTTATAATTGGGGAGATAATTATCATCCAACTACACAAGTTGGAGGTGAAAAATGTCCTTTTACAAAAGAAAATTCTAATCTTGCTTTTGTAAAACTTATAAATACTTGGAATATTGTTACCCCTCCTGGTTACAGTGTCATGTATTTACCAGTAATAAATAACAAAGATTCTAGGTTTACTCCGTTAACAGGAATAGTAGATACGGACGATGATTATTATAATCAAACAAATTTTCCTATTATTATTCATAAACAAGGAAAATTTATAATAAAAAGAGGAACTCCTATAGTAACTGTTTTTCCCTTTAAAAGAGAAGATTGGAAAATGAAAATAAAAGAAATAGATATTAAAAAACATAAGAAAACAAAAACAAATTTTTATCTACATTTAAAAGAATGGTACAAAAATAAATTTTGGAAAAAGAAAAAATGGAAATAAGAGATTGTATTTANCAAAGAAGCAACTTTTTAGAAGAAGCACATTTTAAAAGTTTTTATAATTACATTAAAGATTTATCCTCTTATCAAGAAGCACAAATAGTTGGAAGTCTTGGTGAAAGCGGGGGAGTAGACACTAAAATAAGATCTACCAAAATTTGTGGGTTAGCTCGTGAAAACCCGAGCTTAACAAATAATCATTGGTATAATTTTTTAAGATCAAAAATATTTCAAGAGGTTGAGAACTATAGTAAAAAAATACGTTTAGCTGAATTAAGAGGCGATATGGACATAAATATTTTAAAATATATAACTGGTGATTTTTATGTTTACCACATTGATGATGGTCATAAAACTCCTAGAACTATAAGCATTATTATTTTAATAAACGACGATTACGAGGGGGGAGAACTTTGTTTTTTAAGCCCGGATCAAAAACAGGAGATAACTGTAAAAACAGAAAAAAATAAAATAATTATGTGGCCTAGTAATTTTTTATATCCTCACGCTGTTAAAAAAGTCACTAAAGGGGTAAGGTATAGTATTGTATCATGGATCAGATAAAAAAACATTTTAGATATAAAAAAGTAGAAAACTTTTTAACTAAAGAAGAAACAAAATTACTTTTAAAATATACAGAACTTTGTCATAAAATTAACGATCATAATCATGAACCAAGTGATGGTCTTATGCATACAGGTGAAACAGCATTTTATGGCTCACCTATTATGGATTCTCTTTTAATAAATAAATGTTTATTAATGGAACAACACACAGGTATTAGTTTGTATCCAACATATTCATACTGGAGAATGTATACAAAAGGTTCACTTTTACCTAACCACAGAGACAGACCTGCATGTGAGGTAAGTGTTACCGTGAACTTAGGGGGAGATAAATCATGGCCTTTTATAGTGGATAATAAACCTTATGATATGTCGCCCGGAGATGCATTAATATATCTTGGACGAGAACTGTTTCACGCTAGAGAACCTTATGATGGAGATTGGCAAGCGCAAATTTTTTTGCATTATGTAGATGCAGAAGGGAAGCACTCAAAAGAGTATAAAGATGGCAGAAAATTTTTTGGAATGGGGGTAAGACATAGAAATGCGATTTAAACAATATGATAAAGATGGAAGCTGTGACATAGAGTTTACTTATGGAGAAAGACTTAGAATTTTTTTCAAAGGTAGAATTTATCTTAATTCTTCGTCATTTAAACATGTGGTTAATAACATGGCTAGAATGATATTTGGTTGGCAAAGAAAATTTGATAAAAAAACTAATCTTGTTACAAGTAGAAATAAAGAGCATATAGAGTCAGAATGAACATTTGTTCTATTAACATGGATCACGAACCCTCTGTTTGCATTATGCAAAACAATAAAATTGTTTGGTACAACGAGGAAAGAAAATTAAATAAGTTAAAAAAAACTAAGGGAATTCCTTTTGCTTGTTTAGAAAAATACTTTGTAAAAGAAAATCCAAATAAAATTTTTCTGGACAGACTTATTATGGATAAGTTTATTGTTACTGGATATAATTTTAATGAATTATCTATAGTGCATATAGAGTCTTATTTAAAACATATTAATGTTATGACACAAGGTGAAGAGTGTTTTAGTTTTCATACACCTCATCACCTTTCACATGCTTATAAAGGTTTTATAGATTCTGGTTTTGAAGAAGCTAGAGTTTTTGTTGTAGATGGCAGAGGGAGTGATTGGTATCTTACTGACAATACACAAGGATATGAAGTATGTTCTGTTTATGATTTTAATAAAACAGATACAAAATGTATCTATAAAAACGTCTATGTAAAAGATAAAAAAGACAATACTTGTAAAATTAATCCTTATTATAATCCAGATAAAAACAAAGGTTTTACTCCTGAAAAATTTAATCCAATAGGTATTGGAGAACACACTAAATTTGAAATATCACACAATTTACATTTAGGTAATTTTTATAACTCTATATCAGAATTATTTGGTTATGTTGATGAAGAAGGTAAGTTTATGGGTTATCAATCTAAAGGTAAATTTAATCAAGAAACATATGATAAATTTTTAAAAGGTATAACTAGATTAGAAATTAACAAACTTATTAAAAATATTGATGTTGCTAGGACCGCTCAAATATATTTTGAAGATAAGTACGAGGAGTTAGTAAAAAAATTTAAAACAAAAAATATGGTTTTTACAGGAGGCACAGCTTTAAACGTTATTAACAATTATAAACTAACTAAAAAATTTAAAGACTGTAATTTGTGGTTTGATCCTCTTTGCACAGACGTAGGAAACTCAATAGGAAATGCTTATATTTATTTAAAACAATTAAATCAAAATATACAACCTTTAAAAAATATATATTTAGGAGGACAAGCAGAAGAGTTTTTAGCTACTCCTCCAGTTATATATTTAAAAAGCGGAGAAAAGTTTATAGATACAACTATAGAAAACATTATAGATATATTAGAGCAAGGAAACGTTGTGGGTTTATTTCAAGGTAAATCAGAAGCTGGTCCTAGAGCACTTGGAAATAGAAGTTTACTTTTAGATCCCACTATAAAAGAAGCAAAAGATATTATGAATGAAATAAAAAATAGAGAGTCGTTTAGACCTTTTGCATGTTCAGTATTAGAAGAAAAAGCTGGTGAATATTTTGAAATGGAAAACATAAAAAATACACCGTTCATGATGCATGCTCCAACAGTAAAAGAAAAAGCAAAAAAAGAAATACCGGCTTTAGTTCATGACGATGATACATGCAGAATACAAACTGTAAATCAAAACGATAATAAAGTTTTACATGAAATATTAACAAAATTTAAAAAACCTATTATAATGAATACGTCTTTTAATTTAGCAGGAAGACCAATTGTAGAAACAATAAGAGATGCATTGTACACAGCAAGACAATCAAAATTAAAATATGTGTATTTTGCTGATGTTAATAAACTTTTTATAAAATGAAACATAGTTATTATTATTTTAAAGGTGTTTTTTCTTCTTCAGAAATAAAAAATATAAACGCTAAATTTTTATCTTCAAAAAATTTTAACACAAACCCTGCACCTTTTGATACAAAAACAATTACAGTTAGATATCATTATTTTAATGAAGTAGAAGATATCGTTGGAAGAGCAAATCAATTTGTAGATTATGCTAATAAACATGCTTTTGGATTTGATATGCATCCTTTACTAGATATGGAAACTATTTTACATAATGTGTATGATTCAAGTGTTAAGGCCAGTTATGATTTTCACTGTGATGGTGAAGACTATGACAAAAATTTTACAACTAAATTAACAGGTTTAGTTAATTTATCTGAGGATACTTATGAAGGTGGCCACTTTGAAATATTTGATGGATCAAAAATAAAAAGAATAAAAGAATTAGAACAACCNGGAGACATGGTTGTATTTAAATCTGACATACCCCACAGAGTAACCAAAGTAACAAACGGGACTAGAATGTCATTAGTAATATTAAGATCTGGACCATGGTGGAAATAGAATACACAGATAAAATATTAAAGTTTAAAATTGATAATCACAGTCAACATAAAAACAAAATATTAGAGGAATGTAATAAATCAAAGTCTTACAGTATATCAAATGATTTAGATCAAAAAATAAAGTCTACAGACTTTTCTAAAAATCAAAAAGAAAATCATTATGTTTATTTTTTAAAAAATATATTGTTTTCTTATTCTAAACAAATTTTAAAAGCTTATGATGCAGAAAAAATGGGTCTTATAAATATATGGTTTCAAAACTATATTCCTGGAGACTTTCATGGTTGGCACACACACGATCGTAGTAATTTGTCTGGTATCTATTACATAAATCTTCCATATAAAAATATGGCAACACAATTTAAAGTTTTAAATGCAGATGTTGAAGAAGGAGATATGATAATTTTTCCATCTCATTTGTCACATAGATCTCCAATATTTAAAGAGGGGACAAAAACTATAATTTCTTTTAACTTATCTATTATGTAAATGAATAATTTTATATTAGTTAAAGATGACGTGTTTGATAGTATGACTTGCGATCATATTATAGATTATTTTAATAAAGTAAAATCTGATAAGGACAAGTATTATAANATAGTCTANGAAGCACCGTTGTTTAAAAAAGAAAAACTACAGGATCTATATNACACTTACTTTAAAACTTTTCCTGAAGCAGGATATATAGTTGATGGTTTAAGTTTAAAAGAACTTAGAATAAAACATTTTAAAGATGATAAATTTTTTTCTTCTTGGCATCATGAAAACAATTTAAAATGTTGTCATAGAGTATTGGCTATGATGATATATCTTTCTGATCATGATTGTGGTACAGAATTTATGTCTGGAGAAATAATTAAATCTAAAAAAGGTAGAGGTGTTATGTTTCCAGCATATTTTACACACAATCACAGAGGTCAAAAATGCCCAGAAAATAAAGATAGGTATGTTTATGGTGGGTATTTTCATCACGTAAAATAATTATATGAAAAAACAATCTTTAGATTTAAAAAGTTATATACTTCATTTAGATAATTGGATTCCTCAAAATATTTTAGATGATTGTTTAAAACAATTAAGAAAAAATAAAACCTGGCAAAGACATACTTATACCACTCCACAAAATTTTGAGCACAGTAGTAAAAATGGTGAAAAAGAACTTGATATTTGTTATGGAGATGATTTACCTTATAGAAAAGAAATAATGCAATTAATATGGAAAGCGTTAGAAAAGTATGTTGTTATTGAAAATATAGGTGATTCATATTTTAATAGTTGGAAAAGTTTTAGTAATATAAGATTTAATAGATATAATAAAAATCAAATAATGTCTAAACACTGTGATCACATTCATAGTTTATTTACAGGAGAAGTTAGAGGTATTCCTATTTTAAGTATTTTAGGAGTTTTAAATGATGACTATGAAGGTGGTGAATTTATTATGTTTGATGACTATGAAATAAAATTTAAACCCGGAGATGTTATAGTATTTCCTTCAGTATTTTTATACCCACACTTAGTTAAACCAGTCACAAAAGGCACAAGATATTCATTCGTATCTTGGTGTTGTTAAAAAATGAAATCTGATTATTGGATAAAAAGAAAATATAATACTAATACCTTAACTTGGGAAGAAGCTTTAAAAAATTTACAATATTCTAAAGAAAATAATTTATTAATAAAAATTAATCCTCCTGGATTTTTTGTGTGCCATGAAGGACATAAAATAAAAAATTTACATCCCATAATGAAAGATTTAAAATGTGTTTCAGCACATTTGTATATTAATGTATTTTCTCAAGAAAAAAATTCTGGAAAACACAAAGATGAAATGGATGTGTGGTTTTGGCAATGTAAAGGCAAAACTAAATGGATTGTTAATAATAAAGAAAATATTTTAACAGAGGGTGATTTAATTTTTGTTAAAAAACAAGTATATCATGAGGTAATTGCCTTAGAGCCTAGAGTTGGTGTATCAATGAGTGACGTATAAAAAATACTACCAAAAAAATAAAAACTATATATAGTGTGATATTATGCTACAAAAAATAGGTTTTCAGCCAGGTATAAATAAACAAATCTCAGAGACTACAGCAGAAGGTCAATGGGTAGACTGTGATAATGTTAGATTTAGATACGGAACGCCTGAAAAGATAGGTGGGTGGAATCAATTAGGTGGTACTGGGGCAAACGAACTAACAGGTGCTGGTCGAGGTATGCACCATTTCATAAATAGTCTATCTAGAAAATATTCAATTATTGGAACAAACAGGATTTTATACGCTTTTTCAGGAGGTGTATTTTATGACATACATCCTATCAAATCTACTACGACGCTTACTAGCGCGTTTACCACGACTAATGGATCACCAATTGTTACAATAACTTTCAGCACATCTCACGGTATAAATCCACAAGATATAGTTTTGTTAGATAATTTTAGTTCGGCAACTAATTCTAATTTTTCATCAAGTGATTTTGATGATAAAAAATTTATGGTGACCAGTGTTCCAAATGCAACAACAATCACTATCACACTTGCATCTAATGAGTCTGGATCAGGAGCTACAACTTCTGGTGGTATTAGAGTTCAACATTATTATCCTGTAGGTCCAGCTGTGCAAGCAAAAGGTTTTGGATGGGGTTTAGGATCTTGGGGTGGTGAAGATACTTCTGCGTTAACAACTACTTTGAATGGTGCTATTAATGATTCAACAACAACCATTGTATTAACAGACGCATCTCAGTTTTCTAGTTCTGGAACCAACTTTGTTATTATAGGTAGCGAAGAAATTTCTTATACAGGTATTAGTGGCAACACTTTAACAGGTGTAACAAGAGGTGTTGATGGAACAACTGCAGCGTCACACAGTGATGGTGCTACTGTAACNTTTTCTACAGACTTTGTTGCATGGGGTGAGGCAGCATCGGGTGACTTAGTTTTAGATCCTGGTATGTGGTCGTTAGATAATTTTGGTGATAGAGCCATTTGTTTAATTCACGACAGTGCCGTATTTTCTTGGAACTCCGCTTTGTCAAACGCAACAGAAACAAGAGCTACAATTATTACTGGTGCGCCAACAGCATCTCGTCACGTAGTAGTTTCTACTCCCGATAGACACTTAGTATTCTATGGAACAGAAACAACTATTGGTGATCCCACAACACAGGATGATATGTTTATAAGATTCTCTGACCAAGAGGATATAAATACATACACACCTACAGCAACGAATACAGCTGGTACACAAAGACTGGCCGATGGATCACAGATCAGAGGAGCAATACGTGGTAGAGATGCAATATACGTATGGACTGATACATCATTATTTACACAACGTTTTGTTGGTCAACCTTTTACCTTTGCGTTTGCACAGGTTGGAACTAACTGTGGACTTGTTGGACAGAATGCATGTGTAGAAGTTGATGGTGCCGCGTACTGGATGTCAGAGAATGGTTTTTTTAGATATGCAGGTAAATTAGAATCACTACCTTGTTTAGTAGAAGATTTTGTATTTGATAATATAAATTTAGATTCTGGTAACCAAATGGTATCTGCAGGATTAAATAATTTATTTGGTGAAGTAATGTGGTTTTATCCACAATCTAACTCTTCTGTTGTAAACAGAATGGTTGCATATAACTATTTTGATTCTTCACCACAAAGACCTGTATGGACAGTTGGATCTTTATCTAGAACTATATGGAGAGATTCTGCAGTTTTTGGAAAACCACATGCTCTTGAATATGATGCAAGCACAGATACGTCTTTTGATGTTATAGGAAACACTGAAGGCAGGACATCATACTATGAACACGAAACAGGAACAGATCAAAATAGAAACGGAACTATAACTGCCATAACTGCTAATATATTATCTGGAGATTTTGATATAACTCAAAGAAGAAGTGTTACAGGTCAAACAACAGGTGGTGCTGATCTTAGAGGAGACGGAGAATTTATTATGAAGATTAGAAGATTTATTCCAGATTTTATATCTCAAACAGGCAACACTAGAATTACTTTAAATTTAAGAAACTTTCCAAATGACACTGCTGCTAGTTCCTCTTTAGGTCCTTTTGACATAACTACATCAACACAAAAAGTAGATACTAGAGCAAGAGCTAGGGCTATAGCGTTAAAAGTAGAAAATACATCAACTAGTCAAAACTGGAAGTTAGGCACTTTTAGATTAGACATACAACCAGATGGACGTAGATAATGGCAAAGATAGCACAAGTATTAACAAGAGCGTCAAAAGAATATGATTTTACTGTAGCAGAATCTCAAGTTCGAGATTTAGATGCTATTGTTGAAAAATTAAATACTACGTTTCAAGAAGAATTAAAAGAGGAGGTAGAAGCATTTAACTTCTTTTTAAATTAATGGCTAATAGTTTTATAAATAAAAAGGTAGATTTAACTACAACAGATCTAACTACATTATATACAGTGCCTAATTTTAAAACAGCTGTTGTTAAATCGCTGTTAGTGTCAGAGGACGCTGGATCAGGAAGCACTATAACGATAACATTAGTAAATTCTAGTGGTAATATATTTAATNTNTTTAAAGATAAAGCCATAGCATCTAANGCNACAACNGAACTTTTATCTCAACCTCTTGTAATGGANGANAGTGAGATANTNAAAGTACANGCTGCTGACGCGAACGAGCTGCACGTCATAGCTTCAATATTAGAAATACAGCCGCGAGAGGTAACAACGTAATGAAAGATATCCCAGTAATAGAACCAAAAGAAGTAATAACAACAATAACAAATATGAAGACAGGCGAAGTATATAAGGACGATTCTGAGTGGAAAGCTAAGAATATACCAGAATCTGATATAAGAAAAGATGTCAGAGTTATCATGCCAAGCCTTGATTTATTTGGAGAAACAAAATAAGATAGAACGATGGCCATAACTAGAGCACAACAAGCGAGACAGATGTTAAAAAAAGCAGGAGCTGTAGAGCAAGACGGCGTTATGAATTACATAACAAACTCTGAATCTGTAACTGTACCTAAAGAATTTAAAGCTAGAAAAAATGCACCAGCAACTAAACTAGCATATATCACAGCTGCTGAGGCTAAGATGTTAAAAAATAAAAAACCAGGGACACCGCATAAAGGACCAAAAGGTATACCTAGTTACGATTCATTTGATGCTGATGGTGGTTTTACATCTGGTGCTGCGATGAGTGCTGCTGAAACCGGTGGTAAAACTGAGAGAGACAGAAGAGATCTAAGAGCAGCGGGTATTGGTCCACAAGAAGCAAGAGATTTAAGATCGGCAGCCATTGCTGCAGGTGCAGGTCAAAGAGTCAATCCAGGTTTTTTTGATAGTAGAAATCTTGTGAGTCCTGCAGATTTAGCTGCAGCAAGAGCAATTGCACCAAAAGCATTTGCCAGGTCACGAGGCAGTGGTATCATGAATTTTATAAGAGGTGGTGGATTGTTTGGAAATTTGATTAGAGGTCTTGGACAAAGACTTGGTTTTGGAAGAAAATTTAATGAACCAAGTTTTAATATGTCTAGATTTGCAAATCTACCTTTAGGTGGATCTGCTTCTTTTCAAAATCTAGATATTAGAGATAAGTATAACAGACTAGATACTGATGATGATGAAGATGAAAACATTATTATTGATGATGATATGAGTTTGGTTCCAGATAGAGGTTTATTAGAGGTTCCTGGAATACCAATAACACCAGAACAAAGACAACTAATAGAAGACGAACAACTTGGTGATATTAGAGATATAATGGCAGCAGACGGCGGTATGATAGGTGGAGGCATCATGGATGCTGCAGGTAGACAAAATTATTTCTTAGGTAAATTAGTTAAGAAAGCTAAAAGAGCAGTTAAGAAGATAGTCAAGAGTCCTGTTGGTAAAATAGGATTAGGAGCTTTAGCTTTAAAATTTGGTGGTGGTTTTGGTGCAAAATCTCCTCTTATGAATTTTTTATTTAAAGAAGGAACACTAGGAAGTGGTCTGACAGGTAAAGGTATGTTAGCACTAGGTGGAGCATTATCAGCAGCACCATTACTATTTCAACAAGAAGAAGAACAAGGAGAAGGATTATCAACAACTGGATCAGTTGGCGGTAATATAGATCCAAGAGCATATACGGATCCTTATAAAGTTTTATTCCCTGCGTTTAGAGCAGAGGGAA
>FUFK010044718.1_pt1 | contig 15738 bp, 18 predicted proteins | sample 1021851 | NCBI WGS metagenome assembly FUFK01 (sample SAMEA51879418, study PRJEB19060) | metagenome | reverse complement strand
AACTAACGCCTTTAAGATGGGTTTTACGGGTATTGGTATAGACAAGGACTTTATCCATGTTGATATACGAGATTTAAACCCAGTAGTGTGGCTTTACTAATGACTCCAGAACAGCTAAATGCATGGCGAATAATCCCAAGATTGTTAATGTTTGCAATGATTGCTATGACTTATCGTACTGTCGAGTGGTTTATGTCGTTGCCTGACCCTAATCCCGAGCAGGCTGCACTGGTTTCGGTTATGACAGGGGCCTTAACTGGTGCATTTGGTTTATTTTTGGGCAAGAAGGAGTGATTTTGTATCAATATAGAGCAAAGGTTCGCAGAGTTATTGATGGTGACTCAATAGTTTGTGATATTGATTTAGGTTTTGGGATAATACTCAAAGAGCGAAATGTCAGATTGTTTGGCATAGATACTTGTGAGATTCGCTCTAAAAACCTAGCTGAAAAACAATTTGGTAAGCTGGCTAAGGAGTTTGTTAGGCGGCAACTTCCTAGGGGGTTTGACGTTATTCTTTCTACACATCTTGATAAGAATGACAAATTTGGCAGAATCCTAGCAGAAGTCATTATGCCTAGCGGAGATACGCTTACAAACCGGATTATTGATGAGCGTTGGGGCGTTAGGTATTTTGGTAGATCAAAAAAAGAAATACGCGAAGCACATAGAAAAAATTGGCTTTATCATCGTGACAGGGGCAATTTAATTAACCCTAACGTGCCAGATATTTTTACTGATGGCTGAGCTAAATGTCAGTTTACTTCCGTGGCAGGAAGAAGTTTTTCACGATACCACCCGTTTTAAGGTGGTTGCTGCAGGCAGACGTACCGGAAAGTCCCGATTAGCTGCATGGCTGTTAATTATTAACGCCCTGCAGACCGAAAAGGGGCAAGTTTTCTACGTTGCACCAACTCAGGGCCAAGCACGCGACATTATGTGGCAAACCCTAATGGAACTGGGCCATCCTGTCATCGCTGGCTCTCATATCAACAATCTTCAGATCAAATTGGTCAACGGCACGATGATTAGCCTCAAGGGTGCTGACCGACCGGAAACCATGCGTGGTGTGTCATTGAGCTTTCTTGTCATGGACGAATATGCCGACATGAAGCCCGATGTTTGGGAGCAGATCCTTAGACCTGCCCTTGCTGACCAAAAGGGTGAGGCGTTGTTTATCGGAACCCCGATGGGCCGTAACCATTTCTACGAACTATACAAGTATGCTGAGTTAGGTGATGACGAAACTTATAAGGCGTGGCACTTTACGAGTTACGATAATTCTATGTTGGATTCTGGCGAAATTGACATTGCCAAGAAATCCATGTCTAGTTACGCCTTCAGGCAAGAGTTTATGGCTTCATTTGAAGCTAGAGGCTCTGAAATGTTCAAAGAAGAGTGGGTTAGGTTTGGCGAAGAACCTGAAGAGGGTGATTACTACATCGCTGTTGACCTGGCTGGCTTTGAGGATGTCAACAAGAAGCGAACCAAGAATACAAAACTGGACGATACTGCGATTGCAGTTGCAAAGGTGAATGAGAATGGCTGGTTTGTGGAAAACATTATCTACGGTCGCTGGGGCCTTGATGAGACGGCTACGAAGATTTTTCAAGCCGTCCGTGACTATCGCCCCGTCAGTGTCGGAATCGAAAAAGGAATCGCNAAACAAGCAGTAATGTCGCCGCTTTCTGACTTGATGAAGCGNTATGGCACGTTTTTTAGGGTTGAAGAATTAACGCACGGAAACAAGAAGAAGACAGATAGGGTGATGTGGGCCTTACAGGGCCGGTTTGAGAACGGATATATCACCCTGAACAAAGGTGAATGGAATGTTAAGTTCCTTGACCAGTTGTTCCAGTTTCCAGATGCTTTGACGCATGATGACTTGGTNGATGCGTTGGCGTACATAGATCAGTTGGCTGAAGTGGCCTATGACTATGAATATGAAATCGAAGACCACGAGATATTAGACGTGGTAGCGGGATACTAAAATGGCAGAAGAAATCTACAGCCCAGACCCCTTGATGGCCGAGCAGTCTATTGAAGACTGGGTTATGAGCAAGTGTGAAGACTGGCGCGATTACTACGAATCAAACTATGAAGATAGTTTTGAAGAGTATTACAGACTGTGGCGTGGCCAGTGGGATCCCTCAGATTCTCAAAGAGCGTCAGAGCGGTCAAGGATTATTTCTCCAGCATTGCAGCAGGCCGTAGAGTCTAATGTTGCGGAGCTGGAAGAAGCCACATTCGGACGGGGGAAGTGGTTTGATATAGCGGACGATGTAGCAGATCCGCAAAAGCAGGACGCTTTAGTGCTACGAAAGAAGCTGGCTGAAGACTTTGAAGCCTGCAAGATTCGTAAAGCAGTGGCGGAATGCCTGATTAACTCAGCCGTATTCGGCACGGGCGTTGGTGAGGTGGTCATTGAAGAAATTAAAGAGATGGCTCCGGCGACTGAGCCGATCATGGGCGGTGACCTTCAGGCAGTTGGTGTCAACATTACTGACCGTGTAGTCGTAAAGCTCAAGCCTGTATTGCCTCAAAACTTCCTGATAGACCCAGTAGCGACCTCAGTTGAGGATGCCTACGGGGTAGCGGTCGATGAGTTTGTCAGCCGCCATAGTGTTGAGATATTGCAAGAGCAAGGTGTGTATCGTGAGGCGATGATTGAATCAGCCGCCCCAGATACCGATTTGGAACCCGATCAAGACCTGACTATTTACAACGATGACAAGGTTCGGCTGACTAAATACTACGGGCTTGTACCCAAGGAGCTTCTGGAAAAGGAAGACGTTGAGGTAGAAGAAGACTCCATGTATGTCGAGGCGATTGTCGTGATCGCTAATGGTGGCGTACTACTCAAGGCTGAGGCCAACCCCTACATGATGAACGACCGCCCTGTCGTTGCATTCCCTTGGGATGTAGTGCCGGGCCGATTCTGGGGTCGTGGTGTCTGCGAGAAGGGCTATAACAGCCAGAAGGCGCTTGATACAGAGCTTCGCGCGCGTATTGATGCCCTGAGCCTCACTATCCACCCAATGCTCGCTGTGGACGCTACACGGCTTCCTAGAGGGGCTAAGCCAGAAGTCCGCCCCGGCAAGATGATCTTAACTAATGGAGATCCTCGTGAAGTACTACAGCCGTTCAACTTCGGGCAAGTCAACCAGATTACGTTTGGTCAAGCCGCTGCGCTACAGCAAATGGTCCAGCAGGCTACAGGGGCGGTGGATTCTGCTGGTATCGCAGGTCAGGTTAATGGTGAAGCGACAGCCGCTGGTATCAGTATGTCTCTCGGCGCTATTATCAAGCGTCATAAGCGTACTCTTATTAACTTCCAGCAGTCCTTCCTCCTGCCCTTTGTAACCAAGGCAGCACACCGATATATGCAGTTTGACCCCGAAAACTACCCTGTTTCGGACTATAAGTTTGTCGCAACCAGCACATTGGGCATTATTGCTAGGGAATATGAGGTTACCCAGCTTGTCCAGTTGTTGCAGACAATGAAGCAAGATAGCCCGCTTTACCCTGTATTGATGCAGAGCATCATTGAGAATATGAACCTCAGCAACCGCGAAGAGCTGATAGCGGCCATGCAGCAGGCTTCACAGCCTAATCCGCAGGCCCAGCAGATGGCCATGATGGCGCAACAAGCCCAAGTAGCCCTGCAACAAAGCCAGACTGCGGCCCTGAACGGCCAAGCGGCTGAATCTCAGGCCAGAGCCGCTAAGCTGTCGGTCGAGTCCCAGCTTGCACCGCAAGAGTTGCAGGTAGACATCGTCAACGCCGTAACTAGAAACCTAAAAGAAGGCAATGAGGATGACAAAGAGTTTGAGCGTAGGCTCAAGGTTGCAGACAGACTTCTCAAGGAAAATGAAATAAAGGGTAAACAGCAAAATGCTAATGACGCAAACGGAACTCAACAACCTGTTCGGTCAAGTCAACGAAGCCTTCAGGGACCAGAAGGAACAGTTGAAAGACTTGAGGCAGCAATTAGACCAGCTCAAGGAGAGGGTTGATGCCCAAGAAAAGAGACCCAAAGCTGGTACGCGCGGGCGTAAGCGGGTACAACAAGCCGAAGCGAACCCCGAATCACCCGACGAAGAAGTTCGTAGTGGTGGCGAAGCAGGGGGACAAGACCAAGACGATTAGGTTTGGTGATGCCAAGATGACCATTAAAAAGAGTCAACCTGCTAGGCGTAAGTCTTTTAGGGCTAGGCATAAGTGTGATACAAATCCCCCAAGTAAGCTGACCGCAAGATATTGGTCTTGCAAGAAATGGTGATGGTATGAAGGTTAAAGCGCCAAAAGGCTATCATTGGATGAAGGATGGCAAAGAATACAAGCTGATGAAGAACCCGCCCGGAGGCTACAAGCCCCATAAAGGGGCTTCTCAGTCTGCTGAATTTAAGGTTCAGAGAGTCCACAAGGGCAAATAGGAGGCTGTTATGGGTTACGGAATGGGTGCGTACAAGTCTAAACCAGCTAAAAAGAAGAAGAAAAAAGCCAAGAAGAAGGCGAAGAAGTAATGCCTAAAGCTAAGTATTCTGCCAAGCAAAAGAAGCTGGCTAGGGTTGCCCCGCCAAGGGATAAGATTACTGGTGCTGATCTGAAGAGGCTGAGAAAACGTGGCGGCAAGAAAAAGTAAACCAAAGGCTAAGAAGAAAGGCTCAATACCCGATAATGTAAAGAACAAGGCTCTTTACTCTAGGGTTAAAGCTGCGGCCAAGCGTAAATTTGACGTATATCCCAGTGCTTACGCTAATGCGTGGCTAGTGCGGGAATACAAAAAGCGCGGTGGCACTTATGGCTAAAACCAAGGGCGGTTTGACCAAGTGGTTTAACGAGGAATGGGTCGATATTAAGACTGGCAAGCCTTGCGGCCGTAAGAAGGCCAAAGGCTCAAAACGCCCATATCCTGCTTGTAGGCCCAAGAAAGTAGCTGCAAAGATGACAAAAGCGGAAAAAGATGCCGCTAAAGCTAAGAAAACAGGGCCAAAAAAGGTGAAATACGCTGTCACAGCGTCAGGCCGTAGAAGGAAGAAGAAGGCGTGACGAAGGAAGATGAAGAGTATTACAACATGTTTTTTGACATGTTTAGGTCTGATGCTTGGAAACAGTTGGTTTTAGAGCTTCAGGGCAACGCTAGCTCAATAAATAGCGTAGAGGCCACTAAAGACGTTAATGACATGTACTTCCGCAAGGGTCAGATAAACGTCTTGGCGTATATAATTAACTTAGAGGCGTCAACGATTGCCAACTACGAAGAGTTGACAGGCTCTGATGATTAAGGTATTTGAGTTCCGTTGTACGAACGGACACATTTTTGAAGATTTTGTAGACGGCACAACTACAACCAGTAGGTGCGGTTGTGGCGCCGAGGCTACAAAGATCGTTTCAGCGACCAAGTGCGTGCTGGATGGGTCAACTGGGGATTTCCCCGGCAGACACATGAAGTGGGTACGAGAACACGAGGAAGCTGGGCGACGCGGTAGGGAGGCCAGCCGAGAGGCCGGCCAACTTTGATGATCTCCATAACCTTTGATAAGGCGGGGCAAGTTAAGTGATGTCAAGAGCGACAATTATTGATGAGCGTCCAGATGAGGTGGACACCACATTACCGGAAGAACCAGCTATTGAAGCTGCCGAGGCCCCTGTAGAGGAAGAACCTCAAGCCAGTGAAGTACCGGACAAGTATCAAGGTAAGTCTGTTGAAGAATTGATACAGATGCACCAAGAGCTTGAAAAGTTTTCAGGCAAGCAGCGGAATGAGGTTGGTGAACTACGGCAAGTGGTTGACAGCTACATCCAGACAGAACTCTCAGCCAAAGAAGCACCTGAGCAACAGCAAATAGACGATAGCGAAGATGTTGATTTCTTTGTTGATCCTCANAAAGCTGTGGATAGCCGTATTGCTAACCACCCCAAGATCAAAGAAGCGGAGGCTTACACTCAACAGTACAAACAGCAGGCCACTCTTGCACAGTTGAAGTCTAAACATCCAGAGATGGATTCAATATTGCAAGACCCTAAGTTTGCTGAGTGGATTAAAGGGTCAAAGGTTAGGACGAAGTTATTTGTAGAGGCTGATAGATCGTATGATTATGACGCTGCAGACGAGTTGTTTACGCTTTACAAGGAGCGTAGCAATGTCGTTCAACAGACTGCTAACGCAGAACTGGCAGCTCGTAAGAATAGTGTTAAATCTGCCAATACAGGTAATGCTCGCGGTTCCGCAGAGGGNNCAAGNAAGAAGGTTTATCGTCGCGCTGACATTGTGAAACTAATGCGAGATGACCCCGAGCGTTANCAAAGCCTTTCAGATGAACTGCTGAGAGCTTACGCGGAGGGTCGAGTTAAATAGCCNTAAAGGAGATTTATCATGGCTACAGCAACTTATCCCGGCGCGGCAGGTAATACTGCCTTAACAGAAGCGGCAACTTTTGTACCAGAAATTTGGTCAGACGAGATTATTGCTTCTTACCAGAAGAACCTGAAGATGGCACCCCTTGTCAAGCGTATCGCTATGAATGGCAAGAAGGGTGACGTTATTCATATCCCTAAGCCTACTCGTGGTGATGCCAACGCTAAGGCGGCTGATACTGCGGTAACTATCATTGCAAACACTGAGTCAGAGCTGACAGTTACAATTAACCGTCACTTTGAGTACTCACGTCTGATTGAGGACATCGTAGAGGTACAGGCACTGTCATCTTTGCGTCAGTTCTACACTGAAGACGCTGGTTACTCGCTGGCTGTACAGGTTGACAACGACCTGCACGCGGCTGGTACTGGTTTTGGTGANGGNGGCGCTGTTGTATTCAGCCCNGCTGCTACTGACTACCAGCACACTGGTTGTTTCTTCAATGATAACGGCACTACCACTCAGTACACTGATGACACTCTGGTAGCTGGTGACGAGTTCACGGACGCATTCTTCCGTGACATGATCCAGAAGATGGATGACAACAACGTACCGATGGAAAATCGTAACCTGATTATCCCGCCCGCTACGCGCAACGCGATTATGGGCATTGATCGTTACGTGTCATCTGACTTTGTAACTGGTGGAACCGTCAACAACGGCTTGATCGGCAACCTGTACGGCGTAGACGTTTACGTCTCTGCTAACTGCCGAACAATCGAAGCTGCTGCTGATAACACTGCATCAAGCGTTGACACTCGTGCCGCGCTGTTGTTCCACACGGAAGCAGTTGTTATGGCAGAGCAGTTGGCTGTTCGCTCTCAAACCCAGTACAAGCAAGAGTACTTGTCTACTCTGTACACCGCAGACACCCTTTACGGTGTTCAGGTGTATCGTCCTGAAGCTGGCTTTGTTCTGGCAGTACCTTCTGCCTAATAGAGCATCGAGGGGCCGCAAGGCCCCTTTTCCTTTTCTCTTGCTAGGAATAACCAATGGCTAATTACACCAAGACTACTGACTTTGCAGCCAAAGATACGCTTCCGGGCGGTGATACCAATAAGGTTGTTCGTGGCTCAGAGTTTGAAACAGAATTTGATGCTATATCGACTGCGATTGCTACTAAGTCTGATACAGCAAGCCCTACGTTTACCGGCACAGTTACTATCCCGACCGCTGACATCAACGGCGGAAACATCGATGGGACAGTAATAGGCGCTTCTACAGCAGCCGCTGGTACGTTTTCTGACCTTACTGCAACAACAGCAGATATTAACGCAGGCACAATTGACAATGCTGTGATTGGTGGCTCTACAGCCGCTGCAGGGACATTTACCAATCTTACTGCTAGTGGCACTGTCAACTTTAGCGGTGCAACTATTAGCAACCTTGGAACAATTACGACCGCTAACTTAGATGGCGGCACGGTGGACAACGCTGTTATTGGTGGGACAACGCCAGCGGCAGGATCGTTTACCACACTGTCTGTTTCTAGCACGTTTACCGTAAATGGCGGCGCTGTGACAGCTACAGCGGCTGAGCTAAACATTCTTGACGGTGTTACAGCTAGTGCCGCAGAACTTAACATTCTAGATGGCAAGTCATTTGTAGATGAAGATGACATGAGCAGTAACTCTGCCACGGCTATTCCTAGCCAGCAGTCGGTAAAGGCTTATGTAGACTCACAAACTGGCTTAGGCGGCGCTACGCTTGCAGGTCTTGCTGATACTAACGTCACGTCTCCTGCTGATGCGGCCCTTTTGTTTTACGACACCGGCACATCAAAGTGGATTGATAACGTAGTATCTGGCGACATTACTATTGCAGATACTGGTGTAGCAGCTATTGGCTCTGGCGTTATAGTCAATGCAGATATTAATGCCAGTGCCGCAATTGATATATCTAAGCTAAATGGTGTTACATCTACAGCCGCAGAATTAAATATTTTAGATGGGGTTACGGCCACAACTGCTGAGTTAAACATCCTTGATGGTGTAACAAGCACCGCTGCAGAATTAAATATTCTTGATGGTGTTACCTCTACAGCCGCAGAGCTTAATCTTGTTGATGGATCTACTGCCGATACAGTAGTAAACAGCAAGGCTGTTATTTACGGCGCAGCAGGCCAGATTACAGCTAATGAGCTAGACGTAGACAACATCCAAATAGACGCCAATGCAGTTAAGTCTACAAACACAAACGGCAACATTCAGTTGTTTCCGAATGGCACCGGATTTACAGAGCTGTACGGCAACACTAATGCTGGTGCGGTTCGATTTAATTGTGAGTCAAACAGCCACGGTGTAACTTTGAAGGGGCCGCCCCATTCAGCGGGAGCTACTTACAGCCTTGAGCTTCCTGATGCAGATGGGTCTTCTGGGGAGTTTTTGCAAACTAACGGCAGTGGGAAATTGAGTTTTAGCGCGGCTGGTGGAGGTTTGCAATCTATACAGGTATTTACTTCCTCTGGTACTTGGACAAAACCATCGGGTATATCTAAGGTTAAAGTCACTGTAGTCGGTGGTGGCGGTGGTGGTTATGGCAGAAATACCTATAACGAAGAAGGCCCCGGCGGCGGTGGCGGAGGATCTGCTATAAAATTTATTGATGTTTCGTCTGTTTCGTCTGTGTCCGTCACTATTGGTGCGGGAGGCGCAGGAGGCGCTAATGCTGACGCATCAGACGGAGGAACAACATCATTTGGCTCTTATACTAGCGCAACAGGAGGTTCTGGGGCTGAGTCGGGACAAGATACTGGTGGAGTAGGGGGTTCTGGTTCTAACGGTGACGTTAATCTTACCGGTGGAACGGGCCGAAAAGGCGGTTTCTCTTATCACCCAAGCAATTACTATTATGGAGGAGCCGGAGGAGCTTCACTTTTAGGCCCGGGAACATCAAATGTAAGTACAGCAGGAGCCGCCATAAATGGAATTGGTTATGGTTCAGGTGGATCTGGTCGAGTAACAAATGGAACAAATGCGGGGGGATCTGGATCATCTGGAATAATAATTGTTGAGGAGTACGCATAATGAAGGCACACGTTATTGAAAATGGCGTGGTAGTTAATACTATTGAAGTGGACTCTTTAAATGTCATGCCAAACCTTGTTGAGGCAACTGAAGGCAGCATTGGATGGTTATATGCTGACGGTGTTTTTACAAACCCAAACTCGCCAACGCAAGAAGAATTAAATAGTCGTCAGGCTGAAAGTGTACGCAAACAACGTGACGCATTGCTTGCAGAAACAGACCACTACGGGCTGTCTGACGTCACGATGTCAGCAGAGATGACAACGTATCGTCAGGCTCTTAGAGATGTACCACAGCAGACAGACTTTCCCAGCACAATAACATGGCCTGATAAGCCGTAATTTATAGACATTACATGAAAAGGCTGGTGATTATTACTGCGTGTTTGTTATGGCCTGCCCTGTCGCTAGGGCAAACGACGACTAATATAAATACAACATCGTCGTCTACTAGCGCCAACACCAATAACAATGAAAACGTGAATACGACGACCTATACGGGTACGTCTGAGAACACGAACGTAAACACTAACACCAATACAAACTTGAATACGTCAGATATTAATTCGACGTATAACGCAGTCACGAACAACAGTAATTTCAATCAGAGCGTTAACACCACTGATTACACTGGGTTGATTAACAACATCAACACGAACAACTCGACCAGTAACAACGTAAACAGCAACACCAATATCAACAACAATACATCTGTTAGCTCTTCTACGAACGTCAACCAGAATGTCAACACCAACAATAGCGTTAGCCTAACTACGTCTGAGACGACTATTGACCAGACAAGCAGGTCAACATCAGACGTTAACTCTAATAACAACAACGTAAACACTAATACCTCTACTAGCACCTCAACCCAGAGGGTTACTCAGGACATCAACTCGCCACCCCCTAGTGCGATAGCGCCTAGCATTGGCAGTAGCTACAGCCAAGACCTTTGTACTACGGGCATATCCGGGGCGGTGCAGACGCAGATACTTGGTTTCTCGACCGGCAAATCTGTGCGAGACAAGAACTGTGAAAGGATCAAGCTCAGCAAGACGCTGTACGACATGGGGATGCGGGTAGCTGCTGTTAGCCTCATGTGCCAAGACTACAGGGTGTGGTCGAGCATGATGGACGCTGGGACACCTTGCCCTATTGAGGGCCAGATAGGTGATGAGGCCAAGGCGCTGTGGGCGGCTTATCCTGAGCGTATCCCCTCACCAGAGAGGCGTATGTGATATGAATCGGCTGGTTGGCACAATGCTGTTATTCCACGCCTGCACTGGATACGGGCAGACTGTAGAGTCTGACAACCTGCTCAGCGCCACGGAAACGTCCAACAACGTGGCAATAAATGTGGATGCCGGGACATACAGGTATAGCTTTCAGACGGGCAACGTCACGTCTGCGGGCATACTGCCGCAGTACGATCCACTACAGATTCTTACCTTGAACTGGTCGTTTGACGCGCTGTATGACTGCAACAACTCTATTGGTGGCTTTTGTGAAGACCCCAATGGCATAGAAGACCAGATACAGGCGTTTCTTGGGGTGGGCAACTTAGCGGGTGATACCGATTTGCGTGAGGTGTTTAATCGACAAGACTTTAACCAAGAGTGGCAGACTTTTGCTGGTACTGAGGTTTACGACTTTGCCACGGCGTATGAGGCCGTTACGTTAAGGATTGAGGGCGTAGATAGAGGGTTTTGGGCGGGAAACTACGGTCCAGCCGTTAGAAACCCGTCAGTGGTGGCGATATACACCCCGATAAATACCGGCCCTGTTGCCCCTGACTGCTCAAATCCCCAAAACGATCCATCTTGTGAGGGGTACAGTGACAATGTTGCTGTTGCTCCTCCTGTAGAGCCTGAGCCTCAGCCGCCTACCTTTGCAGATCAGGCGACGAATGCGGTGTTTGGTGACTCTCCTGATGACTTCTTGTTTTTAGATCAGCCTGACGCCACTGGCAAGCCAAAGGTGATGAAGCACGTAGAGCCTCCTCCGGTCTATGAGAATAGCCCTCAAGAAGAAGAAATGTTTGGGATGCCTCCTGAGCAAGGCGGGTTAAGAGTTGAAGATGAGCCGCCTGCGCAGGCAATGCCACGCATGGAAGATGAGCCTCTGATATTTGAGGAGGCGGAAGAGTTAATTGAGAAAAAGAAAAAGCCTATAGAGGTTTTTGAGGTTAGAGAGGCAACGTCTGAAGAAATTATGGCTGAGGTTGCTCGGGTTACAGAAGACCCGAAGCCTGTCCTAGTAGAGCGAATGCCCGAGCCAGAGCCAGTTGTCATGCAAAAAGAGGTGGCTCCAATAGAGGTTGTTGCTGAAACGCGGGAAGAGCCAGCCGCTGAAGCTGTACGCGAGGTGGTGAAGCCGGCGGTCGATGTCGTAGGGATGGCGCTATCTATGGCTAGCCAGCAGTCAAATCAAAAGGCAAGGGCGGCGGAAGGTCAGCAGCCTCAATCAATGCAACAGGCGTCCCAAAATAACAGCCAGTTTGGTGATTTCAAAAGCTGGGATTCTGCAACAAAAGAAGCTCAGATTGCGCAAGGGCTGGTCCAGCAAATACAGCAACAGCAGTCAAACAACATGGTATCTGTAGAAATAGCACCCCCATCTCAAGAGCAGTTTGAAGATGACTTCAATGATGCTTTGGCTACAGGGCAGAGTGTTGGGCAGTTTCTAAGCTCACAACCGCCGGATTTAAGCCGCTTTGAGATTGATGAGCCGAGCGTTCAAGAGCAGTTTGTGGTACGAAAAGCTACGGTAGCCCTAAAGACCATGAGTGAAGTGCAGATCAGCAATAGCGTGGATCAACAACTAGAGACGCTATCGGATACAGGTGGGTTTACAGACCAAAGTGTTGCGGTGTTTTTGATATCTAGCAACCCTGCGTTTGATCAATATCAAGATGTAAACCTGTCAGATCGTGACGAGTTCTACAAAAGCAAACAGGTCTACCCAAAGAACGCCCCACGGGTTGATCCCTTTGGCGTGTTGAGATTGGGCGGGTCAGAAACATTCAATGATCTGGTGGACATACAATGGCAGAGGTAGAGTTTGCAGGTCTAAAGGTTTCTGGCGGCAAGTTGCTGTTAGCCATACCTTTTGCGGGCAGTGTCATAGCCGCTATGTGGGGTGGCTTTGAGCTATATCAACGATTGTTGACCGCAGAGCAGGCAATAACCGAATACGTTTCACCCGACTTTAGTGCCTACGATGAAGCTCTGGCGGTGATTGATACAAAGATGAGCAACGTTGAGTCTTTGACTACCGCGCTAGAGCGTGAGCTAGACCGCCTACAGGCCGATATAGACGTCGTAGAAGCGATTGCCAGAAGCACTGATGACACGGTAGCTGAGGCCACCAGAGAGATGAGAGACGACGTTTACGCCCTCGAGGAAAGGGTGAACGACAGCCTCAGAGAGATAAACAACGAGCTTAGGGTTATGCGCGATGATTTAGAAGAGCGTATAGAGCGAATCCTAGATAACCCGCTAAACACAGAAGAGTGAGCTGAGAAATGTTACAAGCATTGTTAGGTCCGGTAGCAGGGTTGGCAAAAACATGGATGAACAATCGCCATGAGCAGTCTCAAGCTAAGCATCAGGCAAAGATGGAGGTCATTAGCAACACGGCTACGTGGGAAGAGAAGATGGCTGAGGCGTCTAATAACTCGTGGAAAGACGAGTTTTGGACGATTGTACTCGCAGTCCCACTATTCTGCCTTGGATACTCTGTTGTGGCTGATGATGCCTCTATTGTTGATCGGGTTCGTTATAGCTTTGACGTTCTATCTACTCTGCCTGATTGGTATCAGTATCTTCTTTTTCTCGCAGTCAGCGCCAGCTTCGGAATCCGGGGTGCTGATAAGCTGATGAAGCTGAGGGCCAAGTAATGGCGACTGCCGCTGAAATTAGCACGCTATACAGCAAGTATCTTGGCCGGGATCCTTTGCAGTCTGGTATTGACGCATGGCTTGCGACAGGCCAAAGCATTGAGCAAATAGAGCAGGGCATAGCCAACTCGCCTGAAGCGGCTGTATTTCAAACATTTAACGAAACTATTGGCCGCGATCCGACAATGGAAGAGCGGGACTTTTATGTAAATGTAAGCCCAGCAACAACTGGCGTGTTTTCTGCTGAGGCTGTAGAAAAAGTTTTATCTAACACCCCGGAAGCGCAAGCGTTTCAAACCCAACAGCAGCTAGATGAAACAGATTTGTTGGTTGATACAACGGCTGGTGACACAACAGTAGATACAACGGTTGATGATACAGACGAAACAAAAAGCACAATTCTTGAAAATTTTTATGCCCAAGAAGGACAAACCATAACAGGGCCAAGAGGCAGAGAAGTTACCGTTACTGAAGATATTTTAAATCAACAGCTTCAGGGCGAGCTTATAGCGGCGCAGAACTTTGATTATGTTCCATATGGGTCTATTGACCCTGATGATTACGAAACAGATCAATATGGCAATGTTATTGTTAGGGTAGATGAAACATTCGGCCCTCAAGCAGCAAGTGGCGATGCTCTTGGGTTTTCATTTTCTGACAAAGAAGTAGCAAATCAATTGTTTGGTGGTCAAGCCGATCAGGTTGAGTCTGCTATTCGTGATATTAACTCTGATATTTATGCAATTACGTCTGGTGCCGCAGAGCTTGGCTTAACGCTTCCAGAAGAAGATCAGCAAAGGTTGAGGCAAGAAGCCCAAGAGTTGTATCCAGATGCTTCTGAGGCAGAGCTGCAGTATGTGTTCAAAGAGTTGGTTAAAGATGAGCTTGGTATAGATGATTTCCAAGCAGAAAAAGTAAGACTGTCTGAGCAGAGAAATGATTTATTAGCTCAAGCCGGTCTTGATGTTGCAACTATGGGTGAGCGTGCTGGCCCTCAGCAAACTCTTGCAGGCACTTATGAACTTGATACAGGACAGACAACATTTACGGTAGATGCAGATACTGGCGATATTACTACTTACACCAAGCCAACTAATGCTGCTTTTAAAACTGCTTTTGCTACTGCAATAGCGGCTGTATTTACAGGCCCGTTAGCAGGTGCTATTGCAAATGCGATTCCGGGGGCTAGTGCGGCGGCTGCTACTGCGGCAGCTTCTGGCATTGTTAATTCTGCAACTCAGTTGGCAATGACAGGCGATCTTGATGTAACGCAGGCACTTTCAGCAGCGGCTACGGGCTATCTAAATCCCAGCGCATCTGCAAATGTTATGTCCAATCCAGATGTTGCAAGCCTTACGCAACAAGTAAGTGATACTGCTTTCAATGAAGTTACTGGCTCGCAAATAATTGGTGAGCTTACAAACGCTAGCGCCAACTCAAGCGCTGTTGTAGACGCAATTTCTCAAGCAGTTGGGGCTGCTGCTACTAATGCGATATTTGGTGGCGACAAAGATTCAGGCGTTGTTGTAGACACCGGTGGTGCTACTGCTGAAGTTACAGGCATGGGTGCAGATATTGGTGATGATTTTGGCGTAGATGTCAACATTACCGGCCCTACATTTACTTTGCCCACAGACGATGATTCTGGCGGCGGTGGCGACACAGCAGCAGGTGCTGACGCAAGTGTTGATAGCGGTGATGCAGTCGGGGCTGAACCTGCAACGACCGTAACGGTTGATTCTTCTGCTGGTGGTGATAGTCCTGTAATTGGCACTACCCTGCCAGACTCAAGAGCAGCCACTACATCACAAGATGACAGTTCTCCTAGAATTGGGGATTGGGTTTTTAAAGATGGTGTGTGGCAGCAAGTTGGTGACATTTCGGAAGAGCTTGGTGTTCCGGTTATTGTTTATTCGGGTGAAATTATTAGAGGGCCGGGGTCAGAGGGTGAGGTTAAATCTGACGAAGAATGGGCGGTTATTGACCAAGACGGCGGTTTCCGTGATGGCACTTACACGCAAGGCGTCTTAACAGAGGGCGAGCCAACTATTCAGGGTGACGGAACTGCCACAGAAAAGAGCGATGTAGTAAAAGCTGCTGAATGGATCTTGGTAAACCTGCCCAACTACGGCGACATGACAGAGGTTGAGATAAACAAGGCCTTAGAAAATGCCGGCCTTGAGCCTGTTGATATGAACAATGATGGCACTNTTANCTCTAAGNCTGATGCNACNNAANCNGNNTCTACANCTTCCNCTACGACAACNACTGTGTCCACAGAAGCAACGGACAGCACCGCAGCTACTGGAACCACTGGGACTACTGGGACTACTGGAACCACTGGGACTACTGGGACTACTGGAACCACTGGGACTACTGGGACTACTGGGACTAC
>FUFK010042240.1_pt1 | contig 15740 bp, 14 predicted proteins | sample 1021851 | NCBI WGS metagenome assembly FUFK01 (sample SAMEA51879418, study PRJEB19060) | metagenome | reverse complement strand
ATCCCGCTCCACCTCCTCTTCGCTCCGCCCGGCTCGCGCACCCTGTTCACTTCCCGGGCAGCGTCCTCCATATCCTGATCGTGCCGTCCTCCGACCCCGACGCGTACGACTTACCGTCCGGCGCGAACCTCACGCTGTGCACCGGCCCGTGGTGTCCCTTCCCGCAGTCAACCTCCTCGCCGGTGCTCATGGAGTGCGCGTGGACCCACATGTCCGTCCCACCCGCGACGAAGACGTCGTTCTTGATGCAGACGCTCGCGCTCTCCACCTCGTACCCCATCGTGCGCTTCCACACCGGCGTGAACGTCATGGCGTCGAAGAACGTCACCGTCTTGCCGTCCGCGGTGGTGATGTACCGACCGTCGTCGGTGATCTCGATGCTCGTCACCGGGGAGTCGGTGCCCAGCGTGGTGACGATGGTGTTGGTGCGGACGTCCCACACGCGGATGCCCTTGTCGTCGGCGCACGACGACATGATCAGCGTGTCCTCCGCGGTGAACTGCGCGGTGCGAATCTGCGAGGGGGAGCCCTGCATCACGTAAGGCTCCGCGTCGACGTTGCCGAGGTCGTAGATGCGCAGGAGCTTCTCGCTCCCGCCGGTGAGGAGCTTCTGGCAGTCGTCGGAGAAGGACACGGACTTGCAGATGTGCTTGTGCTGAAAGACGTGAAGCTCGTCGCCGGTGATGGCGTTCCACAGGCGCGCGCTGAAGTCCGCCGAGGCGGTCGCGGCGCTCACCGAAGCCGAGTCGGCCGCCGATCCAATCGCAGCGATCGGTTCGGTGTGCACCCAGTGGCCGACGTTCCTCGCTGCGTGGGCGAGCCTCGGGGATGCCGTAGCTGAGCCCGCACTCAAATACGCCGCCTACCGGACCGGCTACCACCGCGGTCTCGACAAGCTTCGTGCCTCGGGTTGGCGCGGCAGCGGGTATGTCCGCTGGCAACACGAGGCCAACCGGGGCTTCCTTCGCGCCCTGGCCGGCCTGCAGGCCACCGCTGCGGTCATCGGCGAGTCGTCCGAGGATGANCGCTGTGCGATCTTCCTGCGCCAACTCGACCCGGAGTGGCCGCCGTCGTGACCTCCGTGGCTGGTGCCGTTCTCGCCGGCGGTACAAGCAGCCGGATGGGCCGTCCCAAGGCCTTCATCGAGGTCGACGGGCAGACATTGCTCGATCGGGCCGTCGCCGCCCTCACGGATGCTGCGATTGATCCGATCATCGTCGTCGGTGGTCACCAAGGAGCGATCGAAGCTGCCGGTCACCGCTTCGTTCCAGACGAATACCCCGGTGAGGGCCCGTTGGGGGGAATCATCAGCGCGCTCGGGGCCGTCGACACCGACCTCGTCGTGGTGCTCGCCTGCGATCTGCTCGCCGCATCGCCGGTCGCGGTGACCCGGCTGCTTGCGTCGCTCGGTGAGGGCGACGTCGCCGTCCCCGTCGTCGAAGGCCGAGCCCAGTGGCTTCATGCAGCGTGGCGTCGGTCGGCAGAGTTCTCGCTTCGAACAGCGTTCGGAGGTGGCGAACGGGCACCGAGGCGCGCACTCGACGGCCTGGTGACCGTCGAGGTCTTCGACGCCTCGGCGAGCTGGTACCAGGACGCCGACACGCCGAGCGATCTGCCGCCCGGAGCACGTTGACGCGATCACCAGGTGGGGGCGAGTGTCTCGCTACGGTGGGTCCCGCATGCAGCTTCCAGCGATCGACTCTGGCCGGCGAGCCTCGGCCCGGCCCTTTCACCAGCGTCCGGGAAAGCCCGTGATGGCAGCGTCGTGGCACGCAGCTCGCCGTGGTCCGTGTGACCCGTCGTCGTTGGGCGGCGCCTGAAGCCGTGGCTCCACATCGTTTCGTCGACACCGAAGCCGAGCTCGTCTCGGTCGTCGAGCAGTTGCTCGGTCAACCCCGGTACGCCCTCGACACGGAGTTTCACCGCGAACGCACGTATTGGCCCAAGGTCGCATTGGTCCAGATTGCCTGGCCGGGCGAACTCGTGCTGATCGATCCGCTCGCCGTCGACCTCGCCCCACTCCGGGCGCTCATGGACTCCGACGCCCTCGCCGTCCTCCACGCTGCATCGCAGGACCTCGAGGTGCTCGAACTCGCCACCGGAGCCGTACCCCGCCATTTGTTCGACACCCAGATCGCGGCCGGCTTTCTCGGAATGTCCACCCCGTCGCTTGCGTCGCTCCACGAACGCGAGCTCGGCGTGCAGTTGCCCAAGGGCAATCGACTCACCGACTGGCTCGAACGGCCACTGAAGTCGGCGCAGAAGGAGTACGCGGCTGCCGATGTCGAGCGCCTCCTCGAGATCCACGATGCTCTCCTCGCCCAGCTCGACCGCTTGGGACGGGTGGCGTGGGCCGAGGAGGAATGCGAGATCATGCGCACCCGCGATCGCGGTCCTCGCGACCCATTTGAGGCGTGGCGCAAGATNAAAGAGGCNCGTCACCTCAAAGGGCAGGCACTGTCGATCGCTCGCTCGATTGCCGCGTGGCGCGAACGACGGGCCGCCGAGATCGACCAACCGGTGCGTTTCGTCTTGTCTGACATCGCCGTCGTTTCGGTTGCGCAATCAGCGCCGGATTCACCCGAGGCCCTTGCGAAGGTTCGCGGCGTCGATAAGGGCGTCGCCCGGGGCGCGATCGGGGAGAAGATCCTTGCCGCGGTCGCCGAGGGAAGGGCTACCGACTGGCGTCCACCGCGGCCGCAGAAGCGTCGAGACGACGGCCGCGACATCCGTCCTGCCGTCGCTCTGGTGGCTGCGTGGGTGAACCAGATCGCTCGAGACCGACAGCTCGATCCCACCTTGCTCGCCACTCGCGCCGACGTCGAGGCGCTCGTCCGAGGAGACGAGGACGCTCGTCTCGCGCACGGTTGGCGGGCTGAGACGGCCGGGGGACCGATCACCCGCCTCGTCTCGGGCGATGCTGCGCTGGCCTTCGAGGGCGGCAATGTCGTGCTTGAGGAGCGCAGCCGGCGGCCTGTCCTCTGAGAGCGGGAAACCTCCTCGCCTGATGTCGGGGGATCTCTCCCTGCGAGCTAACATGAGGAACCTGTGACATGAGCAACCAGGAGTTACCACGGTGAAGAAGGGGCGACACCGGCGCTATGAAGAAGCCCGAGCGTTGAAGCGCTCGAACGAGGGCGACTTCGAGTCGCTCCTCGACGACTTCGTCGACGACGACGAGGACGTCAAGCCGGAGCACGCTGCCTGGGCCGAGGAGTTCGACGCCGACGACGACTAGGTCAGGCGCCTGTCTCGTCGAGGATCTCGTCGAGCTTCACGATGTCTTCCTCGGCCACGAGGCCGATGAANGTGCCCTCGGCNTCCGTCACGGCGATCAAGTCCGTNCCGGAGGTCTCCATCGCCACCACNGCGTCGCGCAGCGTCCACGACGGGCGTGCCGTCGGCAGTTCGGTCGCCATGACGTCCGCGATCGTCAGGTTCTCCCACTCGTCCCGGTCGAGTTCGCTGATGTCGTCGAGGCGGGCCATCCCGACATACGTGCCGCCATCGACAACCGGAACGACACGTTCACGGCGGGCAAGGACGTGGAAGTACACGAATTCGCTGACCGTCGCGTCGGGTGGCACGGTCAGCACGTCGGTCGAGAGAATCGACGACAGCGGCAGCGTGAAACGCCGCTCGAGATAGCCGAGGCGGTGCTGATGCTGGTGATCAGCAACCGATGACGGCCCGGCGACGAGCTGCGAGACCGCAGCGGCGACCAGCGCGGGCACGACGAAGGAACCCACGCCGCCTGTCGATTCTGCGACGAACATGACCGCGGCGATCGGCGCCCGGTAGCCGGCACCAAGGAAAGCAGCGAGGCCGAGGATCGGGTAGAGGATCGTCTCGCCTTCTCCAAGAGCCTCACCGACGAACTCACCCATCACGACACCGAGGGTGGCGAGCGGGATGAACAGGCCGCCCACGCCGCCGGCGACGAGTGTCGCAGCGGTCGCTGCGACGCGGAGTACGAACAGGAGCGCAATGAGCGACAACGTCCGGTCATCGACCACCCACGCCATCGAGTCGGTGCCTGGACCAAGGGTCAGCGATTCGCCGAAGGCTTCGTGGCTCGCCACAGCGAGGGCCGCCATCGTCAGGCCGCCGATGAGTAGGCGGCGCAACACCGGGAGATCCTTGCCGAGGCCCTTGGCCCGGCGAACAAGCCAGGCGAACCCCCGACCACCGAGGCCGGCGCCGATACCGAGGAGCAGGGCTCCGAGAAGATCGACGGCCTGCACCGCAAGCAGCGACGAGGATTCCTGGCCGAGAAGCGGAACGACCGGTTCGCTGCCGACGAGGGCAACAAAAGTCGCGTAGCTCGATGCAGCGGCGAGGAGCGACGGGAGCAACGCATGAGGCGTGACATCTTCCCGGTATGGCGCCTCCATGGCGAACATCACGCCCGTTGCGGGCGCCTTGAACACAGCGGCAACACCGGCCGCAGCACCGGCCGTCATCAGCACCTTGGCCTCGTCGCGCTGGAGCCAGCGCCCGAGGCGACTGTTCACGGAGAGACCGAAGGCCGAGCCTGCGTAGATCGAGGGACCCTCGAGTCCGACTGCGCCACCGAGTCCGATGGTGGTGATGCCGGCCGCAAGCTTGCCGGGTACCTCTCGGAGCGGAATCGACGGATTGCGCTCGTGGAACGCTCGAACGTACTCGTCGGAGGTCGACGCGCTGGCATTGAACCCGACAGAGCGAAGGATCAGGACGGCGCCGACGGCGCCGAGAAACGGCGCTGCCGCCTGGATCGAGAGTTCCTGGTCGAGGAGCCATTCGTAGACCACCTCGACCGTCAGGGCGTCGAAGAGGGCCACGACCATGGCGACGCCGATGCCGGTAGCGGCCGATGCCGCGAGAAGACGCACGTCCTGTCCTCGAACGAGCGGAGCGATTCGCGTTCTCACGCCTGTCTTCCTACACCGACGCGAGGCGCACGCGACCGGACCCGGGGGAATTTCTGGCCATCTGTCGCATGGGGCACAGCCAATGGTCCGACGCCTGCAGGAGGCAGCTCTGATAGAACGTATGCATCTACACGACGAACGTTCGTGTCGTCATCAGGCGAGCGGACGAGACAGGGGGAACCATGGAGTCATCGGAGCTTCGAGGTTGGATCGATCATCGAGCAATGATGCTGTGGGTCAGTATGAAATGTCTGGTCCTGATGGTCGTGGGGGTGACCATTGCACTCTCGGTCGACGGTCTGAGCGACGACGCCACACTCCCGCTGTCGATCTTGGTGGGCGCCATCGGCATTTTCCTGTGGTTCTGCTCCTTCGGCGCGGTGATGGACATCGCCTCGATGCGCTCGGACATGAACGACTCGCTGCGCAGTACCGCCTTCGGCTCACAGTTCGCCCAGGCGCCATTCCCTGTGTACCTCGCGTTGACGACGATCGTCATGCTCGGCACGCCCGTGATGCTGATCTGGATGCTCAACGCCTAAGCGACCGAGGCTGCGCGTCTAGGACGGCGTGCGACGCCGAACCTGCGGATGGGGGAGGAAAACGGGGGCGTGCCCACGCTCAGCTTTTTCCTCTCGCTCACGGATGAGGTCGACCAGGCGTTGATACGGGGCCTCGCCCACAAGTTCCACGATCTCGTCCCGTGAGGTATTCCACACGGGGCGGTCCTCGTTGAACGCGAGGGGGTCGTCGGTGCACCACCACGCAAACTCGGCACCGCCCTCCCCCCAGTCGCGGCGCTTCCACTCCCGAAGGATGAAGGTGGTGTGGCCGTTGTCGTCGGTGTGCTCGTCGAAACGGATCGGAACCTGCCAGCAGACGTCCGGCTTCCAGTCGAGCGGACGCTCACCGCGTCGTACGGCCGCCTGGTGCAGGGCACACCCGGCGCCGTGCTCAAAACCGGGACGGTTCAGGAAAATGCACGCATCGTCGACCGCTCGGGTGACCCATTCTCCGTCGCTGTTCTTGAAGATCGGCCCACCCATCTCTGCGGCGCGCTCCGCAAGTTCCCACTCACCGGGCTCAAGCCGATCGATCTGCGCTCGGATCGACTGTCGATCCTCCTTGTCGACGAAATGGGCGCCATAGGTGCAACACCCGTGCTCGTACTCCGGGGCCAACTCCGTGAAGACTCCCGGGCAGCCCTTGCCGTAGATGCAGCCGTAGTTCGAGGTGAGAAAGGTCAGGTCGAACTGCCACGTGTCGCCGTCTTCGTCGTCGAAGGAGACCCACTCGTGGAGGTCGGCCGGGTAGTCGCTCATGCCGGGGACGGTATCCGCCGACCGATACGGTGCTGGTCATGGCCGGAGAATTCGACGAGATCCGAGGACGTCTTGAAGGCATCGCCGAGGAGCTGGCCGATCTTGCAATCGTCCGGCTTCGAGAATCGATCGACGCAGGTGGAACCGAGTACCCGGTCGACGAAAAACGGCTCACTCGGGCGCGGCGCGCCGTCGAGAAGGCGATCCATCTCCTTGAAGAGCCCGACGACAGCGCCTGGTGACGGCGCTCAGGTCGGCGTGTTCTCGTTCAGGCGGTCGATCAGGCGCCGCAGCATTGACCATTGGTGCTTGTCGAACTCGAACACGATGCGCGGCAGGTCGATGTGGTCGCCGTCTCGGACCTCCGCCTTCGTCGCGTCGATCGCGCTGATCCCGCCCTGGACGATCATCGGGGCGAATTCCTCACCGAGTGCGGCGAGCTCATCGTCGCCGACGGGCCGGTTCAGCCGGAAGACGAGCTGGTCGCCGACAAAGCGCATCGAGTGATACGTGCGGTAGAAGTTGCAAACCTCGTCGACCGCCTCCTCGACGGTGTGTGCCACCCGCACGAGACACATGTCGTCGGGCGAGATAAGTCCGGCGTTGCCGAGTTCCGTCGTGACGAAGTCGTACCAGTGATCCCAGTAGGTCCCGCCGGGTTCATCGAGCAGGACGACGGGGGCCGGCGCGGTCTTGCCGGTCTGGATGAGGGTGAGGAGTTCGAAGCTCTCGTCCATCGTGCCGAAGCCACCCGGAAGCAGGACGTAGGCCTCGGATTCCTTCATGAACATGACCTTGCGCGTGAAGAAGTACTTGAAGTTGATGAGCTTCGGGTCCTCGGCGATGTACTCGTTGGCCGATGCCTCGAACGGCAGCATGATGTTCACGCCGAACGACTGATCGGCACCCGCTCCTTCGTGACCCGCTTCCATGATTCCCGGTCCGGCACCGGTGATGACCATCCAGTCGCGATCGGCGATCTGACGAGCGAAGTTCTTGGCGCATTCGTAGGCGGGTTCACCCGCCTTGATCCGAGCTGAACCGAAGATCGTGCATTTGGGGGTGTCGCGGTACGGGCCGAACACCTCGAAGCTGTAGCGGAGCTCCTTCATCGCGGCGGTGACGAGCTTGAGATCGCCTCGATCGTTGTCCTCGCGGCTGAGCCGCAGGGCCGTGACGATCATCTCGAAGACGAGTTCGCGGTCGGCCTCATCGACATGGCGGAGCAGGCTGATGATCTCGGCGTCGAGCCCGTCGTCGCCAGTGCGGTAGCGCGTGCTGAGTTCGGTCACCTTCGAGACCGTAGCCGTCGCCGAGCGCCTGCCGTGCCCGGGCAGCCTCAGGCCCCGGCGACCGGGATCGAGATCCGACTGCGGCGGGTCGGTTCGAGGGGAAGGTTCGAGGGGTCTGGCCGGCCGTAGAGGGTCGTCCGCTGGACCAGGGTGCGGCCGAGCGGTTCGACGATGCGGCGGAAGTCCTCGGCGGTGACCTCGGTGCCGTGGTCGGCGCCGGCGGCCCGGGAGATGTTCTCGTCCATCAACGTGCCACCGAGGTCGTTCGCGCCTGATCGCAGCAGTTGGCTGATGGAATCGAAGCCCAGCTTGACCCACGAGCCTTGGATGTTGTCGATGCGTCCGCGATACGCGATTCGGGCGACGGCGTGCATCAGGACGACCTCCCGGAAGGTCGGACCGCGACGGGCTTTCTTTTGGAGATAGATCGGGCTGGCCATGTGCACGAACGGCAGGCCGACGAACTCCGTGAAGCCGCCGGTCTCCTCCTGCAGTGCTCGGGTGCGGAGGAGGTGGTGAACCCAGTGTTCCGGACGCTCAATCGACCCGAACATGATCGTCACATTGCTTCCCAGGCCGACGGAATGGGCGATGCGGTGGGCTTCGAGCCATTCCTCGGTGTTGATCTTGTCGGGGCAGAGGGTGGCGCGCACATCGTCGTGGAGGATCTCGGCGGCAGTGCCAGGCAGCGACTTCTGGCCGGCCTCTTTCAGACGGGTCAGGTAGTCGGCCAACGGCTCTTGATTGCGTTGGGCGCCCTCGGTGACTTCGAGAGCAGTGAAACCGTGGATGTGCATCCCCGGCACCGCCTCGTGCACAGCCTGGGCGACATCGATGTAGTAGTCGCCATCGAAGTTGGGGTGGATACCACCTTGCAGGCACACCTCGGTGGCGCCTGCCTCGGCGGCCTCGATCGTGCGATCAGCGATGTCTTCGAGTTCGAGCAGATAGGGGGTGCCGCGGAGGTTGAGCGACAGCGGGCCCTTCGAAAAGCCGCAAAAGCGGCACTTGAACGTGCACACATTGGTGTAGTTGATGTTGCGGTTGGCGACCCAGGTGACGACATCCCCGACGATCTCCTGGCGCAGTTCATCGGCGACCTGGGCGACCGCTGCCACCTCGCGGCCACGAGCCCGAAAGAGCGTGAGGATTTCGTCGAATCCCACGTCCTGACCCGCCCGAACACCGTCGAGGACCTCCTTGACAGCCCCGGTGGCAAACGGTTCGCCAGGAATCAGGGACTCGGGGTCAGCGCCCGTACCGACGTACCACTGACTGCTGATCGTACCGGTGAGTTCGAACTCGGCCCCATCGTCGACCTTGGCGCGTTCCATGGTGCGCTCGGGCCACACAGAGCCGGCGTCATCGCGGGCATAGCCGTCGGAGTCCGAGCGGTCGGCGACCGGAAAGTGCAGCGCGGGGTCGAGCCATCGCTCCGGTTCGCAGGCGAACGCAGGGTGGATCGTGAGGCGAGGCGCCAGCGTGTGTCCCTTCGCCTCGGTTACGTCACGCAGCCGGTCGAGATCGGGCCAGGGGCGCTCGGGGTTGACATGGTCGGCAGTGACGGGGGAGACGCCGCCCCAATCGCTGACGCCGGCATCGAGGAGATCGCCGAAGTCGTCGGAGAGGTTTGGTGGCGCTTGGATGTGGACGTCGAGCGGCAGGATCATCCGGGCGAGCGCAATTGCGTCGAGATAGTCGGCGCGGGGGCAGGGTTCGGCGTTGTGCATCGCCGTGCCGGGCTTGGGCAGGAAGTTCTGGACGATCACTTCCTGGACGTGGCGGTGGCGCTGGTGGCTCGCTGCGATCGCCTCGAGCGCCTCGATGCGGTCAGCTCGGTTCTCGCCGATGCCGACGAGGATTCCCGTCGTGTAGGGGATCTGTAGTTCGCCGGCCCACTCGAGCGTTTCGAGTCGGCGGGCCGGCACCTTGTCGGGCGCGCCGCGGTGAGCGTCGAGATCGCCGCGCAAGGACTCGAGCATCATTCCCTGGCTCGGCGTAACCGGACGAAGGAGTCCGAGCTCGTCGCGACTCATCGCACCGGTGTTGCCGTGGGGGAGCAGACCCGTCTCGTCGAGAACGAGCTGCGCCATGGCGGCGACATAGTGGACGGTGGAGTCGTAGCCATGACGGTTGAGCCAGTCACGCGCAACCGGATAGCGGAGCTCCGGCTTTTCGCCGAGGGTAAAGAGTGCCTCATGGCAACCCAGCTCGGCGCCCTGACGGGCGATCGCAAGAACGTCGTCGGGCTCGAGGTAAGGCGTGTCGAGACGAGCGGGAGGCTGCGCGAAGGTGCAGTAGCCGCACTTGTCGCGACACAACATGGTCAGCGGAATGAACACCTTCGGCGAGTAGGTCACCACAGAGCCGAACGCCGCATCGCGGCGGGCTCGGGCCAGAGCGAAGAGATCGTTCCCGCTGAGGGAATGGAGATCAGACACGTGTGTCCTCGGTTCCGATGTGTCGACCGGGGCCCGGCCGAGAGGAGATGTCGGTGGGCGCCACGGGCACGTTGCAGGTGGTGCACCAGGGCTGGAGCTCGAGGCGGGTGTCGCACTCGTCGTGGACGAGTTCAGTTGGGGCGAGACCACCGCTGACGTACCGATCACCCCAGCGCATCAGCGCGAGGAGTGAAGGGCTCAGTGCTCGGCCCTTCTCGGTGAGGCGGTACTCATGGCGAACAGGGCGCTCCTGATAGGGCACCTTTTCGACGATGTCGGCATCGACGAGNGTGCCNAGCCGGTCGGTNAGGAGGTTCTTTGCNATTCCCAGATCCTNCTGGATNCGAGAAAAGCGNCGCACNCCCCGAAACAGATCTCGCANGATGAGCAGNGTCCAGCGATCGCCGATGAGATCAAGNGTGCGCTGNATTGAGCATTCGACCGCAGGCTGCGTGNGCATGGGGNCGCACCCTAAANGAGTNAGTTTCGATTTTCAACCAACTGCTTGATGCGAGAGGCTCGATCGCTGATCACTCGTCGTCGGGCTCACCGAGGAGGCCTCCTGCGGCGGCCAAGGCACCTGCGAGCACGGCGGCCCGCTCGTAGACCAAGGAGAACCAGTGCTCCGCCGCCGTCTCGTGCCCCGAGAGCGGAACTCGGCCGAGTGAGCGGACAACCGCCTTCGGATCGGGGGCCTCGGCGATTGCGCGCATCGGGTCGGGGAGCGCCGCTGGGTCGCCCCAGAACTCGACCGGGTCGACCTTTGGCTCGTTGCGCTTCTGCTGATGCGGCTTCTGCGGGGTTTGGCCCTTGACGTCGGTGGTCGTCGCCCGATTGCGATTCCGGCTGCGCTTGCGTCGGTTCTGGCTCATGCGGTCACNTCCACGACATCATCGGAGCCCATCTCGAGCAGCTGCGAGGTGTCGATGCCGAGCGCCTGTTGCAGCTGCTCCGCATCGAGATCACCGATCGAGCTCGACTTCGGCAGGGTGATATCCGCGATCTGTCGCTTGCCGGCCACGACTTCCTCGACCCGCTCGTCGATCGTTCCCGGGCAGACCAGCCGGTGACAGATGACGGTGTTCTTCTGCCCGATCCGCCAAACGCGGTCGCGGGCCTGATCCTCCACGGCGGGATTCCACCAGCGGTCGTAGAGCACGACGTGGTTGGCCGCCGTGAGGTTCAGGCCGGTACCGCCCGCCTTGAGCGACAACACCATGGCGCCTGCACCCGGTGCGGACTGGAAATCATCGACCATCCGGTCACGCGCGCCACGACTGAGGCCGCCGTGATAGCACTCGATCGGTTTGCCGGTGCGCTCACGCAAGTACGCAGCGAGCTTCTCGCCCCACGTCGCAAAGTGGGTGAAGACGAGGATCTTCTCGTCGGCGGCGAACACCGTCTCGATGATCTCATTGAGACGGTTGAGTTTCCCGGAGCGTCCATCGAGGCCATCGTCATCGGCTTGGTAGTTCACTGGGTGGTTACAGATCTGCTTCAACGCAGTAATCGCTGCGAGAACGGCGCCCTTGCGCTCGTTGCTGCCCTGCTCCGACTCTGAGGTGGCGACGACGAGGCTGTCGATCACAGCCTGGTACAGCCCGATCTGCTCGGGCGTCATCGCACAGTGGTCGAGCTCGTCGATGCGATCGGGNAGTTCTTCCGCGATCGCCGGCTCAGCCTTGGTTCGGCGGTACACGAGGATGCCATTGAGGGCACGAAGCGCATTTTCGCCGTCGCCACCCGCCTTGCCCTTCGTTGCCGGTGTGAGCTGGGCGATGAACGGTGCCCGGGGACCGAGCAGGCCGGGATTTGCCCAGTCCATGATCGACCACAGGTCGCCGAGGCCGTTCTCGATCGGGGTGCCGGTGAGCGCCAGCCGAGTCCGAGCCTCGAGACGGCGGAGCTGCTGGGAGACTTCGGCGGTGGGGTTCTTGATCGCCTGCGCCTCGTCGATGACGACCTGGCCCCACTCAAACTCGCTGAGCTGGTCCATATCGCGGACCGCCGTGCCATAGGTCGTGATCACGAGGTCCGCAGCGCGGACGGCCGACCCGAGCGCCGGGCCCTTGGCACGGTTGCCACCGTGGTGAACGAGCACATTGACCCCGGGAACGAACTTGCGAGCCTCCGATGCCCAGTTGCCCACGACGGCAGGAGGTGCGATCACGAGCGCAGTACCCGCCTGACCCGACAACGCGATGCTCGCGAGGGTCGTCGGTGTCTTGCCGAGACCCATATCGAGCGCCAGGCACCCGCCGAGCCCGGCATCGTCGAGGAAGGCGAGCCAAGCGAGCGCATCNGCCTGGTAGGACCGGAGTTCACCTGTGAACCCCTCGGGCGTCGTCGTCGGCTCCTCGGGGAGCGACTCGACACTCCGGAGCAGGTCGGCGGCCCACCCACCGCCAACGATATTGATACCGCCCGAGAGCGGCGAACCCTCGAGTCCGAGCGCATGACGGAGCATGTCCGCACCCGTCAGTCGGGTTTGATCGGCTCGCTCCGCCAGCGCCGCCGCGGCCTCAGCCAAGTCGTTCTTGTCGATCTCGACCCACGTGCCGCGGGACTTCACGAGCGGGCGGGCCTCGCGCGCGAGCTGGGCGATCTCCGCTGCGGTGAGTTCGACGTCGTCGAACACGGCCGACCAACGGACGTCGGCGAGCTGCTGAGCACCGACCACGGTTTCGTCGGCCTCGCTGGTGAGCCGAAGCGACGCCGTCGCCTTCTTGCGTTTCAGCTGCGGGACTCGGACCTCGAAGCCGCATGCTTTGAGCGTGTCGCCACCGACNGTCATGAGGTCCCACGCTTCGTCCTGAGACAGGATCACTTCGCCGCGTCGTCGTCCCCCCAGACGCAACAGCTGCGGGAACAGACGCTCGAGGCGTGCGAGCTGCGCGGCCGTCGCCTTCGACGCCGACTTCGAACTCGCGGCCAGCGCGACCTCGACCGGATCAAGCCCGTCGTCGTCGTTGTGGGCCAANACCCGNACATGCCAGGCATCGGATTCATCGGGCGGATCCAGCTGCACCACCAGCGGTCGCTCCGCGGCGCCAATGACGCTCTGTCCCCACTGCGACAAGCGGCGAACCNCCTCACCGCCCAGTTTGGTGGGGGCCCGGAAGGGGGTGCCGTCGAGATGGCACAACGTGGCCTCGCCGACGTCGTTCTTGGTCACGACCTCTGGCGGNGCCGCCGGCATCTCCATCTGCCCAGCTCCNACGCCGACGATCGCATCCGTGAGATCGGNNAGTGCCGCCAGCGCGAATTTGGTGCGGTCCTGCTCGCGAGCACCGGCCATCGCCGCGCCAGGGATCGCGGCTGCAAGCGGCTCGAGTCGCTCCGGGTCGACCAGCGCAGGCAACCANCGGAGCCGGAAGGTGCCGGAGTTCGCGTCTGCAGGATCCTTGCGGCGCTTCTTCGATTGCACCAGCTGGGGAACCACCCGACCTTGGGCGACCAACTCAACGGCCAGTGCGGCTGCTTGACCCATCCAGGTGACACTCGTCCCGACCGAAGGATCGCCAGCCGAATCGCCCAGTGCCACCAACCAGCCGAGGGCGCTCGAGACCGGAGCGGACAGGGTCGAGACCCGGCCGCTGCCGGGAATCTTCATCGTCGCACGCTCGTCCCATTCGATGGCACCGCCGTCGAGCGCCCGGACTCGCTCGAGCACATCCTCGTGGTATTCACCGCGCAGATTGTGCCCTGCCGCCCACGCAACGATGCGACCGTCGGTTCGGGACAGCTGGAGCTGCACGGTGCCGACATNGGGCGCACGCGGCTCCGGCTCGACATCGCGCAGGTCCGCCAGAGGGAGCAGCTCGTCATCTCGTGGCGGACCCGTCAACGCAGTCAACTGGGCGTCGATNCGAAAGCAGTCCTCGTCGAGATCGGACAGCACGTGGGCACGCGCAGGGCCCTTCACGGAGGTGCGAGCGGATGCCAGCGCTTCCTCAGCGCGGTCAAGCAGCCGCCAGAGGCTGCCNACCCAGGCATCCTGGTTCGTTTCGAGAAAGCGGACCTCGGCATCGGTCGCGTGACCGTCGAGGTGGGCCTGNGCCAACGCGTCGATCTGCGTCGGCTTCAACACGGCCCGATCGGGGGTGATNGTGACGATGACTCCTACGGAACACGACGCCGTGGCGCCGTTCATCAACTGCTAGGCGGGCCGGACTCGACCCACGCACCTTCGTCAGCCGAAGCGACGCCCGATGCGCCGGTCCCAACCGAAACGAGGGGACCGTACGGAGCTCACCGGTACGCCGACCGGGGGAACCGCTAGTTGCAANGCTANGCCGAGCGGGACCGAAATCCTCGTCTCGGACCTCAGGTGAGGCCGGTCGCCTTCTCACCGAGGGCAGCGAGGAGTTCGTCGAAGCTCTTCTCGAAGGCCGCCACACCCTCGTCCTCCAGCTTCTGGGTGACCTCGTCCATGTGGATACCGAGCCCGGCCAGGGCCTCGATCACNGCNTGGGCTTCCNGCACGCCCTCGTCGACGGTTCGAGCCACGGTTCCGTGNTGTTCGAAGGCCTCNAGGGTGTTGTCGGGCAGNGTGTTCACCGTGTCGGGGCCGATCAACTCGTCGACGTACANCGTGTCGGGATAGTTNGGGTTCTTGGTCGAGGTCGACGCCCANAGNGGACGCTGNACTCGTGCGCCCCGCTCGACGAGCGCCTCCCAGCGCNGTCCGNNGAAGGTCTGNCGGAACAACTCNTAGGCNAGCTTCCCGTTGGCGACCGCAGCCTTGCCCTTCAGCGCAAGCGCCTCCTCGGTNCCGATCTCNTCGAGGCGACGATCGATCTCGACGTCGACCCGCGAGATGAAGAACGATGCCACCGAGCTGATATCCGACAGGTCGCCCGGAGCCGCCTCCAAGCCGGCGAGATAGGCCTCCATGACCGCTGCGTACCGCTCGAGGCTGAAGATCAAGGTGACATTGATCGATCGCTTCTCCGAGATCATGTGCTGGATCGGAGCGAGTCCCTCGGCCGTTGCCGGGATCTTGATGTAGAGGTTCGGTGCGGCGAGGCGTTCGTCGAGCTCGCGGGCCGATGCCTCGGTGCCCGCCGAGNTGCGAGCAAGACCGGGATCGACCTCCACCGATACGTACCCGTCGAGTCCTTCGCTCTGGTCATACACCGGNCGNAGGATGTCGAGCGCNGCCGAAATGTCGCTCGTGACCAGTTCCCAGTAGCTCGCTTCGACATCAAGACCGCTCCCGATCGCCTCGGTGAACTGCTGGTCGTACTCNGCCGAACCTTGAATNGCCTTCTGNAAGATCGACGGATTCGACGTGAGCCCTCGCACGCCGCGCGCAACCCACCTCTCCAGCTCACCGCTCGTGATCCAGCCACGACGGATGTTGTCGAGCCACGGGCTCTGGCCCTCGTGATCGAAGAGATCGTGCAAGCGGGACATGGGTTCTCCTGTCGTGAGAGCGATGGGACGTCAGGCGCCGATGAGGGTTCGGGCTCGGGCGACGACATTGTCGACATTGATGCCGAGTTCTCGCATCACCGTGCCGCCGGGAGCCGATGCGCCGAAACGATCGATCGACACCACATCGTCGACCCACTTGTGCCAGCCCTGCGCAACACCTGCCTCCACCGCCAGGCTTGGTAGTTCGGGTCGCATCACGGCCTCCTGGGTGTCGGCGTCGGCGTCGGCGAAAAGCTCCCAGCTCGGAAACGACACGACCCGGGCGGAAACACCCTGCCCTGCGAGTGCTGCGGCAGCCTCGACACAGACCGACACCTCGCTGCCGGTGCCGAC
>FUFK010039106.1_pt1 | contig 15746 bp, 17 predicted proteins | sample 1021851 | NCBI WGS metagenome assembly FUFK01 (sample SAMEA51879418, study PRJEB19060) | metagenome | reverse complement strand
ATATTGCTATATTAAGCGATTTATCAATGAAACCTGCAAATTATAATTCTAAAAATTCCCTGAGATCAAATTTAGAAGAAAATGATCTAGAGGTAATATCTGCAAGAGAATATGCGATGCCATACATAAGAGAAGGATATGAAAATAAAATTACATTCGACTCTATAAAGAGATTTAAAGGTTTAGAAAAACCAATAATTATCCTAGTAAACTTAGAAAATAATTTAGATAATGAAGATAAAATGAGGGATATTTATTCAGGTTTGTCTAGAGCTCGAGGGCACTTGATTATTGTCTCCAACCAACAATCGATTAATTATTTAAAAGATCTTTACTCTAATTAATAAATATTAATTTATTTTATTTAATCTTTCGAGCGTATCAGATAAATGCTGGCCCCACCTATCTCTAATTTTAATAAAATCTTTTTGGTCAATATCTTTGACTACAAGTTCATCTTCTAGTCTAGCCCAGGATAACAACATTAAATCTAGAACTTCTGTGATCCTTTTGTCTTCGCTTTCCTCTAAAGGCTTATACATCATTTCATAAAAAGAATGATTTGTATTAATTTTAATTGTGGCTGTTGTTCCCACTACCTCTATCGTAAAAAATTGGTTGGCATCCCAGGACCCTTTAACTATTGATACTTCAAGGGATTTATTTTGATTAATTATACTATCTATTTGTTCGGAGGTTAAATTTTCTCCTGCAGCCTCGGCTGTTTTTATAATTATATTTCTCCAATCATTTACTTTTTGAGTATCAGTTTTATTTGCTCCAAGTATTTTAGAATTTGTTATTACTTTTCTTCCTTTGACTACGCTATCGAAAACTGTCTTACTTCTATTACCTTTATCTCTAGATCCTTTGGTAGTGAGACTTAACTTCTTTTTATAATCATCTTTAAATTTTTTAAATCTTCTAGAAATTTCCTGTCTTAAAATAAGCTTAGGATTCTCCAAAATTTCTTCATCAGAAATACCTAAATCTTTTTTTTGAGTTGAATCTAAATAATTCATATTCTTTACACCTTGCTTGTTATTAGATACTCCAAAAATTTCATCTAAAATTGGTTCAAACATTATTTCACAACCCCACCATCTTTCAGTTGATTGCGAAGGATCAAAAAATTCAAAAGTTCCAAAATCTATCTCTCTACCTGCTCTGACAAAAGAAACACCTTGATTTCTTTTGATATGTGTCATGAACATACTTGTTTGATCTCTTTCCTTAGAAAATATGTCAGACTTTATTGATGAAAATCTGAATATTACTTCTTCAATTTTATCTTTATTTGTAAATGGATCTTTAATTTTAACTTCTATTTTGCCTTCTTTAGGTTCATTGTCTTTAGTTCTTAAAATCATAACAGGTTCATTTTCATATCCTGGGGTTGTGGTATCTTTCATAAGATACATAGGATCATTAGGTTTGAAATTTTTATAGTAGTCACTATTTGCAATTTTATATGTGACATTAATTGTCTTAAATTTTTTAGTATTTTTATCTAAGAAATATCTATAAGTTCTACTGATATCTCTTGTAATTCTGTTATATAATGTATCTGCTTTTGCAACATCTAATCTTTCACAATCTGACCAGACCACAGCTGTACCATTATTTCCTAAATGTTTAGCTTCCTTTTTTATCTCATCAGGTAATTCAGTTTCTTTTATCTCATTAATATTTTGATTATCTTTTTCATTTATTTCATCAACGCTTAAATATGTATGAAGAGTTTTGTTTTTTCTCCAAGAATATACATCAACTCTATTACATTGACTTACAGATGAATTAGGTAGTCCTATACCAAATCTACCTAAACTTTTTCTAGATTTTAATCTTGATCCATTTCCAAATTGCAAACTTGTTGCCAAAATGGCTTCATCCATCCCAATCCCATCATCTAGGATTACAATTTTTTTGATTTTTCTTATACCTTTTTGATTGAGCTCATCAAAAACAATCAACTCTACGTTTTTTGCCTCTGCTTCTATCGAATTATCTATAATTTCAGACACTGCTGAGGATGTACTTTTATAACCTGAAGCTATAAATGCATTAATAGCAGTTTTAACAGGAACTATAGGAGGTCTTTCAGATAAATTTTTATTTTTAAATATTCCCATTTAAATTATAATTTTCAGTACTATTATAATATTCATTATACATCGTAAAACAATTTCTTTCATCGGGAAGTCCTTTTAAATTATCTTTGAGATCAATTAACCAACATTCTTCATTACCATTTACTTCAGGGCCTCTTAAACCTCTTCCTAACATCTGAGAATACATTATTGGTGATGCAGTGGGTCTTGCAATCATAACTGTATTTGTATTTGGTGCATCAAAACCTGTAGATAAAACACCATAATTGAAAATTATATTAATTTTTTTATTCCTAAAATCTTCAATAAATTTTTTTCGGCTATTAAAGGATGTTTTATCATCTATAGATGCACAATTTATATTTAATAAAATACATATTTCATTTAAAAGTTTAGAGTGTTCAAGCGAACAAGCAAATACAATGATAGATTTACCTTTGCCCACTAAGTCAATTAAATGTGAGATGATACAAAGATTACGTTCTTCGTCTTTCTCCATTTTTTTAATTATCAAATCATTAATTTGAAAATTATTTAAAATATTTAATTTTTGCTCATCAGATAATTCAAAATTAAAATTGGTTGCTATACTAAAAGCTTTTATTTTTGCCAATATTTTTCTATCCTGCAAATATTTTATCGGATCAACTAGCTCTTTATCATTTTCATCTGTTATAGAAATTTTATATTGACCAAAAAAATCAGCTAACATTCTGTTTTGATTTTCATTTACACCTCTACCTGGAGTTGCAGAAAGTCCAATTATAAATACACCATCAATATTATCTAAAAAATTTATAGAATTATTAAATGTCTCAGCTGGTAACATATGAGCTTCATCAGATATTATAAGGTTTAATTTTCTTCTCATTCTTTCTAAAAAATTTACATTTCTTTCAGACCCTGTTCTCATAGAAGATAATTTTTGATAAGTTGAAACAACAAAATTATATCCGTCTTCTAATTCTAAATTAAAATTTTTGTCTAACCTTGTGATTTTTAGTTTGCCTTTTCCTTCAATTTTCCAAAGACTTTCAATTGTTTCTATTGCTTGTTCACAAAGTTCATCGGTATGAGCTAACCATATTGAGGTATAATNATTGTTGGTTATCATTAACTCTATAAGTGATGATATTGTTGTTCTTGTTTTACCAGAGCCTGTTGGCATGTGAACCATCATTCTTTTCTTGTTATTTTTAATTGATTTGAGAATTTTTTTTTTAACTCTATATTGAAAATCAAATAAATTCTTATTTTCCTCAGTATCTACACTTTTGAAAAAAAAATTTTTAATTACATAAAAGAAATATTTAATTTTAAGAAAAATATTTTTCCACAAACCTTTATCTCCTAGGTTGCTATCAGAATAATTTTCCACAATCTTAGTACTTTCTCTTTGAAAAGGAATTTCAGGCAGATAAGTTTCATCTAAATCGAAAATTTCAACAAGCCTTTTGTAATAATTGAATCTTCTATCCCAGGAAGCATTTATAATTTTTTTTAAATTTTCTTCTGATACAATTTTGTCCTTTTCTCCATAAAACAAATAAGACTTGTATTCATCTTTAAGAGAATAAATTATATTTCCTCTTAAAAATTGATCTGAAAAAATTTGATTACCAAGTCTTTTATTTAAAAGCTCAACTATCATCAGCGAATTAATTGGTTTATTTGTTAATTTTGATAAAGTTTTAATCCTATCTTTTCCAATTATATTTGTTAAAACTTCATCGCCTAGTTGAAGTAGTGCATCATTTAAATTTAACTTTTTTAAATTCATTTTATTAAGGTTATTCTTTCAGATTTTTCATAAGGGACATCAATTTTAATCTTATCTTTTAAAAAAAGCTTTATATAAGAATATAAATTAACTTGAAAAATTTTAACATCTTTTCTGTATGGTCTTGGATCATCTAAAAGAGAATTATGAATTATTGATGAAAGATTTCCAAAATATAATTCTTTATTTTCTTGTTTATTTATTTGGTTTATTAACCAATGATATATTTTAGAATTTTGGATGTTTTTTATTATAACTTTTTTTTCTAAATTATCTCTATCTAAACCAAATAATTCAAGATCATGCTGAACATTTTCACTAATTTCTTTTGTATCTAAAAGCTCTTCAGCAGTGCACCATGGAAAATTATGAACCCATAGTTTATCATAATTTTCTTCAAGCCTTTTTTTAATATCAACTGGAAATTCAGAGTAAGAAGGTTTTTCAAGTTTAGGTAAATTATTTTTCCACCCTAGCAGATCTTTGTAAATCTGATCATCAATCAAAATTGACTCATCAACTAAATTATTAATTATTCGAATATCATTCTGATTTGCTTCTAATTTAACTCCCATTTCTTTATTTGGAACTGGAGTTAGACTCATTCCTTTAGCTGTCAAATTTGGACTACCAATGAATAATTCCTTTTTATCAATTAACATTATTTTAGCATGAAGATTTTTTAAAACTTTAAATTGCCAACCATTTTGTTTGCAAATTTCATAACACTCTAAATCAGATGCACCCTGAGCTATGTCACTATGATCCCACTTAGATATAATTGTACAACTAATCTTTTCTTTTGAGATCTTATCAACTAGCCAATTTATTCCTTTAATTTTTACAAAGGCTGATAAAATTATAATTTGCTCTTTTGCTTTATCTAGACTTTGTCCAAGCAAATTTCTGAAGGCTTCGGTTCCAAGAATATTACTTCTGCCTGTGCTTAATGGATATTCATATTCACTCATTTATGACAAATTAAGCATGAACTTGAAACATCGTCCATAGATATGTTCTCTTCGACCNCNACATTTTCNCCTTTAAGAAATGGGTTATTNTCATTTGCTTTGCTNTTTTGCTTTTTAAGTTTTTCTAATTGCTTTTCATGGTGATCTTTTATTTTTTTAATGCTTTCAGGTTTTTCCAATTTCTCTAATGGAAAATCTTTGATCCAAGTAAATGGAGATTTGTGATCTTTTGCTAGTTTTTCAAGGCTTTTTGCATAAGCAAATTTTTCTGGATGATTTTCTAACAAACCTACCCATTCAATTCTTCGCTGAAAAAAGCAGAAGGAACAACCACTCCTAGATCGCCATTTATAATAGTCAGGCAGGCCAAGGCCAGCATTATCCAATATCTCAATTACATTTTCTTTATTAATATGGTCTTCGATAAATGGAAACTTTGGTTTAATTAAGCTNTTCGTAGGNTTATANCCAATTCGGCCCCTNTCGTCATGACGTATGCCTATATATGTGATTATTTCTATTCCCTGATCTATAGACGGCCTTATCCATTGTTCAAAGCTTTTGAGTTTCATCTCTATTGTGCACCATCTTGCGGTTTGGGATGGAAGAAAGTTGTTATATTTCTTTAAAAAATAATCNTGATGAACTATTTGTGGGGCTGATATATTTNATCGGTTTATCTAATCTNGTTTTAAGNTTATCTAAATAATCATACGTTTCGGAAAGTTCATATCCTGTATCAGTAAAATAATATTCAATTGGTAAATTTGGATAATTATTATTCATATGAACAGCGAGTGCAGCAGAATCTTTTCCACCTGATAAACCTAAAACATGTCTGGTTTTATTTGTCATGCAAGTTTTTCATCCTTTGTATCTTTGAAGTTCATTATTTTTCTTAAAACTTTAAGCACAACTTCACCTTTTTCAGATTCTGACAATTTTTGATCCTCGAGCAAATTCAATATTTCTTGTGATATTTTTTCTACAGAATTATTTTTATGATTTTCAAATTTATAAAATTTAGAAGATCTTTCTGGAGAGCTGCCATCAAAAATAGCAATATCTATAATTTTAGTGTCTGAGTGTTTTTCTCTAAGTGTATATAAGCGATATGACATTATAAAATGTCTGACCATTTCCTCAATTTTAAGAATTGCTTCATTATAATCTGCATCATTCCATTCGTTAGCTGGCTTTGCAGCTGCATATGAAATTATTTGTTCCAACCATTTTTCATCTGATAGATCATTTATTTTTGCCGAAAAAGGATCTTTGTTTCCTATTTTTCTTGCCCAAGATTTAATTNTTTCAAAATTAATAGTTGAAATTTTAGGATCAGATTTAAATACATTAACAATCACGTTTTTAAAATTGCTTATCATTTTTGTATAAACTTCATCTAATTGAGAATAGACTTTATCAAACTCATCAACTAACATATTAAAATCATTACATTCGCAAATCTCAGGTATTTTTTTATACAGCAACTCATAAGGATTTTTAGTTGTTAGAAGTTCATCTCTTAACATTAAAGTCCTTTTATCTTTGAAAGATCTTGTTTTTCTTGAATATGCTGGAAGGTTATAAGCTCTAACAACAATGGGTTTTAGAATATTGAGTGGTGTTGGATTTTCTATACTTTTTCCTTTTAAATATTTTGTTTCAACATATTCTTTGAACTTGGTTAGTAAAACTTGTTTTTCTCCTTCAATCTTAACAAACATCATTTTAAGTTGTTCTGGAGTATGAATAAATCTTTCACATATTCTTTTATCGAAATCGGTTATTAAGAACTCCTTCCCTTGTTCATCAGTATTATAAAGTGCAAAAGAACCATCATTTGTCATATAAAATGCTGCTAAAAGTATTGGTATTAAACCTTTTTTTAAACCATAAGGCTGCTTGCTGAATAAATCGTACAAATCCATCAATGAAGTAGGTTCATTTTTAGATTTAATTAATTTTACAAATTCATCATACAAAGCCTTAAGTTCTTTATTTGATTTATCAGGTTCAATAAATTTAAATTCACCTTTTAAAGATTTATGAAGTTTATTTGCTTTAATAATTGATAAATACATTCCAAATTCAGCAGGGTAACCCTCCATACCTAAATTTTTCTCATTTGAATTATTTAAAATTCTACTAATTAGATTATGACTAGCAGCAACGGCCATAGTTGAGAGTTTATCTCTTAAAATTAATTCGTTTTGTATTTTAGGTGTGAGTTTATAAACGCTATCAGAAACATCTGAAGCAATACTTGATAAATTTTGACTTTTAAAATTTTGGTCATCAAAAAACCAATTAGCATTTTCAAAATTAATAAATAATGAGTTAAATAATAAGTTTTGGTATGAAGTCAGTCTTGCAGATAATTCTTTTTTAGCGATTGCATCTCCTTCAATCGCGCTAACAGATGTTTTCACTCTTTTTAAACTTGCTATCTCAAGTGCATAATTAAAAAAATCTAGATAGTTCTCACTTGTGCCTAATATAATTGCTTTAGGAAATTTTATTTTAGAGATTTGTTTTAGCTTGTTTTCAAATTCTTTTTTTGTGTCTTCTGTACTTTTGCATAAGAAAACGAATGCACCAGCACTAGAATTAGAAATATCTAGNTGAATAATATTTTCTACTGTCTTTTTAACATTTGCTAGAACTAAACAAAATTTTTGAAATATTCTTTGCGTGCCCGTTTCAAAAAAATGTCTTTTTGCTACGATAGGTTGAAGAGCTGGTAATTGAGATAATATTATTTCATAATCGTTTTTAATTTTTGTTTTATTTAATTCTGATAATTCATCTAAGTTAATATCTGAACCGGAATAAAGTGAATAAGCATTTTTAAATTTTCTAAAAATAATTATTTTTTTGTCTTCAAGTTTTTTTAGAATATCGTCTAATTTTGATTTAGTTATATTAAGTGAATTTTCTAGAATTTCTTTAGATGAAAATAGTGAAAAGTTTTTACCAAATAAATCAATTAAAGATATTACCTTTGTAATTTTTATACTATCAGCTTCATCAAGGGTTTCTGCTCTTCTTATAGACTCTGTCGCTTCAGACCAAGCATGACCAATATTTGATACAAGAATACTTGGTTCTAAATTCACTTGTAGATAGTCAAAAAGTAAATCTAATGTATAGAGCAATCCTTTATTTTTATTATCATTAAGGAAATTCATAAAACCATAAGGTTCTCCAGAATTTAAAAATGTAAATATACTTCTTTCATTTTGTCCAAATCTTTGTCTTGAGATTGGATTTAATAATAAAGCAACTAAAGGATGGATTGGTTTACATTTAGATAATCCTTCAGCTAAACTTTTATTAATTTTACCATTGCTAGCAAATTTAGATATTTTGTTTGATAGATTATAAAAATCTTTATCTTTTTTTTTCTGAGAAAGAGCGCTTGAAATTAAATGTACCGTCTCCTCTTGATTGATGCTAAAAGGTATATCTTCAAATCTTCCCTGAATTTTCTGCCAATCTTCTTGAATAGTTCTNCCAAGACTTTGAGCATATTCTTCGAAAGGTTGATGTAAAATACCCATAAATAAAGGGTTTCCCTCTTTATTTAATCTAAGATTAGAGAAATTTTCTGCAATTTCTTGGAACAAGTTCAAATCAGATCCTACAGATGAAGCAAAATCTAAAAATTTACCCATCTCATCAATCACAAATAATAAACCATAATTTTTTTTATAAAGTTCTTTTGAAATATTAGTTAAACTTTTAATTACACCAGCAACTGTTGGTTTAGTTCTTGTTTTTAAATTAGAAGGTATACCTTTTGATATCCAATTATTTTTAATAGTCTCATCTATTTGNTNNGCAATGCTTTCTAGTGGATCTCTCTTAGATCCGACTAAATTTAATATAAACCATTTTTTATTTAGAAAAACTTTATGAAATGTGTGACGAGAATTATAATTTGATTTTTTTTCAGCAAGTTTTTTTATTTTTAAATCTTTAGAAACTAACCCTTTGAGATAGAGTGCTAAAGAGGATTTTCCAGTTCCATAAGGGCCTGTTAAAGTGAAAGCAGATTGATTAGTATTAGTTATAGAGTTTGCAATTTGGTCAAGAACTTTTTTACTTGTATCATGAAATATATAATTATTTAAAAATTCAACAGATATGTCATTGTCAATTCTTGTTGATCTTTGAAAGGAAGAATTAATATTAATACCACTATAAGTAAATAAATCCATTACGCTACTTTCTTATAACAATTTTTTAATAATTGATTTTCTGAAATTTTGTTTACTTTTGTAATTTGTCTTAATCCACCAGCTCCTCGATTAAATACAAAATTTTTACTATCTCGTTCTAATCTTTCTAAATAATTTTCCATAGATTTTTCATCTAGTTGAAAAACTTTTCCTGGGGATCCATAATCATACATTAGTTTTTCAAATGTAATTATTTGATTTGTCTGCTTAGACCAATAATCGTTTAATGCATATTCAAATATTTGGTCACTCAATGTAAGCTTAGGTCCTCTTTGAATTTCATATTCCCCTTTAGTATATGTTGGGTTAATTAATCCTAATTCTGCTAGGGGACATTCTAATGAATCTTCTGTAACCTCGCCCTTTTTATTTGAAAAACAATAAGTTCTTATAAAACAATCTGTATCTCTTTTTATTGTATTAGGGCTCAAACCTTTCCATTTCGAAAATTTACCGATACTGATTAGATCATTAATTAAAGTATCTTTGTTAATAATTATAGATTGATGATAATTAAATACATAATACCATGTAGTAAGAGTTTCATCACTAGCAATCATCCAATGAAGCAACCAAAGTGTCTCAACTCTTTCTAGGTATGGATCAAACGAATTCTTTCTAGCAAAAATTAGTTTTCCAAAATCAGTTAAATTAAATTCTTTATCACAAACTTTTGTTGCAACACTCCAATGTTTAATAGATTTTACCATATTCAAACCAACGCCGAAGTCGGTGATTGTCTCTAGCCTTTTTTTATCAGATTCTTTAATAGTGTTTGCCTTACCCTCCTCTAAATAATTCACTAGTTTAGTCAGCCATGCATATCGAAATGGAAAAGTATCATGACCAGAGAATTTCGGTCTATATTTGCTGTTTCCTAAGGGTCCTCTTAACATATTTCTAAATTGGAGGATTCGTTGATTGAATCACCAATTTGTAATATATCGATTAAGTTTTCAATAAAAATTAATGCTAAATAAGCTTTTATTAACAACCCTTTTTTCACATAGAAATTATGCAAGAACAAAAATAAAACAGAATCATCTTCAAAAATGACTAAAAAAATCTATCTCGACTATCAGGCAACAACTCCCGTAGCACCTCATATACTGAATAAGATGATGCCCTATTTTAGTGAAAATTTCGGTAATCCTCATTCAAATAATCATGAATACGGTAGAAATGCTAATGAAGCAGTTCAAGTTGCAAGACAAGAAATATCAAACTTAATTAATGCACAAAACTCAGAAATAATTTTTACATCAGGTGCAACTGAAAGTAATAATTTAGCAATTAAAAGTATTGCAAGAAACTATTTTGAAAAACAATGTCAGATTATAACTTGTAAGACAGAACATAAATGCGTCTTAGAAAGTTGTCACGAATTAGAAAAAGAAGGATTTAAAGTTACTTATCTTAATGTAGATGAGGATGGTTTAATAAATATTCAAGAATTAGAAAATTTATTAGAAAAACAAAAGGCATTAGTTTCAATAATGTCTGCAAATAATGAAATAGGTGTATTACAACCCATTAAAGAAATTGGTGAACTTTGTAAAAAGTATAATTCTATATTTCATAGCGATGTAGCTCAATCGATTGGTACTCAAAAAATTGATGTTTTAGAAATGAATATTGATGCTCTCTCTATATCAGCACATAAAATTTATGGTCCAAAAGGAATTGGGGCTTTGTATATATCTAATAATATTAAAAATACTTTAAGACCTTTAATGAGTGGTGGCGGGCAAGAAATGAATTTAAGAAGTGGAACTTTATCCCCTGCTTTATGCGTTGGTATTGGAGAAGCTTGTAAAGATATATCTAAAAATAGAGATAAATATGTTCAGCACTTTAAAGAATTAAAATCAGTACTTCTTTCAGGATTAATTACTTCAAAACTCGAAATAGATATCAACGGCAGTGTTGAAAAAAGAATTCCTAATAATTTAAATATTGCAATAAAAGGAAAAATTGCTGACCAACTATTTAACTTTATGCCTCATATTGCATTATCAACTGGTTCTGCTTGTACATCTGGGACAATAGAAAGATCTCATGTTTTAACAGCAATGAAATTAGATGATAGTAGAATTGATGGATCTTTTAGAATTAGTACTGGGAGAGACACTTCAAAAGAAGATATCAATAAATTAATTTTATCACTATCAGAAAATGTTTAAAAAAATTAAAGGTAATATTTTTAACTCTAATGCTCAGGTATTGGTTAATACAGTTAACTGCGTTGGTGTTATGGGAAGGGGCATAGCTTTAGAATGTAAGCTTCGTCACCCGAAAATGTTTAAAGTTTATAAGAAATTTTGCGATCAAAAAAAGTTAAATCCTGGTTCATTACAACTTTGGAAAAATTCAAACCCATGGATATTAAACTTTCCAACTAAATTGCACTGGAAAGATCCTTCAAAATTTGAATATTTAGAGAAAGGACTTGATAAATTTGTAAAGACTTACAAAGAAAAAAAAATTAATTCTATAGCTTTTCCAATGCTAGGTGCAAGTTTAGGTGGTTTGCCAGAGGATAAGGTGTTCGATTTAATAAAAAAAAAATTACAGAATTTAGAAAATATAGATGTTGAAGTTTATGAATTTGATCCCACAACTAAAGATGAATTATTTCTTAAATTTTATGAAAAAGTTCATACATTCTCTATTCAAGAATATAAAAATAATTTAAAAATCAAAAGAGATACGGCTGAACATTTAAAAAATGCCATTGATAACAATCAAGTTGCATCAATGCTCTCAATTCAAGATATACCTAAAATTGGTATCAAATCTCTAGAAAATATCCATAATTTTTTAGCAACACATGAGGACAAAACTGAAAATCTTTTTCAATCTGAATTAGATTTAATTTAATGAATAATAATACAGACAACTTATTAAAAAAATGGAGATATGAAAAAATTAAAAAATGCAAAAGATTTCCAGAATATTTGTATTATTTTTCCAGCTTATCAAATATAGAAAATATTATTAAGTTTGGAATTCTTTCTAAAAATCAAATTTTAAAAAAAAATATTCAAAGTGAAAGTTTTGCTAATGTAGTTGTTCAGGAATATAGAAAAAATAGAAAATGTGAAATTTCAAATAAAGAAATAAAATATCTACATGATCTTGTTCCACTTTATTTAAATCCAAAAACGCCAACGTTGTATTCTAGAAAATATATACAAGAAGATGTTTTTTTTTGTATGATAAATTCAAGTGAATTATTAACAGACACAAATATTAATTTTGCATTTACAGATGGCAATGCAGCAAGTCGAACAACAAAAATTTATAGGAATTTAGAGGATTTAAATAAATTAAATTGGGAAATAATTATGAGTGAAAGGTGGAATGATAAGCCTGATGGAAAAAGAATAAGAAACTCTGAGTTTTTAATTTATCCAAAAATTGAATTAAAATATATAAAATTTATTTCATGCCAAAGATATAAAACAATTGATAAGTTGAAACCCTACATTAAAGGGAAAAATATAAAATTAAATGTAAATAAAAGTTTATTTTTTGACATATTATAGACAAATTAATTTATTAAATTATGAAAGTGATTATCAAACAATACTCAAATATATTATCTTCAATAATTCATAGTTCATATTCAAAATCATATAACTTAATTCAAAATGAATTTAACGAAGTTATTAAAGTTCCACAAAAATGGATTGATGATATTAAAAATATTGAGTTTAATGAATTACTTGCGTCATCAATTGGTCCATTAGCATTATATTTCGGCTGGAAGAAAAGACATAAAGAAGAATTTTCTGAAATTACATCTGGAGTGCTTTCATCGAGCTTTATTCATGGGGATCCCATTGGAACAGTTACATCGATTGTAATCCTTGCTTATAGATACACCAACTCGAAAAATAAAAATGAACTTAGAAATCTCAAATGGGGAATAATTAAAGGTGGTTTGAGTGTTAGTGCATTTGCATTAACAATTAAAGCAATGGGTGTATCTTTGATTAGCTTTTTAGTTGGCATATGCATTGCTGCAATAGTAAGAAAATCTGTAAGTTCTTTAAGACTTTTTGAATACATTAAATATTTAAGATCTATAAAATTCCAAATTCCTAAGTTTAAAAATAGAATGACAAGAAGAGAATTTTTAACTCTAAATTTATTTGAATTAAAAAAAGCTTAACATTTTTTAATTCATTATCATTAAATTAATATCAAAATTAATCTATCTCACAATTTAAACAAATTTATGCCCTCTTAAACTCGATATTATATCGTTGAATTATAGTAGTGATCGATTATCTTTTTTATCTCTGTGTTGACATTCTTGTTTGGTTAGCAAAAGTAACAGGTACTACATATGAATTTGTTAATATCGTTATTTTTGTAATTGGGTACCCTGTATTCGTAATTATTTTGCTTTGGATTATTTATCTACAAAATAAAAAAATAAAAAAGATTTTGAATAAACATTAAATATGATTACACCTTTNCATATAGTAGCTGCTACNCCAATAAAAATTTTTTTTCCAAAACATTTTAGTNTATTGTGGTTTTCAATTGTAAATATATTGATTGATCTTGAAGTCATTTATTATTTTTTAGCTACAGGATATCCTAGTCATAAATTTTTCCACAGTATAATTGGGGTATCTATTATTGGTTTTAGTTGTTTTATACTTTCTGTTTTACTAAAGCAAAAAAAACTACCGAGTTTTTTTGGATGTACTATTGGGGCTTACTCTCATCACGCTATAGATTATTTTTGGTATGACTGGGGACTATATGGTATTTACTAGTTTATATTTTAGTGTGAGTTGTAATACTGAATAATTTAAATTTATGAGAATAAAAAATTTTTTTTTAGTTATAACAATATTTATTTTTTTAATTAATTCATCACATGCAATATTAGAGGTAAAAAAACTTCCCTATGAGGATGCGGTAATAGAAAAAATTTATAAATTAGATAATGGTAAATTTATTTATATAGAGCAATTCGTACGAGGTCATATTATATGGGAGTATGATCCAGAGAAAGATAAATTCAAAGAAATTTCAAAAGTTTGGGCTTTTATTGATTTAGCATCTAAATGTGAAATGGTTGATGGGCACAATATTTATTTTGCAAATATTTTAGAATACTGGTTNGGAGGTGGCACTATAATTGACGATCCAGAAATAAGAATATTTGATTTGTATGATGAAAGTCCTTGGAGAGATACAGACCTTGGAATAACCCCTAGTATGAATTATGCAAAAGAGTTCTGTACTTTTTATAAGCCTTATTATATAAAAGAAAAATAGTCCTGATTTAGAACACAACTCTACTTGCTGGGACTTTAAACACAACGCTAAAGGAGAAAACATGGCAAAAATAACAATAAAACCATTAAGTAAAAATGATCCAATTTTTACTAAAAGCTTCATGACTTTCTCTAATTTTACAAACAAAAGGAGAAAATATGAAAATAATAATTCAAAATATAAGAGACTTTTTATTAAGAAAAAAAAGGAAAGGTAAAAAACTTTTATTCCTTGAAAGAATAGGAGACAAAAATTCTTCTAGAGATGAAATTCATGAAAATTTAATTAAAGTACTAAAGAAAAATGGTTTTAAAATAAAAAATGATCCTACAGAAATTATAAAAAATAAGGATGAAAGATAAATCTAACACTTATAATATGAAATTATTTCAAAAAGGAAAAGATTGCTAATGGCTACAATAGAAGGTGTATATAAACTTTTAAAAGAAAAACAAAGAAAAGGTGAGAATATCGGCATCTTTGGACAGTCTTATATAGACATGTTTGAAAATAAAGATAAAGAACAAGCTAAAACAAAAGAAGTAGATGTTTCATTCGTAAAAAATAAGGATGAAAGATAAAATCTTATATCAAAGACGTACAGATGGTGACTATAAAGGATATACAGAAGATAGCTTTTATTTTAACTCAACTGAACAATTATGGTGCTGGAAACAAACCTCTACCGAGAAAATTTTTAAAGCAAAAACTATAGATGAGCTTAGACAAATCAAAGAGAATAATTTTATAGGTAAAGGAAATTACGAACATAAAAATGATGCCTCTCTTGAAAAAGGTCACACAAGTACTGAGCAATTTGCAAAACTGACAAATATTGGAAGTAAAGAATATGTAAGTATGCTTTTAAAGAGAGCTAATGAACCTTTAAAATACTATGATAAAAGAGCTGAAGGTAGAAAAAAGAAGGGATTATTTTTTACTAAATGTTTAAATCAATCGAAAATTGAATTTGAGCAAATAATTTATAAAAGAAAAGTTTGGGTATTTAAAAATATAACTACTGAAAAAATAAAAATATTTAAATCTTTATGGCAAAAAAACTAAAAAAAAGAAAAATACTTAATCAAATCAGGGAAGTATCAGTTTATGATTTTGCTGATGACCCAAGAAGAAAAAAAGCACCTAAAGATGCAAAATATAAAATTGTTTTCTATAAACCTAAACCTAACGAAAATTCTAATATACCTAAAAAATTTCAAGGGGTTCAGTATTATACAACAAAAGCTGAAGCAGATTTAGCTTTAAAAGATAGATTAGAATTATCAGAAAAACTTAAATTAAAAAAATCTAAAGATATGATTGGCAATAATAGAAATCC